>Ga0302323_100005569_pt1 | contig 10343 bp, 7 predicted proteins | sample Fen_T0_3_FD_201950 | JGI IMG/M metagenome (GOLD analysis project Ga0302323, IMG submission 201950) | Peat permafrost microbial communities from Stordalen Mire near Abisko, Sweden - Fen_T0_3 | ecosystem: Environmental > Terrestrial > Soil > Wetlands > Permafrost | place: Sweden: Abisko... | reverse complement strand
TGTCGCGGCCCAGATCGTGAAGATCACGATCAGGAAGACGACGATGATCTGGCCCCATAGGACCTTGGTGGCGGACAAAAGCGGCTTCCTTGGTGGCAAACACCACCAAATTGGCGTGGCGAAGCGCCCGAATTCAAGAAGCAGCAACGGCTTGGCGTACGCCCGGCGGCGGTGGCGTCATTTGACAGGCAGTAGCGTGGAACCGCCGGTAAAACTGTGGCCAAAGAGATTCCGAGCCCGGCTATGCGCTGGCGGCGTCCAGGGGCGTGCTGATTTAGGTGTACCCCACGATTCCACTGGGGCAGGCCCGCCAGGCGCGAGAAGATGCGAGGCGCCTACTGGGGGATGGCCTTGATCCGGCGCTCGAAAAAAACGGCGGGCGAAGGCCCTGATCGGATTGAGATCGGGAGACTAGGGTGGCAGGCTGGCCAGGTGCGCACCGGCGCGCTCGATCGCCAATCGAACACCGGCGACCTTGTGAACCGCGAGGCTGTTCGCTCATTCTGGCCAGAGATTACCCGGATGGCCGGCCGATCACGTGCGCGCGTACCACCCCCGCGTCGCCATCACGATCTGTACCACCGACAGCATCACCGGCACCTCCACCAGGACGCCCACCACAGTCGCCAGCGCGGCGCCGGAGTGGAAGCCGAACAAGCTGATCGCCGCCGCCACCGCCAGTTCGAAGAAATTCGACGCGCCGATCAGCGCCGATGGCGCCGCGACGTTGTGCGCCGAGCCACAGGCCCGATTGAGCCAATAAGCGAGGCCCGCGTTGAAATAGACCTGGATCACGATCGGCACCGCCAACATCAGGATGATCAGCGGCCGGGTCAGGATCTGCTCGCCCTGAAAGCCGAACAGCAACACCAGCGTGGCCAGCAGCGATATCAGCGATACGGGCCCCAGCTTCGCGAGCACGGATGCAAGCGCGGCCTCGCCACCGCCGGAGACCAGCAGACGCCGCCAGACTTGAGCAATGATCAGCGGAATCACGATATACAGCATGACCGAAAGGAACAGCGTGTCCCAGGGAACCGTAATCGCGGACAAGCCAAGTAAAAGTCCGACGATCGGGGCAAAGGCGACGATCATGATGGCATCGTTGAGGGCCACCTGGCTCAGAGTGAAATTGGGATCGCCATCGGAAAGGTTCGACCATACGAACACCATGGCCGTGCAAGGCGCCGCCGCCAACAGGATCAAACCAGCGATGTAGCTGTCGATCTGATCGGCGGGGAGGTAAGCGCGGAAAACCACGCGGATGAACAGCCAGCCGAGAAACGCCATCGAGAACGGCTTCACCAGCCAGTTGATGCCAACGGTCACCGCGATCCCGCGCCAGTGCCGGGCAACTGTACCAATGGCGCCGAAATCAACACGCAGCAACATCGGCACGATCATCAGCCAGATCAGCACCGCCACCGGCAGGTTGACGTTGGCGACGCTCAGGTTGCCCAACATCTGGAAGGGTGCGGGTGCCACGGCGCCCAGGGCGATACCCGCGACGATGCAAAGTGCGACCCAAAGGGTCAGATAGCGTTCGAATATGCCAAGGGCGGCCGGCCGCGCCGGCGCCAGGGTCTGTTCCATGTCGTGTTCCGATTTGTGAGGGGGGGGTGCTCAGGCCGGCACCTGGCGGGGCGAGGCCGCCGAGGGCAGCAAAAGCGTGATCGCGAAGCACACGCCCAGCATGGCGGCCGAACCCCACAGACACGCCTGCAAGCCCCCCGCCGTGGCCAAAACGCCGGACAGCAGGATCCCGAACAACCGGCCACCGGCGTTGGCGGCGTAGTAGAACCCAACGTCCTCCGCCGCTTTCTTCGATCCAGCGTAGGCCAGGATCAGATAGGAATGCAGGGAGGAGATGACGGCGAAGACGAAGCCGAAGACCGCCAGGGTCCCGGCGACGATCAGGTCGGGATGGGCCGGATGGGCGCCCGCCAGCACCAGGGCCAGGGCCACCGGAATGGCCGTCAGGACGGCTCCCCAGAGGCGGGCCTCGGGCACCTCGCGCGATAGCCCATCGGAACTCCTGCGAATGACCGACGGTGCGATCGCCTGCACCAGGCCATAGCCGATGGTCCAACTGGCGATGAAGCCCGACACCTCGACGAAGCGCCAGCCTTGCGAGTACAGGAACACCGGCAGCCCGACCACGAACCAGACGTCGCGAGAGCCGAACAGGAACACCCGCGCTGCCGCCATCAGGTTGATGGCGCGGGTCTTGGCGAACAACTCTCCGAATGACTTCGATGCCTTCGCCTTTCCAAGTTCGCGCGGCAGGCTGAGGGCGACCCCAAGCAGGACGACGGCGAGCAACCCGGCCATCAGCCACAGGGCACCGCGGAAACCAAACGCCTCGAGCAGCAACCCTCCCAGAAAGAAGCCCACGCCCTTCATGGCGTTCTTCGAGCCAGTGAACCAGGCGACCCATTTGAACAACTGACCTGAACCACCCTCGGACGTCGCCTTGATCGCGGACTTCGACGCGGTTTTGGTGAAATCCTTCGCTACACCGGAAATCCCCTGCGCGGCGACCACCCAGGCGACCGAGAAGGCCGGACTCCAGGCCGGATCAAGCGCTGACAAGAGCATGAAACCTGTGATCTGCAAGGTCAGGCCGGTGATCAGCATGCGGGGAATGCCGAACCGGGCAGCCAGCCAACCGCCTCCCAGATTGGCGAAAATCCCGGCCAGTTCGTAAAGCACGAACAGGGACGCCAACGTGAACGGCGTATAGCCGAGTGTATAGAAATGCAGCAGCACGAGCATTCGCAGTGCGCCATCGCTCAGGGTGAAACCCCAATAGCTCGCGGTGACGATCAGGTAGTTGCGTACGGCTGACATCAGGCACTCCTGCCGGTGACGATGTTGGCGAGGTCGACCATGCGGCACGCGTAGCCGACCTCATTGTCGTACCAGGCATAGACCTTGAGCAAGGTCCCGTCCGTCACCATCGTACTGGGCGCGTCGATGATGGAACTGCGGGTGTCGTTGACGTAGTCGGCGGAGACCAGCGGCCGCGTTTCATACCCCAGAATGCCGGCCAGATTCCCGTTGGCGGCGGCTTCGAACAAACCGTTGATTTCCTCCACCGTGACTTCGCGCGCCATTTCGAACACGCAATCGGTGAGACTGGCGTTCAGCACCGGAACACGGACGGCGTGTCCGTTCAGCTTGCCCTTCAGTTCGGGATAAATCAGCGCGATGGCCGTGGCGCTGCCGGTCGTGGTCGGCTGCAGCGACAGCATCGCGGAACGGGCGCGGCGCAGATCCTTGTGGGGTGCGTCGATCACGACGTTGGTGTTGGTAGGATCGTGGATCGTGGTGATCTGGCCGTGCCGGATGCCGATCGCCTCTTGCAGGACTTTCACGACCGGCGCCAGACAGTTCGTCGTGCAGGACGCCGCGGTCAGCAGCCGGTGTTTCGCGGGTTCGTACAGGCCATCGTTAACCCCAACCACGATGTTCAGGGCGCCGCCGTCCTTGACCGGCGCCGCGACAATCACCCGTTTTACGCCCCGATGGAAATAGCCTTCGAGTTGCTCGGTACGGACGAATTTACCGGTACATTCCAGTACGATGTCGCACCCCAGGTCGCCCCAGGCGACCGCCTCGGGCGCGGCTTCGGCGGAGAACCCGATCCGGTGGTTTCCGACATGGATCGCGCGGTCATCCTCGGCGCCGAACCGCTCGCGCCACCGGCCGTGGACGCTGTCGAACTCCAGTAGATGGGCGGCCGTCGCCGCACCGCCCTTGAGTTCATTCACATGCACGATGTCCAGCCGGTTGCCCGCTCGCGGGTCTTCCGGCGCGCGATACATCCCGCCCATCGCCGCCCGCAGCGCGAGCCGCCCGATTCGGCCCATTCCGTTAATACCGACACGCATGGTCAGTGTCCTCCAACCGTTGAGGGAAGTCCGCCTTCCGCGAGTTGATCCAGTCTCGCCTTCATCGCCATGCGATCGAGGGACGCGAATGGCAAAGCCACGAAAATGTCGAGCCGCCGGCGTAGGCTGGCGTAGAGCATGTTCAGCATGGCGGCTCGTTCGCCGGCGCTTCCAGTGAATTTGAGGGGATCGGGCATTGGCCAGGCGGCTGTCACGGCCAGGTCGCCGAAATCGGGACAGGTCTGCCCCTGCAGGGTATCGCAAAGCGTGATGACGAAATCCATCCTGGGCGCGTTCGAACCGGTGAATTCGTGCCAGGACTTGCTCCGGAACGGACTCGTGTCGTGGCCAAGGCTCCGGAGCCGTTCCATGACTTCTGGATTGGGTGTTTCGACCGGGTCCGAGCCCGCGGAATAAGCCCGGAAGTGAGCGCCGCCGATCTGGGTCAGGATGGCTTCGGCCATGATCGAACGGGCCGAATTGTGTGTGCAAAGAAACAGAACGTTGAAGGCCGGTGTCATGCCACGCTCCTCGGCTGGTAGGGAGGGAAGAAGGCGGGATAGGTCGCCGCAAAGTTCGGGGCGGCCCGCGCAGCAGGTCTCGGTCAGGAAGCTGAGCAGTTGGCGCAACCCATCGATCCGCGCGGCGTGGATGATCTGCCGGCTCTGGCGGGTGGATTGGGTGAGGCCCGCGCGCTCGAGGGCGTTGAGGTGAAAGGACAACGTCGAAGCGGGGATGTTCAGGCGCGATGCGATGTCTCCGGCCGCCAGGCCGGTTGGACCACGGGCGATCAGGAGCCGGATCAGATCGAGTCTGGTCTCCTGTGAAAGCGCCGCGAAGGCGGCGGCCGCTTCGACTGTTTCCATGTCACCCAATCCTTGCGTCGCCCCGCCCCGTCATCCCGGGCGCGGAATTGTCTGACCATATCGGTCGCACAGGCTATCTCACATCTCCGGCCTGCGTAGGATGATGACTTGTTTCTCGACGGCCTCACGGGCACGTTGCTGCTGCGCGGGGTCAAGCGGAATCAGACCGTGTTTCGCCAGGAATCCCTCCGATCCCATCGCCGCTGGAGAAACATAGAACTCCAGAAACTCCTTGAGTCCGGTGACAAAGCGCATATTCGCCCGCTTCGCGTAAATGAACAGCGGCCGGGCCAGGGGATAGCTACCCGTGGCGATACTGTCGGCCGTCGGCGCGATGCCTTCCAACGCGGCCCCTTTGAGACGCGCGGCATGTTCCGCGAGAAAACTGTATCCGAATATGCCGATGATCCCGGCGGGCGCGTTTTCGATGCCGGCGACGATCTTCTCATCATCCTCGCCGGAGTCGACCCATCTCCCGTCCTGCCGCACTGTCGTGCAAACGGCCAACCGGCGGGCGGGGTCCGTCAGAGCCCGTACTTCATCGAAGGACTGGCACGCGGCATTCATCAGCAGGTCGGTGAAACTGTCGCGCGTGCCGGAGGTCGGCGGCGGTCCCAAAACTTTGATGGGCCAGTCCGGAAGACCGGGATCGATCTGACGCCAGCTTGTATAGGGGTTGGGAACCAGCGCGCCGTTCTTTGGCACATCCTTCGCGACAGCAAGCCACACCTGCGCCCGCGTCAGGGAAACCTGACCTCCGTCCTTGCGATAGGCCAGTGCGATGCCGTCATGACCAATGGGAATCTCCATGACCTCATGGACACCATTCTTGAGGCACAAAGAGAACTCGAGAGCATTGATGCGGCGCGAAGCGTTCTGAATGTCAGGGAACCGGGAACCGCCACCCTGACAGAAAACGTTATAACCTCGAACCGTTCCGGTGCTTTCGATGACAGGTGGCTTACCGCCAAGTTTGGCGAGCATGCCTGACGAATCGAATTGCGCCGCGACCGCCCTGGTGAAGGGATTAACGGTCGAACTGCCGGTGACCAGAATGTTATCGCGCTTCTGCGCCTGGGCACCGCCGGCGAGCAACACCGAGGCCAGCACCATGGCCGCCGCCGCGCCAAAACGATGAAAGTCGATGGTCATGCGTTTTCTCCTGTCTGGACCGGTCATCCGAAACGTCCGGTCACATAGTCCTGGGTCCGGGACATTTTCGGGGATGTAAAAAGCGTCGCCGACGCGCCGTATTCGATCAGCCTGCCGAGGTACATGAAGGCGGTGTTGTCCGACACGCGGCCGGCCTGTGCCATGCTGTGCGTCACGATCACGATGGTGTACCGGCCTCGCAACTCGTCGATCAGTTCTTCGATATGGGCTGTCGCGATCGGGTCGAGCGCGCTGCAGGGCTCATCCATCAGCAGGACTTCCGGATCGCCGGCGAGCGCGCGGGCGATACACAGGCGCTGCTGTTGTCCGCCCGACAGGCCCAGGGCGTTGTCCTTCAAACGATCCTTCGCTTCATCCCACAACGCGGCGGCCCGCAGGCTGCGCTCGACCGTTTCCGCGATCAGGGTCCGGTCGCGAACACCATCGATTCGCAAGGGATAAGCAACATTTTCGAATACACTCATCGGAAACGGATTCGGTTTCTGGAACACCATCCCCATCCGTTTCCGTAGCGTGATCACGTCGGCGCCGTTGGCGTAGACATCGTCGCCGCTCAAAGTGATCCGGCCTGAGACCCGGACGCCGTCGATCAGGTCGTTCATCCGGTTGAACGCTCTCAGGAGTGTCGATTTGCCGCAGCCTGATGGGCCAATCAGCGATGTGACCATCCCTTCCTCGATGTCAAGAGTATTGTCGAACAGCGCCTGGGTTCGGCCGTACCACAGATTGAAGCGCTCGATCGACAGCGCGGCTCCTTTTCCGCCGGTCTTCGGATGGTAGGACGTCGTTCCAAAGTCGGTTGGATTGGTACTCGACGTCCGGGCGGGCGCGAGATCGGATGCGGCCACCATCAGAACTGGCTCCCCTTGAATTTTCGCTTTAGGTGATTGCGCACGAAAATCGTTCCGATGTTCATGAGGAAGATCAACACGATCAGCAGCATGGTGGTGACGAACACCATGGGCTTTCCGGCTTCGCTGTTGCGGCTCTGGAAACCCACATCGTAAATGTGAAAACCAAGATGCATGAAGCTTCGTTCCAGATGCACAAAGGGAAAGAAGCCGTCGATCGGCAGTTCCGGGGCAAGTTTTACCACCCCGACCAGCATCAGGGGGGCGACCTCGCCCGCGCCGCGCGCCATCGCCAGAATCAGGCCGGTCATGATTCCCGGAAGAGCGCGCGGCAGAATGATCCGCCGGATGGTCTGCCATTTCGACGCGCCGCAGGCCAGCGATCCTTCCCTCATGCTGCGCGGTACGGCGGCGAGCGCTTCTTCGGTCGATACAATCACCACCGGTACCGTGAGCAATGCCAGAGTCAGGGCGGCCCAGAGCAGGCCCCCGGTGCCGAAGGTCGGGTTCGGCAGGCGTTCGGGAAAAAACAGCGCATCGATGTTGCCGCCCAGAATATAAGCGAAGAAGCCCAGTCCAAAAACACCGTAGACGATGGACGGCACACCGGCCAGATTGTTCACGCTGATGCGGACGAGCGCCGTGATTCGTCCCTGACGGGCGTATTCGCGCAAATACAGGGCGGTGACGACACCGAAGGGGGAGACCACGATGACCAGAAGCAAAGTCATCGCGAATGTGCCGAAGATCGCGGGCATCACCCCGCCCTCCGTGTTCGCCTCGCGTGGCTCGTCGATCAGGAATTCCAGCCAGCGGGATGCATAGACCCCGGCTTTTTGGAACCAATCGAGATCGTTCGCGCCATAGTAGCGCACAACCGACGATAACGGCAGTTCGAGCGCGCGGCCGGTGACATCTCGCAGTAGCAGTTTGTCTTTGGCGTTTTCCGCCCGGAGCGTCCGCGCCTGGGTGGCAAGCGCCTCGTACTCTGCTTTCAGGCGCGTTTCCGCCGCGGTGAAGCGAGCTTCGGCCCGTGTCAGCGCGGCGGGCGTGGGGTCCGCCAGAACCGCGCGGCGCAGTTCCAGACGTTCGCGTTCCATGTGGTGATTGACCACGCCAATGTCGCCGCGCTCGATCCGCCGGATCTCAGCCCAGCGTTGGCGGGCCACCTCATGGGCGGTTCCAATGGCCGGATCGTGGGGATCAGTGGTCTCGAACCGCTGCCCGTTCTTTTCAAAAGCGGCGATACGGCCGACGAACACGCCCCACTCCAGCCTTTCGATCAGGACAAGATCGCGCGGGCGGTCTCGCGACAGCGCCTGGTAATCGGCCACCCAGCGAAAGTCGTCGCCGTAGAGATCGTAATTTCCAACCCGGTACAGGGTGCGGGTCACCGTCCCGCCGGATTGGGCGACCCGTGCACGGGTTTCCTCTGGTAATCCCGCGAGCACCTCGGGTCCGGGTGTCCAGGATGCGCTTCGCACGGGTTCTCCGGCGATCACCGCGCCGCCGGACAGATGAACAACCTCGATCGGCCTCGGCCAGAACGTGATCGCACCGTTCCACAGCACCAGGACAAGAAGGCTCAGGATCATCACGATGCCGATGGCGAGCGCGCCCCCAAGACACCAGACCATCGGTTCGCCTTCGGCGCGCAGGTCCTGTTGACGGGCTTTGCCGCGGGCGGCGAGCACGCGGCCAGACATCGCTTCCAACGCTTCGGGCGTTCTGGAGGACGGCGGCGTATCCATCAAAGCGACGCCGCCCGGCGGCGGAAGCGCAGGCGAATCACCTCGGCCAGCGTGTTCACGACAAAGGTCATCGCGAACAGCGTCAATGCCGCGAGAAACAACATGCGGAACAGTGTTCCGTCGCGGACGGCTTCAGGCAGTTCGACCGCGATATTCGCGGACAGGGCGCGTAGGCCATTGAAGATGTTCCAGTCCAGGAGTGGCGTGTTGCCGGCCGCCATGACCACGATCATGGTTTCGCCGACTGCCCGTCCCATCCCGATCATGACGGCGGCGAACACGCCGGAGGCCGCGGCCGGCAGAATGATACGCGTCGCGGTCTGCCATTGTGTCGCACCGCAGGCCAGGCTGGCGGCACGCAAATGTTCGGGCACGCTGTTCAGTGCGTCTTCCGCGATCGTGTAGATGATTGGAATGACCGCGAAACCCATGGCAAAACTCACGATCAGAGTGTTTCTCTGGACGTAGGTTCCAACCAGACCGTTGCGTGGATCGGTGCCGGTGGTGGTCAGCAACCCCGCGACTCCCAGGGCCAGCGCGACGGATGCCACCAGAAGCGCGATCCAGCGCAACATCGCGGCGGCCGCGACCACCCAGCGGGCGCGGCCGCCGGTCATGGCGTCGAACACGCGTCCCAGAAGACGGTTCGATGCCAGCGATACCACCGTGACGGATACCGGAAACAAGAGAAACGCCGTGAAACCGGTACCTTGCCCGGCATCGCCATTCAACCATGCCTTTATGTCCCCGGCGAACACGAGCGCCTCGAACGGACCGGCGAGCGCGCGTGTCAGAGGGATCGCCAGAACCAGAAGCAGAAAGATCAATCCGAGTTTTGGCAACCCCCCCGCGCGCAGCGCGACCGAGCGCGGCAGGATCTGCCACGCGTATCCCGCTCCGGTCAGCATCAGCGGCAGAAACACGAGCAAAAAAAGCACCGCGGGGACGATGTCCTCGACGAGCGGAGCAAGGATCAGCGCCGCGACAAAGCCTAGTACCACGCTTGGCAGGCTGGCCATCATTTCCATGGCGGGTTTGACGATCGCGCGCACCCTGCCGTGGATGAATTCGCTTGTATAAATCGCGGCGAGCAGGGCGATCGGCACCGAGAACAGAAGGGCGTAAATCGTGGCTTTCAGCGTGCCGAAGATCAGTGGGATCAGGCTGAGTTTTGGCTCGAACTGGTCGGTTCCCGCACTGGATTGCCATGTGTATCCAGGCCGTGGGTAGCCTTCGTACCAGACGGGACCGAAAATGGTCGCCAGCGTCGTTTCAGGGTGAGGGGCACTGATCTCCCAGGTAAAGACATGCCCGTCGCCGCCGGCCGCGATCACACCGTCGTCGCGCGGGGTCAGCGCGATCTCGGAGCGCGGCCCGGCCCCGCGGAATCTCAGGAGCGTCTGGCCGCTGGTGGCGTGGCGTAACCAGATATCGCCGGACCGATCCTCGGTGAGGAACATCTTGCCGCGCTGGCTGGCGGCCAGACTCTCAATTCCGGCGGTATGCCGTTCCATCACATGCGCGCGGACCAGGTGCAGTCCATCCGGCGTGGCGCCGCCGCCGGGCAACGTGAAGAAGATGTCGAGCTGACCGCGATCGCCGCCCGCGACCAGCGATTGTTCACCGATCAGAAAAGCCAGGCTTGTCAGGCCCTCATTCCCATCCGTCACCCGCCGCCGTTCCGCGAGCCTGGGCGCGCGGAAGTCCCGTGTGTCGTAGCGGAAGACCTCGCCGGCGGCCGAGCCAATGAAGACCGCATCGGCCTTGTCGGTCAGCAGCAGCGTGCGAATCTCCGTGTCGGGTGGAAGC
>Ga0302323_100005568_pt1 | contig 10344 bp, 4 predicted proteins | sample Fen_T0_3_FD_201950 | JGI IMG/M metagenome (GOLD analysis project Ga0302323, IMG submission 201950) | Peat permafrost microbial communities from Stordalen Mire near Abisko, Sweden - Fen_T0_3 | ecosystem: Environmental > Terrestrial > Soil > Wetlands > Permafrost | place: Sweden: Abisko... | reverse complement strand
AGCGCCATGGCCCGGTCGAGGATCGCGTCGAACACTGGCTGCACGTCGGTGGGCGACTGGCTGATCACCTGCAGCACTTCGGCAGTAGCGGTCTGCTGTTCGAGCGCCTCTTGGGTCTCGTTGAACAGGCGTGCGTTCTGGATCGCGATCACCGCTTGATCTGCGAAGGTCTCCAGCAGTGCGATTTCCTTGCTGGAGAAGCCCGTAGCCGGCTTTCGGATGGCATAGAGAAATCCCACGGCCTGTCCTTCCCAGGTCATCGGGGCAAGAACCTGCGAATAGGGACCGATCCCCAACCGTTCTGCCACTGAACGCACCGTCCAGTGAGCATCGGGAGCAAGGGTATCGACGAAGTGCAGAGGCTTCCCGCGCAAGATGCCTTGCACGTATGGCTCGGCGGGAACCTTCGCCCCATCGTAGATCTCCCGCAGAGTCGCCAGCGCAGATCCGTGGTGGGCGGCCAGCGTGACATGGCCCTCCGGCGTAACCAGTACGATGCCTTGTTCGGAACTGTCGAAGAGCTTCTTGCAGCTCTGCAGAATCTTGTCGAACACCGGTGCGGTGTCAGCGACCGACGCGCTGATCACTTCCAGTACTTCGGCGGTCGCGGTCTGCTGCTCCAATGCCTCCTGCGTCTCATTGAACAAGCGCACGTTCTCGATTGCGATTACGGCCTGGTCACAGAAGGACTCGGCCAGCGCGATTTCTTTTTCGCTGAACGCACCGGGCTGAACGCGCCCCAGGGCCAGCACGCCGATGCAGACGTCCTGCCGCAGGAGCGGCAGCATGAGCGTTGCACCGATGCCGCCTGAATCGTAGATGCGGCGCTCGTGCTCGGGCAGCTCGATGGCCGACCAGTCGGGCAGGTGCAGCATCGCCTTGTCGAGCATGACTCGAGACGGAAAGTTGGAGGCTGGATCGACGGGAAAGCTTTTACCCGCTAGATCTGCGATCAAGCCGTCGTGGCTTGCGCCGGCGGCGGTTGCGAAGGTGTTGCCGTCGCAACGCTGCAAGAACGCCTTGTCGCATGCGATCAGCGCCACGGCCGTGCTGACGATGGCTTCGAACACCGGCTGCACGGTGGTCGGCGAACTGCTGATAACCTTGAGGATCTCGGCGGTCGCGGTCTGCCTTTCCAACGCCTCCCGGGTTTCATTGAACAGGCGCACGTTTTCCATAGCGATTGCAGCCTGGTCGGCAAAAGACGTGACGAGATCGATTTCCTTCTCGTTGAATGGGCTTACCTCCATCCGGCCCAGCGTGAGCACGCCGATCGCGGTGCCTTCGCGCAGGATCGGGATCGCGAGCAATGTGCGATAACCCCCGACTTGCTGGACATCCGGTCGTCCGTACGAACCGGTCAGCGCATCTTCGACCTGCACCGCCTGTCCGGTGGCCGCAGCACGCGACGTCAGCGCATCCTGCTGGCTTACCAACGGCGGATGTGCCGCCAGGTGCTCGATCAGAGCCGGCGTGGCGCCGAATAGCCCGGCGGCACGGCACACGTCTCCTTCGATCTTGAAGATGACGCCGAGCGACGCCCGACACAGGCGGGCGGCGGTGCTGATCAGCGTTTCGAGCACTGCCGTCAGGTCGAAAGTCGAGCGGCTGATCGCCTTGAGCACATTGGCGGTGGCGGTTTGCCGCTCCAGCGCCTCTTTCGTCTCGTTGAACATCCGGGCGTTCTGGATCGCGATCGCTGCCTGATCGGCGAAGGTCTTGAGCAACGAGATCTCGTGGTTCGAGAACGGAGAGACCGTGCTCCTGGCCACCCATATGGCGCCGATGCCCCGGTCCTCCCAAATCAGCGGCGCCCAGACGGTCGAGCGCGCACCGATGCGCTCGGCGCCGCGCCTCACGGCGGGGGGTACATCGTCCCCCGCGAGCGCATCCGGCCAATGGAACGCGCGCCGTTCGCGGATGACCAACGCGGTGCCGGACTCGCCGTCCCCGGGAAAGGGGTACATCGTCCGGAGTGTTGTTTCCCCCGGGCCAACGTAGGCGCCCAGATCGATCAATCCGTCAGGGCGCACCAGATTGATTCCGACCTGCGCGCCATTGAAGAGTCGGTGACAGCTTTCGGTGATCTTCTCGAAGACGGGCTGCGCATCGGCCACCGACTTGCTGATCACCTGCAGCACATCCGCCGTGGCGGTCTGCCGCTCCAGCGCCTCTTGCGTCTCGTGGAACATCCGCACGTTCTCGATCGCGATCACTGCCTGGTCGGCGAAGGTCTGCAACACCGCGATATCGTCATCCGAGAATGCTCCTGGACTGCGCCGGCTGACATTGACCGTGCCGATCACGACCCCATCCCGAATCATCGGTACGCCAACATAGCTCCGATAGCCGCGAGCTCGCGCGATCTCACGGTAGGGCTCGCTCAGTCGCGGGTCCGTCTCGGTATCGCTGACAACCAGTGCTGCCTTCGTGGATACGATTCCCCCCAAAGGCGTGCCGGCGATCGGCATGGGGAACCGGCGGGTCAAAGCGGCGTCCGCTGACGGGTCCTGCAGGGTGGAGGCAGCCAAGTGCAACGCGTCGCCGATCACGCGCGTAACGACAGCGGAGAACCCACCGATCAACCGTTGCGCGCTTGTCGCAATGGCGTCGAACACCGGCTGCACATCGGTCGGCGAACTGCTGATGACCTTGAGGATCTCCGCGGTCGCGGTCTGCCGCTCCAGCGCCTCTTTGGTCTCGTCGAACAGCCGCACGTTCTCCAGCGCCACACCCATGCTCGCAGCCACGGTGCTCAGCAGCCGCACCTCGGCCTCGCCGAAAGCGTTCTCGCGTTCGTGGTTCTCGAGAACGACCGTGCCGAAGATCCGTTCGCCCGAGAAAACCGGCATCATGGCCGTCGCCAGACTCGGCCGCGTCCCTTCGACGGTGCGCAGGCCCCAAGTGATCATCTCCTCTCGATTGTTCGCGATCACCGGGCGCTTCGCCAGCAGCGCCTTGAACATCGGCCCGTCGACATTCGGTCGCCGCGGCGGTACCTGTATCCGCACGCCGCGCTCGTACGCGTAGAGCGCGTGCGCGGTGCCCGTCGGCGCGTCCCAACGCACGATCTGGACGTCGCCGAACCGCAGCACCTCGCGTAGCGTGTCACCGACGAGTTCGATGATGGCCTGGAACTCGAGCTCCGCGGCCATGCCCTGCTGAATGCTGTTGATCACAGCCAGCTCAGCATTGCGCTGCTCGGCCTCCTTCAACAGTCGTTGCGTCTCGTCGAACAGGCGGGCATTTTCCAGCGCCACGCCCATGCTCGCCGCGACGGTGCCGAGCAGGTGTACCTCCGCCTCGCCGAAAGCATGTTCGCGTTCGTGATTCTTCAGTCCGATGCTGCCCAGTAGTCTGTCATCGGTGTAGATCGGCACCCGGACGATCGACCGCGCCTGGTCCGCACCAGCGACTGCGCTCATCCCCCACCTGATGGCCTCAGCGACCGTGTTCAGAACCAGCGGCTGTTGCGAGCGCAGCCGCTTGTCTACCGGATCGTCGAGGTTGCGTTGGAACGGCGGCAGATTCAGGCGTACGCCATGCTCGTAGGTGTAGAGCCGCTGGACCAGACCGAGATTCGGATCGATCCAATGGATGCTCGCGTCGCCGGTGTGGAATACTTCGCGCAGCTTGTCGCCCACCACTTCGACGATCGCCTGGAAGTCCAGATGTGCGGCGATGCCTCGATGGATGCTGTCCAGAAGAGCCAGTTCGGCAGCGCGCGCATCGCGTTCGGCTACGCGCCGATCGAGCTCATCCTCCAGCCTTTGGGTCCGCTGCTCCTTATCGAGCGTGAGGGCGGCTTGCGCGGCAAGCATTTCCAACAGATCGCGGTCACCTTCGTCGAAACGGCCGACAGCGCCCTCGACGTCGGCGTAGAGGTAACCCAATAGCTCGTTCTGCGCGATCAGCGGCGCGATCACACAAGAGCGCTGATCGACAGGTTTCGCCCCATCCGGTCCGTATCGCAGGCTGGCGGCACGAGTCCGGCTTGCTTCGGATAGCCACGCGTAGACTGCATGCAGCAGCGTTCGGGCTTCCTCGCCCGGCGGCAACCGCGAGCCGACAATGCGCAGGCCATCAGCGCCATGCAGTACCAACAACACGCGCTGGGCGCCGCTGACTCTCGCTGCTGCGTCCGTCACAGCCTCGTACAAAGCGTTGCTGTCGCGAAACGCGTGCAGGCGCAGACCAGTATCGAGGAGCCTTTGAGCGGGTTCGTATGGTGCCGGCCGGCGGTGACGCCTCGCCGTTGGACCGGGTCTGGCTCCTTTGTTCTTATTCGCCTTGCGTTGCATGACCTCTTCCCTAACGCCCAACCACCTCACCGAAACGCACCCACTCTTTCCCGTCGAAGCGCATCAGCTGCAGTTGCTTGATCGGATCGTAGTCTGTCGCGCTCGTGTTGATCTTGACGCCGGGCAGGAGCATCGGCAACTCCAGGTTTCTCAGATTCGCGGCCTGCTTCATTACGTTCTCGCGCGTGAGCTCGTCACCGCATTGTGTCAGTACATGAACCATCAGTTGCGCGTTGACGTACGCGTACACGTTAAAGATATCCGCTATGTCGCCGGCGGGGTAATACGACTTCATGAAGGTCAGCCACTCCTTGGTGGCGGCGTCGTTCTTCCACTGCGGATCGGTCGGGTCTTTCACATAGGCACCCGATATCAGGCCGATCGACTTCTCCAGACCGGCGGGACGCAATACCGAGCTGACCGATGTGGCGCTATACGCAATGAACTGCAGCGGCTTCCAACCGACATCGAACACCTTGCGAATCGCCTGTGCCGAGAACTTTGGAGAGGCGAGATTGAACAGCGTGTCGGCGCCTGAACTCTGGAGGGTAACGATTTGGGAATCGATCGATGGATCGGTCGACTCGTACGATGCCGTCGCGACGATGGCCTTTTCGCCTTCGACGCCGAGGTGCTGCTTCAGGGCTATGAGGTAGTCCTTGCCAAAATCGTCGTTTTGATAGAGCACCGCGATCTTCGCGTCGGGCCGAACCTTGCGCAGGTATTGAACGTAGCCTGCGGTGCCGGTTCTCTGGCTGGGGAGAAACGCCATGGTCCAGGGAAAAGCTTTCGGATCTCCCCACTTCATGCCGGTTGCTGCTATCAGCAATTGCGGGACACCTTTGGCGTTCAGATACTTCATCGCCGCGGTATTCGGAGGCGTCCCGAAGGAACTGAACATCAGGAAAACATCGTCCGACTCGACGAGCTTGCGCGTTTGCTCGATGGTTTTGGGCGGGCTGTAGCCATCGTCCAGCGAGAGCAGTGTGATCTTGCGGCCATTCACACCGCCCTTCTGGTTGATCATTTCGAAATAGGCCGCCTCGGCTCGCCCCATCGTCCCGAAGGCCGAGAGCGGGCCGCTGTAAGGCATGGTCTGACCGAGCTTGATCTCCGTGTCGGACACGCCGGGGCCGTATTTCTTCTCGGCAAGAGCCGGCGTAGCCGCCAGGGCCAGCAATAGCAGGGCTACAGCACAGCGCCAGGCGCTTGATTCAACGAACATCGTGACCTCCCCGATCGATGGTGACGCAGTTTATGCCCTTTCCATTGGCCCAACTCGCAGATGTCGAGAAACTGTCAAACCACGAAGGGCCGACGCTGCGAGTGACCTGATTTTCCTCTGGCATTTTCTTGGCGTTCTACTTGCTTTAGCCCCCATTGTGCCTTTTTCCAACTTCGTGGAATGAAATTACGCAGTCTCAGCAAACGCATGGCGCTCGTCTTTGCACTCCTCTTCACGGTGGTGCAGGTAAGCGTGCTGGTGCTGGTCGATCGCGTCGGGCTGAAAATCGCACGGGAGCGTAACGCCCAGGAACTGCAAGTCGGTCAGCGCGTGTTCCTCAGATTGCTCGATCAGAATCGCCAGCGCCTGCTGCAAGCGGCCGACGTCTTGTCACGCGACTTTGCATTTCGCCAAGCGGTCGCCACTGGCGACGCCCCTACGATTTCCTCGGTGCTGAACAATCACGGCACGCGCATCCAAGCGAATGTCATGCTGTTGGTATCCCCCGACAACATCATAACGGCAGATTCTTCGCATCGGTCCGACCACGGGGAAGCCTTTCCGCGACCCGCCTTGATCCACGCGGCCCAGCGCCTGGGCAAGGCCTCCGCGATCATGCGGATCGAGGACAGTCTGTATCAAGTTGTCGTAGTACCTGTGCTTGCCCCGGAGCCCATTGCCTGGGTCGCGATGGGTTTTTCGATCGACAAGAGTTTTCTCGAAGATCTCCGCGCACTCACTTCACTGCAAGTCTCTTTCCTCGAACCAAAGCCAGACGGCGGCTGGAGTGTCCTCGGGACGACGCAACCGGAGGGAGAAATCGCTGCGGCGCTTCGAGAGCTTTCCTCGAAAGAGGAGCCAGCGGGCGCCCCGGTACAAATTGGCGGCTTCGATACCGTTCTTTTGGCGCTACCCCAATCCGGCGGCGATCCCATCGAGGTCGCACTGCAACGTTCGATCGTCGAGGGACTGGAACCGTTCGAGCGTTTGAAGTCATTGCTCGTGCTGCTGACGGTAGCCAGCATCGCTGCATCGATAGCGGGCAGTGTGATCGTGGCCCGCAGGATCACGCAACCGCTCGCAACGCTGAGCGAGTTTGCCAGGCGTGTACGCGACGGTGACTACGGAAGCCGGATGAAGCTCGGCCGAGACGACGAGGTCGGTGCGCTATCCGCCAGCTTCAATCACATGCTCGAAGGCATCCAGGCGCGGCAGGCGGAAATCCTGCGGCTGGCCTATGAGGACACCGTGACAGGGCTGCCGAACCGCGGGATGTTCAGCGCCCAATTGGCGGAAGCGGTGGAGGCATATCGACAGGACGGGACCCCGGTGGCGGTACTGTTGATGGATCTGGACCGATTCAAGTTCATCAACGATACGCTCGGCCATCACGCGGGCGATCTCGTGCTGCAAGCAGTAGCGAAACGTCTGCGGGAGTCTCTACGGGAATCCGATAAGGTCGCTCGACTGGGCGGCGACGAGTTTGCGATCCTGCTCGCAGGCGGCGATCTAGGGCGCGCTTCTGCGGTGGGACGGATGATCCAGGCGATTCTGGAGGATCCCATCGACCTCGACGGACAGCCGGTGGATGTGGGATCGAGCATCGGTATCGCGCAATGCCCAGCACATGGTGAGGACCCCGGCATACTGCTGCGCCATGCGGACATCGCCATGTATGTCGCGAAGCGAGAACGTTCAGGCGTCGAGATATACCAATCTCACTACGATCAGAACCGCGCGGAGCATCTGTCATTGCTGAGCGATTTGCGCCGGGCAATCGCCGAGGACCAGCTCCTGCTCCACTACCAGCCGAAGTTGGATCTGCGACGCGGTCAGATCGTGGGCGTGGAGGCGCTGGTGCGCTGGCACCACCCCGAGCGGGGGATGTTCCCACCGTCGGAATTCATTCCGTTCGCAGAGCAGACCGGCATGATCAAGCACGTCACGCGCTGGGTCATCGAAGCTGCTACGCGCCAGTGCGGAGCATGGCTTTCCAGCGGAATGACGCTGAGTGTATCCATGAACGTATCGAGCCGAGATCTGCTCGACCGCGACCTTCCGCAGTTGTTCGCTGCAGCAGCGCGCAGGCACGGCGTCTCACCTGACTTGATCACGATCGAGGTTACAGAAAGCGCCCTGGTGGAGGATCCACAGCGAGCACAAGAGACCATCCGCCGTCTCAAAGAGCAAGGCTTCCGCTTGTCCATCGACGACTACGGTACTGGCTATTCATCTCTCGCTTATATTCAGCGCCTCAACTGTGACGAGCTCAAGATCGACCGCGCCTTCGTTACGCATGCATCTGGAGACGGCAAGGACGCCGCCATCGTGCACTCCACCATCGAACTGGGCCACAGCCTGGGCTTGTCGGTAGTGGCGGAAGGTGTGGAGGACGCGGAGGTTCTGGAGGTACTGCGCGATCTCGGCTGCGATCTCGCTCAGGGCTACGCGATTGCACGGGCGATGCCGCCGGAAAAGCTTGCGGAGTGGGTCGAGAGTTGCGAGTGGACAACCAAACCGGCTCGGCGAGCGATCGCCAAAGCCGCTGATCGACTACGCGCGGTCTGATATGCGTCCACGAGCAACCATGACAAAGGTGCTTGCGCTGATTAGCGTCGGCGTCTGTCTATTCGGCCCCCGCCCTGCCCAAGCGGATTGGGGATTCGATGCGACCGCGGGAGTGGCCTACGACGACAATGTCTCAAACGGTCTCGAAGCAGACGATCGTAGGGCCGATTCTGCGTTCACCGCGACTGCGTCCGGCGGTTACTACGAACAACTCGGGACGAATACTGGCTTGGGCTTGAGTTTGCTGGCCGAGACGACGGATTATCTGCACTACACGGGCCTCACCAACATAGGCTTGGGTGCGCGCGCACAGTTGCGTCAAAAGTTCGGCCTTGGCGCCGATGCACCGTGGGCTTCCATCTCGGCCCAAGCCATGCATCACAACTATCACTACGACTATCGGGACGGCTGGGCATACGATGCGACCGCCTCCGCAGGAAAACAACTCAGCGAGCGTTGGAACATCCGCGGGCTCGTACGCTACGATCGGTACGACGCGGACCAACTTCAGACGCCCGTCATCCCGGGAATTTCGAGCGCAGCGTACAACGTGTGGGGTTGGAACTTCGGTGCTTCTGTCAGTTTCCTGCTGACCGCGGATGATGCGTTGTCGGCGGGCTATACATGGCGTAACGGCACGGTCACCAGCGTCGATGCGCCAGATGACGAGATTCTCGAATACTCGAGCGCGGTAGCGCTGGATCCAGTATTCGGCACCTCGCCGCAAATGGTCGCATACCGGATCAAGGCCAAGACAGATATCCTGTCATTGGCTTGGAGCCACACACTTGGCCGGCATGCCGCAGTCAATCTCGCCTACACCTATAGCCTGAGCAAAACCGGGTCCGAACTCGGTAACTACTATTCCAACCTGATCAGCTTGAGCTTGAGTTACAGCTACTGATGATGAAGCGCTTCGGAATCTTGCTGGCGGTGCAAGCGTGCCTTGCGGTTCAAGCCCCCGCGTACGCGGCCCAACTGCACGCGTTGGTATTGGGACAAGACGGAAAGCCTTTGCCCAACACCGTCGTCGTGGTGATGCCAGAGGATGGACAATTACCAGCGGCCAAACGCACCGTGGAGATCGTCGACCAGATCGACAAGGAGTTCGTGCCCTACGTCAAACCCGTGAGAGCGGGATCGTATGTCCAGTTTCCCAACAAGGACAACATTCGACACCACGTCTACTCTTTCTCTCCTCCCAAAAAGTTCGAGCTTCCCCTGTACAGCGGCACGCCATCGCAGCCCGTGCTGTTCGACAAGCCAGGCATCGTGAAGCTGGGTTGCAACATCCACGACTGGATGCTGGGCTATGTCTACGTAACCGAGACACCCTACTTCGGCAAGACCGGCGCCGACGGTCGCGTCGACCTCGACCAGCTTCCGCCGGGGCGCTACGCCGCACGCGTCTGGCACCCGCTCATGGACGGATCAGAGACGGCGACGATCAAACACATCGATCTGGTAGACGCCACCGGGTCCTCCGTCGAGTGGAAACTCAAGCTCAAGACTGAATTCAGACCGCGGCGCACGCCTCTGCCGGGTGAAGCGGGATACCGGTAAAGGTGAATGAGGTGAAAAGGTGAGAGGAGGTGAAAAGGTGAAGAGGTGATGAGGAAGTACGCACTGAACACACGTTTCTTTTCGTCCTTCACCTTTTCACTTCTTCACCTTTTCACCTGCCTCGCTGCGCGAGGCGCTCACCAATCCTCCTTCACCGCCCTGACCGCGTCACCACTCATCGCTTGTCTCCCGCTGGCGATCGCTGTGAGCGTAGCCAGACTCAGCATCACCGCGCAGAACACCGTCAGCGGAAACCATGGCATGTGCAGTTCCATGCTCCAGTGAAAGGACTGGCGGTTGACTACATAAATGAGGATCAGACTGATTCCCCAGCCGAGGACGCAGCCGACCAGCAGTCCAACTCCGCTAGTGAGCAGGCCTTCGCTGGCGAGCATCACGCCGATCTGCCTGCGCGTCATGCCGACGTGGCGGAGCATGCCGAACTCCCGCTTTCGCGCCAGCACCTGCCCGAGAATTCCGCTCGACAATCCGAACAGTCCGATCAGCATCGCCGCGGCTTCGAGTGCATAAGTAACTGCGAAGGAGCGATCGAAGATGCGCAGACTCAATGCTCTGATCTCTCCCGGCTCGGAAAACTCGAGCCGCTCACCCCCAACGACGGCGGCGCGAATGCTCGCTTCGATCTGTGTGGGAGTAGCGCCTGGCGCTAACCACAGGGCGCCGTCG
>Ga0302323_100005567_pt1 | contig 10344 bp, 3 predicted proteins | sample Fen_T0_3_FD_201950 | JGI IMG/M metagenome (GOLD analysis project Ga0302323, IMG submission 201950) | Peat permafrost microbial communities from Stordalen Mire near Abisko, Sweden - Fen_T0_3 | ecosystem: Environmental > Terrestrial > Soil > Wetlands > Permafrost | place: Sweden: Abisko... | reverse complement strand
GTCGATATTGCTCAAGGCCGGGGTCAAGTTGTATGGCGGCTACAGCCTGGACTTCAAGCACCGCGACATCGTGCTCAACCGCTCCACGATCTTGGCACCGGAGCCAGACTTTACAACCATCCCCGAGCTCCCAGGGACGCTGAACGCCAAGGACATCACGACCAAGACCATCGTCGCTGGGCTGACGATCGAGGGTTACGACGTCTCGAATTCCGTCAAGTCCTACGGGCAGCCGAGCTACGCCATCTACGTCACGAACTCGAACGACCAGCTGCAGTTCATCAACGATCAAGTCATCGGTGGTCAAGGTGGTCCAGGGGCACGGGGTGCCTCCGGGCAACCCGGCACTCCTGGCGGTGCCGGAGGCGCGGGCTTGGCCGCCCGCGAATGTACGGCGCCCAATTGCCTTAACAACAATGAATCCGATGCTGGAGGCCTGGGCGGCACCAATGCGGCGTGTGCAGCCGCAGCCGGGTGCGTGGGGATGCCGGCAACGGGCGCCAACATCCAGACCTTTACCGCGCCTGCTGCAGGTTGCACGTACCCGACCGGCGGTGGTTGGAACGAGTACACGGGCTCGGACGCAAAGTACTGCAAGTACGACTGCACGATCCACAACGCCGCCCTCAATGGGCTCAATGGCGCCAACTCCAGCGCAACCGGCACGTCGGGTGGCGGAGGGATGGGGTGCTCCAACGGCAATGGCAGTGTCGTCGGTGGTAAATGGTTGGCAGCGGTGGCTGCCGACGGCACCAACGGCACCGATGGGCAAGGGGCCATGGGCGGTAGCGCTGGTGGCACCGTACGCAACAGCAAGACGGCTGCCTGCACCGTACCGACCCTTGGCGCCAACTTCGGCGATCTCGGCGGCAGCGGCGGCGGCGGCGGCGCCGGTGGCTGTGGCGGCGCCAAGGGTCTGCGCGGCGGCTCGGGCGGTGCCAGCATTGCCGTGTTCATTGCTTCGGTCAATGGCACGTACCCGCGATTCACCGGCATGGTGATAACGCTCGGATCTGGCGGCCCTGGCGGCAACGGAGGCGCTGGTGGGGCTGGTGGCACAGGCGGCAACGGTGGTCCTGGTGGACCGCACACGAGCGCCGCGTGGTGTGCCGGGTACGGTGGAGGCGGCGGCGATGGATCGGCTGGTGGCGATGCTGGCGGTGGCGGTGGCGGCTGTGGCGGTCCGTCCTTTGGCTTCGCCGGTGTAGGGATCCCTGATTACGGGACAGCAGCGAACTATAACCTATTCGTGACGGTTGGAGCAACCGGAGCACCCGGCAAGGGCGGGGCGGCACCGTTTGCGGGCGTCAGCGGTCCGGGCAAGGACGGAGTCACCGGTGGAGGCAGCAATGTCAAGACGTTCCCGTGAGCATCGCAGCGCCGACGGACAGCTGCGTGGGCTGCTCGTAGTCGGGTTGCTTGTGTCCTGCATGATCAGTGGCTGCAGCAGCGGCGCTGGAACCGAATCAAGAAGTGGTCAAGGCGGCTCGACGCAAAACTGCAGCGGCAAAAAGGGTTGCACCTGCGTCTTTCGAGAAGACTGCCGCGAACCGCTCGTGTGCCTCGATGGGCACTGCGATAGCTTACCTGTCGGCGGCGCTGCGGGGAGCGCTGGAACGGACTCGGCTAGCGGCCAAGCCGGTGCGTCGCAGGGTGTTGCCGGCGCAGGGACTGGCGTTGGCGGAGCCGCGCCGAGTGCGGGTGCGCCAGCGACCACGCTCGCAGCGACTGGCGAACCGTGTTCGAGCCCGGCACAATGCGAATCGAAGATCTGTTACCCCACCGCGCGCGGCGGGATCTGCAGCCAAAAGTGTGGAACGAAAGGCACGGCTTGCCCGAGTGGCTGGCCCTGCATCAACAACGGCACCTCGGAGTTCTCCGAGCAGGTGTGCCAACCGCTCTGCGAGGCGAGTCCCGAAGTCTGCAACTTCAAGGACGACGACTGCGACGGCAGCGTCGACGAGGGATTCAGAGATCCCAGCGGCATCTACCTTTCGGACGCCAATTGCGGAGCGTGTGGTAATGACTGCAGCGCGCTGCAACCCAATGCCACCGAGGTCCATTGCGAATTGGTGGGCGGAGTGCCGGCCTGCGTGCCCAAAGCGTGCAAGGAGGGTTACTACCTCGTCAACGACGCCTGCATCCCAGTGCCAAACAATCTGTGCCAGACCTGCAGCGTGGACGCGGATTGCGTGGTCCCCGGCAGCCAATGCCTGAGCCTGGGTTCCGAGAAGGCGTGCGCGCGCTCCTGCGCCACCGGCTCGCCCTATGGAACAGCCTGTCCCGAGGGCTACACTTGTAGCGACCAAGGCACTGGCATCAGCCAGTGCAAACCAACGTCGGGCACCTGCGCCTGCTCGGCAAGCAATGCCGGCATGTCACGCGCCTGCATGGTGTTCACCTGTCCGGGTCAACAGCTGTGTGCAAGCGAGAATGGTATCTACGGCTACGGCGCCTGCACTCCGCTGAACGTGTCGACCGAGGCGTGCAATTACCAGGACGACAACTGCAACAGCCTCATCGACGAGACGTTCAAGGACGCCAGTGGCAACTACCTCGGAGACCACAATTGCGGGGTTTGCGGCAATGATTGCCTGGCACTTAACCCTAATGCCTCGTCTGTAAATTGTGCGCTCGTCGCAGGCACGCCCGCCTGCGTGGTAGAAGGCTGCAAAGAGGGATTTTATCTGGTCAATGGCGCGTGCATCCCAGTGCCGAACAACCTGTGTCAGACCTGTGCCAGCGCTCAGGACTGCGTGGTGCCCGGGAGCACATGCCTGACCCTGGGTGAGCAAAAGAGCTGCGGCCGATCGTGCGCCACGGGCTCACCCTACGGCACCTCGTGTCCCGCCGGTTTCATCTGCGTCGATCTCGGCTCGGGTGTCAGCCAGTGCGAGCCGTCGTCGGGCACCTGTGCCTGCACGGCCTCGAACGTCGGCCTGACTCGTGCCTGTTTGGTGTTCACTTGTCCGGGCCAACAGCTCTGCTCGCTCGACAACGGCGGCTACGTCTTTGGCGCGTGCGTCCCGCTGTCAGCGTCGAACGAGGTGTGCAACTACAAGGACGACAACTGCAACGGCCAGATCGACGAGACGTTCAAAGACGCTGACGGCAAGTACGTGGGCGACCAAAACTGCGGCGCCTGTGGTAACGATTGTGCCTCGTTGCAACCCAACGCGGCAACTGTCCACTGCCAGCTCGTCGACGGCGCGCCGCGGTGCGTTCCCGAGGTGTGTAAGTCTGGATTCTACCTATCGGGCGGGACGTGCTTGCCCTTACCCGAGAACCTGTGTCAACCGTGCAATAGCAACACCGATTGCTTGGTCCCTGGCAGTCAATGCCTGGCGCTTGGGACCGAGAAGATCTGTGGCCGCTCTTGCGCCCCTGGCTCGCCCTACGGCGCGAGCTGCCCGGCTGGATATGCCTGTGTCGATAAGGGCAACGGGGTCAGTCAGTGCAGCCCGCTGTCTGGCTCGTGCATCTGCAACGCGTCCAATGCGGGCCTAGAGCGCCCGTGCATGAAGGATACCTGTCAGGGAAAGCAGACTTGTGCCCTGGTCAATGGCCAATACCAATTCACCGCCTGCAGCGCCGAAGGGGTGATCCCAGAAGTGTGCAACCAGGCAGACGACAACTGCAACGGCCAAGTCGACGAAGGCTTCCGGGATAGTTCGTGGCGCTACACGCTTGATACCCACTGCGGCACTTGCGGCAACAACTGCCTCACCCAGTGGAATCCAGCGCTTTACCACGGCAATGTCGGCTACTGCGACACGACGCCTGCGACACCTGTCTGTACGATCGATCTTTGCAAAGCGTTTACCGAGAACGGCGTCACCTACGAGATGGTAACCATCCCCGGTGATCCGCGCGGCCCCTGCGCCTGCCAGCGGATGAAGGGAACCACGACCGACGAACCTCAGGAGGACTTCCGCGACTCGAGCGGCAATCGCACCTACCCGGCCATCGACGCATCCTATGACGATCAGAACTGCGACGGCATCGACGGCACCGAATCTGACGCCCTCTTCGTCAGCGCCGCCGGCACCAGCAGCGGCAATGGCACCCGCCTGAACCCCTATCAAACCATCGCCAGCGCTATCGCAGCCTTCCCTGCCTCGGGCAAGAAGTACATTCTTGTGGCCAGTGGGGACTATCCAGAACAGGTAACGCTCGCCGCAGGCCTTCGACTCTATGGTGGCTATTCGCTCGATTTCCGAAACCGCAACATCGTGACCTTACCAACTCGCATCGCGCCGGCATCCGCGCCGGGCGGAACCAACCCAATAGGGACCATCCACGCCGTGGGGATCAACCAAGGGAACAGCGGTGGCAAACGCACCGTGGTCAGCGGCTTTACCATCAGTGGCTATACGGGTGCAGCAGCAACCACCGCCGGAGCCTCGGGCGGCACCTCGTACGCGGTGTACCTGAAGAACTGCGACGACTCGGTCGCCGTGACCGACAACTGGATCGTCGGCGGCCGCGGCGGCTCCGGCGGGCTCGGCACCACGGGAACCGACGGCTACGGCTACACGAGCACTGGCGGCGCTCAGCTCGCCGGAGGCAGTGGCGTCAAAGCATCAGCCTGCACTACGGGCACCTGCGCAGGCGTGAATCAAGCCGGAGGCATTGCCGGTGCGAACCCCTCGTGTGCAGGCTCCAACGGCCTTGCCGGCGGCTCGGTGCTCTGCCCAGTTTACAACACCGATGCCTGCACGCAGCCCGATCCAACCAAGGACGGCTTGCCGGGACGGAGTTGGACCTTGGACTCTGGCAGCAACAGTTCTTGCTCCGGCCACATGACAGAAGCTGGCTTTCCCACGCAGATCCGCGCAGTGTCGGGCGGCGACGGTCTTGCAGGCTCGGACGGTCCGAGTGGCACCCAAGGCACTGGTTGTTCCGCAGCGTTCGGTTCGTTTGCGGCGGGCGCATGGATCCCCGCATTGGCGCTCGATGGCCCAGCAGGCACCAATGGCGCGCGCGGCGGCAGAGGCGCCTCCTCGGGCGGAATGGCCATGGCAACCGCGGCAGAGATGCCTGCTGGCGTCTCCGCCTATACGGGAGCAGCAGCCTACAAGCTCGGCGCGAGCGGCGGTGGCTCGGGTGCTGGCGCCTGCGCTGGTGACGGCGGTGGCAGAGGCGGCACCGGTGGCGCCAGCCTTGGGTTGGTCATCGTCTTCACTGATCCAACCGGGATCACCAACCCACCGATAGTCAGGGCGAACCTGTTGCAGCGTGGGCTTGGCGGCAACGCGGGCAACGGCGGCTTCGGAGGCCGTGGCGGCGTTGGCGGTCCGGGTGGATTGGGTGGCACAGAGGATCCATTCTGGATCGACTACCGCGGTGGCAACGGTGCCCGCGGCGGCGACGGTGGAGTCGGTGGCGGCGGCGGTGGTGGTTGCGGCGGCGCCAGCATTGGCATCGTTGTCGCGGGCCCCGACGCTGGATGGTCGCTCGATTACAACACCAGCAACACGTTTCTGCAGTCCAACTCGTCGCTCACCGGCGGAACTGGTGGTGCTGCTGGTCCCACGGGTAACACCAACGCGGCAGCGCAAGGCGTTGCCGGCGGGAGTGTGAACTACCTGGTGCAGTAGGCCCACTACTCGAGTTTGACTACCCGCTAGCGAAGCACTGCCCTAGCTTTCGCAGCATATCAGCAGTTGGCGTATGGTACAGAAACACGATCGGGCCGAATCAGGCCGCATCGTGAGAGTAGATTCAGATCCGCAGAAGGACTATGTCCCCTGGACGAGCGTCAACCAATCGGCGAGGCAATGATTGCCTTGGCCTCTGCCATGATAGCAATTGTCACCAGATCACGCGGGCTAGCGCAAACGAGTTAATCGCCGCATCTGACGTGATTATCAGCATGTCCTCACTCAGAGCGGTCGCCACCAGTATGCGCTCAGCCGGATCTCGATGATCCCAATCCAGCGAAGCCGTCCTAATTGCGATGGCAGATTGCAGCGGCCGTTCGCGCAACTCAAGGCGTGCGATAGTCTTTGGAAACCAACTCGCGATCGGCTCTGGCAGGACTAGCTTTCGATTGCGACACTTGATGCCGATCTCCAGCACAGAAATGGAAGAGAAGCAGAGTTCGGAATCCGGCGCCGACATGGCTGCCTGTGCCGCGGCACTTAGCGAACCGGGACTCGAGCTCATCCAGAGTAGCGCACGCGTTTCCAGAAGGAGGCGCATTAGCTGAGCTTCTCACCTGTCGTGGCCACCTTCATCATCCGAGACTCAGGCGGCCCTTCTGTAGTCGTGATAAAGCCCATTCAATACCGGAAATGCAGTAATCTTTCCAATAGCATCTGACGTACGACCCAAGCGACAGCGAGGGAGCGCCGAAGGCGCAGTGCATTCGCTCTGCTCCCCAAAGCCGGTTCTCTCTGGCCATACCCTCGATGAGCTCAATTGTCGCCTTGGTCAGCGGGGATCTGCGCACTCTGCCAGACTTGGATTTGCGGCTCCACAGCAGCCGCAATCCTTCACGGTGCCAGTGGACGATCGTGTCCGGCTTCACGAGGAGAACTGCCTCCCACCAGCGACGCACGATGCTCGACAGGAATACGAGCAAGCCTCTTTCGTGCGGATGGAAGCGTGGCTGCTTGAGATGATCGGTCGCGGGCGGAAGGACTCGGTGAGTTTCTTCTTCGTCCAGCTCACGACCTTGCCGCATGCGGACCGGACTCTGGCCTTCCGGACGAAGAACAACACGACCGCGATCTGCACGACTTCCGCTACAATCGCAAGGTCTTGCCTTCCGCGAATTCCTCAATCATGCTACGGCGGAGCGCTACCGTAGCAACCACAGGCTGCGATCGATCCCCTTCCCTGGTCGGCGCGGCGTTGCTTTGACCGACGCTCCACCTGGCGCAATGGGCGTCCTCGACGCAAGGCGGTCTGGTTCACCGCGAGAGCACCCAGATACACTAATGTAGTCAGCGCAGGTTCGGTGTGTGCAGCGATGCAAACTCGCAGACATCATGCAGTTAGCCCCAACCCCTGGCCGCTACGTCTCGAGACCTCGCACCGACTGGCCAAGCTCGTTCTCGTCGTAACGCTAGTGCAGCTCGAAGAAGTGGGCCAAATCGATTGTGGTCAATCGAATCGTTGTTTAGCCTGGCATGATGCTGCCGTCATTGGCGTTGATGACTACGCGTGCTGCATCGAGGGCGGTCACGCTTACTACCTTCAGTCTGATCGGGCTCTGGATCGCCGCCTGCGGCGGGATCCCCACGGTGAGCGTTGCCTCCGACGAGGAGAACGGCAAATCGAGCGACTGCCGCGCACTCGGGATTTGCGAGTGTAAGAAGAACGCGGACTGCCCGGCGAGCGCCCCGATTTGCCTTAATGCCAAGTGTGTGGACCACCTTGACGGGCAAAGCACCACCCCGATTATCGACATCGATGCATCGGGACTGGGAGGCGCGCCATCCACGAGCGGAGCTGGGGGGACTTCAGCAACCGCCTGTGGCGAGCAGTCAGAAGTCTGCAATGGGATGGACGACAACTGCAACGGCGTGGCCGACGAGGCATTCCTCGGCTCCGACGGAAGATACAGTCTGCCGACGAATTGCGGCCAGTGTGGCGTCGTCTGCGCGAACCTGTACGCGAATCTCGCGCTCGGATCCGATGGTAAGGTCGCCGTCACCGCGACCACTTGCTCCCTCGAAGGCACCGAATTCCGTTGTCGCCCAGCGCAGTGCGCGACTGGCTTCACGTTGATGCCCGACGCGCAAGGCAAGCCCGCTGTCTGCATGGCTGCGCGCCAGGTCAGCTGCCAGGCGTGCGCATCCAGCGCCGATTGCAACGCTGGAGTTGGACACGCCTGCATTCAGGTCGAAACTGAAGGCACCTTCTGCGCCGCCCGCTGCGATACCACGGCCGGCGGAACCTGCACCGGAACCGAGGGCGCGCAGGGCTGCTGCCCAGACAACTACCTGTGCCAGCGATCGGGCGCGGATCTGGTCTGTGTGCCCAAGGGCAACAGCTGTAGGTGCGGACAGACTTCGATTGGACTCGAACGCGGCTGCAACAGGACGAGCTCGCTCGACGGCACTGTCTGCCCAGGTACTCAAACCTGCGCGGCCCTGACCACCGGGGGCCATTCGTTTGGCGAGTGCGTCGCCTCGCCGATCGCCGAGGTTTGTGACCGGCGTGACAACGACTGCGATGGACAGGCCGACGAGGGGTTCACGAACGCCGGGAAATACAGCCTGACGACGAATTGCGGGCAGTGCGGGATCGCTTGCGCCAACATCTATTCGAACCTGGCCTTGGGCGCCGACGGCAAAGTTGCCGCGGACGCGACCACCTGTAGCCTCGAGGACACGGGCTATACCTGTCGCCCGGCGCGCTGCACGGCGGGCTACTCGCTGCTACACGATACCCACGGCATGCCGGCGGTGTGCCTACCGACGAGCGCCGTCAACTGTCAGTCGTGCACAACCAGCGCTGATTGCAGCGGCGGGGTTGGCCATGTCTGCGACGCAGTGGGCACCGAGGGGCTATTCTGCGCTCAGCGCTGCGACGCGTCGGCGGGCAGTGCCTGCACGAGCGTTGCAGGCACCCAAGGGTGCTGCCCCGATAACTACCTGTGCCAAGCCTCGGGGGGCGAGCTGCTCTGCAAGCCCAAAGGCGGTAGCTGCCATTGCAACCAGGATTCGGTCGGAGTCGAGCGCGCCTGCAGCGCAACCAGCACCGCGGACGCGAGTGTCTGCCTTGGCACGCAGCTCTGCAGTAAGCAGTCCGATGGCAGCTTCGCGTACAGTCAATGCCAACTGGCACCGGTCACCGAAACCTGCGACGGTCGTGACAACGACTGCGATGGCAGCGTCGACGAGGGCTTCACCCAGAACGGCCAATACAGGCTGAATACCAACTGCGGGCAGTGTGGGGTCGCTTGCGCGGAGATCTACTCGAACTTAGCGCTGGGGGCTGACGGCAAACCAGCGCCGGACAGCACCACCTGCGAGCTCGAAACAACGGGGGCCCGCTGTCGCCCAGCGCGTTGCGCCCCTGGGTACTCGTTGTTCTACGACAGCCAAGGAAAGCCTGCCGTGTGCGTGCCGGCGACCGTGGCCAATTGCCAGGCGTGCGCCACCAACAATGACTGCAGCAATGGCGTTGGCCATGTCTGTGTCACGATGGCCGACGAAGGTCGGTTCTGCGCCGCGCGCTGCGACAAGAGCGCAGCAAGCGCGTGCACTGGGGTGGCCGGCGAGCAAGGGTGTTGCCCGAGCAACTACCTCTGTCAAACGGTTGGCTCGGATCTGCTCTGCCAACCCAAGGGCGGCAGTTGCCGGTGCACCCAGGAGTCGGCTGGGATGACCCGTGTCTGCTCCAAAACCAGCACCGCTGACGCCACGGTGTGCGTTGGTGCGGACACTTGCGGCGAAAGCTCGACCGGAACCTACGGCTGGAGCGGCTGCAGCTTGACGCCCGTGACCGAGCTCTGCGACGGCCGTGACAACGACTGCGACGGTACCGTCGACGAGGGCTTTACCGTCGGGGGCAACTACTATCTCGATACCAACTGCGGCGCTTGCGGCAACAGCTGCGTTGTACGCTTTTCGGCAGCTGCGCTTCACGCCACAGGAGCCTGCAATCCGAGCCACGCAGGCGCGCCCGATTGCGAGATCAAAAGCTGCACGTCGAGCGAGGTCGGTGGGGCAAAGCTATGCGCCGTCAACGCCGATTGCGCGGGCGATCCTATCAGCACGACGTGCGACACCACCTTGCGGGCCTGCGTGAAAACCTGTGTCCAACCGAGCGACTGCGCGGCGGGCACCACCTGCCAGAACGGGTATTGCACCACCAGTTGCACCGCGCCCACCAATTGCGAAGCGACGTTCGGAGCTGGTTCTACCTGCAACGGTGGCCAATGCGCGCGTCACTTCGACTGGAAGGATCTCGATGCCTACGTGAACAACGGCTGCGAGTGCGCGGCGCTCGCCAGCGATGAACCGCTCACCTTCGAGAGCTACCCCACTTCCACTACCCCCACGGTCGATCGCAACTGCGACGGGATCGAGGGTAACGCGGCGCGCGCAATCTTCGTCGTTCCTGGTGGCACGGGCGACGGCACGCGCGCCAAACCCTTGGGCTCGATTCAGGCGGCGATCAACCTGTTCGATCCGAGCAAGCACGAGCATGTCCTGATCGCTACAGGGCTCTACACCGAGTCGATATTGCTCAAGGCCGGGGTCAAGTTGTATGGCGGCTACAGCCTGGACTTCAAGCACCGCGACATCGTGCTCAACCGCTCCACGATCTTGGCACCGGAGCCAGACTTTACAACCATCCCCGATCTCCCAGGGACGCTGAACGCCA
>Ga0302323_100005566_pt1 | contig 10345 bp, 9 predicted proteins | sample Fen_T0_3_FD_201950 | JGI IMG/M metagenome (GOLD analysis project Ga0302323, IMG submission 201950) | Peat permafrost microbial communities from Stordalen Mire near Abisko, Sweden - Fen_T0_3 | ecosystem: Environmental > Terrestrial > Soil > Wetlands > Permafrost | place: Sweden: Abisko... | reverse complement strand
GGCGACCTCATCTGGGCGTTCGGCGACCAGCGCGGCAAGGGCTTCCTGCTCGGCGCCACCGCGGGCCGCACCACGCTCGCGGGCGAGGGCCTGCAGCACTGCGACGGTCACAGCCCGCTGCTCGCGTCGGTGGTGCCGAACTGCAAGGTGTACGACCCGGCGTTCGCCTACGAGATGGCCGTCATCGTGCGTGACGGCATCGAGCGCATGTACGGACCGGAGCCCGAGGACTGCTTCTACTACCTCACGCTCTACAACGAGAACTACCCGATGCCGGCCATGCCCGCCGATGGGGAAGAAGGGGGCGTGGAGGACGGCATCGTTCGCGGGCTCTACCTGTACCAGCGAGGCGCGGGGGATCGGCCGCACCGCGCACAGATCCTCGCGAGTGGCACCGCGATGCTCGCCGCGCTCGACGCGCAGAAGCTCCTCGCCGAGGAGTACGACGTGTCGGTCGACATCTGGAGCGCGACGTCGTACAAGGCGCTGCGCGAGGACGCGTTGTCGACGGAGCGGTGGAACCGCCTGCACCCCACGGAGCCGGAGCGCACCGCGTACGTGAGCGAGCTGCTCGGCTCGGTGGAGGGCCCAATCGTCGCGGTGAGCGACTTCATGAAGGCCGTCCCCGACCAGATCGCGCCGTTCGTGCCGCGCCCGTTCACGTCGCTCGGCACCGACGGCTACGGCTACTCCGACACGCGCACCGCGCTGCGTCGCCACTTCGAGGTGGACGCCCCGCAGATCGTGGTGACGGTGTTGCACAACCTCGCGGCAGTGGGCGCCATCAAGGCCGAGGTCGTTGCCGAGGCAATCTCGAGGTTCGACATCGCCGCCGACCACCCGGATCCGCGTACGCTCTGACCCCATGACCGACCTGCGGGGGAAGGTCGCGGTTGTCGCGGGCGCAACGCGTGGCGCGGGCCGGGGCATCGCGGCGGCGTTGGGGGAGCGCGGCGCGATGGTGGTGTGAACCGGGCGTTCGAGCGCGCAGGGCCGGCGGCAGTCCGACTATGCCGACCGGACCGAGACCATCGAGGAGACCGCCGCGCTGGTGAGCGATCTCGGTGGCGTGGGCATCGCGCGGCAGGTCGACCACCTCGAGCAGGCGCAGGTGCAGAAGCTCGCCGCGTACCTGCGCGGGGAGCTCGGCCGCCTCGACGTCCTCGTCAACGACATCTGGGGCGGCGAGCTGCTCAGGGGCCCGCCGCCGATGTGGGACCGCCCGCTCTGGGAAGTCGATCTCGACGCCGGCATACGCATCGTGCGTCTCGGTGTGGAGACGCACCTGCGCACGTCGCACGCGCTGTTGCCGATCCTGGTGGAGCAACCGGGCGGACTGGTGGTGGAGGTCACCGACGGCACGCACGCGTACAACGCGACGCACTACCGGATCTCGATCTTCTTCGACCTGGTGAAGCAGACGGTGAACCGGCTCGCGTGGGCGCAGGGTCACGAGCTCGCGCCGTTCGGCGCGACGGCGCTGGCGGTGACGCCCGGGTTCCTACGCTCCGAGATGACGCTCGAGGCGTTCGGCGTCACCGAGGACACGTGGCGCAACGCACTGGGGTGCGCACCCGCGGAGCTCGCGCTGTCGGAAACACCGCGGTTCGTCGGGCGGGGGATCGCCGTCGTGGCCGTGGATCCGGACAAGGTTCGGTGGAACTAGCAGTTCGTCGACGCCGGCGAGCTCGCGCGTGCGTACGGCCTGACGGATCTCGACGGTTCCCAGCCGGATGCCTGGCGCTACATCCGTGACCACACCGAGCACGGCACCGAAGGCGACCTCACCCACTACCGCTGACGGGCTGCTCCGCCGTTCTCTCGCAGGCGTGCCAGCGGCGGAGTGCGAACACCGCGATCGCAGCCAGCGCCATGCTCACGAGCAAGGCGGCGACGAGCCCGGCCTTGCCGAGCACGCGACCGGCATTCGCCTGCCAGAGCGAGAGGTACTTGCGATGGGAGCCGGTCCCCGAGCGACTGCCGACGGTCAGGTGGTCGGCGGTGTACCGGGCCGTCGGGCCGATGAGCTCGTACTCGCGCACGATCGTCGGGCTCGACCGCGCGACGTTGTCGAGCTGTTGCGACTGCGTCGGAACGAGGACGGTGGGGAACGACACCACGAACCCGACGGCGAAGCAGGCGACGAGTGCCCAGACCCGCCACTGCTGAGCGCGCACCCACGGGGCGAGCGACGGCACCGCGGCAACGATCCCGGGCAGCAGCAGCCGCGGCCCCCACGACCATCCACCCTCCCAGGCGTGCCAGGCGAGCGTGGTGGCCACGATGATCACCAGGTTGGCGGTCATGAGCACCATCACGTCTCTCGCCTGGTTCCACAATGCCGCGAGCGACCAGGGCAGGAAGATCACGACCGGGGCGAACAGGAACACGCTCTTCGTGGAACCGAAGAGCAGCCCGCGCGCCGCGGCGACGACGTCGCCGTCGAAGCCTTCGCGGGGATAGCCGAACTGGAACAGATCGCCGTAGCGAAGCTGGTTGTACAGCACCATCAGCGCGAAGAAGCCGGCGAGCACGAGCACCGGCCCCCACCAGCGGCGCCGATCGGTCACGAAGACGATGGCGAGGAACACCGGGACGAGGAGCAGCATCTGGGGCCGGGTGAGGCATGCGAAGCCGAGCGCGGCCGCGGCCCACGACAATCGGTGCGCCGAGACGGCCAGCAGGCAGAGCAGGATCGCGAGACACACGAGTGGCTCGGAGTAGAACTCCTTCGAGTAAGTGAGCAGATACGTGCCGAACGTGGCCCCGAACGCGACGAGCGCGGCCGCACCGGACGAACCGCCGAGACGGCGGCCGAGCACGTAGGTGGCGACCGCGATGCCCGCGACCACGAGCGGCATGATCGACGCAACGGCGAAGCTCCCGATCTCCCGGTCGTGACCGACCACGGCAGAGACCGGCTTGGAAGCGGCGTAGGGGACGGCTGCGAGGAGCGGCAGGCCCAGGCCGTACTTACTGACGTAGGTGCCGTCGTCGCCGGGAATGCCCGCGGAACGGGGCACCGTGATCGAGCCGGAGTCGACGAGGGAGCGCGTGACCTGGAGCGACGAGTTGCCGTCGGACGAAGTCACCTGGCCTGACTGCACGACGAGGAGCAGGCCGGCGACACCGACGAACATCCAGACGAGTCCTCGCCGCGACATTTGCGGACGCTACCCGGGTTCGGACAACTTCGCAGGGGAGCGGTTCCCGAACAGGGAGAAGGCCGGGGCGAACCCCGGCCTTCCACGCTCGGATCTGGGTGCAATTAGGGAACGATGTGGTCGTCGGCCTTCAAGGGGTCGTCGTCCCACTCGTCTTCGAGCTCGTCGTCCTCGTCGTCGAGCTCGTCGTGGCTGTCGGCGTCGAGATCGACGTCGGCCAGCGTGCCGGAGCCCTCACTGAAGAGACCGTCGTCGAAGCCCTGCTTCATCTCCCGCGCCTCACGGAAGCGGCGGGCTCGTCCTTTTCTGGCCAAGGTGCTCACCTGCCTCGGTGTGCGCGTGGTCTGGACCCGTCATTCTACCGGATCTCACGGAACGGGCGATGCCCGTAGCGGTCCAGATGGACCAGATCGCGGACCGGCCGGCGGGTGGTGGGACCGTACCTGCCCTGGGGCCATCCGAGGGGGATTGCCGCTACCGGGGTGATGCGCCCCGGGAGGCCCAAGGTGCGTCGGGCCAGGGTGACCGACCACAGCGGCAGGGTGGTGAGGGTGGCGCCGAGGCCGGCGGCCCGGGCGGCAAGGAGCAGGTTCTGCACGGCCGGGAAGATCGAGCCGTAGAAGCTGGCGCCTTGGAGGGGCGAGCCGAACAGGGGAGGGCGGCCGTGGAGGCAGGCCACGATGACGACGGGGACCTCCTCGAAGTGGTCGGCCTGCCACTGGACCGCGGCGTGGATCCTGGCCGCGGAGGCGTCGCCGCGGGCCTTGCGCGCACGGGTGCGCTTGTAGACGGACCAGGCCTGGCGGTTGAGACGGGCGAGCTGGTGCTTCACCTCGGGGTCGCGCACCACGACCCACTCCCAGGTCTGGCCGTTGGAGCCGCTCGGCGCCTTCACCGCCAGCTCGAGGAGGCGCAGCACGAGCTCGTCGTCGACGGGGTCGCTGGTGAGGCGGCGGATCGCCCGCTGGGTCTCCATCGCCTCGACGAGGGGCATGGTGAGTGCCGGCTCGGTTGCTGTGTTGTCCGCGCCCACGGGGTGCTCCTCGGGTAGGCGGTGAGGTTACCGGGGAACGAGCGGGCCGGGGCGGGTGCCGTTCGCTATCCTGCACCCCGCAAGGGCGATTGGCTCAGTTGGTTAGAGCGCTGCCTTCACACGGCAGAGGTCATGGGTTCGAGTCCCGTATCGCCCACCACGGTGTGCTCCGTGAGTACGTCAATCACCGAGCGGGGGAGCGGCACGGAACGGTGCCCGGCTCGGGGTCTGTCAGATTTTCTGTGTCAGTGGTGGTGAGCGTGTGCGTTGTACCGGTCGATCGCTGAGGCCACCTCGTCGGGCAACGACTAAAGGCCACCAGTCGGGAAGTGCTCGCCATACGGCATGAGCGGCAAGATTTCTCGTTTGATCCAGTTGTCGAGCTCGTCGAGCGGCTCGACCATTCGGGACGACTGCACGATTCGACATAGCGCGACGGCCTGTCGGTACGCGCGGTAGGCCTCGTCCGATTCCTCAGCGCGCTGGTTGACCTGTTCTTCGGAAATGCGCGGCTCATGACCGGGGGGCGAGAGGATCGTCGGGTTCGCCGGGTCCATCGTCTCGCCGAGTGCCAGCGGGATCGACAATAAGCGTGCTCGAGTGAGGACGAGGAGGTCCACAGCTGCGATGGGCGTCGTGTGTGCGTCCAGGCGATGCTGGCGAATCCATTCGTGGGACCGGAATAGGTATCCAACCGTCCCACCGATGAGGAGCAGGGCGGCTCCGCCCAGTGCCTTGTCCACAGCGGCCGACCCTAACGCGACAAGGCCCCGACCGAAGCCGGGGCCTTGTCGTCGCTTCGCGTGGTTAGCGCTGCTAAGTCAGCGGGATGTCCGCGAGAAGGCTGCCCGTCCAGGTCACGCCCGAGCTGCCGCTGCTCTGCATCATGGCGAGAATCTCGGGGTCGGCATACACCGCATCGAGAACCTTGCCGAGCGCGGCCAAGTCGTCAGCCTCGAACGTCGAGATCACACTGCCGGACGGCATCGAGCCTGCGATCTCAGCGAGGAGACGCACATTCTTCGCGCCGTGCTTCTCCAAGATCGCCTTCGACGTCTTCTGGGATTCCACGAATTCGTCCCAGCTGCCCCCAGCGAGGTTCAGTGTCGTGACACTCAGTACTGTCATAACTTCCCCCAACGTGACGCAGCGGCGACCTGCCACGCGACACGATCTCCGGTGTACCCCAACTGCCCGGATTGCGCCATAGGCAATGCATTTGGGGAGACCAGGGTCACTCAGCCTGAAAGCGACAGGCTGGGAACGGGATCGACCGATGGGCGACGCGACAGGGCCCCGACCGAAGCCGGGGCCCCGTCACAACTCTCGCGCGGGGCCGCAGTCCGCGGTTAGTCCGCGAGATTTCCGAAAACACCGCGAGTTGGCGGGAAGTGTCGAGAGGCGTGTTCGCAGGTCAGAGGCGCCTTCGGCGCATCGGCGCAGGTCAGCGCGACCCCCTGAAATGCCTTCCCGGCTGTGTGCGTCAACTCCAGCCCGAGATGGTGGGTCAGGGCAGGTGCGTATGGGCCTGCACGCCGGTACGGGCGCAAGTGCGCGCCGGGGACCTGTCCGGCCTTCTCGCCGAGGGTCCTCGTCGAGTCGAGTTCCACGGTGCCAGGGTGGCGGTTTCCTATCCTGGCTGACGTGACGAGCGATGGCCACGGACGCGCGGGACGCGACGACCCGGAACGAGGAGCGGTCGGCCGAGCAGCCGACGGGCGCGAGCTCGTGCGAGCCGAGGTCGTCGATCGCGCGGCGCCCGACGCGGAAGCGGACGGCGAGCACGTCACCCGGCCCGCGAAGCTGATCCGGATCGCGTCCATGGTGCACTCGATGCTCGACGAGGTGCGTCTGGCCCCCCTCGATGATGCGGGCCGTCGGCGGCTGCGCGAGATCCATGAGAAGTCGGTGCAGGAGCTCGAGGGGATACTGTCGCCGGATTTGCGTGCTGAGCTGAAAGAGGTTGTGCTGCCCTTCACGAGCGACATGCCGAGCGAGTCCGAGCTGCGCCTCGCGCAGGCCCAGCTCGTGGGTTGGCTCGAGGGCCTCTTCCACGGGATCCAGGCCGCGATGTACAACCAGCAGGCGGTTGCCGAGGGTCAGTTCGCGGAAATGCGCCGGAGCGTTCCCGAAGCCGCGTCGGGTGGTGGGAGACCCCGCGCGACGCCCAGCCCCTACCTGTAGCGAAGCCCTCTCGGTACGACTACACCCGGTGACGATGGTCCAAACCGAAGGCGTGGGAGAAGGTGCCCCACGCTGACCATCGTGGACGACACCGACGAGATCGTGCGGGTCGACGCAGTCACGATCTGCGGTACCGATCTGCACATCCTGAAGGGGGCGCTCCCGCGGTCACCGACGGCCGCATCCTCGGTCACGAGGCCACCCGAGAAGTTACCGGCACGTTGCAAGGCCATGCACTCGATCAGCCGTTGGGAATTCGGACCCTGGTCGACCGGACGTGTCCGGCGGACGATGAATGGGCAAGCCAGCTTGCGAGAAGAAGAAGAGCCCTTCGGCGGAGTCAGCGAACCGGAGGGCTCTTGCGCGGCGTCGGTGCGAGATCGCGAGTCGTGCGCAAGCTGAGGAGAGTCCGGGTCTGGACACGAGTAGGCCAAAGCGCCGAGCTGGGCTCCCGACGCGATGGTCGGGGCCGTGGCGGGACGAGTTCAGTGCGCGCGCTTGGCGGGGAAGTGCTCCACGGACGCGTCTGTCGATGGGAAGAACAGCCCTTCGTGGCCGTCGTCGCTCCACCGCACGAAATACGGGGGAGCGCCGTCTTCACCGCGGACCTCCAGGATCTCGGCGTCGTTGTCGTGTTCCCCGACGTGATGGCCCTTGATGACCAGACGATCGCCCACTTGCGCTTTCATGAGAGACCTCCTCGGAAGACCCATTGACCCACGATCAGCGTGACACCTTCGGCGGGCCGCGCCCAGGGTCGAATTCCCATACGAGGCGGAGGTCAGATCTCCGCGTCGGCTGTGGCCGGCTCCTCAGGCGGCTCCGGACCTGCCGCACCTGCCGCTGGGTCAGCTGCCTCGTCGGCAAGATGGTCGAGGGTTCGATCGGTGGTGCTCGCGGGTACGTCGTGGAATGTCATGGCGTGGCGCTCACCGCCCACGAACGCGTTCAGCGAGCGGAGGCTGTCGAGGAACTGAGCCGGGAACACGATGGTCGAGTTGTGCTCGGCCGCGATCTCGCCCAACACCTGCAGGTTGCGCAACTGCAGCGCGATTGGATGAGCGAGCAGCACGTCGGCGGCCTCGCCGAGCTTGCCGGCGCTGAGCGCCTCACCCTCCGCCGCGATGATCTTCGCTCGCTTCTCCCGTTCGGCCTCCGCCTCGCGGGCCATCGCCCGCTTCATCGTCTCCGGAAGCTCGATGTCCTTGAGCTCCACGATCTGCACCAACACCCCCCAACGCTCACTTGTCGAGTCGAGGATGTCCTTGATCGCGAGGTTGAGCGCCTCGGTCTCGCCGAGGACCTGGTCGAGGCTCGAGCGGCCAACCACGTTACGCACCGTCGTCTGGGCGATCTGGTCGATCGCCGACGAGACGTTCTCGATCTCCACGATCGACTTCACCGGGTCGACCCGGCGGTAGTAGGCCACTGCGGCCACGCCGATCGAGACGTTGTCACGCGTGATGATCGCCTGGGAGTTGATCGGCTTCGTGACCGTCCGCAGGCTCACCTTCTGCATGTTGTCGGCAAACGGGATCATGAAGCGGATCCCCGGCCCGCGGACCGAGCGGATTTTCCCGAGCCGGAACACCACCCCGCGCTCGTACTCCTTGACGATCGCGACACCCAGACGAGCCATCGCACCTCCTCCAGAGCACCCGCCCATCTCCCGGGCCGGACGAGTGGTCCGCTCGTGGAACACATCAGGCTCTCGAAGTCACGCTACGGGCGCGCTCTCACGCCGACAAGGGCCCAATGTCGTTCCGCGCCTGGTGCTCCGGCAGACATCGCGCCCGAAGCACCCTTTGTGACCCTGGTAGGAGCGTCGCGTCGAGCGCACAATCGAGGTATGAACAATCGAGGTATGAGCAGCTCTTCACCAAGACCGCAGCAGGCAAGACCACAGCGAGTGAGCGAGCCCGCGGGGTTCTTTGTGGCCGTCACCGAGATCCGGTGTCCGAAGTGCCACCTCTGGAGAGTTCGTGACGCCACGCACCACGCCTGCGGAGTCCCGACGACGCCGCGCGGCCAGCACTGACGGCGACGTAACAACAACCCCGCTGCCCTGCGCAGGCGGGGCCGCTGGGTCGGCGATCCGGGACTTCCGATACTGGCCAGTTGGCCACCGGGAGCCCACACTCGAGACGTTCACCGATCTCGGTGGGTCGGGCACGAGCACCCGCCGGATCGCGTCGCGACGCCAGGAGTCTCGATGAGCGCAGCCGTCGTGTGGTTCGAAGCAGTCGGTCCGAGCGATGTCGCCTCGGTGGGCGGCAAGGGCGCCAACCTCGGCGAGTTGACGCGTGCCGGGCTTCCGGTGCCGGACGGGTTCGTCGTGACCGCCGAGGCGTATCTGGATGCGCTCGACCGGGCAGCGATCCGTGAGCGGGTCTGCCGGCGCAGCGCCGAGCTCGACTCGAGCGACGACGCGGCACTCGCGGTCGCCGCCAGTGAGCTCCAGACACTGGTCGGCCGGGTCGCGCTGCCCGAGGAGTTGCGGCTCGAGGTGCTGAGCGCGTATGGGCGCCTGGGCCAGGACGCCTTCGTGGCGGTGCGCTCGTCGGCGACGGGCGAGGACACGGCGACGACGTCGTTTGCCGGGATGAACGAGAGCTTCACGAACGTGCGCGGCGAGACCGAGCTGCTCGAGAGCATCGTGCGCTGCTGGGCGTCGCTCTTCGGGGAGCGCGCGTGCAGCTACCGTGCGGCGCAGGGCGTCACCGACGAGCCGGCGATCGCAGTGGTGGTGCAGCGCATGGCGGACGCCGATCGCTCCGGCGTGATGTTCACCGCGGATCCGACCACCGGCGACCCCGACCACATCGTGATCGAGGCGGCCTTCGGACAGGGCGAAGTGGTGGTCGGCGGTCAGGTCGAGCCCGACACCTACGTCGTGTCCAAGACCGGGCCGACGCTGCTCACCACCCGGGTGGGCGCCAAGGAGTTCCGCGTCGTGCGCGGCGCCGACGGGCACGACCTGCGCGTCGAGCACGACGCGCAGACCGCGAGTTCGCGCGTGCTCACCGACGCCGAAGTCCTCGAGCTCGCGCGCTTCGGGGCCCGGATCGAGGCCTCCTACGGCGCGCCGCAGGACACGGAGTGGGTCATCGAGAACGGCACCATCCTCTTCGTGCAGTCGCGGCCGATCACCACGGGGATGGAACGCCCGTCCGCCGGACCCGGCGGGTCCGGGACCGAACCAGGCCCGCCACTGGTGACCGGCCTGGGCACCGCACCCGGGGTCGCGGCCGGCCGGGTCAGGGTCCTGCACACACCGGCAGAAGGCAGCCTGCTCGAGGCCGGCGAGATCCTCGTCGCGCCGATGACCAATCCGGACTGGGTGCCCGTCATTCGCCGCGCCGGCGCACTGGTGACCGACAGCGGTGGCATCACCTGTCACGCGGCCATCGTCAGCCGGGAACTCGGTGTCCCCTGCATCGTCGGGGCACGCACCGCGACCGAGGTGCTCACCGACGGGATGCTCGTCACCGTCGACGCCGGTGCCGGTGCGGTCTACGCCGGTGACCAGGTGGCGCGCCTGGCACGCCAGGTCTCCGTGGTGTCGTCGGCTGCCGGGGTGAGCGAGTCGGCGGCGACGGGTGCCCCCGAGGCCCTCGCGACCCTCGTCTACGTGAACCTCGCCATCGCCGACCATGCCGAGCGGGTTGCCGCGCAGCCCGTCGACGGCGTCGGCCTGCTGCGCGCCGAGTTCCTCCTCACCGAGGCGCTCGGTGGTGAGCACCCGCGCAAGCTGCTCGCCGAAGGGCGCGCCGGCGAGTTCGTCGAGCGCATGGCGGCGTCGCTCACCCGCATCACCCGGGCGTTCGCGCCGCGGCCGGTCGTCTACCGGACGATCGACTTCCGCACCAACGAGTTCCGTGGGCTCGGCGGTGGCGAAGCCTTCGAACCGGTCGAGGAGAACCCGATGATCGGCTACCGCGGCGCGTACCGCTACGTGCGCGAG
>Ga0302323_100005563_pt1 | contig 10346 bp, 10 predicted proteins | sample Fen_T0_3_FD_201950 | JGI IMG/M metagenome (GOLD analysis project Ga0302323, IMG submission 201950) | Peat permafrost microbial communities from Stordalen Mire near Abisko, Sweden - Fen_T0_3 | ecosystem: Environmental > Terrestrial > Soil > Wetlands > Permafrost | place: Sweden: Abisko... | reverse complement strand
GTGCGTTTGACCGGTTCAGGCACTCTCGAAGATCTCGATGCGCGGGGGACCGGTGACGCCCCCGCGACCCATGGCCTCCTTGAGGGAGGGGTCGTTGGTGAAGGCCGTGGCCTGGTCGACCGTGGGGAACTCGTGGATCGCGACCACGTCGTTGGGGTCACCGGGCACCTGCAGCACGCGCTGGGCGGTGCAGCCGTGGCTGCTGCGGAGGGTGTCGACCTCGTCGTACACCGCTCGCCAGGCGGCGTAGTCGGCGACGGTGTGGCGGACGATCAGCGTGGCGCTCATTGGGAGCCTCCCTTGGAACTGGAGGACGACCTGTCCTCCTGGTCGTCATCCTAGAGATATCTTCTCTCCGAGACAAGTATCTCCTGCCCGAGAGACTCTCCCCGGTCCTAGGGGTTGCGGAGGGAGGGCACCAGGCGCTTGGCGTCGCGCTGCTCCCCGAGGATGGACTGGAGGCGGCTGAGCTCGTCGCGGGACTCGCCCGCGAGGTTGTGCCGCTCCTCGGCGTCGGTGCTGAGGTTGTGCAGCTCGTAGACCGACTCGGCCGCGGGAGCCGCGAACGGGTTGGCGGCGATGCCGTGGTCGGCGTTCCACTCGTCGAGGCGCTCGTAGTAGTGGTTGAGCTTCCACAGCTCGTCGGCGCCGTCCGGCCCGGTCGGGAGCGTGGCGATCACCGACTCGATGCACGAGGGCTGCTCCACCGCGTCGAACGGCTTGCCCGTGAGGATGTTGGTCTGGGTGAGGCCGCGGGTGACGTCGTCCTCGGTCATGAAGTACTGCGCCCCCGCGACCGACGCCGCCTCCTCCTTGCCGGTGATGAGGTCGCTGAGGTCGCGCCCGGGCAGCGGACGCGCCTCGGCGTGGTGCGCCGCCACGCCGGCGGCGGCCCGCTCGACGTCGATGCCGGCGAGGCCCATCAACGTGGGGATCAGGTCGATGTGGCTCGTCGGCGTCGAGATCCCCTGCGGCACCGTGGCGACGCCGGGGCCCTTCACCAGCAGCGGGACGCGGATGGCCTCGTCGAAGGCGTTGCACCACTTCTGCTGGAGGCCACCGTGGGCGCCGAGCAGGTCGCCGTGGTCGGACGTGAACACCACGATGGTGTCGTCGGCCATGCCCGATGCCTGCAGCGAGTCGAGGATCCGCCCGATGGCCTGGTCGACGATCTTGTGGAGGTAGTAGTAGAGGCGCCGGTAGGCGAGGTCGGCGGGCTGCTCGGCGACCATCTGCGGCCACACCGCCTTGAACCGCTCCTGGCACGCCGGGCGGCCGGCGAACGAGTCGGCCTGCGACGGCGCCTCGGCGATGTCGGGCACGGTGTCGTCGGGCGGGCCGAACCCCAGCAGCATCTCGTAGAGGCCGCCGGCGAAGGCGATGTCGTGCGGGTTCACGAACGACGCGACCGCGAGCCACGGCCCCTCGGTCGACGCGGCTGCGAGGTCGCCGAACAGCTCGACCACCTGTTCGGCGAACACGCCGTCGCGCACGGTGCCGCAGTCGGACTTCGCCGCGCCGTGGGGCTCGCGGCCGATCCAGCCGGAGAACCCGAACGGGTCGAGCCGGTCCGCCCGCCGGTACGCCTCGACGGCTTCCGGGATCGGGACACCGTCGTCGTCCGAGGCCATCAGGCCCTCGTGGCCGCCGGGGATGCTCAGGCTCGCGGGGCTGACGTGCCACTTGCCGCGGTAGTGGGTGCGGTAGCCGCCGGCGCGGAACCAGTCGCCGAGCGTCGGGATCTCGTCGGGGTCGAGCCACCCCATGCCGGGGTCGGTGTGCTGCTTGGCGATGCCGTCGGTCTTCGACACCCCGTGCAGCGACGGGTACTGCCCCGTGAACAGCGTCGCCCTGCTCGGCACGCATGCCGTGGAGCCCGCGTAGTGCCGGTGCAGCTCGAGCCCTCCGTCGCGCAGCCGTTCGCGGGCCGGGAGGTGGGTCCGGCGGAACTCGGTGACGGCCGCGGTCTCGTACGGCGGGGGATAGCGCTCCTCGTCCGTCATGATCAGCAGGATGTTTGGTGAGGCCATTTCCGGACCCTAGGCCACGGCGCGATCGGAGCTGTGGCAGCTATTCGGTGGCGAGGACGGCGGTTCCGATGCCGAAGGGCTCCTCGACCACGCCGTCGGTCTCGGCCCTCGCGGCCGGCGCATCGACCTCGTCGAAGTCGTCGACCTGCACCGCGGTGGCGGGCAGGAAGCGCCAGACGATGGCCGCGGCGGCCGCCGCGAGCAGGACGCCGGTCAGCGCGGCCACGTGGATCCCGCCGACGAACGCGCGGTCGGCGGCGCCGATCAGCTGGTGCGCGGCGCCCGGCTGCAGCCCGTGCGCCGCCTGCAGCGCACCCGTGAGCGACGACCTGGCCGTGGCGGTGGCGGACGGCGACAGCCCCCGCAGCGACGGGGCGAGGAGGTTGGTGTAGCGGGAGGCCGCGATGCTGCCGAGCACCGCGACGCCGAGGGCCGCACCCAGCTCGCGGGTCGCGTCGTTCATGGCCGAGCCCTCACCGGCACGCCGGGTGGGGACCGCCGCCATGATCGACGAGGTCATCGGCGACATCGCCAGGGCGATCCCGGCGACGAGCGGGATCAGGCACAGCAGCACGTAGAGGTACGGGGTGTGCGGGCTCAGGAAGCTGAACAGCACGAAGCCGAAGCTGACGAGCAGCATGCCGCCGGCCACGGTGCGGTTCGCCCCGAAGCGCCGCGTGAGCCGCGGCGTGAGGGGGGCGACGGTGATCATGATGACGGCCATCGGGAGCAGTCGCACCGCCGTGCTGAGCGCGCTGTAGCCGAGCACCAGCTGCAGGTACTGCGACATCAGGAACATGACGCCGAACATCGCGAGGAACACCAGGATCATGCCGCCGGTGCCGGTGCTGAAGCCGCGGTTGCGGAACAGCCGGATGTCGAGCATCGGGCTGTCGACCCGCAGCTCCCACCAGCAGAAGACGGCCAGGACGATCGCCCCGACGGCGAACGCCGTCAGGGTCGTGCCGCTGCCCCAACCCTGCTGCGGGGCCTGGATGAGGCCGTACACGATCGTGGAGATGCCGATGATCGAGAGCAGCGCGCCGAGGGGGTCGAGGCTGGCCTGCTCGGGGTCACGGGAGCGGGGGACCAGGATGGCGCCGGCCACGAGGGCGATGCCGATGATGGGCACGTTGACCAGGAAGATCGAGCCGTACCAGAAGTGGCCGATCAGGTAGCCGCTCGCGAGCGGGCCCATGGCGCCGGCCGCGCCGATGACGCTGGCCCAGATGGCGATGGCCTTGGGCCGCTCCTGCGGCGGGAAGACGTTGACCAGGATCGACATGGTCGACGGCATGATCAGTGCTGCCGCCGCCCCCATGAGCGCGCGGGAGCCGATGAGCTCCCACATGGCGGTGGCCTGCGAGGCGAACGCCGCGGTCACCAGGAACAGCACCAGGCCCAGCTGCAGCGCGCCCTTGCGCCCGAAGCGGTCGCCGAGGGAGCCGGTGGTGAAGAGCAGCCCGGCGAAGACCAGCGAGTACACCGCGACGACCCACTGGAGCTGTGAGCTGGTGGCGTGCAGGTCGCGTGAGAGCGTCGGGATGGCGACGTTGAGGCTGGAGTTGCTCACGAACACGAGCAGCAGGCTCAGGCACAGCACGGCCAGCGTCCACCAACGCCGGGGGTCGTACTGCGTCAGGTCGACCTCGGCCGCCGCTCCCGAGGGGGAGCCCGGGGTCGGGTCGGGGGTGAGGGTGTCGGTCATCGTCGCCTGTTCGGGGGGAGGTCGCCATACTGGGACCATCGATACGGAGGTCCACTCCGTTTCAGGTACAATACGGAGACACCCTCCGCTTCACAACCCGATTCCCGGATTCCAGGCCGATGACCACCACGACCGCCACCCCCGACCCGCCGACCCCCCTCCGGGCCGACGCGCGCCGCAACCACGAGCGCCTGCTCGAGGCGGCGCGGGGCTCGTTCGTCGAGCACGGTCCCGAGGCGTCGCTCGACGACATCGCCAAGCGCGCCGGGTTGGGCATCGGCACGCTCTACCGCCACTTCCCCACCCGGGAGGTGCTCCAGGAGGCCGTGCTGCGCGACGGGATCGACCGCCTGCGCGCCGACGCCGAGCGTCGCCTCGCCGACGCGGTGCCGTTCGATGCCCTGGCGTCGTGGCTCGACGAGATGCTGGTGTTCTCCACCACCTACCGCGGCCTCACGGCCTCGATGATGATGACGCTGCTCAAGCAGGAGCCCGAGTTCTCCGCGTCCTGCGTCGCCATGAAGTCGGCCGTCAGCGCCCTGGTCGTGCGGGCCCAGGACGCCGGCCAGGTGCGCACCGACGCCGACCCGCTCGACATCGTGAAGCTCGTCAACGCCATCGGCCTCGCCACCGAGCCGGGCCTCGACGGGCTCGCACGCGGCCGCCGCATGCTCGCCGTCACCGTCGACGGCCTGCGCGCCACCGCCTGAACCCGGGAGGGTCAGCCGCGGGCGTCGCGGAGCTGCTGCTTGGCTTCGCGGTTGGACCCGACCTTCATGTAGCGCTCGGCGTCGAAGTCCTCGGGCGGGTCCACCTCCTCGACAGGCTCGGGCCGGTCGTCCCACTCGAGGCGCAGGGCCCGGGTGATGACCGCGTGCTGGAGGTACATCGCGCTGACGTAGGTGAGCTCGAAGATCTCCTCGTCGGACAGCTCCGCCTGGAGCGCCGCGAACAGGTCGTCGCTGACCCGCCCGTTGTCGTAGGCGATGGCGTCGGCGAACGCGAGCACCGCGCGCTCGACCGGCGTGTACGCGTCGGAGGTCTGCCAGGCGATGATGCCGGCGATCTTGGCGGGGTCGGCGTCGAGGCCGCGGAGCGCCTGGACGTGCTGGGAGAACACGAACTTGCTCCCGACCGCCCAGCCGATGCGTGACTGCGCAAGCTCGCGCAGCACGCCGTCGAGCTCGCGGTCCGGGCTGCGGTAGAGGATGAACCCGGCGACGGCGTGCTCCATGATGTCGGGCGACAGCGCGTAGGTGGTCCACCAGTCGCCCTCGCTGCCGGTGGCGGTGCCCATCTTCTGCTCGGCGACGGGGTCGACCCCCTTGCCGAAGAGCAGGTCGTACATGCCGTTGACGATGGGGTCGTCGGTCTCCGCACGGGCGACCTGGCGCAGGCGGGGCATCAGGCCTCCCTCGATCCGGTGGTGACGGTGGCGCGGGGCGTCGCCGCGACCGGGGCGTGGCGCACGTCGGTGTCGTCGAGCACCTTCGTCCAGGCAGCCAGCTCCAGCAGGATGCCGTCGGGGTCCTGGAAGTACACGGACCGCACGAAGACGCCGGGGTGCATCGTCTCGCTCACCGTCCACTCGCTGTCGTCGTGGTTGACGACCTCGGAGCACTCGACGCCACGTTGGATCAGCAGCTCGCGCGCCTGCTCGATGCGCTCGGGCGACACCTGCAGCGCGAGGTGGTTCATGGAGCCGACGGCCGAGGTGAGGTCGCCGTTGTCGGGCCGGCCCGCGGGTGCGGCGATGCCGGGTGCCGCGGCCGGCGCGTCGGGGAACCAGAAGAACGCCAGCGAGTCGCCGTTGCCGATGTCGAAGAAGAAGTGCTGGCCCATGCCGACGGGCAGCTCCACCGTCTTGATGAGGCGGAGCCCGAGCACGTTCGTGTAGAAGTCGACGGTGCGGGCCATGTCGCTGCACACCAGGGCGAGGTGGCTGACCCCCTCGAGCTCGATGCGTTCCTGGTCGGTCATCCGGAGCTCTCCTCGATGGTCTGCGCGCAATGCAGCCGAACGCGGCGGGTTCAGCGCCTGATGTGGCACCGGCGACCAATTATTGCATACAATCAGTGGATGCGCTCGGTTGCGGGACCGCTCGACCACATCCGGGTGCTCGAGCTCGGCAGCCTGATCGCGGGCCCCTTCGCGGGTCAGCTCCTGGGTGACTACGGCGCCGAGGTCATCAAGGTCGAGCCGCCCGCGGGCGACCCGATGCGCCGCTGGGGGGTGGTCCACCGGGGCGAGGGCCTGTGGTGGACGAGCATCGCCCGCAACAAGCGCTCGGTCGTGCTCGACCTCCGCACCGACGAAGGTGCCGCGGCCGCGCGGCGCCTGGCCACGACGGCCGACGTGGTGCTGGAGAACTTCCGGCCCGGGCAGCTCGAGCAGTGGGGTCTCGGCTACGACGACCTCGTGGGCGACAACCCCGGCCTCGTGATGGTGCACGTCTCGGGCTACGGGCGCACCGGGCCCCGTTCCGCCGAGGCGGGTTTCGGCAGCATCGGCGAGGCCATGGGCGGGATCCGCCACACCACGGGCGCCGCCGACGGGCCGTCGTCGCGCGCGGGCATCAGCCTCGGCGACTCGGTGGCGGCGTTGTTCGCGGTGATCGGCACCCTCGCCGCGCTCGAGGAGCGTCACCACAGCGGGCGCGGCCAGGAGGTCGACGTCGCGCTCTACGAGGCCGTGGCCGCGCTCATGGAGTCGAGCCTGGCCGACGCGGAGGTGGCCGGCATCGTCCGGGGCCGCACCGGCGGAGTGCTCCCCGGTGTCGCCCCGTCGAACGCCTATCGCACCGCCGACGGCGCCGAGGTGCTCATCGCCGGCAACGCCGACTCCGTGTTCGCGCGGCTCTGCGAGGCGATGGGCCGGCCCGACCTCGCGGTCGACGATCGCTACGCGACCCACGGCGCCCGAGGTGCCAACGCCGCGGAGCTGGACGAGCTGATCGATGCCTGGACCTCGACGCTGCCGTCGGACGACCTGCTGGAGCTGCTGGCGGGCCTCGGCGTCCCGAGCGGCCGTGTGTACACGGCTGCCGACGCGCTGCGCGACCCGCACTACGCCGCCCGCGGCATGGTGCAGCGGCTCACCTCGGTCGGCGGCGTCACCATGCCCGTGGCCGGCGTGGTGCCCACCTTCTCGCGGACGCCGGGGTCCATCCGCACGCCCGGGCCTGCGCTCGGCGCCGACAGCGACGAGCTGCTGGGCCACGATGTTCAGGTCGACTCGTGAGCCGCCGATCCGCGCGCCGGGGGCTCGTCGTAGAGCGCATCGACGGAGTTCCCGGCCGCCATCACCGCCAGCAGCTGATCCCGTCCCTGCAGGACGTGCTCGTGCACCAGGCGTCCGGCGCGCGGTGCGTCGCCGCGCCGGATCGCCTCGGCGATGAGCCCGTGGAACACGACCGACCGCGTCATGCCGGCCGCGTCGTAGTGCCGGAAGGCCTGGAACACGAGCGTGTGGTCGACCGTGCGGATGAGCACCTGCGTCAGCCGCTCGTGGTGGGCGGCCTCGAGCACGGTCAGGTGGAACACGTCGTTCTGGTGGAACACCGCGCGGACCGCCTCGAGGTCGCCGCCGGACGCCACCTGCGCCGCCGCCGCGAAGTCGGCCTCGGCAGCCGTGAGCCGGTCGAGCTGGTCGGGGGTGGCGCGCACCGCGGCCAGCTCGGCGGCCATGGCCTCCAGCCGCCCACGCAGCTCGTAGAGGTCGTCGATGTCGGCCACCGTCAGCGAGCGCACCCGGGCGCCGCGGTTGGGCTCGAAGCGGACGAGGCCCTCGGACTGCAGCATCCGCAGCGCCTCACGGATGGGGGTGCGCGAGAGCTCCAGCTCCTCGGCGAGACGCTGCTCGACGAGCCGCTCGCCCGGTCGGAGGCGGCCCTCGACGATCCACCGGCGGATCTGGTGGTAGGCATCCATCCCGTTGGGCAGGGTCACGGGGCGCACGGTACTGGCCGCGGCCAGAGGGGACGCTGACGTGCCGATCGACCGCTACCCGTCGTCGAGCGAGGTGCGCGAGGTGGGGCCGCGCGACGGGCTCCAGAACGAGGACCCCATCCCCGTCGAGGCCCGCATCGACCTGGTCGACGCGCTCTCGGACACCGGGCTGCGTGCCATCGAGGTGGGCTCGTTCGTCCGGCCCGATGCCATCCCGGCCATGGCCGGGACCGACCGGGTGCTGGCGGCCATCAGCCGACGCGAGGGTGTGCGCTACCGCGTGCTCGTCCCGAACCTCCGCGGCGCGGAGCTGGCGGTCGACGCCGGTGCCGACGAGCTCGAGGTGGTGGTCAGCGTCAGCGACACCCACAACGGGCGCAACCTCAGAATGAGCGTGGACGACTCCGTCGAGCAGATCCGTCGGGTCGTCGAGCGGGCCGCGTCGGCCGACGTCCCCGTCGAGGCGATCCTGGCGACGTCGTTCGGGTGTCCCTACGAGGGAGCCGTGGACCCGGGGCGCGTGGTGGCACTCGCCCAGCAGCTGCGCCAGGCCGGCGTGACGACCTTCTCGTTCGCGGACACGACCGGCATGGCGACGCCGCCGGCCATCATCGCCCTCCTCGACGAGCTCACGGCCGCGGGCTGGCCGGCCGACGACGTCGCCCTGCACCTGCACAACACCCGGGGGACCGGGCTGGCCAACCTCGTCGTGGCCGCGCAGCGCGGCGTCCGCCGCTTCGACGCCTCGGTGGGAGGCCTGGGCGGGTGCCCGTTCGCGCCGGGGGCCACCGGCAACGTGCCGACCGAGGACGTGGTGCACCTGCTCGACTCGCTCGGCATGACCACGGGCGTCGACCTCGAGGCGCTCATCGTCGTGGCGCTCGAGCTCGAGACCGTGATCGGGCGGCAGCTCCCCGGACAGGTCATGCGCGCGGGTCCCTGGTACCGGTTGCCGACCGCCTGAGCCACCGCCCGCGTCGCCGCGGGCCCTGACGGGGCCTCCGGCCCCACCCCCGGGAGCGAATCCGTGCCCTCACCGATGTCCGTTGCCACCGCCCACGACGAGTTCGTGCCGCGCTGCGAGGCGCTGGTGCCCGGGCTCCGCGCCCGGGCGGAGGAGGCGGAGGCGCTGCGCCGGCTCCCCGACGAGACCCTGCGTGAGGTGCGCGAGGCCGACCTCCTCCGAGCGGTGGTGCCGACGTCGCTCGGTGGGCTGGGCCTCGGCCTCGACGACCTCGCCCAGGGCACCCGGGTGCTGGCCCAGGGCTGCCCGGCGTCGGCCTGGACGATCTCGTTCCTGATGCTGCACGGTTGGCTGCTGTCGAAGCTGCCACCGGCGGGCCGCGACGAGCTGTTCGCCGACGGGCCCGTCGTGCTGGCGCCCGCGCCCCTGGCCCCCACCGGGACCGTCACGGTCGTGGACGGGGGTTACCGGCTCACGGGACGGTGGGAGTGGGCGACCGGGGTCGCCCACTCCGAGTGGGTGTTGGTCCACGCCGTCCAGGCCGAACCGGAGCTCACCACGCACTTCTTGGTGCTTCCGCGGTCGGAGGTCGAGGTCGACGACGTGTGGTTCACGTCGGGGATGCGCGCGACGGGCAGCAACACCGTGCGCATCGACGACCGGTTCGTGCCCGCGCACCGGGCCATGCCGGCCCGCTCCCTCCTCTTCGACGCCGCGTCGTTGGACGGTGACGGGCTGGTGAACCACCCGGTGCCGTCGGTGCTGGCGCTCGTCGCCTCGGCGCCGGCCCTCGGTGCCGCCGAGGCCGCGGTCGCGCTGTTCAAGGAGCGCCTCACCGATCGGGTCCTCGCCTACTCGCTCGGCGACCGACAGCGTGAGCAGCCCGCGGCACAGGTCCGGCTGGCGACGGCGCTGAGCGACCTCGCCTCGGCGCGGGCGCGCTGGGACGCCGCCATCGCAGCTCTCGTCGACGCATCCGCGGGGGAGTCGCCGAGCGAGCAGCTGCGGGTGGACTGCCGCCTGGCCGCGGCCGCCACGGTCCGCGCCTCGCGTGGGGTGATCAGCACCGTGTGCGAGGGCGCCGGTGCGAGCGTCTACTTCTCGAGCTCGCCCCTGCAGCGGCTCCAGCGGGACGTGGAGGTGCTGAAGGGCCATGTGATCTTCGACTGGGACCGCACCGCGGAGCTGGCCGGCCGGTTCGCGCTGGGCTTCGGGCTCCGTCCCACCGACATGGTCTGAGCGGGCGCTCCCAGGCTGCGCCGACCGAACGGTCCCTGGTGGCGTGGACCGACGGTCGCGCCGGCGCCGAGGGGTCAAGGAACGGCCCCAACCTGCCGTTGGGACGACGGCGCCCGCTGCCGCGCGCCCACCGACCGGGAGGACGAGGCGGGATGAGGAACGAGAAGCGCGTCAAGGTCACGGCCGGACTGGGCGCCGTGGTGGCCCTGCTGCTGGTGGCGGCCACGCCGCTCGGGCACCCCGCGCTGCGGCTCAAGGCGAGCCCTTCCACGGTGTGGGACGACTCCGACCCCACGGTGCTCGTCGAAGGCACGCACACCTACCTCTTCGGCTCCAGCAACAACCGCAAGGTGCCGGTCCGCCAGATCACGAGCTTCTCGTCGTCGCTCGCCACCAGCCAGGCCGACTGGGCGGCCCACTCCGTCGACGCCATGCCCACCCGACCCGCCTGGGTGAAC
>Ga0302323_100005560_pt1 | contig 10347 bp, 9 predicted proteins | sample Fen_T0_3_FD_201950 | JGI IMG/M metagenome (GOLD analysis project Ga0302323, IMG submission 201950) | Peat permafrost microbial communities from Stordalen Mire near Abisko, Sweden - Fen_T0_3 | ecosystem: Environmental > Terrestrial > Soil > Wetlands > Permafrost | place: Sweden: Abisko... | reverse complement strand
GCCGAAGACGAGCGCGTTGGCGTCCTCGGCGCGCAGGCGCACGCCGCGCTTGCCGATGGCGACGACCAATTCGATCTCGTGATGGAGATTCTTCGTCGCCAGCGGATACCGCACGCTGCCGACGTTCGGCGGAACGACCGGAAACACGGCATCCGCCGGCTTGCAGAAGAAGAATGGCGGCTCCTTGGTGGCGTCGCCGCCCATCTCCTTCGCATGCTCGGCGTAGTTGCGACCGACGCAGTAGATGTGGCGCACCGGAAACACGTCTTTGGTGCCGGCAATCGGGACGCACGGCGCGTCCCAAAGAGGAATGGCGTAGTTCATCGTCGGTTCCGCAGGATGAGGGAAGCTACTCGGCGTCCGGCTGTTTCGCGGGCGCCGCATCGACGAATGCCGGCAGCGAGATCGCGGCCGCTTCGATGCGCGTGAGCGTCGGGTAGGGACCGACGTCAATATTCATGCGCCGGGCGTTGGCTAGCTGCGGCACCAGGCAGATGTCGGCGAGCGTCGGCGCGTCGCCATGGCAGAAGCGGCCGGTAGCCCGGTCGCGCGCCAGGCGCGTCTCGAGCGCCTCGAGGCCGACGTCGATCCAGTACTTGTACCAGGCATCCTTCTGTTCCTCAGACACTCCCAGCGTGTTCTTCAGGTATTGCAGCACGCGCAGGTTGTTGAGCGGATGGATGTCGCATGCGATCTCGAGCGCGATACCGCGGACGCGCGCACGGTCGGCCGGTGTCGCCGGCAGGAACGGCGGCGCCGGATAGGCTTCGTCCAGGTATTCGATGATGGCGAGCGACTGCGTGAGGACCGCCCCGCCGTCGGCCACCAGCAACGGCACCAGCCCTTGCGGGTTCAGCGACAGATAGTCGTCGCTGCGCTGGACGTTCTTGCGCAGGTGGACGAATTCGCGCTCGGGCGCGACACCCTTCAGATTCAGCGCGATGCGGACCCGGTAGGCGGCCGAGGAACGGAAATAGTCGTAGAGTTTCATCGCGGTGGCGTCAGAACGCGGAGATGCCGGTCTGCGCGCGACCGAGGATCAGCGCGTGCACGTCGTGCGTGCCCTCATACGTGTTGACGGTTTCGAGGTTGAGCACGTGGCGGATCACGTGGAACTCGTCGACGATGCCGTTGCCGCCGTGCATGTCGCGTGCCGTCCGCGCGATGTCGAGCGCCTTGCCGCACGAGTTGCGCTTCATGATCGACGTGATCTCCGGCGCCGCCAGGCCCTCGTCCTTCATCCGACCGAGGCGCAGACACCCCTGCAGCCCGAGCGTTATCTCGGTCATCATGTCGGCCAGCTTCTTCTGGATCAGCTGGTTCGCCGCCAACGGCTTGCCGAACTGCGTGCGGTCGAGCGTATATTGCCGCGCCGCGTGCCAGCAGAACTCGGCGGCGCCGAGCGCGCCCCACGCGATGCCGTAGCGCGCGCTGTTGAGGCAGCCGAACGGCCCCTTCAATCCCTGCACGTTGGGCAGCAGGTTCTCTTCCGGAACGAACACGTCGTCCATCACGATCTCGCCGGTGATCGATGCGCGCAGGCTGAACTTGCCTTCGATCTTCGGCGTGGTCAGCCCCTTCATTCCGCGCTCGAGCACGTAGCCGCGGATGACGCCTTGGTCGTCCTTGGCCCAGACGACGAAGACGTCGGCGATCGGCGAATTGGAGATCCACGTTTTGGCACCCGAAAGGCTGAATCCGCCGGCAACGCTACGCGCGCGCGTGACCATCGAACCCGGATCGGAGCCGTGATTGGGCTCGGTCAGGCCGAAGCAGCCGATCCACTCGCCGGTTGCGAGCTTCGGCAGGTAACGCCGGCGCTGCGCCTCGGTCCCGTAGGTGAAGATGGGAAACATGACCAGCGAACTCTGCACGCTCATCATCGAGCGGTAGCCCGAGTCGACGCGCTCGATCTCGCGCGCGATGAGACCGTAGCAGACGTAGTTGAGCCCGGATCCGCCGTACTCGACCGGAAGCGTCGCGCCCAGCAGCCCCAGCTCACCCATTTCGCGAAAGATCGACGGATCGCTGGTCTCGTGCCGGAACGCGTCCTTGATCCGCGGCATCAGCTTGTCCTGCGCGTAGGCGCGGGCGGCCTCGCGTACCATCCGCTCCTCCTCGGTCAGCTGCGCGTCGAGGAGCAGCGGGTCATCCCACTTGAAGACGGGCTTGGTCGAGGCGGCGACGCGTTCGGGCGCATTCATTGGAGACTCCGGGGAACGGCTGGGACGGGCAGCGCGGCGGCCGGGGGACCGTGCACATGTCCCGGTCAAACAGTGGCGATTATCTCGCGGCGGGGCGCCGCGGGTCCAGCGGCCTTATCCCGCGGCGACGGCGTCGCGATCGAATTCCCCCTCAGGCATCGGGCACCACGGCCGTCGCTTCGATCTCGACCTTCGCGCGATCCTCGATCAGCGCCGCCACCTGCACGGCCGTCATGGCAGGGAAATGCCGGCCGACGACTTCGCGATAGGCCGCGCCCAGCGCGCGATAACTGGCGACGTATTCGCGCTTGTCGGTCACGAACCACGTCATCCGTGTGATGTGCTCGGGCAAGGCGCCGGCCTCGGCCATGACGGCGAGAACATTGCGCAGCGCCTGGCGCGCCTGCGCCACGAAGTCATCGGACTCGAATTGCTGCTGGCCGTTCCAGCCGATCTGGCCGCCGACGAAGATCGTCGTGCCGCGCGCGGCGATGCCGTTCGCGTAGCCTTTTGGCGCGGCCCAGTCAGGTGGCTGCAGGATTTGCATGACGGGTCTTTCCTCGATTCATGGGGCTATTCGGCAGGGGTTCAAATCGCGTTCCGGCGCCGGCTTTCGCTGTCCATCTGCTTCAGCCGGAAGTGCTGCAGCTTGCCGGTCTCCGTGCGCGGCATGCTGGCGATGAATTCAACCGCGCGCGGATATTTGTAGGGCGCGATGCTCTGTTTGACGTGTTCCTGCAATTGCCTGGCCATCGCGTCGTCCGCGGCAAAGCCCGCTTTCAGCGCGACGTAGGCTTTGACGATCTGGCCGCGTTCTTCGTCGGGCACGCCAATCACTCCGCATTCCGCCACGGCGGGATGCCCGAGCAGCGCCCCCTCCACTTCCGGGCCTGCGATGTTGTACCCCGCGCTGACGATCATGCCGTCGTTGCGCGCCTGAAAGACGAACCAGCCGTCCTCGTCGACGAGATAGGCATCCCCGGTGTAGTTCCATCCGTGCTGCACGTACTGGAGCTGACGGTCGTCGGCCAGGTAGCGGCAGCCCGTGGGTCCCTTCACCGCGAGCCGCCCGACCTTCCCGGGAGGCAGCGGATGTCCGGCATCGTCCATCACGCACGCCCGATATCCGGCGACGGGCTTGCCGGTGGCTCCGGGCCGGGCAAGGGTCTCGTCGTGCGAAATGAAGATGTGCATCATTTCCGTGGCGCCGATGCCGTCGATCAATTCAATGCCGGTGGTGTCCTTCCAGAGCTTGCGCGTCGCGGCGGGAAGCCCTTCGCCCGCCGATACGCACTTGCGCAGGCTCGCAAGGTCGAATTGCGCCGCTTGCGCAGCCATTGCGCGGTAGGAAGTCGGCGCCGCGAACAGAATGGTCACCCGGTTCGCGGCGACGGCCTGCAGCAATGCGTCCGCTGACGTCTTCTCCAGCAGCAGCGTCGCGGCCCCCGCGCGCATTGGAAAGAGCAGCAGTCCGCCCAAGCCGAACGTGAAGGCCAGCGGCGGGCTGCCGGTGAAGATGTCGTTGCCTGTCGCCCGCAACGTCGAACGCGGCCAGCAATCGCAACTCGCCATCACGTCGCGATGAAAGTGCATCGTGCCCTTCGGCTGCCCCGTCGTTCCCGACGTGAATGCGATCAGCGCCGTGTCGTCCTGCGCCGTGGCGACATTGGCGAAGTCGGCGGGCTTTGTCGCAGCGCGCGCCTCGAGGCCCTCCGGTCCATCCGTTTCAAAGTGAACGACCGCCGCCAGCGTCGGACATGCGACACGCGCGGCCGCCAGTTCCGCCGCGAGACGCGAGTCGCAGAGCGCGTGGGAGATCCGCGCCTTGGCAATGATGTCGGTCAATTCCTTGGCGCGCAGCAGCGGCATGGTGGCTACCGCGATCCCGCCTGCCTTCATTACGGCGAACCAGCACGCGGCCATCATCGGGTTGTTCGGTCCACGCAGCAGGACGCGGTTGCCAGGAACGAGCCCGAGGTCCTCCACCAGCACCCGCGCAATCCTGTTGGCCTGGGTCATGAGTTCCGCGTAGGTCCAGCGCAAGCCACGCGGCGAGAGAATTGCCGTGCGTTCACCCCATCCGCGCTCCAATGCGCGATCCAGCAATTCCACGCCGCAGTTGAGCTGCTCGGGATAGCGCAGCTCCGGCAGGTCGAAGACCAGGTCCGGCCACTGGTCGCGCGGCGGCAGGTGGTCGCGCGCGAACGTGTCGACATGCGAGGTGTACTTCATTGCGGGGCCTCCTTCAGCAACTCCCGGCCGATGATCAGCTTCTGCACCTCCGTCGCGCCCTCATAGATTCGCAGCGCGCGAATGTCGCGGTACAGCCGCTCGACGATGTATCCGCGGGTGACGCCGAGCCCGCCATGCAGCTGGACCGCCGCATCGATGACCTGCTGCGCCGATTCGGTCGCCGCGAGCTTGGCCATCGCCGCCTCCTTCGTCGTCCTGGCCGCTTTTACGTCGCGCAGCCAGGCGGCGCGAAACGTCAGCAGCGCGGCGGCATCGATCGCGGCCGCCATTTCGCCCACCTTCGCTTGCGTCAGCTGCAGGTCGGCAAGCTTCGCGCCGAATATCCGGCGCGACCGCGCGTGCGCGATGCCGGCGTCCAGCGCGCGGCGCGCGAAGCCCGTCGCCGCCGCCGCGACTGACGCGCGAAAGATGTCGAGCGTGCGCATCGCGAGCTTGAAGCCCTCTCCTTCCGCGCCCAGCAGCGCATCGTGCGGCAGCCGGCACGCCGCGAAATCCAGCCGCGCCAGCGGATGTGGCGCGATAACGTCGATACGCTCGGCAATGGCCAGGCCCGGCGTGCCGGCGGGCACGACAAATGCCGAAATGCCGCGCGTTCCGGGCGCGTCGCCCGTCCTCGCGAACACGCAGTAGAAATCGGCGATGCCGCCGTTGGAAATCCAGGTCTTGCAGCCGTCGAGCGTCCAGCCGTCGCGATCCCGTTGCGCGCGCATCGCCAGCGCCGCGACATCGGACCCGGCGTCGGGCTCGGACAGCGCAAATGCCGCGATCGCTTCGCCGCGGGCAACGAGCGGCAGCCAGTGGTCGCGCTGCGTCGTGCTCCCCGCCAACGTGATGGCACCGCTGCCCAGGCCCTGCATCGCGAACGCGAAATCGGCCAGCCCGTCGTGATACGCGAGCGTCTCGCGGGCAATGCAGAGCGCGCGCGAATCGAGCGCCTGCAGCGCGCCACCGTGCGCCGCCGGCACACAATAGCGAAGCCATCCGCCCTCGCCCAGCGCGCACACCAGTCGGCGACACGTGCCGTCGACGTCGGCGTCCGCGGACGGGCCGGTGATCCCGGACAACGTTTCACACCACGCGTCGAGGCCCGCCGCGAGGGCGCGATGTTCGTCGCCGAAGAATGGCCAGTCGAGGTGTGCGCGGTCCATGACGATTGCCCTCAGTTACCCCTCAGTTGCCATGGAACTTCGGCGTCTTCTTTGCGGCGAACGCGTCGAAGGCGCGCTGGAAATCCTTTGTCTGCATGCACAGCGCCTGCGCCTGCGCTTCAGCCTCGATTGCCGCGTCAAGGTCCATCGCCCACTCCTGATGCAGCAGCTTCTTGGTCATCGCGTGCGCGAACGTCGGCCCGTCGGCCAGCGCGCGCGCGAACGTCTGTGCGTCGGTGAGCAGCGCATCGGCCGCCACCAGCCGGTTGAAAAATCCCCACGCCTGGCCTTCCTCCGCCGTCATGGCGCGGCCGGTGTACAAGAGCTCCGCGGCGCGCCCCTGGCCGATCGTTCGCGGCAGCAGCGTGCATGCGCCCATGTCGCACCCGGCCAGGCCGACGCGAACGAACAGAAACGCGGTCTTCGCAGCGGGCGTGCCGAAGCGGACGTCGGAGGCCAACGCGACCATCGCGCCGGCACCGGCGCACGTGCCGTCGACCGCTGCAACGATCGGTTGCGGACATCGGCGCATCGCCAACACCAGGTCGCCGGTCATCCGAGTGAATGCAAGCAGCTCCGGCGCCGCCATCCGCGTCAGCGGCCCGATGATCTCGTGCACGTCACCGCCCGAGCTGAAGTTGCCTCCGGCGCCATTCACCACGACGCATTTCACGTCGCTCGCATGGACAAGGCCGCGGAAGAGGTCGCGCAGCTCGGCATAGGAGTCGAACGTCAGCGGATTGCGACGCTCCGGACGGTCGAGCGTGATCGTCGCAACCTTGGCGTCGGCATTGACCGTCCATTGGAAGTGCGTCGCACGGTACCCGGCAAACGTGCGCAGTTGCGCGTCCATCGTCATTGTCGTCATCCCTTTCCGCCATCGTGCCGCTTGGCCGCGGGCATCGTGGTCTTGAGCTGACCGAGCAGCCTATGCAGCTTCGCGCGCTCGGATTCCGACAGTCCCGAGAAGATGTCGATGATCCACCGTTCGTGCGCGGCGGCCATGGCGTCGAACGCGTGCTTGCCCTTGGGCGTCAGCCGTACCAGATACGCGCGGCGGTCGGCCGGAATGGGCGTGCGCTCGACCAAGCCTTCCGCCGCAAGCTGATCCGTGAGTCCGGTGACGTTGCCGCTCGTCACCATCAGACGGCGCGATAGCTCGCCCATCTTGAGCCCGCGCGGATGGCGCTCGAGCTGCGCCATCAGGTCGAAGCGCGGCAGCGTGATCGCGAACCGCTCGCGCAATTGCGCCCGGACGCGCCGCTCGATCGTCAGCGTGCAGGTCAGGAGACGCAGCCACAGGCGTAGCGACTCGTGGTGCGCGTCGTGGAGGCGCGTTTCCGGATCTGCCGCGTCGATGACTGATGCATTGAGTTCCGGGTTCATCGCTCAGCCGTTCGCTTCGGGAACGTCGTTGGCCATCTGCGCGGCGCGCGCGAGGTTACGCTCCAGCTGGTCGCGGCCGGGCAGATATTGCACGGGCCAATCGGCGTCTCGGAATCCGAGCTGTGCCGCCGCATGCAGTGTCCAGTACGGATCGGCCAGATGCGGCCGCCCGAGCGCGCACAAGTCCGCCCGGCCGGCCATCAGGATGCTGTTGACGTGATCGGGCTCGAAGATCGCGCCGACCGCCATCGTCGCAATGCCGGTTTCGTTGCGCACACGGTCCGCGAACGGCGTCTGGTACATGCGGCCGTAGACCGGGCGCGCCTCGCGGGTCGTCTGCCCCGACGACACGTCGATCAGGTCCGCACCGGCCGACTTGAACAGGCGCGCGATCGCGACGGCGTCGTCGCCCGTGTTGCCGCCTTCGGCCCAATCGTGTGCGGAGATGCGCACCGACATCGGCTTGTCCGCGGGCCACACCGAGCGCATCGCGCTGAAGACTTCCAGCGGATAGCGGCAGCGATTCTCCAGGGGACCACCATACTCGTCGTCGCGCCGGTTGGTCAGCGGACAGATGAACGCGGACAGCAGGTACCCGTGCGCGCAATGCAGTTCCAGCCAGTCGAAGCCGGCGTCGGCACCGCCACGCGCCGCGCGGACAAAATCCCCCGTCACGCGATCCATGTCGTCGCGCGTCATCGCACGCGGGACCTGGTTGGCCGGGCCGTAGGCAATCGCCGACGGCGCGATCAACGGCCAATTGCCCTCAATTGAGTGATCCGGCAGCGGCTCCTCACTCGCCTCCCAGCCCCGCTGCGTTGAGCCCTTCGGCCCGGCATGGCCCAGTTGCAGCGCGATCTTCGCGGGGGTTTGGGTGTGCACGTAATCGACGATGTGCCGCCACGCCGCGACGTGCCCCGGCGCATAGAGGCCCGCGCATCCGGGCGAGATGCGCGCGTCCGGCGCCACGCATACCATCTCGGTGAACACGAGGCCGGCCCCACCGTGCGCGCGGCTGCCCAGGTGAACCAGGTAATAGTCGTCGGGCGTGCCGTCGACGCAGGAGTACTGCGCCATCGGCGACACGACGATTCGGTTGCGCAGCGTCACGCCGCGCAGCTTGAACGGCGTGAACATGGGTGGAACCACCTTGGGGTCGCCGCCGGAGCGCTCCGCATACCACGACTCCATGCCGGTGACGTACGCCCTGTCGCGCAGGCGCAGGTTCTCGTGCGATATCCGCTGGCTGCGCGTCAACAGGCTGTAGGCGAACTGCTCCGCCTCGAAGGCGGAATAGCGTTCGACGTTCTCGAACCACTCGGTGGAGTTGCGCGCGGCGTTCTGGATCTTCAGCACCTCCACCCCGCGCTCGGCCTCGTACGCGGCCAGCAAAGCAAGCAAATCTCCAGGATCGGACAGCGCGCGGGCCAGCGCGATGGCGTCCTCGAGCGCCAACTTGGTCCCGGACCCGACGGAAAAGTGGGCGGTGTGCGCGGCATCGCCAACGAGGATGACTGGAATCCGCTTTCCGTCGATCTCGTTCCAGTGCACCCACTTTCGGCAGACGACGCGCGGAAACCGGATCCAGATCGCCGAGCCGCGCAGATGGGCGGCGTTGCTCATCAGCGCATGACCACCCAGGTACTGCGCAAAGAGGCGCTCGCAGAACGCAATGCCGTCCTCCTGCGACATGGCTTCGAGCCCCGCGGCGCGCCACGTGTCCTCCGGCGTCTCGACGATGAACGTGGACGTCTCGCCGTCGTACTGGTACGCGTGCGCCTGGAACCAGCCGTGCGGCGTGTGCGCGAAGGCAAATGTGAACGCCGGGAATCGCTGCTTCGTGCCCAGCCACACGAAGCGGCAGCGGCGGACGTCAACGTCGGGCGCGAACGTTCCCGCGTAGCGCGCGCGGACGCGGCTGTTGAGCCCGTCCCCGGCGATCACGACATCGGCCGCGAATGCGCGCGCCGCGGCGACGTCGTCCGCGACGTCCTCCTCGAAGACGAGTTCGACGCCCAGCACCTCGCAGCGCGCCTGCAGGATGTTCAGCAGGCGCTTGCGGCCGATGCCGCAGAAGCCGTGGCCACCGCTCGTGATCGTGCGCCCCCTGTAGTGGACGGCGATGTCGTCCCAGTGATTGAAGGCATCGGCGATCTCGAGCGCCGTCTGCGGATCGGCGGCGGCCAGATTGCCCAGCGTCTGGTCGGAGAACACGACGCCCCAACCGAACGTGTCGTAGGGTCGATTGCGCTCGACCACGCGAACGACATTGCAGGCGTCCGCCTTTTTGAGCAGCAGGGCGAGATAGAGGCCGGCGGGTCCCCCGCCAATACAAAGCACGCGCATGGTCGACTGTATCTCCGCCCCGGGTCGCGGCGCTCCGGGACCCCGGATCGCTGCGATGTCAATATCTTACGTATGAAGTAAATCGTGTCAAGCCTCGAGGGGCCTAACGTCAATTCGACCCCTGGCCTAAGCCGCACGACGAATTGGCGCCACCGACCGCAGTCCTTAGCATCGGCCGGACTACGTCACAGGGCAGGGGCGCAAATGCGCACTGAACATGTCGCAAAACAGGAGGAAATGAAGGGGTTCGGCCTCATCGAGCTGCTGGTGGCGCTTTTCCTCGCCGTTCTCCTGCCGTTCTTGGCGCTGCCTGCCTACCGGGACTGGATCGCCGCCCTGGACGTGATGAACGAGGCGGAGCACCTGGCCAACAGCATGAACTTCGCGCGCGCCGAGGCCATCAAGCGCGGTGAGCGGGTCAACCTGTGCAAGTCGGTTGACGGTAGGCTATGCACGACGGCGTCCACGTGGCATGGCGGCTGGATCATGCACACCGACGGCAACGCCGACGGCCAGGTCAAGGCAGGCGACTCCCCCATCGGCGCCCGGGAACCCGTCGCGCCCGGTGTCACCATCTCGGCCAATCGCCCACTGGCGGATTACATCTCCTACACAGCGTACGGCCACGCGCGGATGCTGAACGGCGCGCTGCAGATCGGCACGTTCACCGTGTGCGGCAAAGGGCAGAAGGCGTTGGACGTCGTGCTCTCGGCAGGGGGCCGGGCACGCATTGCCCGGACGGGGGTTGCGTGCCCCTAGGTCTACAGTGCGGCGGCCCACGGGGTTTCACGCTGCTCGAACTGATGATCACCGTCGCGGTCGTCGGCATTCTCGCGGCCATCGCGCTGCCGTCGTACATGGACTATGTCACGCGTGGCAAGCTCACCGACGGCATCACCAGGCTCGCCGACGCCAAGTCCAAGATGGACAGGTATTTCTTCGACAATCGCCAGTACACCGATGCCGGGGGCAATTGTGGCGTTGCGTTTCCGGCCACGGCGGGCAAGGAC
>Ga0302323_100005559_pt1 | contig 10348 bp, 11 predicted proteins | sample Fen_T0_3_FD_201950 | JGI IMG/M metagenome (GOLD analysis project Ga0302323, IMG submission 201950) | Peat permafrost microbial communities from Stordalen Mire near Abisko, Sweden - Fen_T0_3 | ecosystem: Environmental > Terrestrial > Soil > Wetlands > Permafrost | place: Sweden: Abisko... | reverse complement strand
GGGCGGCTTCGATTCCATCCCCGGCGCGATCGTCGGCGGACTCATCATCGGCGCGTCGGAAAAGCTGGCCGAAGTCTACCTGGGACCGTTCGTCGGTGGCGGCATCGAGGGCTGGTTCTCGTACGTGTTCGCGCTCACGTTCCTGCTGTTTCGTCCCGAAGGCCTGTTCGGCGAAAAGCACATCGACCGCGTCTGATCCACGCCCACGATTCCCTGCGACTGACACCCAACAATGCTCTACCGCGAAGCCGGCCAGTTCAAAGTCTCGTACGCGAAGGACCAGCAGATCTTCCCGATCCGCCAGGACCGCATCGCGGTGCTGGCGCTCGTCGCGGTCGCGTTCCTCGTGGTTCCTTTCGTCGGCAACCAGTATTGGCTGTCGGCGATCTTCATCCCGTTCCTCATCTTCTCGCTCGCGGCGCTCGGACTCAACATCCTCACCGGCTATGCGGGCCAGCTGTCGCTCGGCACCGCGGCGTTCATGGCCGTCGGCGCGTTCGCGTCATACAACTTCATGCTGCGCGTTCCCGGGATGCCGATCCTGCTCGCATTTGCCGGCGGCGGCACCGTCGCGGCGCTCGTGGGCATCCTGTTCGGCCTGCCCAGCCTGCGCATCCGCGGCTTCTACCTGGTCGTGGCCACGCTGGCCGCGCAGTTCTTCATCCTGTGGTTCCTGACCAAGGTCGGCTGGATCACCAACTACAGCAGCTCGGGCGTGATCACCGCGCAGCAGATCGTCATCCTCGGCTACGCGTTCAGCACGGCGACGTCGAAATACCTGCTGGTGCTGGGGATCGTGGCGGTGATGGCGCTGGCGGCGAAGAACATGGCGCGCGGCAACGTCGGCCGCTCGTGGATGGCGGTGCGCGACATGGACGTCGCGGCGGAAGTGATCGGCATCCGGCTGATGCGCGCGAAGCTGCTGGCGTTCGCGGTCAGTTCCTTTTATTGCGGCGTGGCCGGCGCGCTGTTCGCCTACGCGTACTTGGGCACGGTCGAGCCGGAGGCGTTCAGCCTCGACCTCTCCTTCCGGATCCTGTTCATGGTGATCATCGGCGGCGTCGGCACGGTGCTGGGCTCGTTCCTGGGTGCCGCGTTCGTCACGCTGGTCCCGGTGCTGCTCAGCGTCACGGTGCGCTTCCTGGACAGCAGCCTCAATCTCCACATCGCCGAGAGCGCGATCTCGAATCTCGAGCTGATGGTGTTCGGCAGTCTCATCATATTCTTCCTGATCGTCGAGCCGCACGGGCTCGCGCGACTCTGGCAGATTGCGAAGGAAAAATTGCGGCTGTGGCCGTTCCCGCATTGACGGGAGCGCTGCGGTGGCAGCGGTTTTGCAGGATGGATGGACGTGGTGGCAAGATGACGGGTGGTTCAAATAACGTTATTCGAAGGAGGAGCAACATGAAGGCAATCAAGACGGTGCTGCTGGGCGTCGCGCTTTTCGCGGCGGCCGCGGCAGCTGCGCAGACGGAGCAGTACATGCCGGTGCTGTCGTACCGGGTCGGGCCGTCCGCCGCGGGCGGTTCGGGCTACTACGGCGGAGCGATCGACTACTGGACGCTCGTCAACATGACCGGCGGCATCAATGGCGTGATGCTGAAGTGGGAGGAATGCGAGACGGAGTACAACGCGTCGAAGGGCGTGGAGTGCTACGAGCGGCTGAAGAAGAACAGCGGCGGCGCGACGACCGTCGAGCCGCTGTCCACCGGCATCGCCTACGGTCTCTTCGACCGCGTGGCGCAGGACAAGATTCCGATGTCGACGTTCGGCTACGGGCTCGCGAGCTCGGCCGATGGCCGCGTGTATCCGTGGGTCTTCCCGCTGGGCACGACGTACTGGGACCAGATGGCGGCGATGATCGCCTACCTTGGCCAGAAGGAAGGCGGACTCGACAAGCTGAAAGGCAAGAAGATCGCGTTCCTCTATCACGAGTCGGCATTCGGCAAGGAGCCCATCCCCGTGCTCGATGCGCTGTCCGCCAAGCTGGGCTTCGAGACGCTGAAGATCCCCGTCCCGGTTCCGGGGCAGACGCAGGAATCTCAATGGCTGCAGATCCGCCAGGCGAAGCCTGACTACGTGATCATGTGGACGTACGGCGTGATGAGCACCGTCGCGCTCAAGACGGCGGCCAAGACGGGCTATCCGCGTGAGAAGCTGCTCGGCGTCTGGTGGGCGGGTTCCGAAGAGGACGTGATCCCGGCCGGCGATGCCTCGAAGGGCTACGTCAGCGCGGCGTTCTCGGCGTCCGGCACCAACTTCCCCGTGGTCCAGGACATCAAGACCAAGGTCTATGGCGCGAAGAAGGGCAACCTCGAGGATCCGACGCGGCTCGGCAACGTGATGTACATGCGCGGCCTGTCGTACGGGATCATCGTCGTCGAAGCGCTGCGCGTCGCGCAGGCCAAGTACGGCAAGGGCAAGGTGATGACGCCCGAGCAGCTGCGCTGGGGCTTCGAGCACCTGAACCTCAATGAAGCGCGGCTGAAGGAACTGGGCGCGCCGGGGCTGTTCCCGCCGATCAAGACGAGTTGCGCCGACCACGAAGGCTCGGGCATGGTGAAGTTCCAGGTCTGGGACGGCACCGGCTTCAAACAGGTCGCGCCGTTCATGGCGGGCGATCGCGAGATGGTGCGCAAGATGGTCGAGGAAACCGCGGCCAAGTACGCCGCGGAAAAGAAGATCACGCCGCGCGACTGCAGCAAGGAAAACTAGAGGAATCACCGCCGTGCAGCCCGCAGCCGCCACACCCTGGCTTTCGGTCAACAACATCGAGGTCATCTACGATCACGTGATCCTGGTGTTGAAGGGCGTTTCGCTCGAAGTTCCGGAAGGCAGGATCGTGGCGCTGCTGGGCGCCAACGGCGCGGGCAAGAGCACGACACTGAAGGCGATTTCCAACCTGCTTTCCGCCGAGCGCGGCGACGTGACCAAGGGCACGATCGAGTTCCGCGGCAGGCGTGTGGACAAGCTCACGACCAACGAGCTGGTGAAGATGGGCGTGTGCCAGGTGATGGAAGGGCGGCATTGCTTCCAGCACCTCACGGTCGAGGAGAACCTGCTGACCGGCGCGTTCACGCGCAAGGCCAGCCGCGCGCAGATCGCCACTGCGCTGGAGAAGGTCTATCACTATTTCCCCCGCTTGAAGACGCGCCGGTCAAGCCAGGCCGGCTACACGTCCGGCGGCGAGCAGCAGATGACGGCGGTCGGCCGCGCGCTGATGGCGCAGCCGTCGATGATCCTGCTGGACGAGCCGTCGATGGGCCTGGCGCCGCAGATCGTCGAGGAGATCTTCGAGATCGTCCAGGACCTGAACAGCAAGGAGGGCGTCTCGTTCCTGCTGGCGGAACAGAACACGATGGTGGCGCTGCGCTACGCCAACTACGGCTACATCCTCGAGAACGGCCGCGTGGTGATGGACGGCGAGGCGAGCGACCTCGCGACGAACGAGGACGTGAAGGAGTTCTATCTCGGCCTGTCGACGGCCGGCCGCAAGTCCTTCCGCGACGTCAAGCACTACCGCCGCCGCAAGCGCTGGCTGGCCTGACCTTGACGCGGGAGCACTTCGACGCGCTGGAAACGCGCGATCCCGAACTGCGGGAGCGCGCGCAATTCGCGGCGTTGCCGGGGCAAGTGGCGCACGCGCAGTCTGCCGCGCCTGCGTTCGCGAAGATCCTGGCCGGTGTCGACGCAGGCGCAGTCACGTCGCGCGCCGCGCTGGCGCGATTGCCGGTGACGCGAAAATCCGAGTTGCTGGAAATCCAGAAGCTGAGCCGGCCATTCGGCGGCTTCGCCGCGACCGGTTGGGGCCGCGACGTTGCCACTGCGCGGCGCGTGTTCGCCTCGCCCGGCCCGATCTACGAACCCGAAGGCGCGCGACCGGATTACTGGCGCCTGGCGCGCGCGCTGTTCGCCGCCGGATTCCGCAAGGGCGACCTTATCCACAATGCGTTTTCGTACCACTTCACACCCGCGGGATCGATGCTCGAAACCGGCGCGCATGCGTTGGGCTGCGCAGTGTTCCCCGGCGGCACCGGCCAGACCGAGCAGCAGGTGCAGGCGATGGCGGAATTGCGGCCCGATGGATACGTCGGCACGCCGTCGTTCCTGCGCATCATCCTGGAGAAGGCGGACGAGCAGGGCGTGGCGCTGCCGTCGCTGCGCCGCGCGCTCGTCTCCGGCGAGGCGTTCCTGCCGCCGTTTCGCGACGCGCTCGCCGCGCGCGGAATCCACGGCTATCAGGTCTATGCCACGGCGGATCTCGGCACGATCGCCTATGAAACGCCTTCTCGCGACGGGCTTGTCGTCGACGAAGGTGTCATCGTCGAGATCGTGCGTCCGGGCACCGGCGACCCCGTCGCGGCGGGCGAGGTCGGCGAAGTCGTGGTCACGACGCTGACCAACACCGACTATCCGCTGATCCGCTTCGGCACCGGCGACTTGTCGGCGCAGCTGCCCGGCAACGCGGGCTGCGGTCGTACCAACATGCGGCTCAAGGGCTGGATGGGCCGCGCGGACCAGACGACCAAGGTCAAGGGCATGTTCGTGCATCCGTCGCAGGTCGCGGACATCGTCAGGCGGCATCCGGAGATCGTCCGGGCGCGGCTTATCGTGGACAACCCCGAAGGCAACGACCGCATGGTGCTGAACGTTGAGATCGCGGGCGACCAACCCGCCGGCGCCGACGCGATCGTCGCCGCGATCCGCGACGTCACCAAGCTGCGCGGCGAGGTCGCATTCCGCAAGCCCGGCGAATTGCCCAACGACGGCAAGGTCATCGACGACATCCGCAAGTTCGACTAGCGCCTCCCGGTCCCCGCCGGGCGAATATTCCGCTTGGGCCAAGCGGATCGCTCCGGCGCGCAGTGCCTTCCGTTGCCGCAGCATGACCTGCATGCGGGAACCACTCCCGCGCGAGGGGGGCCTCAATGGATCACAGCACGCAACGCGTCTGCATCGGCCAGCGCGTCCCGCCCTGCATGCCGTTGCCGGGTGGCGATCTCCACACGCACGCCGGTCGCGGCGCTGACTCCACGGTGACGTCCGGCGACGGGCACGCCTTCGCGGTTCACCGCACGGGAAGCGGTGCGCCGATCCTGCTGCTGCACGACATGGCTGCGACGCAGCGCGCGTGGGACCCGATACGCGAGGCGCTGTCGTGGTCGAACGCCGTCTGCACGTGGGACGCGCGCGGACATGGCGCGGCGCGCGGCACGCCCGAAAGCGCCGTGCCAACGCTGGGCCTGCTGGCCGCCGACCTCGATGCAGCGCTCACCGTATGCGCGCCTGAATCCGCCGTGCTGGTGGGTCACGGGATGGGAGCGCTGACGATCCTCGATTACCTGCGCAACTACGACGGCGGGCGCGTCTCCGGCGTTGTGCTGGTGGACCAGTCGCCGCGGATGCTCACCGTGCCCGAATGGCGGCTGGGTCTGTTCGGCGGGTTCCGCGAAGCCGATGCGCTGGAATTCGAAGCGCGCATCCGCGCCGACTTTGCCGAAGCCTGGCTTTCGCTGCACGCGTACGGCGCCGATGCCAGTCCGCGTGCGCGCCACGGCGAGCTGCCGCGGCGACCCTTGCGCGACCTGGCGACCGGATCGATGCTGGCGCTTTGGCGCAGCATGATCAGCCGCGACTATCGCGTCGATCTCGCCACGCTGCCGGTGCCGCTGCTCGCGGTGCTGGGCGGCGGCAGCAACCTGTACGACGCGGCGCTGCTGGGTCGCTGGTTCGAGGCGTCGGTGCCGCACGCGGCGGTCGTTCGCTACCCGAAGGCCGATCACGCCCCCCACGTCGCGGCGCCGGCACGCTTTGCGCGGGATGTCGCAGCGTTTGCCTCGCGGTGCGAGCCGGTCGCGCGGCATTCCGCCGCCCGCGCCGCGACCCGTGCGGGTGGCGTGCCTTTCTTCCCGGCTGCGCAGGCAGTGGCCTAGAGGAACCCCGACATGCGGCGCGCTTCGCGTGCTAGCATTCCCGCGTTGTCCGCAGCGTGGGAACGCCTTGAACGCCAGCCATTCCGCACCAGCCGTCGATCCTTTCGCACCCCTTGGCCAGCAGACGCTGCGCGAGATCGCCGAAAGCGGCGTCGTTCGCCAGTTTCCGAAGCAGACGGTGCTGATCCATGACGGGGACACCGGCGATTCGCTCTACATCATCCTGGCCGGCCGCGTGAAGGTCTACGCGAGCAACGCGGCGGGCCGCGAGGTCGTCATCGATTTCCGCGGACAGGGAGAGGTGCTGGGCGAGATGTCGCTCGACGGCTCGCCCCGATCGGCGTCGGTGATGACCGTCGAGCCGACCACCTGCGCGATCGTCAGCCGCACGCATTTCCGCGAATTCATCCTGGCCCACCCGGATTTCGCGATGCACCTGATCGAGAAGCTCATCCATCGCGTGCGCGCGACGACGGAGGACTTGAAGAGCCTCGCGCTTTCCGACGTCTACGGGCGGCTGGCGCGCCTGCTCAACGCGCTGGCCGTCGATACCGAGGGCCGGCTCGTCGTCCACGAAAAGCTCACGCAGCAGGAGATCGCCGACCGCGTCGGCGCCTCGCGCGACATGATCGGCAAGCTGATGAAGGACCTGGTCGCCGGCGGATACCTGTCGGTCGAGGACCGCACGATCACCATCCTGCGCAAGCTGCCCACGGGCTGGTGAACTTCGCTGTTCCGGCGTTGGGCGAATAATCGCCCCGCCCGCCGCGGCTTCCTCCGGCGCGGGCAACACGCCTTCTCTCTAGAGTGTGTCTCATCGGCACCGCGCACAAGTCGCGCAACGCCGGTGGAGTGAATCGCCGCAAGGCACCGCGAACGCGATCCACGTTGCAGCACACGATGGCTAAGGAGACGGACATGCGCAGAACTCTTCACGATGGCGAAATCCGCGCGGGACTGTCGGCGGCTGCCAAGGCAGCGGCTGTCGTTGTCGCGGTCGGTATGCTTGCGGTGGTGGCGGGAAAGGCCGGCTACATGTCGGATGCCGCGATCGCGGCTTCGCCGGGCCACGCGCTGGCGGCGGCCCCGGCAGTCACATGGGCAGCGGACCCGGAAATGCAATATCCGATGCCGCCGAAGTCACTGGCCGCACCGGCACCGGACCAGCCGCCCGTCGCGACGTTCTGAACCGGACCGGCCCTCAAGTCGCAGCGGATCGCGGCTTGAGGGTCACCAGCAGCACGCCGCCCAGAACGAGTGCGGCGCCTGCCAGCTGGATGGCGTGCACCGGTTCGCCCAGGATCATCGCGCCCAAACCGATCGTGAAGACCGGGCCGAACGAACCAACCAGCGACGCCGAGTTGGCGCCCATCCGGCGGATGGATTCGGCGATCAGCCACGTCGGCAGCACCGTCGAGAACACGGCCATCGCCAGCGATATCGCATGGATCGAACGCGGCACCGCGAGCGCTGAAAGCGGCCGCGTCAGCAGGAACTGCGTGACGACGAACACCGTCGACGCGAGCATCGCCCACGCGATGAATCGGGCAGAGCCGAGCCGGGCGATCACGCCGCCCGCCTGCACCAGGTAGAGCGCGTAGAGGATCGCGCTGGCGAACACCAGCGCGCCGCCCGTGAGCGTGGCGGTCGCGTCGCCGGCGAACCGGATGTCGTGCCAGAACACGAGTGCGATGCCGGCGTACGACAGCACGAGCGCGGCCACCGCGCGGCGCGTGATCGGCTTGCGCAACATCAACGCGGACAGCAGCACGACGATGGTCGGGTACAGGAACAGCACGAGGCGCTCCAGCGAGGCCGTGATGTACTGGAGTCCCATGAAGTCGAGGAGGCTCGCCAGCCAGTAGCCGATGCAGCCCAACCAGACCAGGCGCCACCAGTCGGAACGTGCAATGTGGGAAATGAGGGGCGTCGCGCGCGACGTGCGCTGCGCCCACGCCGCCATCGCCAGGAACAGCGGCGCGGAATAGAGCATCCGCAGCGTGAGCAGCGTGATCGCGTCGACCGGATATTCCCGGTACGCGAGCTTGATCAGGATGGCCTTGAACGAAAAGCCGAGCACGCCGAAGACCGCGCACAGCGGCCCGATCCAGCGGCGAGACGCTGCCGTCATCCGCGCGCCCAGGAAGAGGCGTCGGCGCTGCCGGGCGCTAGTTCCACGTCACCGCGCCGGACCAGGCGGTGGCGAGGATCATCGCGCCGAACGCGATGCGGTACCAGGCGAACGGCGTGAAGTCGTGGTGGCTCACGTAGCGCAGAAGCCAGCGCACGCACAGGAACGCCGACACGAACGCGGCGGCGAACCCGACGCCAAACGCGGGCAGGTCCGCCGCTGCGAGCAGGTGCCGGTTCTTCAGCGCTTCATACCCGCACGCCGCGAAAAGCGTGGGGATGGCCAGGAAGAACGAGAACTCGGTGGCGGCCTTGCGCGACATGCCGAACAGCATGCCGCCGATGATGGTGGCGCCCGAGCGCGACGTGCCCGGCACCAGCGCCAGCGCCTGCGCGCAGCCGACCTTCAGCGCGTCAGTCCAGCGCATCGCGTCGACATCGTCGATGCGCACGGTCTCGGGCCGCGTCCGCTGCCGCCGCTCGGCCCACAGGATCACGAACGCGCCGAGGACGAAGGCGCAGGCCACCGGCACCGGCGCGAACAGCACCGACTTGATCGCCTTGTTGAAGGCCAGTCCCAGAACCGCTGCCGGAAGGAACGCGATGAAGAGATTGAGGACGAAGCGGTTGGCACGGGGGTCGCGGCCCAGTCCGCGCGCCACGCCGGAGAGCCGCGCGCGGAATTCCCAGCACACGGCCAGGATCGCGCCTGCCTGGATGACGATCTCGAAGACCTTCGCCTGCTCGCCGGTGTAGCCCAGCAGCGAGCCCGCGACGATCAGGTGGCCGGTCGAGGACACCGGCAGGAATTCGGTGACGCCTTCGACCAGGCCCAGCAGCAGCGCGACGATCAGGGTGGGGTGTTCCAAGGCGGGTTCCGGGTGGATCGTGTGCCCGCCGGCGCGCGGCGCGGCGACGGCAGGAGCGGCAAATTGTCGCATATCGTGGGTAGAATGCCGCGATGGAACACGACCTCATCCAGCTCTTCGATGTCGAGTCCTCGACGTTCACGTATTTCCTGGTCGACCGCGCGACCCGCGAAGCGATGGCCATCGATTCGGTGGACGGTCAGGTCGAGCGCGACCTGGCGCTGATCAGGCGGCTCGATCTCAAGCTCCGGTATGCGCTGGAAACGCACGCGCATGCCGACCACATCACGGGTGCTGCGCGCCTGGTCGCAGCGACCGGCGCCTTGTCCGCGGCGCCGTCGGGCTGCGGCATCCTGCCCGCCAACGTGCAGATGCAGGACGGCGACGTGCTGCTGTTCGGCGTCGCGGAACAGCTGCGTGCGCTGCACACGCCCGGGCATACGGCGGGCAGCATGAGTTTTTCGTGGCGCGGCAACGTCTTCACCGGCGACGCGCTGCTGATCGACGGTTGTGGCCGCAGCGATTTCCAGGGCGGCGATGCCGGCGCGCTGTACGACAGCATCCACGCCAAGCTGTTCACGCTGCCCGACATCACGCGCGTCTACCCGGCGCACGATTATCGCGGCAATGCGGTGTCGACGATCGGTTGGGAGAAGCGGCACAATGCGCGGCTCGCCAACCGCAGCCGGGCGGATTTCATCGACCTCATGACCCACCTCGACCTGCCCCGGCCGAAGATGATGGACGTCGCCGTGCCTGCCAACAGGAACCTGGGCATCATTCCCCATGCCGCCTGAAGCCGCCGCCAATGTCGCCGCGATTCGCGTACGCGCCGAGGCGCGGGCCGCAGCGGAGGGCGTGGCGTTTCGCGGCTTCCTGACGCCGAGCGAAGCGTGGGCGCTGTTTTCCCGCGGGGACCTGGAACTGATCGATACGCGCACGCTCGCCGAGCGCGACCTGATCGGCTACGTGCCCGGCAGCGTGCACATCGAGTGGTACGACTATCCGAACAAGAAGATGAACGAGCATTTCCTCGACCAGCTGCGCTCGCGGGTGGAGCCCGACCGCACGGTCGCGTTCCTGTGCCGCAGCGGCGTGCGCTCGAAGCATGCGGCGACGCTGGCGGCGCAAAGCGGCTATGCATTCGCGTTCGACGTGCAGAAAGGTTTCGAGGGCGACAAGAATGCGCAGGGGCAGCGCGTCGTCAACGGCTGGCGCGTCGACGGCCTGCCGTGGCGGCAGGATTGACCAGGCCGCAATGAAAATGGCAGGTCGCGCGACCTGCCATCGAAGCTGGAGTCGGCGCGGTCCTTAAGCCGGCCGGTTCTTCTGCAGAATCGCCAGCGCCTGCGCCACGAGGTCGTCGTGGCCTTCCGGAATTTCTCCGCCCGGTGTCATTTGGTCGACGACATGCGG
>Ga0302323_100005558_pt1 | contig 10351 bp, 16 predicted proteins | sample Fen_T0_3_FD_201950 | JGI IMG/M metagenome (GOLD analysis project Ga0302323, IMG submission 201950) | Peat permafrost microbial communities from Stordalen Mire near Abisko, Sweden - Fen_T0_3 | ecosystem: Environmental > Terrestrial > Soil > Wetlands > Permafrost | place: Sweden: Abisko... | reverse complement strand
CATGAGCAGGATGTTTTCGTACAGGTTGAAGGGTTCGGGAACGCGCACGCCCGCGTCGAAGGCGGAGCGCAGGGCCTGGAATTCCATACCCTGCCAGCCATCCTCGCTGAGACCGCGACCGTACGCGGTCTTCTTGTGGATGGCTCGACGATCGCGCGAGTTGCGGGTTTGGTTGCGGCCCTCGACGTAGCTGGACGTCTTCTTGAAGGTTCGCTCGTCGCGTGGCTTGTAGACCTTGGCCGCCCCGAAAAGCCCGTCGCGTTCCACGATGTACACCGTCGCTTCTTTGCCGCTCATCAGGCGCGAGTGTACCGAGTCGATGATTCCTTCCTCCGCCAGTCGGGAAAGTCCTTCGTCATTGAACATTGGGCCTACTCTCTACGTTTTCTTGGTTACTGGCCCCAAAAAAAACGACGCCCGGCCGAGACCGGGCGTCGTCCATTCGACGCAGTTCCCATCGGCTGTCCTGTTTCGCGCGACCAATCGGCAGAGGAACCAGGCGTTCACCGAGTACAGAAGCGGCGGGCGCCGGGAGGGAGAGCCCAAGCTCGTGCGGGACGCTTGCGGTATCATGCGGGCTTGCTTGACCGACGTCACAACCGAGATCGCCCCTTGCTGCGCAGGTGGCGGTGAATTCGACCGCCAGGTCGTTGTTTGCGGTCATTCCGTGCGTCATGAGCAGGGCCAGCCGCTCCTTGCGCTTGGGACTCTGTGCCGCGCTCGACGAGCAGTTTGATACTGGCCAAGGGCGCGACCTTCACGGCCTCCACAGGCCCCGGGGGAAGTTCTGGGTTTCGGCTTGCTTCGGAATTCTTCGACGAGATGTTCGTGTTTGACATTGGATTCTCCTGCGTTTGGGTCGAGGCGCCCATGGGCAAGCGACCTAGCTCCCCGAGTGGGAGGGGCACCGCGCAGGAGGTCCGCCGACGAGCGGGGTAGGGCCCGCGACAGGGCGCGTGGGAAGCGCAGCCGCGCTCGACGAGAACGCAGGAGAACCACTGGCAAAGCACGTAGGGCTTGAAGAAGTGCGGGAGGAAGGCGGCGCCAGGGTGAGCCCGGACCTGGCGCCTTTGCCATGACGCTAGGCCTTGGGCAGTCCTCCGAGCGCGAACATCGGAGTTGCGTCTTCAGCCGCTACCCACTCCTCGACCGTGACTCTCAAGCGATCGAAGTCGTCCCACTCGACCGACGCATTCACGCGCGAGCCGTCGGGTGCTTCGCGGAGGCAACGGATACCTGCGCCTGCTCGAGTTCGACGAGAGCGGCGGCACCATCCACGTCCGCACGTACTCGCCCTATCTTGGGCAGTACCTCATCGACGACAGTGAAGACTTCACCCTGGCGTGGCCGTGAGGGCACTCCTGACTCATCGGGAACGATCTGCCGTCAACTTCGCCCGGGCTCATCGGTCAAGCGAACGGACAGCGCTTTCGTGTGGTAGCATCGAGCCTATGAGTTCAGCCCGCGGAGCGAAGAAAAGCCAGGCAGTGCCCTGGACCTTTGTGGCCTCGTCCAAAGATGGCGTTCTTCGACCTGTGTTGTCGTCAGCGGTCGATCGCGACGCACCAGGGTTTCGGTCGAGGCGGAAAGCGAGAACCATTTCCACCTCGCAGCTGGGGCGTCGTCTCGAAAAGGCGTTCATCGGGGCCGTGCGGGCCATCAAACAGGACGCGACCAAGAAGGCAAGACGACGGGGTCACCGTGGTTTGTGCTTGTTGGCGGCGTCAACGGGGCCGGCAAGTCCACGTTCGCGCAGGACCCCGTCAGTATCCGCGAGCTATGTGGTCTAGGCGGTGCTGTAGAACAGATCGAGATCATCAACCCTGATCTCGTCACCAAGGAAATCCTGCGGGCGACGCCTGGTCTTGCACTTTCGGAGGCCAAACAGCCCTTCTGTAAACTACACCTGCCTACACGGCCAAACTATCCCTATACCCAGCCTGCAAGCCTCTGGCACCACCACCGAGGGCAAGGGACGAGCGAAAGTTGCTGCCTACAAGCCTCTGGCACCACCACAGAGGCACCACCAGCGAGCACCACCACCGAGCGAGGGCAAGGGGCCTACAAGCCTCTGGCACCACCACCGGGGCGGCACCACCACCGAGGGGCCTACAAGCCTCTGGCACCACCACCGGCGGGTCCCCTAGCCTCCACCAAAACCTGGTGCGACAACCTGGATCTCGACCGACGAATCCTCGGCTCCGCATTTGACGAGTGTTGTGCCGCCTCCACAGGCGACGACGGTGCCCCCTTCACGGACCTCGACGTCGCCACAGTTTGGAAGCAATTTGGCAATCTGGTCGAAGGTTGCGCCAGGGCCCACAAGCTGACCGGCAATGGTGATGCCGCTTCGAGTATCTTTGAGCTTGAGGGCGACCGACACGACGCGATCACTCTCGAAGACAATGTGGTACGCGTCGACGACACCAACAGCGTCGCCGAACTGCCCCGAAGGATGCGGCTTCAGATCTAAGCCAAGACGCTTGAAGTCCGCTCGGCTCATTCCGATTCGAATCAATCCGATTGATTGGCCGGGAATAACCGAGGGTGCATCAGATTTGGTGGTTGATTGAGTCATGGTAGTTGAACTCCTGGATTTCTTGTCGCTCGGGACCTTGTCCTTCCTTGCGCCCGAACATGCGGACGCCGTAACAAGGTGGACTACAATTGCGATGACGACGGCGGAGATGTGGCTCATCAAACTACAGGAAGTGACGGATTTGATAGTAGTCCGCGGTCGTGGCTCGGATGCCGCCCTCATACTTCTTCAGGAAGTCACTGAACTATTCATTGTACCGTCGGCCGCCGGCAGGATCGATGATTCTAAATGTTGTTTTCTGCGGAGAAACGTCCCCCACAATTCCCTCGATGATCCGCGAGTGCAATCCCGAATGCGGGGCGGTTGAGGCGAGGGTTCCGACCCACAAGAGCCCATAGCGCGAGAGCAGAGCCTTCCACTCGGAAATGGGCAGATTCGCCATCGGCTGATACTGCATACCCGCAGCCCTGATAAACGGTGCGAACTCGCCCGGAGGAAGGCCGGTGTTGGCTTGATAGAAGGTCAGATACTTTGATCCTACGTTTCCCACCGCCGTGGCGATATCGAAGGATTGCTGCCTTTTCCATGAAACCATCATGGTGTAGACGGTGGCCCAACAAGCCATCGTGTTGGGTTGAGCTAGAACGACCCTGAAGCCTCCAACTGTAAACGCCATCTTTTCTCCACATGCGACAAAGAGAGATCGTTATGGGACGCACTGCAACGAATCGATCTGTGTCACGCTCCGCCAGAGTTGTCAATTCGCTTTCTCGGTGCATAGGCAGTTTAGGCGCCATTTTCGAGCCCCAACGGTAGCAGGTGCACCGCCGCGTCAAGACCGATATCGGGAGAATCTGTAAGCTACGCCGCACCGCCCCCCCTAAGCCCAGTCGTCATCACGCGTACGAAGCCGCTCGAGGTGATGGTCGGTTTCGGCCGGTACCAGATAGACCGCTCGGGCACGGCGACCGAGCTCGGGTACCTATTCCTCCGGGCGCACCTCAAGGAGGTGCCGCGTTCTCCGGCAAACCCGGCCGGCCTACTCATCGCAGACACGGTGATGTCAGAGCGACTCTGACTTCCCAGGTCGGGGTAGCTATCGCTGCGAATTTGGACAGCCCGATCCTTGCGCGTGCCGCAGGTACCTGAGACAATCCAACGGAAATCCAACCCCACCATAAGCAAATCGCCATCGCCGCCATTTCGGCCCTGTGTAGCCTCGTCGGCTGCGGGAGCAACTCAGGCGACACGATGGTCCACTCGACCGTCTGCGGGCAACCCTTCAGTGCATGCGGCGGCGACCTTCGAGGTACTTGGCGTATAGTCGGCGTCTGTTTGGAGAGCGACTTAACGAAGTTGTACAACCAGGACCGAGCGGATGCCTGGAACGCCTGCGCAGACTCCTGCGTTTCCGCCACGGTCGCTGCTTCGGGTACGGTTACATACACTGACCAGGTCGCAACATACGACGTTACTACCGTAGAAATTACCTCCGACAGCTATTCGCCGGCCTGCGCATCCCAGCGGTATGCCATATCGAGCCTGGATCAGAAAATGTGCGACAGAATCTCTGCTGTGGAAACACTCTTGTACCCAGGAGGAAGCCTAGAAGAGAACTGCAAATACGTAGGCTCAGACTGCCGATGTGAATCTAGGGTGCCGACCACGAATCGTGATTCGCCTGGCTATACTATGTCGACCGTGTCGAGCTCCACCGTATAAAGGCTAGCCGGCCGTCGGGCAGTTCTTGCAACCGGTCGTTGGCAATCGGCGGCCTGGCAAGGTAACGACAGAGATGTTCGAGGCCAACTCGGTCCTTGGCGCCTACGCGCACGTTCGCGTGCACATTGAATCCAGCGACCTCTGCGCATCGCTTGCCCATGATCGATGCCTCGGCGTCCGCACCAGTACCTCGCAGGCGCAACACGCGACAGCCTCGGCGTGGACCTGTCGCGACCAGGCCTTGCACAGAGGCATTGGCCAGATGGTCGAGCGTCAGCTGTTGGTCCTTGTCTTCCCCCGTGAGCTGCCTCAGGTAGCGTGTGACCTTCCGGCAAACGGCATTGGCCAGGCGCGCAGTGTCCTCATCGCTGGGTGCGGGCAGCGGGTGGAACAGCATGCTTCCATCGGGTTGCTCCGCGTACACGCCATCCATCGCGATGACGTGGAAATGAACATTCAAATTCAGCGACGACCCAAATCGCTGCACGACAGTCAAGCTCCCGGTCTGCAGCCGGCCGCGAAGATTGCGCTTCCGTGCGCGTCGGCGAAGATCCGAGTTGATGGCGCTGATGAACGCGCCAAGCACCATGGTCGTAGCATCGGGGGAATAGGCCATCTTGAAGCGCAGGGAGTAGGGTACCGACAGAACATATTGCCGGGCAGGCACCCGGGGAAAGAGGTAGTCCACACAGAAGGCCGCCGTGTCGGCCATGCGGCGGCTAAGGCAGCTCGGGCAGAATCCACGTCGCTTACACGCGAACGCAACGACTCTGCTGTGCCCGCAGTCCTTGCATCGGACGCGAAGGAAGCCATGAACCGGAATGCCACAACGAAGGTAAGCCTCGAATTCGTCAAGCACGAAGGCAGGCAGCTCACCGCCTCCCGCTTCCAGATCGGCCAGGAACGTCGCCCAGCGTTCCTGTATCGTTCGATACAGCAAGGTCGTTTCAGGACAATGGCGCTCGTATGCGCTCGGCCCTGCGGTCGCGTGAGGGTGACAGCTTGTTGCTGGTTGCGTGGAAAGCACCAACTGGAGTTCTCGGCAACGGCGCGATCCGAGTTGCCAACGAAGCGCAGCATTTCCAACGGTCTCGGGCTGGCTCCTGCAAATCCCATTTGGTGTCCGTAATCGATTTGAACCGCCACGCACGGCACCACGGAGTGGCTGGTGATGTTTTCTGCGGTCGCGAATGGGCGGTGCCCTGGGCCACGGGCCCTGCGGCGGTGCGGAATTGGGATGAGGTTGGCGTAAGCCAGATTGCCTTTGGCGACATCCGGGCAGGCTCCGCCCGAGGCCGGCCGTGGGTGGCGGTCATGTCTCGGGGAAGAGCTCTTGCTGGCGAGTCGGGGCCACGCGGGTCACAGCGCGGTGGTAGGGCGGCGCACGCGCTGCCGAGCTCTCTTCCGGTGGCGACCACATGCCTTGGGCTATCAAGCCTCCCGCTCCTCTGGCGACGCTACGGTCGCCCTGTGGATAGGAAAGAGAAGCGCCCTTTTTGCCTTCACCCCTGCGCGGAAGATCTGACTCTCGCCACGTTAAGGTTACAGGAGGCTAGATGGCAACTGATATTCGACTCGACGATGGCGACGGCACATTCCTAGTTCTCGCCTCACGCGTTCTGAAGGCAGAAGCATCCGACTTCATGCTCGACTCGCCTCAGCGGCGGAAGAGCACGGGAGGGATGCGGCGCGCGCTGGTCCACGATCAGAGCGATGGCCTGACGCTTAACTTCAACGGGGACTACCCCGGCGGGGTAGCTGTGAATGGTAGAACGATAAACCTCAACGGTCCGAGTGGGGCACGGGTCAGTGTGGATGATACTGGGAGAATCGCGGAGTCCAATAATTTAGACCAGGTGACTATCCACGCTACCGTCATCAGTCTCGACACTCTGCAGGCGGATGGGAATAGTGCTGGGGATGTTCGGTTTACGTTCCAACATCCTGATGAACTCGACCAGGATGGAAATCCCCGCGTGGCTGGGTTCCCTGAAACGGTTTTCCTCGGAGCTCTCATCCGGCAACTGCGAGACGAAATTAGCCGGTTGCAGTCTAGAGTGTCTCAACTAGAGCGCAAATAATTACCACCCGTTGGACCTCGGTGGCCCCTTGTGACAGGGTAGTTGCCGCCCGGAGCTGAGGCCGAGAGGCGGCCCGGATCCGATACCAGAAAGCGGGCGGAGGCACGATGACGAGACCGAGCAGCTCGGGCCCGCAGCCCCGGCACTGGGTGAGCGTCGGCGGCTTAGCCGCGGCAGGTCCTCAAGCGCAAATGGCACAACGCAAGTTGTCGTTTTGCGATTGCTAAAATGCGCCGACAATAAGTGTCATGTAAACTGACTGACTCTTAGCGTCAAAACCCGAGGGCACCGCGCTCGATCAGGACAGCTTGATGAGGATCGACCAGGGGACTAGCGTCTGCGCATATCCCCTCGCCCCGCGAAGTTCAGACTCTGGTCCCCCTCCTGTCCCGTCCAGGCAACCCAGCCCGGTGAATTGTCTCCTAGGACGAGTGCCGGCCGGAATCCGTGGCGTGGCAGCGGGGGCCCGCTCCTATGCCCGCTCCTGCGGCGGGGTAAGCGAGTGGACGCAACCGGCGTACCCAAACCACCGCGCGGAAGATCTGACTCTCGCCACGTTAAGGTTACAGGAGGCTAGATGGCAACTGATATTCGACTCGGCGATGGCGACGGCACATTCCTAGTTCTCGCCTCACGCGTTCTGAAGGCAGAAGCATCCGATTTCATGCTCGACTCGCCTCAGCGGCGGAAGAGCACGGGAGGGATGCGGCGCGCGCTGGTCCACGATCAGAGCGACGGCCTTACGGTCAACTTCAACGGCGATTTTCCAGGCGGCGTCACCCTGATGAAAGTCGTCGAAATCTCCCCGCGTGGCGCGGCTCTCGCCGTGCGCGGTGCTATCACCTACGAGACCGAGCAGCTGGTGGGCGACCAGGGCGAAGGCGCGATCGAGGGTGAAACGCACACGATCACCGTGAACGTCGACGAGCTGTTCAACGCCCATCAATCGGAAGACCCTCGCGCTCCGGGCAGGGATCGAGGCGCTGGAGGCCAAGCTCGCGTCGATATGAGAGCTCGAATCTCTGCGGCGCTGACCCCCTGTTTGCAGAAGGAACGACGACCATGCTGACAGTCGGACAATTGCTCAAAGCCTCTCAGCTCGCATCCGGCGCGGCGCTCGTTCAGATGTTCGGGTTGAAACCGCTATCGATTGCGAGCGTCATCTCGTCTTACTCTAAGCAGCGGCAGGCGTACTTCGTCGAGTTGATCTCGCTCAACGCCCTGCTGTCCGATCAGGTCAATTCGCTGGCCGATCTCCGGCGCGTCGCCAGCGGACCCTTGGGTCAGGCTACCCAGGCCGACGTGACAGCCATCGCGGCTCACCTGAAGGGTTTCGGCCTCCACCTGCGGTACGTCAGCGGCGACCTGCGGCGCGCCGTGATCTTTGGCGACGTGCCATCGATCGTGAGCGTACCCACCGTGCCCCTGACGGACGAAAACTTCATCACGGTGAAGGATGTCTCGTCCGGCGCGACCAAGGTCGGCACCGCGGGGGCGGGGGCCGGCACCTTAATCATCACTGTGGTTGTCGCCGGCCCCCCTGCCGCCGCGGCTGGTGCCGAAGGCCTGCTGATTCTCGGGGCCTTGGCAGGCGCCGCCGGCCTGGGTTTTCTCTTCGGATATGGGCTTGCGGAGATGCTGGACAGCGGATCGCCGCCCCCAGTCAAGAAGCCTACGTCCGATAACACCGACGTCCCGAACGAAGTTGATGGGAACGACTTTGGCGACATCGACGTCCCCGACGCCGTCGCGTTCGGCAGCCCGGACAACGGCATCGACGCACAAGGCATGGTGAATCAACTCGGCCTCGGCGTGTTCGACGAGATCGTCTCGACCTTCCCCATCGGCTGGGACTCAGGCTCCGGCACCCCGCTCCCAGGCATCGGCGACTTCGGAGGCCCTGGCGACCCCGGCGGCGACGGTGGCGACGGTGGCGACGGCGGCGATCTGGGCGGGTTCGGAATCGGCTGACCCGCGATTCTTGTACTGAACGATCAAATGGTCCCCCTGTGCCCCACGGCGGACAAGGGCAAGCTCTCCTTGCTGTTGGTGCAGGGCGGCGGTGCCGGGGCCGCGGGTGCTCGCACGGACACTCCCCTCGTGAACGGCGGAGACGTGGCGGCTGGACCGACTATAATCCGGAGTGTGGGCGTGCCATCTACCCTCGAGATCCGAGAGCGGTTGGGCCACAGCTTTGCCCTCGATCGCCTTTGGAGGGAGACGATGGGACTGTCAGACGGCGACACCAAAGAGCAGCCGCTGCGGAGCGTGATCTCGGTTCTCGAGGCGTCAGGTACCAGCTACGCGGTGATCGGGGGCGTGGCGATGCAGCTGTATTCGCGAGAGCCCCGAACGACGTTGGACATCGACCTTGCGGTGGTGACCTACGACAAGATCCCACGTGGAGTACTAGTGAGGCCCGGTGCTGAGCGGCACGGACACCCGCACCGTCGAAGCGCGCGACGGCGCCGGCTTGCCGGCGAACCGCCTCATCTGGACCAACGACAACCTGGTGGCGCTGCAGACGTTGCTCGACGAAAAGGATCCGGCCACGCGCGACTGGCGCTACCGCGGTAAGGTCGGCCTCGTCTACATCGACCCGCCCTTCATGGTGAACAACGACTTCCGGGCGGACAACACCGTGGACATCGACCTCGACGACGAGGCTCACGTCCAGGTGAAGAAGGAGCCGTCGCTGGTCGAGATCCTCGCGTATAAGGACACGTGGCGGCAGGGGCTGGACAGCTTCCTGACGATGCTGCGGCGGCGGTTGGAGCTACTGAAAGAGCTGCTCGGGCCAACGGGAAGTATCTACGTGCACCTCGACTGGCACGCGGTTCACTACGTCAAGATTCTTATGGACGAGATTTTCGGATACGAGAACTTTCGCAATGAGGTCGTATGGCAGAGAACTACGGCGCACAACGATCCATTTCTCGCGCGTCTTCCCAGCAGCCTCGGTTCTTTGCCTGTCGGCGGCCGCCTCGACGCCGGCGACCAGTGACTGGCGCTACGTCACGTGCCGGCGCTGCCTGATCGCGGGTGCGGCAACATCCGCCTTGGCACGAGCCGAGCTCGCACGGGATGCCGAGCGCGAAGCGAAGCAGCGGGTCGATTGCCGGCGTTCCCCGCCAAGGTCCTCCCAGGTAAAGAGCCAATTGCGCCTGTCGAGTACGCGTGATCGCCAAAACGACACAGCTGTACACGGCAGGTAGCCACTTTTGCGTCGCGCAAAAGTGGCTACCCGATAGAGATTTTGATTTCTTGCCCTCTTCGGAGTCCTCCCCCTTCTTGAGGCGGCTTCACGGCACTGGCGCTGCCCTCGGTAAATCGACCGTGAACACACACCCCGATCCGGGCAGGTCGCGGACCTGAATCTCACCGCCGCTCGCCTGAACACCCTTCAGGCTGATCGCGAGGCCGAGCCCAAGCCCGGTCTGATCGGCGCCACGCTGCTGGAACGGCTTGAACAAATCTTCGGGCTTACCCGGAGGTAGTCCACCGCACTCGTCCTCTGGGTATAGGGGATAGTTTGGCCGTGTAGGCAGGTGTGGTTTACAGAAGGGCTGCTATCAGACATTTTGGGGTGAAGGCAAAAAGGGCGCTTCTCTTTCCTAGTGATGCCTGGAGGTACCCATGAAACCATAAGGTGAAAATCCTGAAGCGGTAGAAGATCGAAACCGCATAGCTTGGGTGGCGCCGAGCAGGGAAATCCTGGCGGCGAAGCCCACCGACAAAGCCCCGCTTGGCGGGGTAAGCAAGGGCGCGGGCCGCAACGACGAGTGAACGTCTGGACGAGGCCCCGAGAAGAAGAAACCCCGGGCGCCGAGCTGGCTAGGTAACGGCGAAGGCAACAGGCGAACCCGAACGCGATCTGCGGAGGCGCCGCCCGGCGGGGTGAAGGACGGCAGCACGCGCCCAAGGTCATGGGAGAAAACAGGGAAGGGCTCCTCGCCCCGTGGAGAAAACCCACGGAAGCAAGGTAGCCGCGCGAGCCGGAAGGCGAAGT
>Ga0302323_100005557_pt1 | contig 10351 bp, 8 predicted proteins | sample Fen_T0_3_FD_201950 | JGI IMG/M metagenome (GOLD analysis project Ga0302323, IMG submission 201950) | Peat permafrost microbial communities from Stordalen Mire near Abisko, Sweden - Fen_T0_3 | ecosystem: Environmental > Terrestrial > Soil > Wetlands > Permafrost | place: Sweden: Abisko... | reverse complement strand
CCGCTCCCCCGGCCCGGCCGACTTCACGGATAGCGCTCCATCCGCTCGATATCCACCTGCTCGTCGGTCGACTCCGGCAGCGACTCGGCGTGGCAGCGCGGGCATGACGCGGCGATCTGCGGCGAGTCGAACTCGTTGCCGCAGCCGGGGCACAGGTGTCCGAACGGAACACGCCGGATGTCGAGCCCAGGGATCGACTTGGCCTGGTCGGGCATGGCCTTGAGCAGCTGGACACGAAGGTCCGACTCGAACTCGGACGGCTCGCGACGGCCGCTGCGAACGTTGAGACGCACCTGAGCCAAAGTCAGCCCGCGGCTCTTCAACGACTTCGCCACGTTTCGCGCCAGCCATTCCTCGTGCATTCGATCGACCTCCGCTGGACCCGGGCCATTTGCCGGGGCGCACGCAAAGCTTAACCGCCCGCGTCTATCTCACACCCAACCGCTCTTCTTTCCGCCTGCCGAGAGGCCCGCGACTCGGGCCGAACGTCCCGGTTAGGTCCCCTTCGCTCAAGCGACGGCGCCCGCCCCGCCCCGGACCGCGAGCGGCGCGGAGACCACCCACTCCCCTCAGAGGCCGACCGGCGAGGCCTCCAGACCGACGCCCGCGAGAACGTGCCCGCAGCGCGGACAGCTGCCCTCGACCAGGTTCCACTCGGTGACCGCGAAATCCGAGCGGTCGATCAGGCGCTCGCCGCAGTGCGAGCAATTCGTGGCGGCGGCCTCCACCTCGGGTGCGTTGCCGACGTAGACGTGGCGCAGACCGACCGCGCGGGCGATCGCGGCCGCGTCTACGAGCGTGGCGGCGGGCGTCTCCGGCAGCCCCGAAAGCCGATATGCCGGCTGGAAGCGGGTCAGGTGCCAGGGCGTCTCGGGTCCCACCTCCGTCGCGATCCACTCGGCCATGGCCGCAAGGTCGCGGCGATCGTCGTTGAGGCCGGGGATGATCAGCGTCGTCAGCTCGACCCAGACGCCGCGCTCGTGCATCGCCACGATCGTGTCTCGGACGGGCTCCCACAGCGCCCCGCAAACGTGGCGGTAGAAGTCGTCGTTGGCCGCCTTGAGGTCGACGTTTGCCGCGTCGAGGTTCGGAACCAGCAGATCGAGCGCTTCGGGGCTTTCGTAGCCGTTCGTCACGAACACGTTGCGCAGACCGGCAGCGCGCGCTCTGCTCATCGTGTCCAGGGCGTACTCGAGGAAGATCGTCGGCTCCACATACGTGTAAGCAATGCTCCGAACGCCGGCCGCGACCGCGGCTTCGACTGCCGTCTCGGGCGCGACATACCGACTCTCCGGCACCCTCCCCTCGCGATGGGCCTGGGAGATCTCCCAGTTCTGGCAGTACGAGCAATGGAAATTGCAGCCCCGAGTGGCCACGGAGTAGGCGTAGCTGCCGGGCAGGAAGTGAAAGAACGGCTTCTTCTCGATCGGCTCGGCCTGGGAGGCGACCGCCTGGCCGTAGACGAGCGTGTAGAGCAGACCGCCCCGGTTCTGGCGGACGCCGCAGATGCCGACCCGGCTCGGGCGCAGGACGCAGCGATGGGCGCAGGCGATACAGCGGACGCTGCCGGGCACGAACTGGTCGTCGAACGGTTCGGCGAGCAACGCAAGGCGGATATTCGGTTCGGATTCGCCGGCCGGGCCCAGGTCGTCCACCCGAAGTCCCTGCGGCGGCTCCTCGCCGGGCATGGCAGCGCGGACCGGCAGATGCGGTCTGGCGTCGGGATCGAACGGGACGAGCGGCGCCTTGGTGAAGGTTTCGGGCCGGTGCAGTGAGTCGGTCTCGTCTGCCATGAGGGCCCCAGCGTGAGGTTTCGCCGGCTCGAGCGAAAGGGCCATTGGTGCCGCCAGGGAGTGGCGAACCCTCCGCCGGGGGGCCAAACGGCTCGCCGGCCGGCGACTCGGAACTGCCGCGCGGGCAGACTCTCGGTCCCAGTGCCTCCCGCTCCTGCCCATGGGTCGAACGGCCCTTGCCCGCCCCGTTCGAGCGCGCGAGGCTAGGCTCAACAAGTCCCGCTCGCGGGACCGCCGCGGGGCCAGATGCCCGGCGGCCTGTTCGGCGATCGGCTCCGCACGAGAAAGTGCATATAGATGGCGATCAGTCCAATTGCCATTCGACCGCCTCGGCCGCCCGTCCCATGGACGCCGCTGGTAATTGCCGAGGAGCGCTGCAAGGGCTGCGAACTGTGCGTGGCCGCCTGCCCAAAGGCTATCCTCGCGCTCTCTCGAGACCGGGTCAACGTCCTCGGTTATCACCCCGTTCACCTGACGGACGCTCCCGCCTGCACGAGTTGTGCGCTCTGCGCGCGCGTCTGCCCGGATGCCGTCTTCACCGTCTGGGCCGCGCCACGCGACATCTCGCCAAAAGCCTCCCGAGAGGAGCGGACCCGATGACCGACCGGCTCGAAGTCGGGATCGGCGAGCGCCCGAAGTCGTCCGAGCAGGAGGCCAAGCGCCGCTCTCGCGTCCTCATGAAGGGCAACGATGCCGTCGCCGAGGCGGCGATCCAGGCCGGCTGCGACGCCTATTTCGGCTACCCCATCACGCCCCAGGCCGAACTGCTGGAGTGGATGGCCCGCCGTATGCCGGAGCTCGGTCGCGTCTTCGTCCAGGCCGAGAGCGAGCTCGGGGCGATCAACATGGCCCTGGGCGCGGCGGCAACTGGCGCCCGGGTCCTGGTTTCGTCGTCGAGCCCGGGGATCAGCCTCATGGCCGAGGCGATGAGCTACATGGCCGGCTCCGGGACGCCGATGGTGCTGATCAACGTCATGCGCGCCGGGCCGGGCCTGGGCGGCATCGGCCCATCTCAGAGCGACTACTTCCAGGCCACGAAGGGCCACGGCCATGGCGACTACCGGGTTCCGGTCCTTGCTCCTGCCTCGATCGGCGAGGCCATGGAGCTGACGGCCGATGCATTCGAGCTGGCGGAGCGATACCGCACCCCGGTCATGGTCGTGTTCGACGGAATCCTCGGACAAGCGATGGAGCCGGTGGAGCTGCGCTTCCGCAACCCCGCGCGAAAGGCGTTCGATTGGGCCCTGACTGGGGCGGCGGGACGGCCTGCGCGGGTCATCAAGTCGATCGATCTCGTGCCCGAGGTCCTGGAGAAGCGCAACATCGCCCTCCAGCGCAAGTACGCGGAGATTTCACGTCACGAGGTCCGATGGGCGACGGAATCGATGGAGGACGCCGAGTACGTCCTGGTCGCCTACGGCACCGCGGCGCGGGTCGCCCGCAGCGCCATCGAAAAGGCCCGCGCCAAAGGCATCAAGGCCGGTCTCTTCCGCCCGATAACGCTCTGGCCCTTCCCGAGCCGCGAGCTCGCACGGGTCGCACGCCGCGCGCACGCCATCCTCACGGTCGAGCTTTCGTCCGGGCAGATGGTCGAAGATGTCCGGCTGGCGGTCGAAGGTCGATGTCCGGTCGGCTTCCACGGTCGAATGGGCGGCCTGGTGCCGACTCCCGACGAGGTGGTCGGCGCTTTGAAGGCGCTCCACGGCAAGGTCGAGCGGACGCGGGAGCACGAGCGCGATGAGCAGCGGAAACGCCAGCACGCGCCGGCCGCCGCGCCGGCGGAACGAACACATCGGGTCGAGGCCGATGCGGCGGCCCGCGGTCACGCCCTTGCCGACGCCCCAGCTGGCAGGCGCGACGGAGGCGAGCGATGACGCTCAATCCGAACCCCGAGCTGCCGGCGCGGCCGGGTGCGCCTCGCCTGATCTACCGCAAGCCGGACGTGCTCGCGGACCGCTCCACTCATTACTGCCCCGGCTGCGGCCACGGCATCGTCCATCGCCTCCTGGCGGAGGTCATGACCGAGCTGGATCTGCCGGCCCACACGATCGCCGTGGCCCCCGTCGGGTGTGCGGTCTTCGCGTACGACTACCTCAACGTCGATTTCGTCGAGGCGCCCCATGGCCGGGCTCCGGCCGTCGCGACGGGGATACGGCGCGTTCGACCGGAGGCATTCGTGCTGACGTACCAGGGCGACGGCGACCTTGCCGCGATTGGGACTGCGGAGATCGTCCATGCCGCAGCTCGCGGCGAGCGCATAACGGCGATCTTCGTGAACAACGGCATCTACGGCATGACCGGCGGCCAGATGGCCCCGACCACGCTGCTCGGCCAGCGAACCACTTCGTCGCCGACCGGTCGCGACCCGCTGCTGATGGGCTACCCGATCCGGATCACCGAGATGCTGGCGCAGCTGCCCGGGGTCACCTACGCGGCTCGAGGCAGTATCGCCGACGCCTCGCAGATCGGGAAACTCAAGGCCATGATCCGGCGAGCATGCATGGTCCAAATCGAAGGTGGCGGCTTCTCGCTGGTCGAGGCGCTGTCGAACTGCCCGGTCGGTTGGGGCATGACGCCGCAGGAATCGATCGAGCATCTGAAGGGTCCGGTCGTCGAGGCGTATCCGCTCGGTGTCATCGTGGATCGTGGCGTGGCGGCGGCGGTTGCCGGACCGGGGCCGGTTCCGGGCCCGCGCGCCGTTCCGGGCGACGGGCCGGCGCCGGACGCCCCCGCCCCCGAGGCCTGAGATGGAGCGTTCGGTCGTATTCTCCGGCTTCGGCGGACAGGGCCTCCTCTTCACCGGCCAGGTCCTCGCCCGCGCCGCGATCAAGGACGGGCTGGAGGTCTTCTGGATCCCCTCCTACGGCCCCGAGATGCGCGGCGGCACGGCCTCGTGCACGGTCATCGTCGCGGATCACCCGATCGGTTCGCCGGTCGTCGATCACTTCGACGCTGCGGTGGCGATGAACCTGCCGTCGCTGCGCAAGTTCGGCCCGTGCGTGGCCCCGGGCGGGTTGCTGATCGTCAACTCGTCGCTGGTTATCTCGCAGACATCGGCCCGCGGCGACATAGTGGAACTACGGCTTCCGTGCACGGAACTGGCCGCGAAAGGCGGCGACGACAAGCTCGTCAGCATCGTCGCCCTGGGCGCGCTCGTGGCCCGGTTGGGCTGGGTGACCCCGGAATCCGTTCGGGCCGCGCTGCGCGAGATCTCCGCCAAGAAGCGGCCCGAGATCATCGACGCGGACCTGGGCGTCTTCGCCGCCGGTGTCGACGCCGGCCGAGTGGGAGTGGCGGCCTAGCACGAGCAGGCTGCGTGCTGCTGAGCGGCTGCCCGAGTGGGCGCCACGGCACTCCGGACCCCCACGAATCAGGAACCGGAACCCCTTGCGGAGCCCCGGTTCCTGGTGACGGCGAAGGGATGTTCTAGCGGAGGCCGGCCATCTCCTGGAGGACGTGCCAGTTGTGGAGGCGGTCCTCTTGAGACGCCTGCAATTCATGGGAGGCGGCGCCCTCAGCGTCGAAGTGCTGGCGGAAGCGGCCTTCCGTGCGGGCGAATGAGATGAAGTCGAAGGTCGACCCGTCGGGGCTCTTCGACCAGTCTTCCTTGACCGCCGGGTTGCCCTGGAGCGATAGCCGCTCGGCGAGCGAGTCGCCGCGGCGCGGGTCGTAGGTGAAGAGCGGGAACGCCCGCGACTCCACCGCGAGCTTGGCCTGGCGGTTGGCAGCGTCGTCCGCGATACCGTGCTCGGGCATGCAAGGTGCGTAGGCGATCACGACGGCCGGGCCCGGGTACGCGTTCGCCTCGATGACCGACTTGTAGAGGTGGTTCAGGTTGCATGCCGCGACCTGGGCGACGTAGGCATCGCCGTGGGCCATCATGATTCGGCCCAGCTCCTTGCGCTTTTCCTGTTTGCCGTGCTCGACCTTGCCGTATGCGGAGAGCTTGGCGACCTGAGCAGCGAAGGAAGCGGTCGAGGTCTGGCCGCCGGTGTTCGAATAGGCGCCGGTGTCGAGGACCAGGACCTTGACGTCCATCCCCGAGGCAACCAGGCGGGATAGCGACTGGAAGCCGATGTCGTACATGGCACCGTCGCCGCCGAAGACCCACAGCCGCCGATCGGCGTGGCCGTCCTGGTCCCAGCGCAGACGAATGCCCATTGCGTCGGCCGGACCGTTCTCGAACAGTGAGTTGGTCCACGGAACCGTGAACGGGTTGTACGGATACGTGCTGGCGAAGACGGTGTTGCAGCCAGTCTCGGCCACGATGCCCATGCTCTGAGCGCCGTGGACCTGCAGCGTCGCGGCCATGACCATCCGAACCACGGTGCCTTCGCCACAGCCCGAGCAGGAGCCGCCACCGCCGACGAAGCCGAAGGCGTTCTCGCCGAGCATGATGTCGGCCAGGGCCTTCTCGTTGCGGTACTCGATGGGGGTCGCGGGCAGGCTGCGCAAGAACGAGACGTCGCGGCGGTAGCGATCCAGAGTGCTTTCGCCGCTCGGCTCGGAGTCGCACTTCTCCGTCATGACGAGCGCGTTGTGACCCTGCGCCACGCAGACGTCCACGCACTCCGCGCAACCCTTGCAGTGCACCGGATCGATGAAGAGCCCGAAGTCGGCCGGCTCGATGCCGCGCTTGGCTGGGACGTCGGCGTACTTCGTGGTGTGGACGAAGTGGGTCGCGGCAGTCTCGGCGGCCTGCGTCGGGTTCGTCTGAGCGGCCGCGAACTTCTCGATGGCGGCTGCCAGCGCGGCCTTCGGCTGGGCGGTGGCGAAGATGGCGCTGTCGGGGCAGGCGCTGATGCAGGCCATACAGCCTACGCACTGGTCTGCGACGAACTGCGGGATCAGCGGCGAGAGGCTGCTGAAGTCGCGAGTCGCGGCGGTTGCCGCGGGGATGATGCTCCGCCCGACACCCATGTCGGCGGTCAGCTCGACGTCGGCGACACCGCGGCGGTACGCGTCGATCACGGACGTGTTGAATTCTTTGACGTAGGCGGCCTTATCGAAGGTCTGCGGCGCAATGCGCCCCGGACCCGCGGGGAGGTTGGCCAGCAAGCCTACGAAGTGGCCTTTTCCGTTCTTCTCGGTGGCAATCGTGTCTGTCATCGCTCGCTCTGTGCTGCCGTGCTATCCCAGCCAGGACCGGACGAGGTCGCTGGCCGAGATGATGCCGATCGGAGTGGCCGTCGCGTCCGTGACGACGAGACGGTGGACTCGGCGCTCGGCCATCAGCCGCGCGGCCTGTTCGAGGGTCGCGGTCGACGGAATCGTGAGCGCCGGCTTGGTCATGATTTGCCCGACGGCCAGGCCTCGCCAGTTCGCCTGAAGCTGGGGATTTGCCTGGGCCTTGATGAGATCGGTCTGACTCAGGACCCCGACGAGCTCCCCGCTCGGATCGACGACGGGCATCCCGGAGATCTTGTTGCTGTTGAGCAGGCCAACTGCCTCCGCGAGGGAAGCCGCCTCGGAGATCGATACCGGGTTGGGCGTCATCGCGTCGCCAACTTTTCGAGATTCGGTCATCGCGTCGCCGCGGTGGCCGTCGAGACCGCGCCTTTGGCCGTGATCGCGGCGGTGACGTCGATTACGCCGTCGTAGGCGCCCTGAATGACGGCCAGATTGGCGTCGACGACCGAGCTGCCCCGCTTGCCGAAGAAGCGGGTCAGGTTGGCTCGAACGGCCTCCATCAAGGCGGGCCGGTCAAGGCCTGCCCGCTCTGCGAACGGCGAGACCTTGAGGAAGACGCCGACCAGGGCGACGCCCTGCATTCTGATCTCGAGGTCCGCCCGAGGCGCGTATTTCAGGGCGAGCGCCGCAGTGTCCAGGGCGAGAAGGCGGATCTTGCGAGCCAGGATCTCAGCTCGAGTCGAGGGCGGGAGGGCGGCCCAGATCTCGTCGGGATCGGTGAGCGGCGTCGGCACGAAGACCGTGCCGCCGTTCACGAGACCGGCGAGCGGATCGCCCTGTTTGAACGAGTTGGTGTCGAAGAGCGGCACGAAGTCGACTTCGGTCAGCTCGTTGTGTAGCCGGATCGGCTCCTCGGCGATCGTGAGGAAGTAAGTCGTGGGCAGGCCCTTCTTCTCCGAGCCGTAACGCGGGTAGGCCTGGACGTAGAGGTTGAAGAGCTCACCGACTGTCGTCGCCACGAGCTTGTTCGTGGTCACCGAGCCGAAGCCGCCAACCGAGTGGCCGCGCAGGCTGTAGGCGCCCCGGGGCCGGATGTTGACGTCGCTCTTGGCCAGCGCCAGCGGGTGCCGGATCCCTAGCACCGCGTGCTTGCGCTCCGCGACCGCCTTCTCGTCGGCGATCCAGTCGAAGACGGCCGCGAGGTCGCCGGGCTGGATGTCGCGCGAGCCGAGGCCGGCCGAGGCCGACACGACACGCGGCAGGCGGGCGCCGTCCATCGCCGCATCGGCGAGGGCCGACTTGAGCTCGCGAGTAAGCGGGTTGTCCGCGGCCGCGGGCTCGTCAGTGCGCTCGACGACCGCGACCACCTTTGCGTTGGCCAGGGCCTTTGCGAGCTGCTTGGCGGGGAACGGGCGGAACGACGTGACCGTCACGCAGCCGACCTTGCGACCGGCGGCGCGGAGGTGGTCGACAACCGCGAGAGCGGTGTCGGCCATGGTCCCCATCGAGACCATGATGTAGTCGGCGTCTTCGGTCTTGTATGTGTCGATGAGGCCGTAATGGCGCCCGGTCAGGGACTCCCATTCGGCCATTGCGCGCTCGGTGATCTCGACGAGCTTGCCGTACCAGGATCGCTGGGCGATGCGGCCCTTCATGTAGGAGTCCTGGTTCTGGACGACGCCGGTCATCAGGGCGTCCTCGGGGTCGAACAGATCGCGGACCGTCACGCGCGGATCCCCGACGAAACGCTTCAGCAGCTCGTCCTCGGGTAGCTGGACGTTCTCGATGGTGTGGGTCGTGAGGAACCCATCCTGGGCCACGAACCAGGGCGTCTCGCCGTCTTCGGCGACGCGTCGGGCGATGGCGGTCAGGTCCGCCGCCTCCTGGCAGTTGCGGGCGAAGAACATGCCCCAGCCGCAATCCGCCACGCCCATCATGTCGTCGTGGCCGGCGTGGATGTTGAGGCTCTGGCTGGTCAGCGCACGGGCACCGACGTGGAAGACCGCGGGCAGGCGCTTGCCGGCGATGACGTACAGGACTTCCTTCATCAGGATGAGGCCCTGGCCGGCCGTGAAGTTCGTGACTCGACCGCCGGCAAGGGCAAAGCCCTCGGCGGCAGAGGCGGAGGAATGCTCCGACTCGAGCTCGATGAACTTCGGCCTAGTGCCCCAGAGATTCGGCGTGCCGTTGGCCACCGCGACCTGGTAGACCGCGGCCATGGTCGTCGAGGGCGTGATCGGGTAGGCGCAGGCGCCATCGCTGATCCGGGTCTCGACGTAAGCGATGGCTTCCGAGCCGTCGATGATTGCCGGAATGCCTGGAAATTCGGGCGTCGTGGAATTCGTCACGTTGTTCGGTTCACCCAATGCTCGCAACTGGCGGGCCAGCGCGCTTCCGTCAAAGTGCTTGAGCAGAGTGCCGCCAATCCCGCTGGCGACCGCCTCGCGCTGCTCGTCCGCATGCCAGTAGGAGGCGAGCACGGCGATCCGCTCCGCGGGGATTCGGTCGCGCAATGCAGCGACTACGGGCCGCCATCCGCCGGGCACGTCCGCATCGAGCAGCACGACATCCGGGCAGGAGGCCGAAGCCTCGCGTGCCGCAGTCTCCGCGGAAGTCGCCTGGGCGACGATCGTGAAACCATGACGCGAGAGGTGATCGCAGAGAGCCTCGGTTGCCGCGCGGTGCTGACTGACGATGAGCAGTCGGCGCAAAGGCAGATTGGTGTCGACGAGCATTGACATAGCCTGCGCGCCGTGGCTGCTCCGACCGTAGCGGCAGGGCTCCCTAATGCCGGGGGCCATATGGCCCGCAACGATGGGGGCCGGGGGCGCGAGGGTCCAGCCCAAAGGAGGAGCCGCCGAGGCCGGTCGCCCGAATCGGCGTGAATCCCGGCGGCGGGCCGCCATGTCGGGGTTCTCTGGCGATCCGCGGTGGGGCGGCCGCGCAACCGCGCCGTGGAGCGCTCCGCCGGGAGCACAGTTTCCCGCCGCGGGGGGCCGTTCGGCACTGCGCAGGTGTGGGCCGCGAGCCCAGACTTGCACGCGTGACGAACGCCGGAGGGGACGCCCGGCGTTCGTCCTTTTTATGCCCCGCGACGAGGCGGCGGCCGGCGAGCTGGAGCCCGGACTCTCACCTCAACCGCGGCTGGGCCCGGCCTGTTACCGGCGCTCGGTCTAGAGGTCGTGGTGCTTCCTGGCGTAGGCGGTCAGTTCGTCGCGGAAATCCGGATGGGCGATCGCGATCAAGCGCTTGGCCCGTTCGCGCAAGCTCTGACCGAATAGCTGGGCCACGCCGTACTCCGTCACGATCGTCTGCACGTGAGAACGAGTGGTCGTAACGCCCGCGCCCTCTTTGAGCGATGAGGCAATGCGCGAGAACTTGCCGCCGGCAGCGGTGGACGGCAGGGCGATGATCGCCTGGCCCTCCTC
>Ga0302323_100005553_pt1 | contig 10354 bp, 8 predicted proteins | sample Fen_T0_3_FD_201950 | JGI IMG/M metagenome (GOLD analysis project Ga0302323, IMG submission 201950) | Peat permafrost microbial communities from Stordalen Mire near Abisko, Sweden - Fen_T0_3 | ecosystem: Environmental > Terrestrial > Soil > Wetlands > Permafrost | place: Sweden: Abisko... | reverse complement strand
TGGCTACGCAGGGGATTCCGCACGCTAAGGCCTCGCCAAGGGTGTTGGAGAACCCCTCGTTCCAGGAGGGCGAGACGGCCACGTCCAGGGCCGCGGTGAGACGCGGCAGGTCCGTGCGCTCACCGAGCAAGTGGATGCGCTCGGATAGGCCCAGGCGCTCGGTGGCGGCGACCAGCGGGGGCTGGTCCGGGCGAATGCCCTGGCCTGCCAGGACGCCATGAACGGAAGGGGGCAGGGCGGCCAGGGCTTCCAGGAACAGGGTTTGATTTTTTTCCGGGTGGAACCGGCCGAAGTGGCCCAGGAGCGGGGTTTTCGGCGCGATCCCCAGCTCCGATCGCACGGAGTCTCTGGCCGCAGCATCGGGCCGAAACCGATCAAGGTCGAAGCCGTTGGGGATCCACAGACTGCGCTCCGGGGCATAGCCCGCCGCTTCGTGTTGGGCCATGGCGGCGGTGGAATTGTAGAGAACTCGATCCGTGTATGGAGAGAACTGGGCTCCGAGATGAATAGCCAGGCGCGTACTTGGGCGAAAGGAAGCAAGGGTGTCCAGGCCGCAGCGAATGTTCCAGGCCAAGGCGGGGCGCTCTGGGAGAGCCCTGCGGAGCCAGGACGCGGTCAGGTTCCCGTGATACATCCAGCCTTGGATGAGATGGGGGGACCAAGCGGAGCCCGCATCGCTCAATAGCCGAGTTAACCGCAGCAGAGAAAGGGGCGATCGATTCAACCCCAGGCAGAGTCTTCTCACGCCCTGGGCATCCAGATCCAGAGCCAGGGGTGCCTCTGGCCCCAGACATAGCACCCGGTGTTCAAACCGACCTTGATCCATGGTGGGCAGTAACCGTACGAGCATGGACTCGGCCCCACCCCGGGTCAGACTGGTGATGACGTGCAGGATCCGAAGTCTCACGTGTGCCTCTTGTCCGGAAGCAGTCCGATGTTGAAGCCTGAGACATTGAGGTCCTCATCGGATAAGGCACGAAAAGCGTCATCGAACCTTTCCCTTGGGGTGGGCAATTCCATCCAGTGATCTTCTTCCAGAATGGTCAAATCAAGACCGGCAGCCCGGAAGGCCTCCAGCATCTCGCTTCGGCGCAGACGATTGGTGTAGAAACCCGAGTGCTGGAAGAGGTAGGATTCCCAGGTGGATTCAGAGAATCGCAAATTGTTCAGAGCACCTCCGAGGTGATCCTTTAAATCCACGCGGTGCGAAACACAGCCATCATGGCGCAACAGTCGGCGCATTTCTGTCTGAAATGCCGAAAATTGCTTCCGCGGCAGATGTTCTAGCACAGCCTGGGACCATATGAAATCCACACTGGCGTCGGGAAGGCTACGCAGGGAATCCAGTCCCTCCGTGAGGTAGGTGGTTCTCAGGCACTCCAGATCCCCATTGTCGGGGAAGTCGAGGTGCAATTGCTGTTGTTTCAGATAGGCCTTCAGACTAGCCCGAGTCTCAGGATCCCAGCGAAGAAAGGCCCCCCCGTCGACGAGAAATGTTTTTCGGGTGCCCAGCGCGGCGCCAAAGGCGCCACTGAAAGGACTATCACCAGGACCCAGTTCCAGAGCAAATTCTGGGAATTCTCTTCCGGTGAGGGTCTGGAATCGCATGAGATGGGATGAATAAACATTCCATGCATAGCTCGGGTTGGTCATGGCTCCGTGGCGGAACAGTCCAAGTTTTTGCCAGGTGCGGTAGGAAAAAGGGATACGGGCCAGCAGGATCTTGGCGGACAGCTTTCCCCACCAGGGAACTCTCGCTGAAAGCGTCTTCCACAGGGTCATGCCGTGAGCCAATCCAGGTAGCGCCGCAGACCCTCCTCGGTCGAGGTGCTGGGGGAATTACCCAGCAAGCGCTGGGCCTTGGAGCTATCGGCCCAGGTCACCGGCACATCGCCCGGGATAGGGTCCTGGAAGATCAGCTTGGCTTCCTTGCCGACCACGCGCGAGATGGCCTCGATGAGCGCGCTCACCGTGATGGTCTGGGCCCCGCCCAGGTTGATGATCTCGAAGCCGAAGGAGCGATCCACCGCCGCCAGGATCCCCTTCACGATATCGCCCACGTAGGTGAAATCGCGCAGGGCGCTGCCATCGCCGAAGACGGTGATGGGATCGCCGTTCAGGATCGCGCGGGTGAACTTGGAGATGGCCATGTCCGGCCGTTGGCGCGGGCCGTAGACCGTGAAGAAGCGCAGCGCCACGGTATCCATCTGGTGGATGTGGCTGTAGTTGAAACAGAGCAGCTCGCCCATGCGCTTGGTGACCGCGTAGGGCGAAATAGGGCAGTCCACGGGATCGTCCTCCCGCCAGGGCAGCCGCGGGCTGAGGCCATAGACCGAAGAGGAGGAGGCGAACACGAAGTGCGGTTTGCCGAACTTCACCGAGGCCTCCATGAGATTGAGAAGGCCGGTGACGTTTACGGTTTCGTAGAGCACCGGGTCCTTCAGGCTCGGCCGCACCCCGGCGCGGGCGGCCAGGTGCACGATGGTCTCGAAGCCCTCCCGCTGGAGCAAGTCCTCGATCAGAGTCCGGTCGCGGATATCGCCCTCCACGAGTCGGAAGCTGGGATGCTGCATGGAAGCGGCCAGGTTGCGGCGCTTGATGGCGGGATCGTAGTAGTCGTTGAAGTCATCGATGACCACGACCTCGTCGCCGCGCGCGAGCAGGGTCTCCACCACGTGGGATCCGATGAATCCGGCGCCTCCGGTGACCAGTACTTTCATGGCTGCGTCCTCATGGCTCCTGCCTCCCGGATGGGGCCGGGAATCCCAGCTCGCCATATACGGCGATCGTAGCATCGAGCACGCGCTTCTGATCAAAGCCCGCCAGCAGAATGGCCCGGCTCTCCCGTCCATAGCGGGCGAGGATCTCCGGGTCGCGCAGCAGGCTCAGAAGGGCCTGGGCGAGGGCCTCTGGGTCCCCGGGGGGCACCCGATGGCCATTGCGTCCCTCCTGGACAATCGGCACCACGCCATCGCCATCCGCCGCCACCAGGGGCAGCCCCGAGGCGGCTGCCTCGAGCAGGCTCCGGGGCACGCCTTCGCCGTAGCGGGAGGGCAGCACGGCGATGGCGGACTGGCGGTAGAGCTCGGGCATATCCTCCCGGTGGCCGAGAAAGTCGACCATGGGGTACCGCGCCTTCAACGTCTCTATTTCAGCGGCGCTGAAGGACCCCGGACTTCCGGTATCGATGGTGCCCGCCACCCAGAAGGCGGCGTCCGGGAGCTCCGCCTTGATCCGCGTGGCCGCTTCGCAGAAGTCCTGGATGCCCTTGTCCTTCAGGAGGCGGGAAGCGAGGATCAGCACCGGGTGGCAGGGGGGCTCGGCTGCGGGAGAGAAGCGCACGGGATCCACGCCGGACCCTGGGATCAGCCGGCAAGCCGCCTGGTGCCGCGGACTGGATGCCAGGCGCTGCAGGTCCTGTTGATTCTGAAAGATCGTACGGATACGGGGACTCCGGAAGGTCCGACGGAAGAAACCGGTGAGCAGGAGCCGAGGTAATGCATAGGACGCCTTGCTCGCGCTGAACAGGGATCCCAGACCGGTCACGGCGTTCACGGCTCTGGGCACCCCGGCCATCCGGGCCGCCAGGGATCCGATCAGGATGGACTTGAGGGTGAAGCTGTGGATCAGGTCCGGCTCCAGGCTGCGCAGGACTCGCCCGAGTCTCAGAGCCGCGAGCAGATCCGGAAACGGGTTCAGGCTCTGGCGTCCCATCTGCACCGGGATCCATTGGAACCCCTCGGCTTCCAGACCGGGTCGGTAGGGGCCATCGGGACAGGCCACGAAAACCTTGGCCCCAAGCTCGTCCCGGAGGTGCCGGGCCAGGGCCAGGCGAAAATTGAAAAGGTACCAATCCGTATTGGCAAACAGGACGATGCGAGGGGAGATTTGCAAAGGAATGGTTCCTCGGGGATGAGCTTCGTCATAATACCGGCTCAAGGCTTGCCGCTTTTCTTGAACCTTTTTCCGCGGGGTACCGTGCCACCTTTTGCGCTTTTCTTCCTGGGACTTTGCTTGGATGCTTTCCTGGCCCTGGCTGCGATTCGCTGGCTTGCACCCAGAGGATGGATGGACGTGCCTGGGCCGAGAAAGGAGCACGGACGCGCCGTGCCTCGAACCGGGGGCATCGCCCTGTGGGCCACCATGTGCCTGGGACAGATATTTGGATGGCTTAAGCTGCCCATCAACCCCCCGGAGTGGATCTGTCTTCATGGACTAGCCCTCATGGGTCTCCTGGATGATCACAAATCCCTCAGTCCCCGGGTCAAGGCCCTGGTGGGACTGGGCCTGGCCTTTACTCTGGCCATTCCCATGGCCCAGGCTTACGCCGCGGATCGCACCGCGGTGGTGCTGATGGGCTTCTACCTGCCCACCGCCTTCCCCTTCCTCTATACCCTGCCGCTGTTGGTGCTCTGGTTCTGGGCCCTGCCCCAGTCCTACAACCTTATTGATGGTATGGACGGCCTGGCGACCGGACTTGCCATGATTGTTCTATTGTCCCTGCAGATGGGCATGCGCACCGGCCATGGCGTATTCCTTTTGGGGGTGCTGCTGGCCACCTTCGCCCTGAACTGGCCCAGGGCCAGGCACTTCCTGGGCGATTCCGGGGCCTACTTTCTGGGCGGCCTGCTGGGGCTCCTCGCCCTCAAGACCAAAGCCCTGATCTATCCCTCCCATGCCCTCTGGATCTTCGCCTATCCGATCCTTGATACGGCACTGGTGGTGGCCACCCGGGTTGCCAACCGGAAGCCCTTGGGGATGGGGGACCGGAATCACTTTCATCATCATTGGGGCAGGCTGCTTGGCACGCACTCGGCCTGGGCGGTGCCCATTCTTTGGCTCCAGGGCTGCGCGCTGGCTACCCGGCCCCTGCATTTCCGAGGGAGTGAGTACATTGCATGGACCGCCCTGGTCTTGGTGCTTGGCCAAGGCCTTTTCTTCTTTTTCCTAGCCCGGAAGAGGCGGTGACCCCATGCGTCAGTCAGGTGACGCTCTGGGTCTCCTTGGGGTAGATTCCCAGGTTTGGGTGCTGGACAATTCCTGCCTGGCACCCTAGACTTGCAGCACTGTAAGCAAAAAATCCAATCACCCCAACCTGGCACGCGTCTTGTTATATAGGCCCGTGCACTTCAAAGGAGCTCACATGAAAAACCAGAAAGGCTTCACCCTCATCGAGCTGTTGCTCGTCCTTGCCATCATCGGTATCATCTCCGCGATCGCCGTTCCGGCGCTCCTGGGGCAGAGAGCCCGGGCCCGCATGCAGGCCACGAAGGACAACACCACGGCTTGCCTCGCTGACCTTACGTCCACCCTGGGCGAGTTGAGCGATCCTCCGTCAGAGCGTAATGCCAACCTTCCCGTGGCTATCTATTCGGGCGACCAAGCCAGCAATAAGGCAAAGGCCCAGGCCGCAGTTGATTACACGGTCAGCTCTACGAGCACGCATGGGAAGACGAACTTCACTTCGGCCAAAAATCCTTATGGTTCTGGGCAGGCCTACGTTATGGGCGCTGTTTCAACTGTGGACGGCACGGTTTATGTGGATATCACTTCTGCTGATACCACCGTTGATCCTGTCATCACAGTCTCGGGCGTCTATCGTGACGCAAAGGGTAATCAGTCAGTACTCGCAAAAACAGTTTCGGTTAACTAAACGGTCGGAATCACTTTTTCTGGATGAGGTGGCCCCAAGGGCCCCCTTCTTATATTTTTTTTAACAATTCGCTTGGAAACCCTAAGTTGGGACAATCCTGACTCCCCCTGGTTGTCGCTTGTATCAGAGTATCCCGTGCCTTTAAATATAGCCATCAGGCTCGCCACTCCTGAGTGACCCATGAGTTTCAGGGCTTTGATTTTCATCAATAAAGTTGACCGGTATTTTTCCTGATGGCGGTTTTAGGCATGAGTCTTGCGCGAAGTAATTGTGTAATTCCGGGGGACTCATCATGAGACGACAGGTTGGATTCACTCTCATTGAACTGTTGCTCGTTCTGGCCATCATAGGGATCATCTCTGCGATCGCGGTGCCGGCTCTGCTAGGGCAAAGATCCCGGGCCCGCATTCAGGCCACGAAAGCGAACACCCTGAACTGTATCGCAGACCTGACCTCGACCCTCTACGAGCTCAGTGAACCGCCTTCTGAACGTAAGGTAGGTTTGCCTACCGCTATCTACACCAACGACGCAGCGGGGAACCTCAGCAAGGCCAATGACGCCATCGCCAATGTGCTTGCCAAGCCGAATTTTGCCGGCGCCAAGAACCCTTACAGCTCAGGTGCCTCATATATGGCGACCCCTGCCGCTGGCGTTGACGGAGTGGTTTACGTGGATAGCACTGGGGCTGGTGTCGATTTCGAGCCACTTATACTGATTTCTGGATGTTATCACGACAACAAGGGTAATGCTGCGGTATTCCAAAAATTGTTACCAGTCAATTGAATCTAATCCATCAGCGTCCTCCGAGGCTTGCCTCGGCTTGCACGGCGAGCTGCCTGGCCTGGGTTTCCTGCTCGGGGCCAAAACCTGGTTGCTGGTGGGCTGTCTGTAAAAGTGACGGTACCAATTGCGGTTTGCCTTGGTTCAGGGCGTCTTTGGCCAAGCGGAAGTAGCGGGCAGGATCCCGGGGTGCCACCTCTGCATAACGAGTCAACAACTCTTTAGTGGTTCGCGCATCCCCGGTTCGACGGGCGATCTGGGCTCTGGCCAGAAGCAGGTGATGATCGTAGGGGTCGTGCTTCAAGAGGCGATCGAGTTCCTCGATAGCGGTCGGAGATGGACTGGGAGTGTCCATAGCAGCCTGGATCGCTGATTTGGTATCCAAGTCAAAGATATCGGCAGAGAAGGGATAGGCCGCCCACAAGGTTTTCGCTTTTTCATGGGTGTCTGCGGGGTTCTGCCGGGCCATGAATTGCGCCTCCACCCGGGGTCTTGCCGAGGCCACATGAAATTGAAGCCCAGCCAGGAGCAATAGTCCCAACGCAACGGCTCCTTGGGTTAGTCGAAGGGGCCAGGAGGCTATTTCAGGCACAATGAGCTCGTTGATGGAGGCGAGGGTGATCCCTACCCAGAGAAGGCCCAGCGGATTGTGAAAGGGGAAATCAAGCAGGCCGAGCACGGCGACGGGAAGCAGGAAGAGGACCCGGGGATACGTATGCGGGTGGCGACGATCCCACCAATAGCCGCCCATCATCAGAAGGATCAGGGGAAGTCCCCCCTCCATCAATAGCTCCAGGGGTTCAGAGTGGAGGTTATTGGGCCTTGTCATATCCCCATAAGCAGTTTCGGCGGCCGGGCGGTTGCGATCCACGAATTGGGGGTAGACGGATCGGGCGGCTCCCAAGCCCTGACCCGTGAAGGGTCGATCCAGGAAAGCCAGAACCGCGACTCGGTAGTAGCTCGATCTCTGCAATTGCGAGGCATCGCCCTGGACTACCGTGCCCTGAACCACAGTCTGCGCGGCATTCTTTTGGGCGTGGGTGGCCATGCCAGCCAGGGTGGCCAGGAGCAGGCCGGACAAGATGAAACTCCGGGGTAGCAGGTTGAGCGGGGAAAATTGGAGTTTTGAACGAGAGCTAAGCAGTGCCATTGCACAGCCGGCGCCAGGCAACACCCAGCCCCACCGGTGAGCGGTTTGGCTCCAGGCAAAGGCCAGTAGCAGCAGAGGGATGGCTCTAGCGGCTCGCATGACCGGAGTGGCTATCGTTCGGAGTTCGCGGATGGCCATGAAGGCTAGCACCCCTGCCATGGTCGCGATGGCCAGCCGACTCTGGGTGAGGGCAAGAGCAGGGAGAATCCAGAGCAGTTGGCCCTTTTTCCACCATCGCGCCGGCTGGTCAGCAGACAGCAGAAGCCAGACCGCCAGAATGAGCAGGGGCTGGGCCGCCATGTTGGTGTTGTGGAACAGGCCGCGGCCGATGCCCTGATAGGGATCAATACCCAGAGAGGGGTGCAGCCAAGCTCTGAAGGAGGGAATCCATTGCAGGCAGATCAAAGCCCCATGTAGCGCCGTGCCAGCTAGGAAGCCATGCATGAATCGATCGAAGATATTTTCGTCTATGAACAGGGTGCCGATGCCGCAGGCGGCCAATAACCAGAGAATGCGTTGAAACCCAAAGAAGGGCGAAGGGCTCCATAGGGCACTCACGATCAGCCAAGCGCAAGGCAACACCAAGACCCATGGAAAGCGGCCCAGGGGACGTCCCTTGCAGCTTAGCCAGCCCCAGGCCAGGGCCCCAGCGCCGAGTAGCACGAAGCTCTTGGGCTCTATAGACGGCTGACTCCAACCGGGAATGAACGCAGTGACAAAGATCAGACCGAAGAAGAAGGCTAGGACGCTGGACATGAGCCCAATAGTAAGTGAAGCTGGCGGGTCATGTGTGAGGATTCTACACGTGCAGAATCGCCTACTTCATGTAAAGGGTCTTTGATCCTGTCTGATCGATGGAAATGATTTGGGTGCTTCCCATGGTGACCATGAGGACGTATGCAAGTGGCTGAGCATTAAGGGTATAGGTCATCTGGGTATTGCCCACCGGATTGTAGGTTGGTGCAGGATTGACCGTATAGCCGACCAAGGTAGGGGTTGCACTACTAGGGGTCCAGGTCGCTGTTGCGTTGGCCGGACCATAAGTACCATTGTCGGACTTGTAAGTTTCCAGAGCCATGCAGATGACCCGCGCGTTGGATTCAGCATCCCCGATCCTCTGAGCGCGTTTCCGTTGTCCCAGCAAAGCGGGAATGGCGATCGCGGAGATGATGCCGATGATGGCCAGGACGAGCAACAATTCCACAAGCGTGAAGCCATGGTTATGGGCACGATCAGGCATAGGACCCCCTTCGATAGGTTGAAGTCAATGTAAGCAAAAACCATGCGGAAGGCCAGGGGTGTATGAACGTATTGTGGTAGGGCATGGGTCAGGTACCGATCAATTGCAATGAATTGGAGCGCCAGGCACCAAGTCTAGGCCCGTCCAAGAGGTTGTGATGGTTTCGGTCATGCGTCTTCTGGGAGCCAATAAACCAGAATTGATATCCTCGGATAACGAGATGAGCAAATATCTGGGCGGTTCGTGTTTCGGAAGGAATACGAAAGCCGCTGTATCATTGGTTTCATTTGCAATATATAAACGGGTCCAGCGTCGATAGGAGATGGAGGTCTCTATTGGGCCAAGGGTGATTAGTGAAGAGCCTTTTGTGTTTTTAGTCAAATTGATGTTCGGATTTGCTTTGAGGGGGAAAAATAGTGTATTTTTCGGACCAAGCCAACCACGTACCTCGGTATCCTCAGGTATATCCGAGATGTGAAATGCAAAAATAAGTTCGGCTTGACCCTTTTTTGAAGGAATGATCCATAAAATCCATAGAATCAAGCTCATCGCTAGAAAAGAACACCAGAGAACATAAAACCAGCGCCGTTGATAGTGTATTGAATGAGGAATTGGGTTTTCATCGGATGGCAACATGAGTTCACTTCCGGAGGTAGGGTGCCGACAATTGATGATCAAGGGGCGCTGTGTGTGCGGATTCAACGCACTTTAGTTTAATGTATTATGTTAAATGGTTATTGGCTGAAAATAGAATAATTTTGCGCACTTTTTAGATGGGCCCTTTAAGTATTGTTGCATGACAAGTTTCTAATGATTTGAATTTTGCAACTAGTATGATGTGCCAAGGTTTGTGCACTCGCTAAATTGGATCCTGCAGGAGGATCACCTTCCCGAGAATCCATCTTCCAGACCTCGATCTTAGAACTGCTTGCTTGAATTGTCCTCCCTTCACTGCTTTAACACATCATCGATTATCCGTGGATGGGGTAGTTCCGATGCCTTTTCCGAGTCGGAGCCGTGACCCCAGGAACTGGATGCTTTGGCCTGGCCATGAAAGCCTGGTCGGAGGAGAAGAGCGAGTGCTAACTTGGGTCTTTCCCTGAAGGAGCGTGCAAGCCGTTTCAAGAACATTTTCCTGATCTTCCCGAGAATGAACCGCGCTTAGGTTGACTTGAAACAGCTTCGCTCCATAGGCTGCTGCGGGAAAACCCGCCGAACTTAGTGTAGTGGCATCGAAATGGCAACATCATCGGCCACTTGGTGCTGCCACACGTGGCAGGGGTCTGGGGCATGGCAGTGCCCCCAGGGGGGTGACAGTGTGGGCACGCATCGTGTGACCACACGCCAGAGGGAGCTACGCCCCCATGGAAGTGTGCCGCCAGCGCTTCCTGATGGTTCTGCTTTTTTGATGGCGGCACACTAGAGTGTGTCGTCACGAGTTGTGATTTACTGGATCAATGAAACCCCCAACCACCACGCCAACACCCGAAGCCTATCGACGCCACGACCTTTCAAATGAACACTGGGCCT
>Ga0302323_100005550_pt1 | contig 10355 bp, 9 predicted proteins | sample Fen_T0_3_FD_201950 | JGI IMG/M metagenome (GOLD analysis project Ga0302323, IMG submission 201950) | Peat permafrost microbial communities from Stordalen Mire near Abisko, Sweden - Fen_T0_3 | ecosystem: Environmental > Terrestrial > Soil > Wetlands > Permafrost | place: Sweden: Abisko... | reverse complement strand
CAGAAGTCGTCGGCGCCGGTGACGGTCCGGCTGGGCTACTTCCCGAACGTCACCCACGCGCCGGCGCTGGTGGGCGTCGACCAGGGTCTCTTCCAGAAGGCACTGGGCAACAACACGCTCGAGACCAAGACCTTCAATGCCGGACCGGAGGAAGTCACCGCGCTGCTCGCCGGCGCGCTGGACATCGGCTACATCGGCCCGAACCCGAGCGTGAACGCCTACGCGCAGTCGAACGGCGAGGCCGTGCGCGTGGTGTCGGGGGCCGCGTCGGGCGGCGCCTACCTGGTGGTGAAGCCCGAGATCGCCAAGGCCAAGGACCTGGTCGACAAGAAGGTGGCCTCGCCCCAGCTCGGGGGCACCCAGGACGTCGCGCTGCGCACCTGGCTCAAGGAGCAGGGCCTCAAGACCGACCCCCAGGGTGGCGGCGACGTGTCGATCGTGCCCCAGGACAACTCGCTGACGCTCGACGCCTTCAAGCAGAACCAGATCGCCGGCGCCTGGGTGCCCGAGCCCTGGGCCACCCGCCTCGTCACCGAGGGCGGCGGCAAGATCCTCGTCGACGAGAAGACGCTGTGGCCGGACGGGAGGTTCGTGACCACGAACATCATCGTGCGCACGCAGTTCCTCGACGACCACCCCGACGTCGTGAAGCAGGTCCTCGAGGGCAACCTCGACGCCATCGACTCGATCAAGACGAACCGGGCCGCGGCGGAGACGTCGGTGGCGACCCAGATCCAGAAGATCACCGGCAAGCCGATCGCGCCGAACCTCGTGACTGCGTCGTTCGACAACATCCTGTTCACCCCGGACCCGCTGCCCCAGACACTGCAGCAGTCCGCGAAGAACGCGGTGAGCGTGGGCCTGCTCCAGGCGCCGAAGAACCTGTTCAAGATCTACGACCTCAAGGTCCTGAACCAGATCCTCAAGGCCGAGGGCAAGCCGGCGGTGACGGTCAAGGAGGTCAAGCTCCCGAAGGCCACCACGACCGTCGCGACGACGACACCCACCACCACATTGGCGAAGTGACGTCCCATCCAGTCTCGCCCGTGAGCGAGGAGCCGCTCTCGAGCGTCCCCCCGATCGAGACCGGCTCCGCCGCGTCGGCGATCGCCTTCGACGACGTCTCGAAGGTCTACGGCCACGCCGGCAACGCGGTGCACGCGCTCGACCGGATCACCCTGCACGTGCAGCCCGGCGAGTTCGTGTGCCTGCTCGGCGCGTCGGGGTGTGGGAAGAGCACGCTGCTCAACCTCGTGGCCGGGCTCGACCGCGCCACCACCGGGACGGTCGCCGTCGAGGGCACGACCACGCTCATGTTCCAGGAGTCGGCGCTGTTCCCGTGGCTGACGGTGCGCGGCAACGTCGACCTCGCGCTGAAGCTGCGGAAGGTGCCCAAGTCCGAGCGCCGGGGTCGCGTCGACGAGCTGCTCGACCTCGTGCACCTGCGCGAGTTCGACACGAAGCGGCCCCACGAGCTGTCGGGCGGCATGCGCCAGCGGGTCGCCCTCGCCCGTGCGCTCTCGCAGGACAGCGACGTGCTGCTCATGGACGAGCCGTTCGGCGCGCTCGACGCCATGACGCGCGACATCCTCCACGACGAGCTCGAGGACCTGTGGGCACGGACCGAGAAGACGGTGCTGTTCGTGACCCACAACGTGCGCGAAGCCGTTCGGCTGGGCGACCGGGTGGTGCTGCTCACGAGCCGACCGGGCCGGGTCGCCGAGGAGTTCCCGATCGCGATCCCGCGACCGCGCCGCATCGACTCCCCCGAGGTCGCGAACCAGGCGGCCGCGATCACCACCCGTCTGCGTGAGGAGGTCCGCCGCCATGGCGATTCGTGATCACGTCGCTCCCGGATCCGCGGAGTCGGGCGCAGAGATCAACGCCGAGCTCTCGGGTCTCGACGCGCTCGAGATGGTGCTCCCGCCCCGACCGAGCCCCTGGGCGCGGATCTGGTGGAGCCTGTGGCCCAAGCTGATGGCCGTCGCCATCGCCCTCGGGCTCTGGCAGATCGTCGTGTGGTCGGGCTGGAAGCCCGACTACGTGCTGCCCGGGCCGGGGCCGGTGTTCCGCTCGCTGTTCGACAACTTCGACCAGATCCTCCAGGGCTTGCAGACCACGATGCAGCGCGCGCTGATCGGCTACGCACTCGCCCTCGTGATCGGCGGGTTCGTCGGCGTGGCCGTGTCGCAGTCGCGCGTGCTGCGGGCCGGCGTCGGATCGATGATCACCGGTCTGCAGACGATGCCGTCGATCGTGTGGTTCCCGCTCGCGATCGTGCTCTTCCAGCTGAGCGACGGCGCGATCTACTTCGTCGTGGTGCTCGGCGCGGCGCCGTCGATCGCCAACGGCATCATCGGCGGGATCGACCACATCCAGCCGGTCCTCCTGCGGGCCGGGCGGGTCCTCGGGGCCCGGGGATTCGCCAACCTGCGCTACGTCGTGTTCCCGGCCGCGCTCCCGTCGGTGGTCGGGGGGCTCAAGCAGGGCTGGTCGTTCGCGTGGCGCAGCCTCCTCGCCGGCGAGCTCCTCGTGCTGGCGTCGGGGAAGCGCACCCTCGGCGGGCTCCTCGAGTTCAACCGCCAGTTCTCCGACTACGCGGGCCTCATGGCGGTCATGATCGTGATCCTCGTGATCGGGATCATCATCGACTCGATCTTCGGCGCCTTCGACAAGGCCATCCGGCGTCGCTACGGCCTGATCGACGCCGCGACGCAGTAGGGCGCGCACCCACCGACGCCGATACAGTCCCGGCCCATGATCGAGAACCCCGAAACCCTCGTCCTCGAGCGCGACGGCGCCGTCCTCTGGGTGCGCCTCAACCGGCCCGACGCCCGCAACGGCATCAACATGGTGATGCGCGACGAGCTCCAGCAGACCTTCTTCGACGTCGACGACGACCCCGAGATCCGGGCGATGGTCCTCACCGGCCAGGGCCGCACCTTCTGCACCGGTGGCGACCTCATGCCCAGCGGCGGTGGCCAGGGCGCGGCCGTCCGGCAGACGACCCAGATGGACTACCGCCGCGCCGTCCGCCCGTTCCAGGAGGTCACCAAGGCCTATTGGGAGATGACCACGCCGGTGATCAGCGCGGTGAACGGCACGACCGCGGGCATGGGCTGGATGCTCGCGCTGCTCGCCGACCTCGTGGTCGCGGCCGAGGGCGCGCGCTGGACCCACGTGTTCTCCCGCCGGGGGATGGTGCCCCACGCGGGCGACCCGTTCTTCCTCCCCCGCGTGCTGTCGTTCCACCGCCTCAACGAGGCGATGCTCCTGTCCGACACGATCACGTCGGAGACGCTGAACGAGTGGGGCGTCATCAACCGCCTCGTCCCCGAGGACCAGGTCGAGGCCACCGCGGGCGAGCTCGCGCAGCGCATCGCGGCCGGCCCCACCCGCAGCCTCGGCATCTCGAAGCAGATGTACCGCCGGTCGCTGACGTCGAACATGGAGACGATGTTCTACGAGGAGGCCGACGCGACCGCGCTGGTCACCCAGACCCACGACCGGGTCGAGGGCGTGAAGGCGCTCATGGAGAACCGGCCGCCCGAGTTCACGGGCAACTAGGGCCGCGTGATCCGTCACCCCGGGCCGCTGCGCTCGCTTCACCACGGCAGGCTTCGCCGTGGCGGGACGCTCGCTACGCTCCACCGATGAGCGCGCCCCTGCTCGACGGCCTACGGGTGATCGAGGTCGCGATCCTCGCCCCCAACATGGTCGGCATGCACCTCGCCGACCTCGGCGCCGACGTCATCAAGGTCGAGATGCCGGGCCGGGGCGACTACACCCACTCGGTCGGGCTCGTGCGCGCCGGCGGCCTGTCGTTCCTGCACCTGCGCTGGAACCGGGGCAAGCGATCCATCGCGCTCGACCTGCGCACCCCCGAGGGCGCGAAGGTGTTCCTCGATCTCGTGCGCGACGCCGAGGTGGTGCTCGAGGGCATGCGGGCGGGCGCGCTGGCCAAGCGCGGGCTGGGGTACGAGCGCCTGCGCGAGGTCAACCCGGCGCTCGTGTTCTGCGCGACGTCGGGCTTCGGCCAGACCGGCCCGTTCCGCGACCTCGCGACGCACGGCGTCGCGTACGACGCGTACGGGGGGCTCGCGCTTCCGGAGCGCACCGACGAGGGCTTCCCTGCGATCCCGGTCAACTACAAGGACATCGGCACGCAGGCTGGCGCGCTCTACGCCGCGCTCGGCGTGCTCGCGGCAGTCACGCGTGCGCGCGCGACCGGCGAAGGCGCATGCATCGACGTCGCCCAGGCCGACGCTGCGGTCACCTGGAGCGCGGGTGCGCTCGACGCCGAGATGAGTCGCCGCCGCCTCGCCGAGGTGCGGGGCGAGCCGGTCACGCCACCGCCGGCCGGCCAGGGGTCGATGCGCGACTCCGTCCGCTACCAGTACTACGACACCGCCGACGGGCGCACCATCCTGTTCCAGGCGTCGGAGCGCCACTTCTTCGTGAAGTTCTGCGAGGCGGTCGGCCGGTCCGACCTGCTCGAGGGCGACCTCGGCGAGGAGTTCGGCGAGCACGCGACCGGCGACCTCGTGCTGCGGCGGGCGCTGGCCGACATCTTCGCGACGCGCACCCAGCAGGAGTGGGTCGACTTCCTGCTCGAGGTCGACGTGCCCGGTGCGCCCGTCCACCGCGTGACCGAGCTGCCCGACGACCCCAACTTCGCGGCCCGGGCCGACATCGTGGAGCACGACCACCCGATCGCCGGGCCGCTGCGCCTGCTCGGCACGCCGATCAACGTCGACGCGCCGCACGCCCCCATGGGCCCGGCCCCTTCGACGGGCGCCCACACCGACGAGATCCTGCGCGATGTCCTCGGCTACGACCCCGCCCGCATCGCCGCCCTCCGCGTCGCCGGCACCGTCCAATAGCGAAGACGCGATGTCGGGGTCGGTCAGGGCGTCCAGGCGGCGGTGAGGGCGGCGGTCGTGGTGAGGGTGGCGAGGAGGGCGATCGTGTTGTCGAGGACGGCGTCGACGTAGTCGGCACCCACTCCGGCCACCCCGTCGCGGGGCACGATCACCTGGTAGCCGCGGTTCACGGCGTCCATCACCGTGGACAGCACGGCCACGTTCACCGACACGCCGGTGACCACCAGCGTGGTGATCCCCTCGTTGCGCAGGACGGAGTCCAGACCGGTGTCGTGCAGCGCGGAGACGCCGTGAACCCGGGGCACCACGAGATCGCTCGGCTCGACGCCGAGACCCGGGTGGTGCACCGCCTTCGGCGCGGGACCGGGCTCGCCGCCCTCCCGGCGCTTCGCGGTGGCCACGAACAGCCGGGCGTTGGTGTTCCCCCCGAGCCCATCGGGCCGGAACTCGGCCGTGCCGTGCGCCACCAACACCCCCGCAGCCCGGGCGGCCCGGGCCAGCGCGGCGACGTTGGGCACCATCGTGTGCGACGCGGCCGCGAGGTCGGGCAAGAAGGAGTCCTCCCCCACCACGTCGGTCTGGATCTCGATGGTGAGCAACGCGGTGTGGCCGGGCGCGGCGAGCGCGGCGAGATCGAGCGACATCGCGGGAGTGTACGGGAATCCCTGTCACACCCCCGTGGTTCACTCTGACGGAGCCGACACCGATCATTCATCAGGGTGTCGGGAGTGTTCGTTCCCTACGCGGGGGGCGAGTGGGCGGAGGCAGCCATGGGTTGGGCATTGATCTTCATCGCGGTCGCAGTGGTCGGCATGGTGGCCGTCGCGATCCTCGACCGTCGGCCGCGCCCGCCGATGCCTCCCCTCGGCCGTCGCCATCGCGGCGGCGAGGTCTAGGTCCGGTCGCTCAGCCCCGGGCCACGTACACCGCGTCCACGAGAGACGCGGTGCGCTGGTCGCCGGTCATGCCCAGCTGCATCTGATTCATCACGTAGCCGAACCCGATGCCGGCGTCGCGGTCGGCGAAGCCGAGCGACCCGCCTGCTCCGGCGTGCCCGAACGCGCGGGGACCCACACCCGGCGGCAGCATCACCGGGCCGGTGAACCCGAGCCCGAACGCGGTGGGCATCCCCAGCACCAGGTCGGTGCCCTCGGACCGCAGCATCGTGGCCCGGTCGACCGCCGCGTCGGAGAGCGCCCGGAACCCGCCCGACGGCGTGGCAACGTCACCAACGCACGCGGCGTAGAGCCGGGCCAGTGAGCGCGCGTCGCCGATCCCGTTCGACGACGGCATCTCGGTGGCGTGCAGCGCCCGGGTGTTCCACATGTCGTCGTAGCGGAACAGGCCCGACGGCCCGCTCATCACCTTGCCGAGCCAGGTGTCGGGGTCGGCCATGGCCTGGTCGATCAGCCCCTGGAGCGCGGCGTCGGCGGCGGGCGGGTACAGCCGGGCCACACGGGACTCGAGCGCCTCGGGCAGGCCGACGAAGAAGTCGAGCCCGAGCGGCGCGGCGAGCTCGGCCGCGAAGTGCGCGCCGAGCGACGTCCCGGTGACCCGGCGTACGATCTCGCCGGTGAGCCAGCCGTACGTGCGGGCGTGGTAGCCGTGGGCACCGGGCTCCCAGTTGGGCGCCTGCGCGGCCAGCGCACGCACCACCGGCTCAACCGCCATCACCTCGTCGAGCGTGAACGTGCCCTCGCAGTGCGCGAGCGCGGCACGATGCGAGAGGACGTCGCCGACGGTGATCGCGTCCTTGCCGTTCGCGGCGAACTCGGGCCAGTACCGCGCGACCGGCGCGTCGGGATCGAGGCGGCGCTGCTCGATGAGCCGGTTGCACACCACCGCGGTGACGCCCTTGGTGGTCGAGAACGTGATGCACAGCGTGTCCTCGGTCCAGGGACGCGCCGCGTCCCGGTCGGCCACGCCGCCCCACAGGTCGACGACCGTGCGCCCGTCGGCGTAGACGCTGCACGCCGCGCCCACGTCACCGTGCTCGGTGAAGTTGCGGGCAAACGCGTCGGCCACCGCGCCCCAGCCCGCGTCCGCGTGACCGAGGACGACGGGCCCGGACACGCCGCTACCCGTTCGCACCGAGGCGGGCGAGGACGGACTCGGCCTGGGCCATGATCCGCTGGACCAGCTCGGCCACCGTGGGCAGCTCCTCGATCACACCCACGACCTGACCGGTGGGGAGGATGCCCACCTCGAGGTCGCCGTCGACCATGGTCGCCTTCGTCAGCATCGGCGCGTTCGCGGCGAGCGCGACCTGGCTCCACGACAGACCCTGGTTCTTCACCATCGCCTTGCCCTCGGTGAGCAGGTCCTTCACCGACGTGCCGGAGAGCCGCTGGAACTTCAGCGCGTTCATCGCCGCGCGCGGGTAGGCCATGATGCGGCCGGTGTGCTCGAGGTGGTCGACGAACCTCGTGCGGATCACCCGCTGCGGGTAGCCGTCGATGTGTGTGCTCACCACCGTGCCGGTCACCGGCGTCTTCAGGTACTCGGCCTTCACTGCGTCGGGCACCCGGCTCTCCTGCGTGAGCAGGAACCGCGTGCCCATCGCGACGCCGGCCGCGCCATACGCGAGGGCTGCGACCAGACCACGCCCGTCGAAGAAACCCCCCGCACCGATCACCGGGACGTCGACGGTCTCGCTCACCTGCGGCAGCAGGAGGCTCGTGGGCACGGTGCCGGTGTGGCCGCCGCCCTCGCCCCCCTGGGCGATGAGCGCGTCCACCCCGATCGCGGCCACCTTCTCGGCGTGGCGCTTGGCCCCGACCGTCGGCATCACCACGAGGCCGGCGTCCTTGAGCTTCTGGATCAGCGGCGCGCTCGGCGCTTGGGCGAAGCTCGCCACTCGCACGCCCTCGCGGATCATCACGTCGGCGCGGTCGAAGGCGTCGGGCTGATCGCCGCGCAGGTTGACCCCGAACGGCTTGTCGGTGCGCTCTTTCACCTCACGGATCGCGGTGGTGAACTCGTCGCCGGTCATCGTGGCGCCGGCGAGGATCCCGAGCGCGCCCGCGTTCGCGGTGGCCGACACCAGGCGCGGCCCCGCGACCCAGCCCATGCCCGTCTGCACGATCGGGTAGTCGACGCCGACCAGGTCGCAGAACGCGGTGCGGAGCGCGGGGTGAGACGCCCCGATGGGTCGCTCGCTGCGCTCGCTCACTGGTCGGGCACTTCCACAGCCCGGGCGTTGTCGGGGTCGAGCACCTCGCGGATGAGCCGCACCTCGTCGTCGGTGGGCAGGCGGCTCGTGGGGATGTCGTCGGGAACCACGAGCGCGAAGCCGGTGAGCTCCTGCACCTCCTCGACGGTTACTCCCGGGTGCAACGACCGAATGCGCATCGAGTGGTCGGGCGTCTCGAAGTCGAACACGCCCTTGTTCGACACGACGTGGTGCACGTGGTGGTACTGCTGTGCCGTGGGCCCGGCGGCCTTGGCGCGGTCGTAACCCACGCCCGACGCGCAGTCGACCTGCTCCACGAACGCGCGCAGGTTGTGCACCGGTACCCAGTAGCTGGTGGGGTGGTTGACGGTGTTGCCCGGCGCGCCGCGCACGCCGAGGAGCTGGGCCTTCGGCTTCGCCCACGGACCGATGCACGCGATGTTCTGGTTGCCGAAGCGGTCGATCTGGGTCGCGCCCATCATCACGTGACGGCGGCCCGACCACACGATGTCGAAGATGTTGCCGAAGGGCAGCCACGCCTCGACGACCTTCTCGGCGTCGGCCCGCGCACCGATCGGCAACGGCGCGCCGAGCTGCGAGGCGTCGCCGTCGCCGTAGACGAGGGCGGGCTCGAAGGTGATCGCCGCGAGGCGCGCCCCGATCGTGGGGATCGTGCCGATCGGGCTCGCGAGAACCTCGCCGCTGCCCCGCCACGCTTCCGCGCACGCGACCGCACAGATCTCGGCCAGCGTGACATCGCGCACCGTGGCTCCCTCGCTGCGCTCGTCCGCACTCATTGCGCAGCTCCGATCACGCGCCGGTAGTCGGCTTCGGGGATGTCGATGTACTTCGCCCGGAAGTCGGCCCATGCCTCGGGGCTCTTCGCGGAGTCGGCGTACTCCTTCTGGATCTGCTCGTCGCGCTGGTAGTCGGGCACGCAGTGCGTGAAGTGCGCGCCGTAGGGCGCCTCGACCACACCGTCGGTGAAGATCCGGCTGATGCGGATGGACGACTCCGGACCCTCCGCCAAGAAGCCACCGGGCTCCACGATGCGCTCGCACGACACGAAGGTGCGGTCGGCGGCCATCGCGAACAGGTCGTCGAAGTACCAGTCGGGACCGAGGTACTGCGCGTTGCCGCGCGCGTCGGCCCGGTTGGCGTGCAGCAGCGCGACGTCGAGCTTCAGCGCCGGCATCGCGAGGTACTCGTCGTCGCTGTACGGCGACGCCACCAGCTTCAGCCCGGGGTTGTTGTCGCGCACCGCGGAGCCGAGCCCGGCCCGGCAGGGCAGGAAGTCCACCCGCATCGCCGCGGCCCGCAGGCCCCACTGGAGCATGCCCTCGTCGAGCTCCATCGCCTCGATGGTGGCGTTCTGGCGGGCGGCCCGGAAGTGGGGCTCGAGCGCGATCGAGTCGAGCGACACGAAGCCGTACACGACCTTCTTGGCCTGCCCGGTCGCGCACAGCATGCCGACTTCGGGTCCGCCGTAGGCGACGACCGTGAGGTCCGACAGCGCCGACCGCAGGATCGCGCGCACGATCGACATCGGCTTGCGCCGCGATCCCCAGCCCGCGATCCCGATTGTCATCCCGTCGCGCAGCTCCGCAACGACGTCTTCCTCGGTCATCCGCTTGTCGGTCATCTGCTTGTCGGTCATCCCATCCGCCATTGCTCGCTCACATCCGTTCCTTGCTCGACCCGCCCCCTTTTGGCGCCGCCTCCCACCGCATGCGGTGGTCACGCGGCGCCAAAACGGGAGAAATGGGGGTGACTACTTCGTGGTGATGACGCAGGAGCCGTGGCCGAAGAGGCCCTGGTTGATCGAGAGGCCCACCCGGGCACCGTCGACCTGACGCTCCCCTGCCTCGCCCCGCAGCTGCCAGGTGAGCTCGCACACCTGCGCGATGGCCTGAGCGGGGATCGCCTCACCGAAGCAGGCCAGCCCGCCACTCGGGTTCACCGGGACCGTGCCGCCGAGGGTGGTGGCGCCGGAGTGGAGCAGCGCCTCGGCCTCGCCCTCGCCGCAGAGCCCGATGTTCTCGTACCAGTCGAGCTCGAGCGCGGTGGAGAGGTCGTAGACCTCGGCCAGCGACAGGTCGCTCGGGCCCACGCCGGCCTCCTCGTACGCCGCCGCCGCAATCGAGTCGCGGAACGTACGGCCGGGGAGTGCCACACCCACCGCGGAGTCGGTCCCGATGTCGGGCATGTCGAGGTAGGTGTTGGGGTACTGCGGCGTGACCGTGGAGATCGCGGCGATGCGCACGTGGCGGTCGCGGTCGGCCCGGGTCGCCGCGAACTCC
>Ga0302323_100005549_pt1 | contig 10355 bp, 8 predicted proteins | sample Fen_T0_3_FD_201950 | JGI IMG/M metagenome (GOLD analysis project Ga0302323, IMG submission 201950) | Peat permafrost microbial communities from Stordalen Mire near Abisko, Sweden - Fen_T0_3 | ecosystem: Environmental > Terrestrial > Soil > Wetlands > Permafrost | place: Sweden: Abisko... | reverse complement strand
TGGACGCCCTCACCGCCAAGGCGGCCGACGTCTCGTTCAATTCGATCACGGTCGACGGCGACACCTCGACCAACGACTCCTTCATCATCATGGCCAGCGGGCAGTCGAAGGCGCCGGCGATCACCGGCCTGCTGACGCCGGAGGGCAAGGCCTTCGCCGCGGCATTGAACGAGCTGGCGATCGAGCTGGCGCAGGCCATCGTGCGCGACGGCGAGGGCGCGACCAAGTTCATCACCATCCGCGTCGAGGGCGGGCGCGATGCCGAGGAATGCCGCAAGGTCGGCTACGCGATCGGCCACTCGCCGCTGGTCAAGACCGCCTTCTTCGCCTCCGATCCGAACCTGGGGCGGATCCTGGCGGCGGTCGGCTATGCCGGCATCGCCGACCTGGACCAGACCCACATCGACATGTACCTGGACGACGTGCTGGTGGTCAAGGACGGCGGGCGCGACCCGGGCTACCGCGAGGAGGACGGACAGCGGGTAATGAAGCAGGCCGAGATCCTGGTACGCGTGCTACTGAACCGCGGCGACGCGACGCGCACCCTGTGGACCTGCGACCTGTCGCATGAGTACGTTTCGATCAACGCCGATTACCGAAGCTGAGCGCCCAAAAGTGGCTGTTACTTTTTAGAAAAAGTGACAGCCACTTTTGGGCGGCCTGCCCTGCAAAGAAATCACCGGCCTCATTTGCCTAAACGAGCGGATGATTTTTTGGATTAACTGCAACGAAGATTCCAAATCGAAATAATGAACGACAAAGACCTGCATGACCTGATCGCGCGTGCGCACCAGTTTTTCGACCGCATCGAAGCCATCCTGCCGCCGGCGCCGCAGACCATCGATTGGGACGCGGCGGTGGCTTTTCGCTGGCGCAAGGTGAACGGACGCGGCTGGCTGCAGCCGATTCCGCGCCTGTCGCAGATCCAGCTCTCCAACCTGAAGGGCGTGGAGCGCCAGCGCAAGATCATGGAGCAGAACACCCGCCAGTTCGTCGAGGGCGTGCCGGCCAACAACGTGCTGCTCACCGGCGCGCGCGGCACCGGCAAGTCATCGCTGGTGAAAGCAATGCTCAACAAGTACGCCGCCAAGGGGCTGCGCCTGATCGAGGTCGACAAGTCGGAACTGGTGGACCTGGCCGAGATCACCGACCTGATCGAGAGGCGCCCCGAGCGCTTCATCATCTTCTGCGACGACCTGAGTTTCGACGAGGGCGACGCCAGCTACAAGGCCCTGAAGGTGGCATTGGATGGCTCGGTGAACGCCAGCACCGACAACATGCTGATCTACGCCACCTCGAACCGGCGCCACCTGCTGCCCGAGTACATGCACGAGAACCTCGAGTACAAGCACGTCGGCGAGGAGATCCACCCGGGCGAGTCGGCGGAGGAAAAGATCTCCCTGTCGGAGCGTTTCGGCCTGTGGCTCTCGTTCTACCCGTTCGACCAGGACGAGTACATGGAGATCATCGAGCACTGGCTGGCGGTGTGCGGCTGCACCGCGAACGAAATCGAGGCAGCCCGCCCGGCCGCCCTGACCTGGACCATAGAGCGCGGCTCGCGCTCCGGCCGGGTCGCCTGGCAGTTCGCCCGCGACTATGCCGGCAAGCTGGGCAAGACCGCGGTGCCGACCTCGCGCTCGACCCGGGTGGCGGCCAAGGCCCCGGCGGGCAAAAGGCCCGCCGCCAAGGACGGGGGCAAAAGGCCCGCCGCCAAGGACGGGGGTAAAAGTCTCGCCGCCAAGGACGGGGGCAAGGCGCCGGCCGCGAAGTCGGGTGCGCCGGCCAAGCCCGCCGCCAAGACCGCACGCCGCAAGTAGGCCGGGACATGAGCGCCGCCGCGATGCCAGTCACCCAGGTGGTGGCGGCGGTGATCTACAAGGACTCAGAAGCGCCGCCGCGGCGCTTCGAGGCGCCCTGGGGCGAGTACCTGCTGGCGCAGCGCCCCGAGGGCAAGGTCTATGCGGGCTACTGGGAATTTCCTGGCGGCAAGGTCGAGCCGGGCGAAACCCTGCTCCAGGCCCTGGTGCGCGAGATCCGCGAGGAACTGGGCATCGAGGTGATAGCGGCCACCCCCTGGCTGACCCGCCGCCACGTGTACGAGCACGCCAGCGTGGAGCTGCATTTTTTCCGTGTCACCCAATGGTCGGGCGAGCCGCGCGGGCTGGACCTGCAGCGCTTCGTGTTCCAGCATGCCGGCGCCGAGGACGTCGGGCCGATGTTGCCGGCCAATGGGCCACTGCTGCGTGGCTTGCGGCTACCGGTGCATTATGCGATCACCAATCTGGCGGAGCTGGGCGTGGTGCAACAGATGCTCAAGCTGGACGCCGCCTTGCAGCAGGGCCTGCGCCTGGTCCAGGTGCGCGAGAAGGCACTATCCGCAGCGGACCTGGAAGCCTTCAGCCGCGCGGTGCTGGCGCGCTGCCGCGCCGCCGGTGCGCAGGTACTGATCAACGGCGATGCCGCGCTGGCTCAAAAAATCGGCGCCGATGGTGTGCATCTGCCCGCCACCATGCTGATGGCGCTGGACGCAAGGCCGGACCTTCCGCTGGTCGGTGCCTCGATCCACGACGCCGCCGAACTGGCGCGGGCCGAGGCGCTGGCTTGCGATTTCGCGGTGCTCGGCCCGGTGCTGCCGACCCGCACCCACCCGGGCGCGGCGCCCCTGGGCTGGGAGGCCTACGCGTGCATCGCGGCCGACACCACCCTGCCCCTCTACGCGCTCGGCGGCCTGACCCCGGCCGATGGTCCGGCGGCATGGGCGCATGGCGCGCACGGCGTGGCGATGCTGCGCGCGGCCTGGGAGTAAGGGTCAGGCCGCGGCTCAGGCCCAGGGTCAAGCCAAGGCTCAGACCCAGGCTCAGACCCAGGCTCAGACCCAGGCTCAGGCCCAGGCCGGTCGCCGGGAACCCGGAGGTGGCGGAGAGAAAGGCGCCGCGGCAGGCGAGCTGGCTACTCCTGCAGGTCGGACCCGGGATCGGGCTCTTCCTTGACCGGCACGCGATAGGCCTCGGTGGCCCAGGCGCCCAGGTCGATCAGCTTGCAGCGCTCCGAGCAGAAGGGCCGGAACTTGTTTTCCGGCACCCAGGGCACCTCGGTGCCGCAGGTGGGGCAGGCGACGGATTTAGGCATACGCGGGCAGGAGTCGGCGCAAGTGCATGGGAGAGGTGAGCATCCCTACAGGTTGCAATAGGTCAGCTCGAACGGCACGTTGGCTTCGGCCTGGCGCGGCCGGTTGCTGGCCGACCAGCCGCCCACGCCGGGCGCGGTGTAGCGGATCATCAGGGCGTATTTATTGGCGCTGATTTCCGGAATATACGCCAGCTCGTCGGCGATGCCGACCCGGATAAGTTGCGCCACCCGGCCCGACAGCATCTGCTGGAACTGGCCCTGCATGGCGGTGAACTGGCCGGGCCGGCCGCTCTCGCGCAGCAGGCGCAGCACGATGCGCAGGCCGTCGCGCAGGGCGATCAGCGGCGCTAGCCAGGAGTTCAGGTCGGCCAGGCGCGCTTCGGGCGGACGGTGCAGCCAGAAATGGTAGGACGGCAGGTCGAACTCGCAGGCGCCGCCGGGAATGTTGGTGCGGCTTTTCACGCTCATCAGCCACTCGTTCTCGCGCATGTGCTGGCCGGTCTTGACCAGGTTCGACGAGAGCGCGGCGTGGGTCTGCTCGACCTCGCGCAGCACCTTGTCGAGCGCCTCTTGCGCCACCTCGGGCGAATTGCGCAGGCCGAGCAGCACCTGGCGCTGGCGTTCCAGCTCCTGCATCAGGTCCGACTTCAGGTCGGCGCGGCCGGCCACGTCGATGATCTCGAATATCGACAGCAGGGCCGAGTGATGGTCCAGGGACTCATGGCGGGCCATGAAGAACTGGGCCTTGTCGAACAGGTCCTCCAGCCGCAGCAGGGTGCGGATACGTTCGCTGAGAGGGTATTCGTAGGTGATCAACGTGTGGGCACCGGCCGATCGGGTCTGCGCGATTGTGAGGCAAGGTCTGCGAAATGACAACCGGATTCTGGACCGCCGGGACTGCGGCCGGAGCACCGTGCCCCTGTCCGGACCGCGGGTACGGGGGCACTCGCCGGTCCGGCAAGGTCGGGCCGCCTCTGGCCGGCCGTGCGACCCGCGCGCTGCCCTTGGCCGGCCGTGCGAACCCGCGCCGGCACTAGCGGGCAGCGGCCAATTGCAGATACAGAGCGTGCAACTGCGCTACCTGGGCGCCGATCGCCTCGGGGCCGGCATCGTTGTCTATCACGTCGTCGGCGGCGGCCAGGCGCTCGGCGCGGCTGGCCTGGGCATCGAGGATGCGCTGCACCGCCGCGGCATCAAAACCGTTGCGCGCCATCACCCGCCGCACCTGGGTCTGCGGGCTGCAATCGACCACCGCGATGCGCTCGAAGCGCTCGCGCCAGCGCGGGTCGCGGCGCGCCGCCTCGACCAGCAGGGGGATCATCAGGATCACGTAGGGCCCGGTCGCGGCCGCCGCCAGGCGCGCGGTCTCGGCCCGGATCAGGGGGTGCAGGATGGCTTCCAGGCGGGCGCGCTCCTGTGGCTGGGCAAATACCCGCTCGCGCATCCGCGCCCGGTCCATCGCGCCGTCCGGCCCGATGAAGGACGCGCCGAAGGCGGCGCGGATCGCTTCTATCGCCGGGCCGCCGGGGGCGGTCATGGCGTGGGCGATCGCGTCGGTGTCGACCACCGTGATACCGTGCTTTTCGAACTCGGCGCCCACCGTCGACTTGCCGCTGCCGATACCGCCGGTCAGGCCGACGCTGTAGGGGCGCGGCTGGCTCATCGGGTAGCGCTCATGCGAGCAGCGGCAAGGCGGGCTTCACGGGGCGGCTGCACGCGGGTGCCTCAGGCCAGCAGGCCGATATATTCCTTCAGCCAGGAGCCGAAGAACAGGTAGGCGACGCCGGCGCCGGCGATGTAGGGCCCGAAGGGGATCTTCGACAGCAGGTCGCGCTTGCCGGCGGCCAGCAGCGGCACCGACACCGCCACCCCGACGCAGGAGGAGAGCAGGACGATGGGCAGGATCGCCGACCAGCCGAACCAGGCACCGAGCACCGCCATCAGCACGAAATCGCCGCGGCCCATCGCGTGGCCGGACATCTTGCGCAGGGCTTCGAAGGTCCAGGCCGGGATCGCCAGGAACAGGTAGCCCAGGACCGCGCCGGCCACCGCGTCGGCGAGCGGGGCGAACACGCCGAACACGTTGACGAGCAGGCCGGCCCAGAGCAGCGGCAGGGTGCTGGAGTTGTCCAGATAAGTGGTGTCGGCGTCGATCAGGGCCAGGGGCACGAGCCAGAAGAACAGCAGCAGGGCCGCCAGGTATTGCGGCGAGACGCCGAATTTCCAGGCGATGGCGCCCGCGATCAGGCCGCAAAAGGCCTCGACCGCCGGATAACGCAGGCTGATCGGGGTCTTGCAGGCCGAGCACTTGCCGCGCAGCAGCAGGTAGCTCGCCACCGGGATGTTCTCCAGCGCGGTGATCCGGTGCCCGCAGGAGGGACAGCGCGAGCCCGGCCGCATCAAGGTCTCGTCGGGCAGGTAGCCGAGGATCTGCCTGAGCATGGCCGCCATCTCGAGCAGGCGTGGCTTGAAGGCGGCGCGCTGATCGGCCGGCACGCGCGGCAGGGATTGCTCGGGCTCGTTCGCGGCCAGCTCGGCCCAGTCGATCACGCTGGCGGTCAGGGCCCGATCCCAGGAAGCGGGCAGGCGATGGATCACCACATTGGAAAAACTGCCGAAGCACAGCCCGAAGAGCGCGGTCAGGGCGATGAACAGCCAGGGAAGGGTATGGAAGACTTCGAACATGGAATCAGCCGGCGGCAGACAAACGACTAAGGGTCAGAATCGACACGGGAGGACAAACAACACGGAGGGCGCGCACAGCCAGGGGCGCCAGAAGGCGAGCAGACAACCAGCACAGCAAGCAGCGCACTCCCGGCAAGAAATGAGACCCCACAAAAACCAAGCGGCGCATGAATGCGCCGCCCGATCAGATGCCATCCAGGGTCGGCCTCAGACCACGGCGCCGAGCTTGAAAATCGGCAGGTACATGGCGATCACCATGCCGCCGATCAGGGTGCCGAGCACCACCATGATCATCGGCTCCATCAGGCTGGACAGGGCCTCGACGGCGTCGTCGACCTCGGCCTCGAAAAAGTCGGCCACCTTGGAGAGCATCGAGTCGAGCGCGCCGGACTCTTCGCCGATCGACACCATCTGGATCACCATCGGCGGGAACACGCTGGCGTTCTGCATCGCCACCGTCAGGCTGGTGCCGGTGGAAACCTCGCTCTGGATCTGCTTGGTGGCGATCACGTAGACCTGGTTGCCGGAGGCGCCGCCCACCGAGTCGAGCGCCTCGACCAGGGGGACGCCGGCGGCGAACATGGTCGAGAGCGTGCGGGTCCAGCGCGCCACGGTCGCCTTCTTGACCAGGTCGCCGAACACCGGCATCTTGAGCATCAGCTTGTCCATCACGATCTGCATCTTTTTCGAGCGCCTCCAGGCCTGGAAAAAGAAGTAGAACCCGCCGATGATCAGCGGGAACATGATCCACCAGTAACTGACGAAAAAGTCCGAGATGCCCATGATCACCAAGGTGGGCGCCGGCAGGTCCGCGCCGAAGCTGGTGAACACCTGCTTGAAGGCCGGGATCACGAAGATCATGATCACCGCGGTGATCACGAAAGCGACCACGATGATGGCCACCGGGTAGAACAGCGCCGACTTGATCTTGCTCTTGATGGCGAGGATCTTTTCCTTGTACGAGGCCAGGCGGTCGAGCAGGGTTTCCAGGATACCGGCCTGCTCGCCGGCGGCGACCAGGTTGCAGAACAATGGGTCGAAATAGAGCGGGAACTTGCGGAACGCCTGGGTCAGGGAAGAGCCGGTTTCCACGTCGCTTTTCAGCTCATACAGGAGCCGCGATACTGCCGGGTTGCTGTGCCCCTTGCCGACGATGTCGAAGGACTGCAGCAGCGGCACGCCCGATTTCATCATCGTCGCCAACTGGCGGGTGAACAGCGTGATGTCCTTGTCGCTGACCCGGCCGCCGCGCTTGAAGGCCTGCTTCTTGACTTTGGTGACCAGGATCCCCTGGCGCCGCAGGGTGGCATTGACGACGGCGTCGCCGGTGGCGCGCAATTCGCCGCGCACGGTCTTGCCGGCCTTGTCCTTGCCCTCCCAGACGAAGGTGAATTCCTTGGTGCCCTTGATTGCAGCTGTGGCCATATTGCCCTCCCTGATGCTTTATTCGGTTGCGCCAGGCCGACTGCGCCGTGCGCCTCGCGCGACGCGCTACTCGTTGGTGCAGCCCAGCACTTCTTCCACCGAGGTCATTCCCAATTTGACCTTGACCAGGCCTGACTCACGCAGGCTGCGCACCCCTTCGCGGGATGCCTGGTCGGCGATGTCCAGCGCCGTTCCGTGGCTCAATATGATACGCTGAATTTCCTCTGAAATCGGCATCACCTGGTAGATGCCGACCCGGCCTTTGTAGCCGCTGCCCTTGCAGCGCTCACAGCCGACCGGCTTCATCGGCTTCCAGCTGCCGTCCAGGTCGGACTCCTTGAAACCGGCCTCGATCAGCGCCTCGTCGGGTACGTCATGCGGCGCCTTGCAGGTGCACAGGCGGCGCGCCAGGCGCTGCGCGGTGATCAGAATCACCGAGGAGGCGATGTTGAACGCCTGCACGCCCATGTTCATCAGGCGCGTCAGGGTGGTCGGGGCGTCGTTGGTGTGCAGGGTGGAGAACACCATGTGGCCGGTCTGCGCCGCCTTGATCGAGATGTCGGCGGTTTCCAGATCGCGGATTTCGCCGACCATGATGATGTCCGGGTCCTGGCGCAGGAAGGACTTGAGCGCGGCGGCGAAGCTCAGGCCGGCCTTGTCGTTGACGTTTACCTGGTTGATCCCGGGCAGGTTGATTTCGGCCGGGTCTTCAGCCGTCGAGATATTGATCCCCGGCTGGTTCAGGATGTTCAGGCAGGTGTATAGGGAGACCGTTTTCCCCGAGCCGGTCGGGCCGGTAACCAGCACCATGCCGTAGGGCCGGTGTACCGCGGCCATCAGACGTTCCTTTTCTTCCGGCTCGTAGCCCAGGGCCTCGATGCCCAGGGTGGCCTGCGAAGGATCGAGAATCCGCATCACGATCTTTTCGCCGAACAGGGTGGGCAGGGTCGAAACGCGGAAGTCGATGGCGCGGTTTTTCGACAGCACCAGCTTCATCCGGCCGTCCTGCGGCACCCGCTTTTCGGAAATGTCCAGGCGCGAGATGACCTTGATCCGGGAGGCCAGCTTTTCCTTGATCGCCACCGGCGGGCTGGCCACTTCGCGCAGCATGCCGTCGACCCGGAAGCGAATCCGGTAGGTTTTCTCGTAGGGTTCGAAATGCAGGTCGGAGGCGCCTTCGCGGATCGCGTCCATCAGCATTTTTTGCAGGAAGCGCACCACCGGGGCGTCGTCGACGTCCGGCATCGAGGACTCTTCGGCCTTGGCCAGGGTCTCCTCGTCGGTGAACTCCAGGTTCAGGTCGTCGTCGCCGACATCCATCATCTCCGTGACCGGATTCTCGGCGGCGGCCAGGCCGACGATCTTGGCCAGCTTGTCGTCCTCGACGATCACCGGGTCGATCGCCAGCGAGGTCTGGAACTTGATCTGGTCCAGGGCGGCAGTGTTGGTCGGATCCGAGATCGCCACCGACAGGCGGTTGCCGCGCTTGTTGAGCGCGATCACCCGGTGCTGCTGGACGATCTTCTTGTCGATCGCTTCCTTGAGCAATTGCGCCGGGTCGTAGGCGGCGATGTCGAGCAGCGGGTAGCCGAAGGTCTCGGAGGCGAACTGGGCGACTTCGCGCGCCGACATCTTCTTGCCGGCGATCAGTTGCTCGATGAAGCTGACGTGGGCCGCCTTGGCCTGGGTCATCAGCGCCTCGGCATCGGCGGACGCAAGCCGACCGGCCTGAACCAGGGCGCGTGCGATCCCGGACAGGGTGGTGGAAGGAGTCAGCGCAGCAGCCATGGCATGAAATTATGGCAAAAAAACAGGGCGGAAGAAATCCGCGGCGGGAGCACAAGCGAGGCGAAATACCCCTCAAATACCCTTCGAATCATAACAATCGCCATCAATTATGCCTATTTTTCAATAGGATAGCTTGGATTATTGATATGTTAATTACATAATGCACCGGGTTTGCCGGTTTGTAAAGTTGCCCGGCGCCTGCCCGTGTCGCGAAAACAACCCTGGCGTGGCGCTCATTGCTCCGGCGGCGGGCGGAGCAGGCGCACGGTTCGCACCACCCGGTCCTCGGTATGCAGGATTTCCATCGCACATCCTGCAATTTTCAGGCTCACCCCGGACTCGGGGATGTCCTGCAAATGGTCGAGGATCAGGCCATTCAGGGTTTTCGGCCCGTCGAGCGGGAAATTCAGGCCGAGGCGGCGGTTCAGGTCGCGCAGCAGCGCCCCGCCCTCGATCAGCGCGGTGCCGTCCACCGCCCAGGCAAAGCGCGAGCCGCTCTTGACCGGCGCCTCGGTGGTGAACTCGCCGATCATTTCCTCCAGGATGTCTTCCAGGGTCACCAGGCCCTGGACCTCGCCGTATTCGTCGACCACCAGGGCCAGGCGCTGGCGCCGCTCCTGGAAGTACTGCAGTTGCTGGAACACCGGGGTGGCGGCCGGGATGAAATACGGCTCGGCGAGCAGCTCGATCAGGGTCTCACGGGTCCAGCCGCCTTCGATCAGGACCGACACCGCCTTGCGGATATGCAGCACGCCCTTGATGTTGTTGATGTCGTCCTCATACACAGCCAGGCGGGTATGGTGGCTGGTGGCAAGCTTGCGCTCTATCACCTCCGGACTCTCCGACAGATCGATCGCCTCGATCTGGGCGCGCGGGGTCATCACGTCGTCGACCCGGATCCGCTCCAGGTCGAACAGGTTGATCAGGATGCTGCGGTGCTTTTGCGGGATGAAGTGGGCCGATTCCAGCACCAGCACGCGCAGTTCCTCGGCCGACAGGCGCTGGGTCTCGCCGCCGGTGTTGGTCTTGATGCGCAGCACCCACAGGATCAGGCTGACGAACAGGTTGACGAACCACACCACCGGGTAGACCACCGCCAGCATCGGCTTGAGCACGATGCTGATCGGCAGGGCGATCTTTTCCGGGTAAGTGGCGCCTATCACCTTGGGGGTGATCTCGGCGAACACGATGATCAGAAAAGCGACGATTCCGGTGGCGACCGCGATCACCACCTGGTTGTTGCCGAACGAGGTGATCGCCATCGCGGTGACCAGGGCGGAGATGCCGGCGTTGAGCAGGTTGTTGCCGATCAGGATCACCGACAGCAG
>Ga0302323_100005546_pt1 | contig 10357 bp, 9 predicted proteins | sample Fen_T0_3_FD_201950 | JGI IMG/M metagenome (GOLD analysis project Ga0302323, IMG submission 201950) | Peat permafrost microbial communities from Stordalen Mire near Abisko, Sweden - Fen_T0_3 | ecosystem: Environmental > Terrestrial > Soil > Wetlands > Permafrost | place: Sweden: Abisko... | reverse complement strand
TGTGCGCCGTTGCATTGGGCTTCCGGGTAAAGAGGAACTCAATCATCGTTTCAACCCGGCAAGTGGCCGGTTTGAGTTTGAAGCCTCCCGGCTGGCCCGTTTGGTTGCAGATTTGGGAGATGCTCATCCCGAAACCATAAGGAACTGGAGTCTGGAACTGACGGACTCTGAGCGCGATGTGGCAAAGACCGCGCTACGGGACCTGGGCCTGGGTCCCCTTATCGTCTGTGGTCCCGGCACCAAGATGCAGGCCAAAGACTGGGGCAAGGACAATTGGAGGTCTCTGCTGGCGAGGTTGCATGCGGAGAACCCAGAGCATTGCCTGGCTCTGGTCGGCGCCAGAGAAGACCATGGAGTGAGCGAGTATGCAGCGCGGGAATGGAAGGGACCGAAGGTAAACCTGTGTGGGGAACTCGCGCCGCGCGAGACAGCTGCGTTGCTCGAACATGCCGATGTCTTCCTTGGACCAGATTCCGGACCGATGCACCTGGCTGCCAGTGTCGGGGTTCCATGCGTTATTGCCTTCTCGGCGCGCGGATTGCCGGGTATCTGGTATCCGGCAGGACAAGAAAACGAGATCATCTATCATCAGACCAGTTGCCACGGCTGCCAACTGGAGACCTGCACGAAAGAGGCTTCGCGCTGCCTGACATCCATCACGGTTGCAGAGATGGCGGAAGCGACCGGCAGAGTGCTGAGACGACAAGGCCTGCCATCTGCAAAGAATAACCGGGCTTGGACAGAGTCCCGGACAGTTTCCTGGCGCACAGGAGAGCGCCCATAATGCTCATCGTCACCGGCGGCGCGGGCTTCATCGGGAGCAACCTGATTCACGAGCTGAACGCTCAAGGGATAACCGAAATCCTCGTTGTCGATAATCTCGCCAACGCGAGGAAGTTCCGCAACCTGCACGGAGCGCGCTATGTGGACTACATGGACAAGCGCGAGTTCCGCCGGGCCATTGGCCAGAACGCCCTCGGCGCCGGCAAGGTCGAGGCAATCCTCCACCAGGGCGCGTGCTCCAATACGCTTGAAGACGACGGCGTCTACATGATGGACAACAATTTCCAGTACACGAAGGAAGTGTTGGCCTTCTCCATCCGCGAAGCTGCCCCTCTCGTTTTTGCTTCCACAGCCGCCGTCTACGGCCTGTCCGGTCCGGGACACTTCACGCCGACCATTGATAATGAGCGCCCGTTGAACGTCTACGGCTATTCGAAGCTCGCTTTCGATCACTACTTCAGGCACCAACTGGCGCAGGATCAAGTGCCGGTCACCGCCGTGGGCTTGCGCTACTTCAATGTCTACGGACCGCGTGAGCAGCACAAAGGCCGCATGGCATCTGTGATTCACCACTTTACAAAGCAAATGAAGGATACCGGCAAGGTCCGTCTCTTCGCCGGCAGCGGCGGTTATGGCGACGGCGAGCAGCGCAGAGATTTCGTTTATGTCCGTGACCTAGCCCGGCTGAATATGTTTCTTGCGCGGATCGGCCCTTATGCGCCCAAGCCCGGGGAGCCTGAGAGGATCTATCGCGGAGTGGTCAACGCCGGGTCAGGCGCGAGCCGCACCTTCAAGGACGTGGCCAGGGCGCTAATGGCAGTTCATGGCGAGGCGCCCATCGAATACATACCGTTTCCGGCGGATCTTGAAGGCCGCTACCAGCATTTCACTGAGGCCGATCTTTCGGGATTGCGGGAGCTCGGCTATGGGTTGCCGATGACCAGTCTCGAAGAAGGCGTTGTCGAAACCTACGCCACAATGCGGGAGATCGGGGAATAAATCACGCTTTGGGAATGGACTCGAGCAAGGCACTCACCGCCTCCCCCAAGGACGGGAAGCACATGTCAGCGAGTTGGCTGGCTTGTTGAGCGCCCGCTTTTTGGTACTTCGCTTTCGCGTTGATAAATATGGTCGACATTCCCAGGCGGCGGCCGAACTCGATATCGGAGAGCGAGTCGCCAATCATGGCACTTGACTTGGCTAGAATTTGTGGAAACTCAGCAACCGCCTGCTCAAAAAGTCCAGGCAGCGGCTTGCGGCAGGTGCATTGGCCATTGTCATGAGGACAGAAGTAAAAGCCGTCCACACGCGCCCCCAGGGTTGCCAACAGTTCCTGTAGTGTGGCGTGGATAGCCTGGACATTTGCAGCGGTGTATAGCCCGAGGGAGATTCCGCGCTGATTGGATACGACCAAAACACGCAACCCTGCGCGATTGAGCCGTGCAATGGCCTGCGGCACGCCGGGAAGCAGGTCAAATTCACTCCAGGATGTCACGTACCGGCCTTCCGGCATCTTTCTGTTCAAGACTCCGTCGCGGTCAAGGAAAACCGTGTTTAGGGCGCGGGAGAAGATGCCTGAACCGGATGAGTTGTCCACCCGGCTATGATAGCAACAGCCGAATGTGCATACGTTTGGCGCTCCATGGCGTGATCGGGGCAACGGGATATGAAGGGGAGTGAACCATGACCAGCGGTCCCGATTCCACAGGCATCTTCGGCAAAGCCATCGCGGAACACCTTGAAGTCGTAGGGCAGTTGGCAACCCAACAGGGAGTCCTTGAAGCGATTGCTCTGGCCATGACCTCCGCTTTGCGATCGGGCGGCAAGATCCTATGGTGCGGCAACGGCGGAAGCGCCGGGGACTCGCAGCACCTGGCTGCTGAGATTGTGGGACGGTTTCGGCGTGAGCGCCGCGGCCTTCCATCGGTTGCGCTCACGACAGACACGTCGATTCTGACCTCGGTAGCCAACGATTACGGCTACGAGGCAGTGTTCTCGCGACAGGTGGAGGCGATCGGGGCCTCGGGCGACGTGCTTGTGGGCATCTCGACTTCAGGCAACAGCCCCAATGTGGTGGCTGCACTCGAAATGGCCCGGCATCATGGCCTGGTGACGGTTGCCTTCAGCGGGGCAGGCGGGGGGAAGATGGCTGCGCTGGCTGATTATCACTTTGCCGTGGCATCGAGGGATACCGCTCGCATTCAAGAAGCGCATATCCTGGCCGGCCACATGCTTTGCGACTGGATCGAGCTGGACTGGCTTCATGGACAGGTAGCGGCGCAGGCGGCATCTGCAATCAACCAGACCGAGGTGCCCCGTTGATCGAACAACTGCATGAGGTTATACGGCAAATCGAGCACGAATGGGCCAAAATGAGCCTCTTGGTCGTGGGCGATGTGATGCTCGACAAGTACATCTGGGGCGAGGTGGGGCGCATTTCACCGGAGGCGCCCGTACCCGTCGTTCGCGCCACACATCAAACGAGTCAGCCGGGCGGTGCGGCAAACGTAGCCATGAACATTGCCCGGCTCGGCGCTCAGTGCCGGGTGATTGGGTTTGCCGGCGGCGACGAAAACCACGGACTGCTGGCCGAGAGTCTGCGTGCCAATGCGATTACACCGGATTTCGTGGTTTCCGAGGGATTTCCGACAATCACCAAGCAGCGCATCCTGGGCGGGCGTCAGCAGATGCTGCGACTTGACAATGAACGGTTGGGTGCACGGCCGCAAGAGGACTACGACCGCCTGGTAGCGGCAGTGCTTGCCCAACTGCCGACGTGTCATGCCCTGGTGCTTTCCGACTACGCCAAGGGCACACTGACGCCTGAAGTTTGCCAAGCCGTGATTCAGGCAGCACGCAGGCTGGGGATCCCAGTGTTGGTCGACCCCAAGAGCGCCGACCTGAGCAGGTACAGCGGGGCCGCGACTATCTGCCCGAACTTGGGTGAGCTTTGCGCAGCCACTGGTCTTGACGCCAGCGATCTCAATGCCGTGCTTGACCGGGCCGAGGCCATGGTGCCGGCGCTCGATATTGAATTCCTGACCGCGACCCTCAGCGAAAAGGGGATTGCCCTGGTGCGGCCCGGCGGCCGGTTTATTGCCCCAGCGGTTGCGCGCCAGGTATTCGACGTCTCAGGCGCCGGCGACACGGTGATTGCCGTGCTGGCGCTTTGCCTTGCGTCCGGGCTCAGTGCGGAAACGGGAGTACAACTGGCCAACACAGCTGCCGGAATCGTGGTGGGCAAAGTTGGCACGGTCCCGGTAGAGAGGCACGAGATGCTGGCCGCGCTGGCCCCGGAGCTCGCTCTGCATGGCGAGGACAAGGTCGTATTGCGCGAGGAACTGGCAAGCCGCGTGGCGCTCTGGAAAGCAAACGGGGAGCAGGTGGTATTCACGAACGGCTGCTTCGACCTCCTACACATCGGCCACATCACCTTGCTTGAGCAGGCACGCCGCTTTGGGGACCGTCTCATTGTCGCCATCAACAGCGACACCTCGGTGCGCGGATTGAAGGGGCCGAGCCGCCCCATTGTGGGCGAGCGGGAGCGCGCCCGCGTGCTGGCCGCACTGGCTGCCGTGGATGCCGTAGTGGTCTTTGGTGAGCCCACACCGCTGGAACTTATCGTTGCCGTACGCCCTGACGTGATCGTCAAAGGCGGGGATTACAACCCCCAGACGGTGGTTGGCGCTGGCGAGGTAGAGTCCTGGGGCGGACAGGTGAAGATTGTCCCCATCGTCGCAGGCTTCTCAACGAGCCTGTTGATTGCCAAGGGCACGGAGAGGTAGTCCTGCGAAAGCTGCCCCGGATACAATACAGGGATGATGTTTCGCTCTGGCCAGGCGGGTCAACAGGCATGAAGAAGTTTCTGCGCCTTTTGCGCTACGGGTTGCCTTATTGGCTCCACGTGCTGCCTGGGGTAATTCTGCTCGCCGGTGTCGGGCTGCTGGACAATTTCCGCATCCTGCTCTTCCAGCCCATCTTTGACAAGGTCCTCAAGCCAGATGCGCCCGAGGGCCCCATCACCGTCGGCGTGCTCAACTCTCCGTGGCACTTTGACCTACGCCTTATCGTTCCCCACTTCATGCACAACGCCTGGACGGTGGTGGCGTTCGCACTGGTGGTCTCGACACTCATCAAAGGCCTGTGCGACTATCTCGGCACCTACCTGGTGAACTATGCCGGCTTCGGCATGATTACCGATCTGCGCAACCATCTTTACGAAGCCACGCTGCGCCGGTCCTCGAGCTTCTTTCACAAGCACGCTACCGGGACCATCCTATCCACGCTCATCAACGACGTGGACCGGGTGCAGTTTGCAGTAAGTTCGGTCGTAGGCGAGTTTCTGCAGCAGTTCTTCACCTTCCTGGTCGGGCTAGCCCTGGTAATCCGCCTTGGAGGCCACCTCAGCTGGGCGCTGCTCCTGTTCATACCCGTTGTTGTCACGTCCTCTCGCAGGATCGGCAGGGAAGTCCGTACGCGCACCCGCTCTGGCCAGGATAAGCTCGCCGAAATACAGAACATCCTGCACGAGACCGTCACCGGCAACCGCATCGTCAAGGCTTTCAACACGGAACTGTGGGAGATACTGCGGTTCAAGAAGGCGGCCAAACGCCTGTTACGCGCCAACCTGCGCAGTGTGCGCATCCAATCCATCAGTTCTCCCCTGATGGATTCGATAGGAGCCATTGCGATCGCCATGCTGCTGCTGATCGGCCGCAACGAAATCCAGCATGGCCGAATGACGATGGGCATGTTCGGCGCCTTCATCATCGTCCTCTTCAAACTCTACGACCCGGTGCGGAAGTTCGCCTACTTCTATAACAGCTTCCAGCAGGCAATGGGCGCATCCCAGTCCATCTTCAGCTTCTTCGACACCAAGGACGATGTGAAAGAGAAGCCTCATGCGGCCAACCTCAAGGGCTTCAAGCGGGCCATCGGCTTTGAGAATGTGGGCTTCTCGTATTCAACGGAAGAAGGGGAGCACCAGATTCTGCATAACGTCGATCTTGAAGTGCAAGCTGGCGAAGTGCTGGCGCTGGTCGGGCCCTCAGGCGCGGGCAAATCGACTCTTGTCAATCTGATTCCGCGCTTCTTCGATGTTACTTCCGGCCGTATTCAAATAGATGGCATTGATCTGCGCGACCTCTCGCTTGGCTCCCTGCGCCGACAGGTTGCCCAGGTTACACAGGAGACGATTCTCTTCAACGACACGGTCCGCAACAATATCGCCTACGGACAGCCGGACGTTCCTATCAGCCTTGTGGTGCAGGCAGCACAAAACGCCCTGGCCCACGACTTCATCCTCCGGATGCCCCAGGGATATGACACCGTAATCGGCGAAAAGGGCTTTAGGCTTTCGGGTGGTGAAAGGCAGCGACTGGCGATCGCGCGCGCTATCCTCAAGAATGCACCAATCCTGATTTTGGACGAGGCCACCTCGTCGCTGGACGCGGAAAGCGAGTCGCTGGTGCAGGCCGCTCTCGCCAACCTCATGCAGAACCGTACGGTGCTGGTCATTGCCCATCGGCTGGGCACGATACGGCGCGCCAATCGCATTGCCGTGCTCGAAGACGGCCGCATCACAGCAATCGGTTCGCACGAAGAGTTGCTCACCACTTCGCCCACATATCAGAAGCTCTATCAGCTGCAGTTCATGGACGTACCCGAGCCGCAGACGCCCGACCCATTTCAAATGGGTCTTGCGCTCTCAGCCGAAGCAAAGGAATAGCAATGCCGATTTATTCGATGACCGGGTTCGCGCGAGTCCAGGTTCGAGTGCACGATCAGCTCAGTTATACTCTCAGCCTCAAGAGCGTCAATCATCGCTTTCTCGACCTGCAACTGCGCCTGCCATCGGGCCTGGATGGACTGGAGATGGAGCTCCGCAAGGCGCTGAAAGAGGCGCTCGTCCGGGGCCACGTTGAGTTGACGCTGTCTGTGGATCGCAGCAGCCAACAGAAGGCCGGTTACAACCGCGAATTGGTGGACGGTTATCTCGCCGCCTTTGCAGCGGCGCGAGAGGAGCATGGACTGGGCGGCCAGCCAGATCTCAACGTGGCGCTCCGTCTTCCTGGAGCTTTGCTTGGGGATAATCGCTCCGGCGGCGATGAAGATACCGATGCCCTCTCAGCCAGCGTGACGCGTGAGGTTGTTCCTCTGCTGGATCAACTGAAGGCAATGCGCGCGCGCGAGGGCGAGTCGCTCGAGGCTATTCTCCATGGCACACTCGACCGCTTGGCCGAAGCAACTGAAGGGGTTGCGGCGCTGCGTCCGGAGATCGAACAGCGCTATGAAGAACGGCTCACTCAGCGGCTCACGGCCGCTACCGGGGCGGAGTTCAACCGGCAGCGTCTACTGGAGGAGGTCGCTGTTCTCGTTGAGCGCAGCGACATCTCAGAAGAACTTGCACGCATGGCTACGCACATCGGCCACTTCCGCGAACTGCTCAGGGGCGGCGGCGAGATTGGCAAGAAGCTCGATTTTCTGCTTCAGGAGATGAACCGCGAAGCCAACACTCTGCTCTCGAAGACGGGTGGCGTCGGCGGGAAGGGAACTCGAATCACGGAATTGGGTCTGGCAATGAAAGCAGAGATCGAGAAGGCACGCGAGCAGATTCAGAACCTGGAATGAATCACCGGACAGTCGAAAATTGCGTTTGAAAAGAACGCTGCCATGAACTCTTCAAGACCGCACGGTCGGGGCACGCTCGATGCGAATCATGAAACAGCCGGAGTGACACGCCAATGTTTTCCAAGAGCGAGTTTGTTGGAAGAGCGCAACACGAGGTGCACATCCTGGTTCACCTGGCTTCGAAGGTTGACCCGGCGATGCTGGAGTATCGGCCATCTGCCGAACAGCGCAGTCTGATGGAACTCCTGCAATACCTAACAGTTTTTGTTCCCATTCATCTCCGGACGATCTCCGCAGGAAGGTGGGATCTGGAGACGTGGCGCAACGATTGGCGAAAAGAAGAGACCGCTGCGAAGGCAAGGACCCTGGAAGAAATCAGGATGGAAATCGGGAAGCAGCGGGAGTTGTTCGAAGAGCTTGTGGAGCCGCTTTCCGAGGACGATCTGCGCGCCGAAATGGAGATGTTCGGGAGCAAGGAGAGCCGGGGCTCCTGGCTGGTCTGGATGGTACTCTGCCATTATGCCGCCTATCGAATGCAGTTGTTTCTTTACTTGAAAGCTTGCGGTCTAGGGGATTTGAGCACAATGAATTTGTGGGCCGGCATAGATGCAACCAAGCGCAAGGACAATTGAATCGTGGCAGGAATTCTTTTCATCATTTCGGCGCCCTCAGGTTCGGGCAAGAGCACACTGGTGGGCGAGGTGCGCAAGCAGTTGAGCGGCATCGAATTCTCGGTCTCCTGGACCACGCGGCCCCCACGCGGCTCCGAGCAGGACGGCCGTGAATACCACTTCACAGGCCGCGAGGAGTTTGAACGCATGGTCGCCGCCGGAGAGTTCCTCGAGCATGCAGAGGTCTTCGGCAACTATTACGGCACCGCCCGGCGCTCTCTTGAACAGGCCCGCCGCGACGGCCACGACCTGTTGCTTGACATTGACGTGCAGGGGGCGGGGCAAGTTCGCACCACAATGCCCGAGGCGGTTAGCATCTTCGTGTTGCCCCCGAATCCCAAGGTATTGCGCACCCGCCTGCGCAACCGCAGCCGCGCCGAGGGCCAGGTCAATGAGGCCGAACTTTACCGGCGCCTGAGCGAGGCCAGCCGCGAGATTGAGAAATATCGCGACTACGGCTATATTTTGGTCAATGACATTCTGGACCGGGCGGTGGCGCAACTGGAAGCAATTGTTCTGGCCGAGCGCTTCTACCGGAACGACGAACAGATCGCGTATCGTTCCCGCAGGGTGTTGGAAGTGGCCGCCGCCTGCCGGCAGAGCAATTCCCAGGAGCGGCTCAAACCTGTGCTGGAGGCCTTTGGTATCATTGGCTCCTCCGGCCAGCAGGATCTCCCTTTTGACGAGGACTCCGATGACGATTGAAACCCAATTCGACTCGAACTACCGCAAGGTGCTGGTGGCAGCCCGTCGCGCCCGCCAATTGCAGAACGGCTCCAGCGCGCTGGTGACAAGCAAGTCCTCGAAGGCCTGCCGGATCGCGCAGGACGAAATCGACGCCGGCAAGATTGCCTATGTCAAGACCGATCTGCCGGTGGTGAAGCCACCAATAGAAGACTCCGGGATACCCATCCTTGGTTAGCCGGCATCCTTGCACTCTGGTTCTGTTCTGGCGTGAGTCTCGACTGCTCAGGCTGTGATCTTGCGTGCCGCGATTGGGTTGGCTTCCAACGCGGAATGGAAGGCCCTGAACCTTCGCCTTCAGGATGGCTTCCCGTATTCCACAATACGAACCAGCTACAATCGAGCCATGAGAGTTACGGTTGGCATCTCGGGCGGAATCGCGGCCTACAAAGCCGCGGAACTGGTACGCGCCCTGCAGCGCAATGCGGTCGAGGTCCATGTGGTGATGACCGCCTCCGCGCAGAGATTTGTCCAGCCGCTTACTTTTGCCGCTCTCACAGGCCATAAGGTCCTCACCAGTCTGTGGGATGAAGCGGGTTACGGCGACTCCACCGACCAGAACGGCATCGAGCACATTGGCGAAGCGCAATGGGGGGAGGCCCTGGTCGTTGCACCGGCCACCGCCAACATATTGGCGAAATTTGCCCAGGGGATCGCCGACGATTTCCTTTCAACTCTTTATTTGGCCACCCGGGCACCAGTCCTGGTGGCGCCAGCCATGAACGTCAACATGTGGGAGCATCCCGCCACCCAGTCCAACCTTGAGATCCTGCGCCAGCGCGGAGTTCGGGTGATTGAGCCGGGGACTGGCGACCTGGCTTGCGGGATGGTGGGCACTGGGCGCATGGCCGAGCCGGAGGCAATTGCCGACGCCGTCTTGAGCGCTCTTGGCCGACGGCATGACCTGGCGGGTGAGATTGTTCTTGTTACAGCCGGGGGTACCCGCGAGGCACTGGATCCGGTCCGGTTTCTGGGCAACCGCTCGAGCGGCAAGATGGGCTATGCGCTGGCCGAAGCGGCGCAGAGCCGGGGCGCCCGGGTAATTCTCATCAGCGGGCCTTCGGCGTTGCATCCTCCGGCGCATTGCGAACTCTTCAAGGTGGTTTCGGCTGGGGAGATGCGCGAGGTGGTGCTGGAGAAGATGGCCGAGGCTACGCTTATCGTCAAAGCGGCCGCAGTGGCGGACTACCGTGCGGTGAGCGTGGCGGCGCAAAAGCTCAAGCGCACCGGGCCAATCACCATCGAACTCTCTCCGACCGAGGACATTCTGGCCGAGGTGGCGCGGCTGCGCCGTCCTGGGCAGCTGATCGTGGGTTTCGCGGCCGAGACGGAGAACCGGATGGACAACGGGCGGGCCAAACTTCTGCGCAAGGGGGCCGATGCCATCGTTGTCAACGATGTTACGCAAGAAGGGCTCGGATTCGACTCGGATTTCAACGCCGCCACGTTCCTGACTGCCTCGACCGCCATCGAGCTGCCAGCGATGCCCAAGCGGGCGCTCGCCGACCGTATCCTCGACGAAATCATGG
>Ga0302323_100005545_pt1 | contig 10357 bp, 4 predicted proteins | sample Fen_T0_3_FD_201950 | JGI IMG/M metagenome (GOLD analysis project Ga0302323, IMG submission 201950) | Peat permafrost microbial communities from Stordalen Mire near Abisko, Sweden - Fen_T0_3 | ecosystem: Environmental > Terrestrial > Soil > Wetlands > Permafrost | place: Sweden: Abisko... | reverse complement strand
GCCGTCTGTCGGCTCTTGGTCCGGGCGGTCTCACACGTGAGCGGGCAGGGTTCGAGGTGCGCGACGTCCACGGCACGCACTACGGCCGCATTTGTCCGATTGAAACCCCGGAAGGTCCGAACATCGGCCTCATCGCTTCGCTGTCGACCTACGCGCGGGTCAACGAGTTCGGCTTCATCGAGACGCCCTATCGCAAGGTTACCGAGGGCAGGGCAACCGAGGAAGTCGGCTTCTACTCCGCACTTCAAGAGGAAGGCCACTACATCGCGCAGTCGAACTCTCCCATCGGGAAGAAGGGTGAGTTGCTCGAAGAGCTCGTGTCGTGTCGCCACAACACCGAGACGGTGATGACGAAGCCCGAGGAAGTAACCTTGATGGACGTGTTGCCGAACCAGCTGGTGTCGGTTGCCGCCTCGCTGATTCCCTTCCTCGAGAACGACGACGCGAACCGCGCCCTCATGGGGTCGAACATGCAACGCCAGGCGGTGCCGCTCATCCGCACCCGTTCGCCGCTGATCGGCACCGGAATGGAGGGCATCGTGGCCCGCGACTCCGGCGTTACTGTGGTCGCTCGTCGCGAAGGCACGGTTGAATCGGTCGATGCCGCGCGCATCGTCGTGCGTCCCAGCATGGACACCGACGACCTGCTCTCGGCCAAGCCCGATATCTACAACTTGGTCAAGTTCCAGCGGTCGAACCAGAACACCTGCATCAACCAGCGCCCCATCGTCGAGCCCGGCGATCACGTCAAGGCTGGTGAGGTGTTGGCGGATGGTCCCGCCACCGAGCGAGGCGAGCTTGCTCTTGGCGAGAACGTGTTGGTCGCGTTCATGCCGTGGGGCGGGTACAACTTCGAAGACTCCATCCTGCTATCCGAACGCCTGGTCAAGGACGACCACTTCACCTCGATCCACATCGAGGAGTTCGAATGCGTCGCTCGTGACACAAAGCTCGGTAAGGAAGAGATCACCTGCGACATCCCCAATGTCGGCGAGGACGCTCTCAAGGATCTCGACGAATCGGGCATCGTGCGCATTGGCGCCGAGGTCAAGCCCCAGGACATCCTGGTCGGGAAGATCACGCCAAAGGGCGAGACACAACTGTCTCCCGAAGAGAAGCTGCTCCGAGCCATCTTCGGCGAGAAGGCCGGCGACGTTCGCGACAGCTCGCTGCGGGTTCCTCCGGGCGTGCAGGGGATCGTTATCGGAGCGAAGATCTTCTCGCGCAAAGGCACCGAGAAGGACGAGCGCAGCAAGCAGATCGAAGACCAAGAGAAAGAGAAGCTGCTCGCCGACGAGCGCGACGAGAGCCGCATCATCTCCGAAGCGTACCACTCGCGGATGCGCAAGACGCTGCTCGGCAAGACCACCGCGGTCCGCTTGGTTGACGACAAGGGTAAGGTCCTTTGCGCCAAGGGGCAGAAGGTCGACCCCGCACTCCTCGACGAGATTCCGATCCGCTACTGGCCCGAAGTTCAGATCGAGGGCAGCAAGGGAGAGAATTTCATCCAGCAGCTCGCGCTTCAGCTTGAAGAAGAGCTCAAGGCCATCGACGCCTTGTACAAGGACAAGATCGGCAAGCTCACCAAGGGCGACGAGCTTCCCCCCGGCGTCATCAAGATGGTGAAGGTCTACATCGCCATCAAGCGCAAGCTGTCCGTCGGTGACAAGATGGCAGGTCGCCACGGCAACAAGGGCGTCGTGTCGCGCATTCTGCCGGTCGAGGACATGCCGTACATGGCGGACGGAACGCCGGTCGACATCGTGCTCAATCCGCTCGGCGTGCCCTCTCGTATGAACGTGGGGCAGATTCTCGAAACCCACCTGGGCTGGGGTGCGCTCCAGCTTGGTCGGCAGATCGAGGCGATGATCGAGGGGCAGTGGAAGGGCGAGGCCCTGCGGGCGAAGCTCAAGAAGGTGTTCACCGAGGAGCACCACCAGAAGCTCATCGATGGCCTCAACGACGACGGCCTTCGCCGCTTCGCCCAGACCGTGGGCAACGGCGTGCATCTCGCGACGCCGGTCTTCGACGGCGCGAAGGAGTCCGACATCAAGGCGAACCTGGCTTTGGCCTCGTTGCCCTCGACGGGCCAGGCTACGCTGTTTGACGGCAAGACCGGCGACCCCTTCGACCACGAGGTCACGGTCGGCGTGATGTACATGCTCAAGCTGCACCACTTGGTCGACGACAAGATCCACGCCCGGTCGATTGGTCCCTACTCGCTCGTCACCCAGCAGCCGCTGGGAGGCAAGGCACAGTTCGGCGGTCAGCGCTTGGGTGAAATGGAAGTGTGGGCCATGGAAGCCTACGGCGCCGCTTACGGCTTGCAGGAGTTCCTGACAGTGAAGTCGGATGACGTTATCGGACGCACCCGGATGTATGAAGCGATCGTCAAAGGTGAGCAGACGCTCGAGTCGGGCCTGCCCGAATCGTTCAACGTCTTGCTCAAGGAACTCCAGTCGCTCTGCTTGAATGTAGAGTTGATTGAAGACCCGAACGCGCCAAGAAAACAGGAATCAACCATCGAGCAGATGGCTCGTGAAGTGGCGGCCAAAGCTGGCGCCAGTGCCGCAGCCGCGACACCGGCCGTCGGCGCCGCAAAGTAGCGAACGCGACGAACCGCCACCGGAGATAGCAATCATGACAATGAAGGACATCTTCAACTTCTTCGAGAAGCCGAAAGACCCACTTTCGTTCTCGGCCATCCGTATTTCGCTCGCGTCGCCTGAGAAGATCCGCGAATGGTCGCACGGCGAGGTCAAGAAGCCCGAGACCATCAACTACCGGACCTTCAAGCCCGAGCGAGACGGCCTCTTCTGCGCCAAGATCTTTGGGCCGGTGAAGGACTACGAGTGCAACTGCGGCAAGTACAAGCGCATGAAGCACCGTGGGGTGGTTTGCGAGAAGTGCGGCGTCGAAGTCATTCAGTCGAAGGTTCGCCGTGAGCGGCTCGGGCACATCAGCCTGGCCACGCCCGTCGCGCACATCTGGTTCCTGAAGTCGCTGCCGTCACGCATCGGCAACCTGCTCGACATCACGCTCAAGGATTTGGAGAAGGTTCTTTACTCGGAGGCGTATGTCGTCGTCGACCCGAAGCAGAGCGGTCTCACCAAGGGCGAGCTGCTCACCGAGGAACGCTATTCCAAGCTGATCGAGGAGCTGGGCGACGATGCATTCACCGCTGGAATGGGCGCCGAATCCATTCGCGAGCTCCTGCGCTCCATTGACGTGCACAGGCTGTCCGAGCAGCTCCGCCAGGAGATGAAGGAGGCCACGTCCGAGGCAAAGCGAAAGAAAATTTCCAAGCGCCTCAAGGTCGTCGATGCCTTCCGCGAGTCGGGCAACCATCCCGAGTGGATGATGCTGGAAGTAATTCCTGTCATTCCGCCGGATCTGCGTCCGCTGGTCCCCCTCGATGGTGGTCGTTTTGCCACCTCCGACCTCAACGATCTCTATCGCCGCGTGATCAACCGCAACAACCGTCTCAAGCGGTTGCAAGAGCTGAACGCGCCCGAGATCATTATCCGCAACGAAAAGCGCATGCTGCAAGAGGCGGTCGATGCGCTCTTCGACAACGGCCGTCGTGGCAAGACCATCACGGGCCCCAACAAGCGTCCGCTGAAGTCGCTGTCCGACATGCTGAAAGGCAAGCAGGGCCGTTTCCGTCAGAACCTACTCGGTAAGCGCGTCGACTACTCGGGCCGTTCGGTCATCGTCGTCGGGCCCGAGCTGCGTCTGCACCAGTGCGGGTTGCCTAAGAAGATGGCTCTCGAGCTCTTCAAGCCTTTCATCTACAACAAGCTGGAAGAGCGAGGCCTCGTCACCACGATCAAGAGCGCCAAGAAGCTCGTCGAGAAAGAGCGCCCCGAGGTCTGGGACATTCTCGAAGAGGTCATCAAAGAGCACCCGATTCTGCTCAACCGTGCCCCGACGCTGCACCGTCTCGGTATCCAGGCGTTCGAGCCTCTCTTGATCGAAGGCAAAGCGATCCAGCTTCACCCGCTGGTGTGCGCCGCCTTCAACGCCGACTTCGACGGTGACCAGATGGCTGTCCACGTGCCGCTATCACTGGAAGCCCAGATGGAAGCGCGCGTGCTCATGATGTCCACCAACAACATCCTGAGCCCTGCCAACGGGCGCCCGATCATCCTGCCGTCGCAGGACATCGTGCTGGGGCTCTATTACATGACCCGCGAGCGGATGTACGCGCGCGGCGAATTCCGCACAGGCAAGGGCGCGGCCACGGTGCGCGGTGTGTACTCCTCGATCGAGGAAGTGCGTATGGCGTTTGACCACACCGAGCTCGACCTGCAGGCCGCGATCAAGGTCCGTATCGACGGGCAGTTGGTGGAGACCACGGTCGGCCGCGTGCTGCTCTACGAAATCATCCCCAAGAGGCTGCCCTTCAAGCTGGTCAATCGCGTGATGGGCAAGAAGCAGCTCGGTGACCTCATCGACAGCTGCTACCGCGCCTTCGGACAGAAGGAGACCGTTCTCCTCGCTGACCGTCTCCGCCACTTGGGTTACAGCAACTCAACCAGGGCCGGCGTCTCCATCTGCGTCGACGACCTTATCATCCCGAAGCGCAAGGTCGAGCTGCTCGAGCAGGCGTCGAAGGACGTGCAGGAGATCGAGGAGCAGTACACCGAAGGTCTCATCACCGACGGCGAGCGCTACAACAAGGTGGTCGATATTTGGGCGCAGGTCTCCGAACTCATCGCCGAAGAAATGATGAACGAGATCGGTGCCGAGAATGTGACCAACGAGGAGACGGGCGAGAAGAAACGCGCCCCGTCCTTCAACCCGATCTTCATCATGGCCGACTCCGGCGCTCGTGGTTCGGCTCAGCAGATTCGTCAGCTGGCCGGCATGCGTGGCCTCATGGCGAAGCCCTCGGGCGAAATCATCGAGACCCCGATCACCACGAACTTCCGCGAAGGCCTCTCGGTCTTGCAGTACTTCATCTCGACCCACGGCGCGCGCAAAGGCTTGGCCGATACCGCGCTCAAGACGGCGAACTCGGGCTACCTGACCCGCCGCCTGGTCGACGTGGCCCAGGACTGCATCATTGCCGAGTATGACTGCGGAACCTTGGAAGGCATCGAGATCGCGCCCCTCGAAGAGGGTGGCGAGATTATCGAGAAGCTGGGTGACCGTATTCTCGGCCGCGTGTCGGTCGACGACATCTTCGACCCGTACACGGGCGAGGTGCTCGTGCAGTCGAACGAAGAAATCACCGAGGAGAAGGTCCGCATCGTCGAGGATGCCGGCATCGCCAAGGTGAAGATTCGTTCCGTGCTCACCTGTGAAACCCGTCGCGGGATCTGTGTCCTCTGCTACGGACGCGATCTTGCTCGCGGTCACATGGTCAACATCGGCGAAGCGGTCGGCGTCATCGCGGCGCAGTCTATCGGCGAGCCGGGCACTCAGCTCACCATGCGCACCTTCCACATCGGCGGCGTCGGTCAGGTCCGCACTGAGCAGTCGCAATTGGAAGCCCGCTACGACGGCGTGGTTCGCCTGGAGAACGTTGAATTCGTCCAGCGCGAGAAGTACGCCATCGTCATGAACCGCCACGGCGAGATCGTTATCCAGGACGAGACCGGCCGCGAGCGCGAGCGCTACGGCCTGACCTACGGTGCCCGTCTGTTCTTCGTGGAGGGCTCCAGGGTCAAGCAGGGCGATCTGCTCTCCGAGTGGGATCCGTTCTCGGTGCCAATCCTCACGGAGGTCGCCGGTACCGTGAAGTTCGGTGACGTCATCGAAGGCGTCACCATGAGCGAGCAGCTCGACGAAGTGACGGGCCTCTCACGTAAGAGCATCACGGAGTCGAAGGACGCCGATCTGCGGCCGCGCATCTCGCTCAAGGACGAAGGTGGCAAGACCCTCAAGATTCCGAGTTCGGACAATGAGGCTCGCTACTTCCTGCCGTTCGGAGCGACCGTCGCGGTATCCGAAGGCGATCACATCCAAGCCGGCGACATTGTCGCTCGTATTCCTCGCGAAACCACCAAGACCAAGGACATCACCGGCGGTCTACCGCGCGTGGCCGAGCTCTTCGAATCTCGCAAGCCGAAGGAGCACGCCGTCATCTCTGAAATCGACGGTCAGGTCAGCTTCGGCAAAGACACCAAGGGCAAGCGCAAGGTCGTCGTCACGCCCGAGCACGGCGATGCCAAAGAGTTCCTCATCTCGAAGAGCAAGCACCTGTCTGTGCGTGAAGGCGACAAGATCAAGGCGGGTGAACCGCTCATGGACGGCGCCGCCAACCCGCACGACATCCTCCGCGTGCTTGGCGAGAAGCAGCTCGCGAAGTACCTGGTCGACGAAGTGCAGGAAGTCTACCGCCTCCAGGGCGTCAAGATTAACGACAAGCACATCGAGACAGTGGTTCGCCAGATGCTCCGCCGTGTACGCGTTATCGATGTCGGTGACACCGGCTTCTTGTCCGACGAGCACGTCGAGAAGTACATCTTCGAAGAGGAGAATGAACGAGTGATGTCTCGCGGCGGGCGACCGGCGCAAGGCGAGCCTCTCCTCCTAGGCATCACCAAGGCGTCGCTGTCCACCGAGAGCTTCATCTCGGCGTCCTCTTTCCAGGAGACCACCAAGGTCCTCACCGAGGCGGCGGTTTGCGGCAAAGTCGACTATCTGCGCGGCCTGAAAGAGAACGTCATCATGGGCCGCCTTATACCGGCTGGTACCGGTCTCGGCGCGTACAAGCGCCTGTCCATTCATACGGACATTCCAGAGGGGGGCGAGACCATGTTGCCTCCTCCGCCACCGATCGCCGAAGAGCCGATCGCGATTGCCTCGGACCTCGGGGAATAGGGCGCGTGTGCGCCTTCCGCGAGTCCACATTTTTGCTCGCCCGGGCCTGCCGCATGAGGTTGCCCGGGTGTATGCGAAAGATGCGAAATACGTAACTTGTCGTTGACTTTGGGATCTCGATCCCTATACTGCACCACTCCTCTGGCCTGGGTATTGCTGGGCAAGGACGGCACCACCGCAACAGGGGCGTGCGTTTCCCGAGGAAGAACCGAACAACATGCCTACCGTCAATCAGCTCGTAAAGACCGGTCGCCAGGCGATGCGACCGAAGACCAATTCGCCGGCCCTCAAGGCCTGCCCGCAGCGCCGTGGTGTCTGCGTTCGTGTCTACACCACCACGCCGAAGAAGCCGAACTCGGCTCTACGTAAGGTCGCCCGTGTGCGCCTCACGAACGGCATGGAAGTGACGACGTATATTCCTGGCGAAGGCCACAACCTGCAGGAGCACTCGGTGGTTCTGATCCGCGGCGGTCGTGTGAAGGATCTGCCGGGCGTTCGCTATCACATCATTCGCGGCAGCCTCGATACGGCGGGCGTCAGCAATCGTCGTCAAGGCCGTTCCAAGTACGGCGCCAAGCGCCCCAAGTAATCGACAGGCAAGGTTTACGGAGTTATTGACAGATGCCACGTAAAGGTGAAGTTCCAAAGCGCAGGCCGCTTCCCGATCCGAAGTTCACGGATCAAACCGTCGACGTTCGTCGTCGGATTACCAAGTTCGTCAACACCGTGATGGAGTCGGGCAAGAAGGCGATCGCCGAAGGCATCGTCTACGGCGCGCTCGATCTGGTGGCTGAAAAGGCCGCAGACGATCCCGTGAAGGTGTGGGACAAGGCGCTTGCCAATGTCCAGCCAAAGATCGAGGTGAAGTCTCGACGCGTGGGTGGTGCGACCTATCAGGTTCCGGTGGACGTTCGTCCCGACCGCGCCCTGGCGCTCGGGATGCGCTGGCTGATTCACTCGGCCCGCGACCGTTCAGACGGCCGTACGATGCGCGAGAAGCTGGCAGCTGAGTTGTTGGATGCTTCCAACAATAAGGGCGCCGCTGTCAAGAAGCGCGAAGATACGCACAAGATGGCCGATGCCAACAAGGCATTCGCCCACTATCGCTGGTAGTCACTTAAATAGCCTAGTTTGCGTTTAGCGATTGGTAACAACATAGGGACGAGAGATTCGGGCTCGATAGGTCGTTGAAGGGGTTGACCAAGACCAGCGGTCTTGACCCATCCTTCCAGCCGACCGAAGTAGCTCGGACCATTTCACGTCCTGGCAAAAAGGAATCGCGGACCCTGTGGTCCTCTGAAGGCATGTAGCCTGTCAGCGGATCCACTCGAGCGCGGAGAAAACAATCATCGTGGTTCGGCAACCCTCCATAGATCACACCCGGAACATCGGGTTGATGGCGCATATCGATGCGGGGAAAACCACGACCACCGAGCGGATCCTCTTCTATACCGGTGTCTCCCGTACGCTGGGCGAGGTTCACGAAGGCACGGCAGTGATGGACTGGATGGAGCAGGAGCAGGAGCGCGGCATCAGCATCACCGCGGCTGCGACAACCTGCTTCTGGCGCGAGCATCGCGTGAACATCATCGATACGCCTGGGCACGTGGACTTCACTATGGAAGTGGAGCGCTGCTTGCGAGTTCTCGACGGTGCGGTGGCAGTTTTTTGTGCGGTCGGTGGCGTCGAGCCGCAGTCCGAGACGGTATGGCGGCAAGCGGATCGGTATCAGGTTCCCAGGCTTGCCTTCATCAACAAGTGCGACCGCCTTGGTGCAGATCCGTGGCGCTGCGTGCAGCAGATTCGTGACCGGATCAAGGCGCACCCGGTGCTGACCCAGATTCCAATCGGCCTCGAAGAGTCCTTCTCGGGCGTGGTGGATCTGGTCAAGATGCGTGCGCTCGAATGGGTCGGCGATACGACAGGCGCTCTGTTCATGGAGCGAGAGATTCCTTCCGATCTGGTGAAGGCCGCGAAGAATGCGCGCGCTGCGATGGTCGAGAGCCTGGGCGAAGTGGATGACGAAATCCTCGCGCTGTTCGTAGACGGCGCCGAGATTGGCGACCGGCAGATTCGAGCGGCCTTGCGGCGCGCGACAATCGCAGGCAAGGCGACGCCGGTCCTTCTCGGTGCAGCTTTCAAGAACAAAGGGGTCCAGCCCTTGCTGGATGCCGTGGTCGACTACCTTCCGTCGCCGGCCGACATGCCCCCGGTGCAGGGGCACGCGCCCGACGGTAGCCAGGTCATGCGTCGAGCATCCGGTGACGAGCCGTTCTCGGCGCTCGCGTTCAAGATCATGGGTGACGTGGTCTCCGAGCCCCTGACCTACTTCAGGGTCTATTCGGGCCAGGTGGACTCCGGCGCGACCGTCTTCAATGCGACCAAGGGCAAGCGAGAACGCATTGGCCGGCTTCTGCGCATGCACGCCAACCGTCGTGAGGAGATCCGACAGGTCACGTGCGGAAACATCGCCGCTGCGGCTGGACTGCGCTCGACCTCGACGGGCGACACTCTTTGCGACGTTGCCAATCCGATTACGCTGGACTTGATCGATGTTCCCCAGCCGACGTGTTCGGTTGCCATCGAAGCCAAGACCAACGCCGAACAGCAGGAATTGCTCAGGGCGCTCGAGCGGCTCGCTGTCGAGGACCCATCGTTCAGCCTAAAGACCGACGGTGAATCCGGACAGACCTTGATTTCGGGCATGGGTGAGCTTCACCTGGAAATCATCGTGGATCGCTTGGTTCGCGAATATGGCCTGCATGCCTCGATCGGTCGCCCGCAGGTCACCTACCGCGAGATGATCAGCAAGTCGGCCGAAGCGGACGGACACTTCGATCACGCGATCGGTGGTCGTGGGCTGTTCGCTCACGTGAAGTTGCGGGTGGAGCCCGCGGCAGAGCGGTCGGGAATTGTCTTCCATAACCAGGCTTCAATGCGTGCGGTTCCGAGGGAGTTGGTGATTGCGGTCGAGCGTGGCGCGAGGACGGCGCTCGGCCGAGGCGTGGTCGCTGGCCATCCCATCACGGATGCAATGGTCACGCTGCTCGACGGCAGCCACCACCCCCTCGACTCGAATGAGATGGCTTTCCAGATCGCGACCTCGCAAGCCGTTGCCGAGGCGCTTGCCAAGGCCGGGCCGATCCTGCTGGAGCCGGTGATGTCGCTGGACGTGGTGGTCCCGGACCAGTACGTCGGTACCGTTGTCGGCAATCTTTCATCCAGGCGCGCGAGGATTCTCGGAATCGAGGCGCGGGGTGGTGCGCAGGCGGTCAGTGCCGAGGTGCCACTTTCCAACATGTTTGGTTACTCAACCGATGTTCGGTCGTTGACGCAGGGCCGAGCAACGTTCACTATGCAGTTCCTGCGATTCGCTCCAGTCCCGAGTCACGTCGCCGCTGGCGTCGCAAATCGGGTGTCCAGTTCGTGATTGTTCCGTCTGTAGGAGAACCCCATGGCCAAAGAAAAATTCGTACGCAATAAGCCGCACCTGAACGTTGGGACGATCGGGCACGTGGACCATGGC
>Ga0302323_100005544_pt1 | contig 10357 bp, 9 predicted proteins | sample Fen_T0_3_FD_201950 | JGI IMG/M metagenome (GOLD analysis project Ga0302323, IMG submission 201950) | Peat permafrost microbial communities from Stordalen Mire near Abisko, Sweden - Fen_T0_3 | ecosystem: Environmental > Terrestrial > Soil > Wetlands > Permafrost | place: Sweden: Abisko... | reverse complement strand
CCGGAGGTCGCCGCGAAAGTCCGTGCGGCGGGTCTCAGCGACGGTGCCGTGGTCGTCTACGTGCCGCATACCACAGCCGGCGTCACCATCAACGAGAACGCCGACCCGTCGGTGCGCGCCGACATGGAGATGGCGCTCGATCGCCTCGTGCCCGCCGCCCTGCCGTTCACCCACCTCGAGGGCAACTCCGACGCCCACGTGAAGGCGAGCCTCATGGGCAGCAGCGTGACGATCCCGCTCCAGGACGGACGCCTGCAGCTGGGTACGTGGCAGGGCGTGTACTTCGCGGAGTTCGACGGGCCGCGCCGGCGCCGCGTGCTCGTGAGCGTGCTCCCGGCACGCTAGCAACGGCCGTGCGCCGGCGCACCGGCGCCGGCCTCAGCGGCCGAGGGCACGTTCAAAGTGGTGTCGCAGGGGGTCGGTGCTCAGGCGACCGCCGCCGTGCTTGAGGAGCAGCTGCTCGGCGCTGAAATGCTGTCCGTGCGACCAGAGCTCCTTGAGCCAGACACCCGCCGCGGGGTCGCGGAACCACCTCATGCCATAGCGATCCTGCAGGATCATGCGCAGTGCGCCCTCGAGCATCCAGGCGCGAAGGTAGCTCGCGCAGTAGAACCCTTCGTCGACGTCCGCCAGGTAGTTGCCCGGCGGCACGTCGACGAGTGTCGCCTCACTGAGCCTGCGACCATACTCGGCCGCCATGTCGTCGAGCGGCCCTGTCTGCGCATGAAGAAGGGTCTCGTAGGCCAGCTTCGCGGCATAGCGCCGCACGAAGTAGAGATCGTTGACGGTGGCGAAGCGCAGGAACTCGTCCGCGTCCGTGAAGTCGAGGACGCGCTCCAGCCAGCTCCGGTTGATCACCAGATGGTCGAGGGTGAAAGCGAATGCTTCGGTGACCGCGTTGTCGCCGAGATGCCTGTATTCGAAGGCGAGATCGGGGCTCACATGGGCGAAGTGCTCGGTATGCCCCGCCTCGTGCAGCAGCGCAGCGTAGTCGTCTGGTCCGCCCTGCGGCAACACCACGAGGTGGATCTCGCCGGGGACGTGCACCGGCGAACAGAAGGCGCGCGGCGACTTGAGTTCGCGGACCTCGGTGTCCACATGCACGTTGCCCTGCGAGTCCAGATCGATGCCCAGACCGGCGAGCGTTGCGCGCAGGCTGGGCACAAGACCGGCGGCGGTGAACACGTCGTCGAAAGCCGGGGCACGCCAGAGATACGGCAGGTCGGCGTAGGTGAGCTCGGTCAGCGTGATTCCGAGGCGCTCGCGGACGAGTCTGTCCATGACGCGCTCGTAGAGCCCAGCCGAATCGCGCAGGAAGCCCTCGAGCTCGGCCCGCAGGAGATCGTAGTCGAGGCCCTTGATCTCGGAGTAGAGCTCCTTGTAGCACGGGTAGCCCAGCTCCGCGGCGAGGTCGTGGCAGCGGCGCCAAAGGCGCTCCAGCAGAGGGTTCAGATGCTCCTCGGTCGCCGCGAGGCGCGCCGCCTGGATGCGTGCGCGGCGCGCCGGGTCGGCCTCGTTGCCCTGCACGACACTGGCCTGGCGGAGACCGATGGTCTCACCGTCGACCTGGATGGTGGTCTGACTCTCTGTGTTCGCGACTTCGTCGCCGAGGTGCTTGGTCTGCTCGCCCAGAAAGCCATCGATGGTGAAGACGAGCAGGTAGGCCAGGCGGCGCTTGTCGTCGCCGGCGGCAAGCTCGTAGAGGCGCTCAAGCTCGTCGATGACCGGGCGCGTGAACAGTTCAGGAAAGCGGTCGTAGACGGCGGAGGTGTCGCACACGGCCTTGCGGCCCGAAAAGTGCAGGTAGTGTTCTGTCTCCAGGGCGCCAACGAACGCCTCGGCCTTGCGGCAGTACTTCTCGAGGTCGAGCACGGTCACGGGAGTCTCCTTGGACGACGTTGACGACGATCTGGACCGCACTCTAGCAGCTTCTCATCATCGTCCACAGCAATCTGGAGCCACGCGAGGTGGACAATCGCGCGGTGGACCGGCACCGGTCCACGATGCGCCGGCGTCCGTTCGCGGTGTGCGTGTGCAGCGGGTACACTGGCGCCCATGCCGCCGCGCCCCGGAGACATCGTCGAGCTCGACATCACTACCCTCGCCTATGGCGGGCAGGGCGTAGCGCGCGCCGACGAGTTCGTGGTGTTCGTGCGCGGCGCCATCCCGGGTGACCGCATACGCGCCAAGGTCACACGGCGCAAGAAGAGCCACGCGGAGGCGCGGGTCATCGAGATCCTCTCCCCGTCACCGCGCCGTGTCGCTCCGGTGTGCGGGCACACCGACGACTGCGGTGGCTGCGAGTGGCAGACGCTCTCCTATGCAGCCCAGCTCGAGTTCAAGCAGCAGCAAGTCGTGGAGTCGCTCGAGCGACTCGGCCACCTCCGGGAATTCACTGTTGAGCCCATCCGCGGCATGGACGCGCCCTGGCGCTATCGCAACAAGATGGAGTTCTCGTTTGGCGAAGCCGAGGACGGCGCCCTTCTGCTCGGCCTGCACCGTCGCGGCTCGTGGCGGGAGATCGTCGAGACGACAGACTGCCTGCTGGCCTCGGAGCGCATCAACGGAGCCCGGCAAGCCGTCGCCGACGCCGGCCGTGCCCTCGGGCTGCGCCCCTTTGGCCGCGAGCACCACCATGGCCTGCTGCGCCACCTGGTGGTCCGCGAAGGCCACAGCAGCGGCGATCTCTTTCTCAATCTCTACGTCTCGGGACGCTTTCCTGAGGAGATGGCACTGGCCGAGAGCGTCGCCGAGACATGCGGATGCACCTCGTTCGGTGTGACCGTCAACGACACGCCGGCCGACGCCGCGGTCGGCGACGGCCCACACATGCTGCTCGGCCCGCCCTACCTGCGCGAACGCCTCGCCGGCGTGGACCTGCGTGTGCCGGCCACCGCCTTCCTGCAGACCAACAGCGTCATGTGCGAGGCGCTCTACGCGACGGCGCTGGACTTCGCCGCCGCCGACCCCGCGCGCCCCGCCGCCGACCTCTACTGCGGCATCGGCTCGCTCAGCCTGCCCCTCGCTCTCCAGGCGCGTCAGGTCCAGGCGGTGGAGATCCAGGCCGACGCCATCGTCGCGGCGCGGGAGAACGCCAGGCTCAACGGCATCGTGAATGTCGGCTTCCACGCCCGCGATGTGCGTCCGCTGCTCAAATTCCCCCCGCACCCCACTCTGGACGCTGAGCGCACCGACCCATCCGAACGCCCGGCCGCTGTTCTGGTCGACCCCCCGCGGGCCGGAATGGCGCGCAAGGCGCTGCAGCGCACGGCCGCCTTGGGCGCCGATCGCTTCGTCTACGTCTCGTGCAACCCCACGACGCTGGCGGGCAACGGGGCGGAGCTCACGGAACTCGGCTACCGGCTGGAACGCGTAGCGCCGGTCGACATGTTCCCACAGACGCACCACATCGAGACGGTCGCTCTCTTCGTACGCCAGGACTGACGCCGCCGCTCCGGCGCCGCGGGTCAGTCGACGCGGACAGGCCGACGCAGCTGCGCCAGCAGCCGATCGGCGTTGACCGCGAGGAAGGCGACGGAGAGCAACGGCAAGGCGGGCAGGGCGGTCCACCACATGGCCACCGCGATGGTGGCGAGGAACGAAGCGACCATCGCCACGGCACTCCAGCCCACGCGCAGGCCAAAGCGCCGCGCCGTAGCCAGATACAGGGCAAAGAAGATCACGTCGCTCACGCCCAGACCGGTGAACGCTTGGGCGTACGAGTAGCCGAACCACGTGACGGCGATGGTGAAGTAGCCGACGACCACTGGCCCCTGACCGATGAGCGCCTTGGTGGGCCCGGCGGCCACGCTGACGATGTCGATGACCGCCGACACGGCGGCCACGATGACGATCCAGCTGAGCTTCTCCAGCTCAGCGGCTATCCACATGCCCAGCGCCCCGGCAGCGACGATCTTGGCGACGTTGGCCAGCGGGACCCAGCCCAGCCAGACGAAGAGCACGGCAAGCGGCAAGGCGACCAGCGTCAGCAGCGGAAGACGGCGACCCAGCACATGCAGCGGAAGCATCCCCCACACGAGCACGGCCATCAGGCCGAGCACGATCGCCGACGACACCATGATGTCGGCCCGGACCGCGAACGCCGGCAGAAGGCTGCTGAAACGAACGTAGACGATGAGCAGGCCGCCGGCGGCAACGGCCGGCGCGAGGCCCCTCATGGACTCAGTACGGAGGGATGTTGTCGTACCACCCGCCGAGTCTCCGGAAAGCCCGCCAGAAGGCCGCTTTGAGCCGCTGCTCATCGAGCGACACATCGATGTCCGGAGTGACGAGCACCTCGGTGCCGGGCATGAGCTCCACGATCTCGCCGGGCTTGTACTCCAGCTTCCGGGCCAGGGGGATCTTGGCGTCGTCGAGGGCCGCCACCGTCTCCTCGCCCATCGCCACGATGAGCTTGGGGCTGACGATCGCCAGTTCCCGGCGCAGGTGGTCGAGGCATTTTCCTTCGGGCTTGGCCTCGCGTACGTCGCCGCACTTGACCACGTTGGTGCCGTACAACTGCAGAGGATCGATCTTGAGCCGCTGACAGCTCTTCATCAGCGCGGTGCCGGCGCGCCCGAAGAACGCCACGCCCTCGTGACACTCCGGAGGTCTGGCCTGGTACTTGACCATGAAGATGTCGGCCATGGGGTGCCCCGAACCGATGACCGGCATGGTGCGCGCGTGACGGCATTTGGAGCACCTGAGTATCTCGCCCGTGAGCTCATTGATCTCGCTGATGGCCCGGGTCAGATACTTGTCATAGATCTCATTGGGTTGCGCCACGCGATACCTCGGTTCGGGGTGTCCGCTAGGAGGTAGTTCGCGCCCCCCCGGCGAATCCCTCGGAGCGCTCCGGCAAATGGCGCGCGGCCCGAGTTATCCGCGCGCTATGCAGGGGAATCGTCCTGCCACGGGTCTTTGCCGGCGCCCGTGATCGCCGTCTGGATGAACTTGAGGGACTGCAGATAGATGAGGCTTCGTGGGCGCCGCACGATGCGGCTCTCGGCGAGGGCCGCGACGAAGTCCCCCGGCCCACCGAACTCGTCGATGCCGCACAGGGTCGTGCCGATACCGGGAAGCACGTGCGAGTCGCTCCCCGCCGCCGCGGGGATCCGGTAGCGCTGCGCGAAACGCTCGGCAAGCTCGTTGAACCCCGGGAAGGCGAGGCGCGCATTGAACACCTCGACCACGTCGATGCGGTTCACGTTGGCGCGCAGCACCTGCGGGCTCGGGATGGTATGCAGGCGGTCGAAGGGGTGCGGCACGTAGACGACGCCGCCCTGCTCCTTGATGGCGGCCACCGTGTCGGCGAAGGTCATGCCGCCGGGGATGGTGCGCTCAAGGAACAGGCCGATGACCTCGCCTTCACAGGTCTTGACCTCCTCGCCGACGATCACGCGCACGCCGTAGCGCTCGGCGATCTCCCTCGCTTCGAGGCCTCCGGCGGCGCTGTCGTGGTCGGTGATCGCAACGACGTCCAGGCCTACCTCGCGAGCGCGCTCCAGGATGTCGGCCACGGGCATCACGCAGTCCTTGCTGTGATGTGAATGGATGTGGAAGTCGGCGAACAGTTCGCGCTGCTGGCGGCGGCGGCGCGGCAACGGCTGCCTCCGCCGCCCCGCGACCTCGTCGTACACCCCTTCGATCTCCCCGGCGACGCGCTCCCAGTCGTAACGGCGCACGCCGCGCAGCCCCTCGTACGTCAGGCGGACACGGGACCCGGGGTCGTCGAGAAGCCCACGCAGCGCGGCAGCCAAAGCCCGTGGCTCGCGCGGGGGGACCAGCAGCCCGTCCACGCCGTCGTGAACGACCTCATCGTAGCCGGGGACCCGCGACGCCACCACGACGGCGCCCGCGGCCATGGCCTCGAGCAGCGCGACCCCGGCCGTCTCCGGTCCCAGCGACGGCGCGCAGAACACGTCCGCGCGGCGATACAGCTCCGGCATATCCGCACCGGCGACGAGGCCGTGGAACGTGATGCGCCCGGCGAACGCCGGTGGCACGAGACGACCGTAGCGCCGCTCCTGTCCGGCCGCCCCGCACACGTCGATGTGAACGTCACCGGCACGATCCTCGAGAAGGCGCAACGCGCGGAGCAAGACGCCAAGCCCCTTGGGACGCGACTCGGCGCCGGCGAACAACACGCGCTGCGGGCCGGGCTCCCTCGCGTCGCCCGGCCGGAAGCGCGCCAGATCCAGGCCGGGCGGGATCACGCGGTAGGCTCCGGGGAAGCTGATCGCCGCCGCGTCGCGGACCGCACGCGACGAGGCAATAGCGCAGTCGAGCGAATCGAACAGGCGCCGCAGCTGCGGCCGCGTCGCCCAGAACGGCGCCAGGCGTTCGGGGTTGGCGTGGAACGTCGCCACCAGCGGACACCCGGCGTGTCGCAGGGCGGTCCAGCCCAACCCGGGCACGAACGGCTCATTGAGATGCAGCAGATCGAAGCTCTCGGCGGCGAGGAGCACGTCGATGTTGGCGATCAGGTCGGCCGGCGCGGCGATAAGCTTCAGAGAGCGGCTCTCGCGTACGGCGTACGTGGCGCCCGCGAAGAAGTAGCGCGGGTAGGGTTCGCCGGGCAGAAACACCGTCTCGCGCTCACCGGTGAGCACGGCCTGCACGCGGCGACGCGCCTCCGCAACGGCGTCGCCGTCGCCGCTCGGTGCGATCACGGTGACGCGGTGGCCGGCCGCGGTGAGTCGCTCGACCAGGGCCTGTACCTGGCGGTTCACCCCCGAGGGCCGCGTCCACAGGAACGGCGTCAGAATACCGAGCTTGTGGCTCATACGATCCATGCTACTCCACGGCGCTCTGGAGCGGCGGCCGGCAGAAGACGGGTGGGCCGGCGCCGCACGCGGCGCCGGCCCACCCAGACCTGCTCATCTGTTCCGCCGCGGCTTGAGTCTCGCTCAGCCCTGGCAGACCGCGGTGGCTCCGTAGCCCTCGCCGGCGATGAACTCCTCGGTCATCCGGCGGCATTCGTCGTCGGGATGCTGCACCGGCGGCGACTTCATGAAGTAGCTGCTGGGGCCCTCGAGCGAGCCGGCCAGACCGCGGTCGAGGCCGATCTTGGCGCAGCGCACCGCGTCGATCACGATGCCGGCGCTGTTCGGCGAGTCCACGACCTCGAGCTTGAGCTCGATGTTGAGCGGCACGTCGCCGAAGGTGCGGCCCTCCATACGGATGTAGGCCCACTTGCGGTCGTCGAGCCACTTGACGTAGTCGCTGGGGCCGATGTGCACGTTGTCGGCCCCCATGTCGTAGTCGAGCTGGCTGGTGACGGCGTTGGTCTTGCTGATCTTCTTCGACTCGAGGCGCTCGCGCTCGAGCATGTTGAGGAAGTCGGTGTTGCCGCCGACGTTGAGCTGGCTCGTGCGCTCGAGCTTCACTCCACGCTCGCGCATGAGGCGCGTCAGCACGCGGTGGACGATGGTGGCGCCGACCTGGCTCTTGATGTCGTCGCCGATGATCGGCACGCCGGCCTCGACGAAGCGCTTCTGCCAGTAGGTCGGGTCGCGGGCGATGAACACGGGGATGCAGTTCACCATGGCGCATCCGGCGGTGAGGATCTGCTCGGCATACCACTTGGTCGCCTCTTCGCTGCCGACGGGCAGGTAGTTGACCACGACGTCGGCCTGAGTCTCCTTGAGGATGCCGACGATGTCGGCGGTAGGACCAGGCGCCTTGGTGATGATCTGCGACAGGTACTTGCCCAAGCCGTCGTGGGTCATGCCGCGCACCACCTTGACGTCTTTCTTGGGTACGTCGCTGAACTTCACCGTGTTGTTCGGCTTGGTGAAGACGGCCTCGCTGAGGTCCAGGCCCACCTTGTTCTTGTCGATATCGATGGCGGCCACGAACTCGATATCCTTGATGTGGTAGCCGCCGAGCACGGGGTGCATGAGCCCGGGCACGAAATCGGTCTTCTTGGCGTTCTTGTAGAACTCCACGCCCTGCACGAACGACGATGCGCAGTTGCCCACGCCGATGATCGCAACGCGTACTGGGTTTCCCAAGATCGGTCTACCTCCACTACCTGCGACCGTCGAGACGGTCGCCTGGATTCGCGTCGCCCGAGGACTTTCGCGGCGCTCCCGCCGGGCTCACGATAACGCGCGAAAGTATATCACGGGGCAGGCGATGACCGTTGCCGCCGTGAACGTGCCCTCGGTGTGGAGCTCGGCGAGGCCGCCTCAGGCAGACGACGCCGGGCCATCGCCAACGGCGCGCAGCTTGTGCAGCACGTGGAGCACGCGGTGGACCACGGTGATCGAAGTCAGCAGCGCGAGGAGGTACACGACGTACTCAAGCACGCTGGCCGAACCGATGTGCCATCCGGAGCACAGGAAGCCCACGCCGAGCACGACGAGGCGCTCCGGGCGGGACATGAGGCCGACTTTGCACTCCACTCCGAGCGCCTCGGCGCGCGCGCGCGCATACGAGACCATCTGAGCCGCCCCCATGAACACCAACACGCCGACCATGGGCCACCACTGCTCCCGACGCGCGAAGTAGACGACGAGCGCCCCAGAGATCAGGAGTTCCGAGACACGATCGGTCGTGGAGTCGAGGAAAGCGCCGGCCTTGGTGGGCCCCACGCCGGCGCGCGCCACGGCTCCATCGACGGCGTCGCAGATCGACCCGATGGCGCCCACGATCACGGCCCACACGAAGTGGCCGCCAAGAACGAGCGGCACGACGCCGACGGCCAGCACCAGCCCGAACAAGGTGAGAATGTCGGCCGTGACGCCGAGGCGAGCGAGCACGACCCCGATCTTGAAGAATCCGCGCCGGGCGCCGTCGGTGTAGCGAGTCTTGAGGCTCGTCACGTCAGCCGTCACGCTCGCGCGCCGTGACGACCGGAGAGATGACCTCGCTCGGCTGCGCGTTGAGAGCGAAGACGTAGGCCGCCAGGACCACCAGGCCGCCGGCGACGGCGTCGACGATGAAGTGGTTGCCGGTGGCCACGATGGCAACGAGGACGACGATGGGGTAGGCGAAGCCCGCCCAGCGCAACCGGCGATGGTCGGCCAGCATGAAGACCGCCAGCGCGATGAACACGGCGTAGGCGAAGTGCAGGCTCGGCATGGCGGCGAACGGATTGGCGAGGAAGCCGTCCTCCAGGATGTGTTGGCGCGCACCGTGGAGGAAATTGATGTCGGCCACCCCCGACGTGAAGATCATCCGCGGCGGCGCCGTGGGCAGCAGGAAGAACAGGATGACGGCGATGAAGTTGATCCCGAGGAACCAGTTGCGGAACATGGCCCATTGGCTGCGCCGTTGCGTGAACACCCAGAGCATCGTGCCGATGATGAGTGGCAGATGCAGACCCGTGTAGCTCCAGACGAGGAACTGCATCAGTGGGTCGAAGGCGCTCACGTGGCCCTGGATCCAGGGTTCCCAATAGATGCCGAGGGCCTTCTCGAGATTCATGAAGAACATGCCGTTGGCCAGAGCGATAGCCTCGCGACCCATGACCAGGGCGCGGGAGACGTCGTAGACGGCATAGCAGGCCAACATGATCATGCCTTGGCGCAGCACGTCCTCGCCGCCCCTCGGAGCGATCGAGAACGTGGCGTCGTTGAGCAAGCGGCCGCCAAGAGGATCGACACGCCGATTCACTGTGTGCGGACTCCCATCAGATGAGATACGTGGCTGCGGCCCATAACTTCTGGACGATAGCAGAGGGTCGAAGGCGCGAGCAACTCTTTGGCGGAGGAGGAACGCACCGGAGATGGATGGTGGGCCGTGAAGGATTCGAACCTTCGACCTTGGGATTAAGAGTCCCCTGCTCTACCAACTAAGCTAACGGCCCATCGGTGGCGAGGCGATATGGTACCAGCCTGCCGCCCTCTTGCCAAACGAGCGCGGCGACCCGCATCCGGTGATGGTGTCAGCCCCCGAACACGGAGTGTCCGGCGACCTCGTAGCCCTCTTCCTTCACCGCCGCCTCGATGGTCTCGAGGGTCACGCCGGCCTCGTCGAAATCGACCGCGACGCTTTTCTCGGCGATGTCGACGGCGACCAGCCGGACGCCGCCGAGCGCCCCGACGGCGTTCTCGATGGCCATCTTGCAATGGTTGCAGGAGATGCCCGGCACGTTGAGCACTGCGTGGGTCGGTGTCATGGTGACTCCTTGTCTCCTTCCGGAGAGCCGAGCTCCGCCAGCTTGTAGGTCGCGGAGCGGCCCTCGCCATGGTCGACGGTGACACTGTCCAGTGTCGCCAGAAGCTCGACGACCCTCCCCTCCCCTCCCGGCGTGGAGATGGTCGCGCCCCGCTTGGGGGAGCGCTTTCTGAACGAGACATAGACGCCGTGTTCGTACTTGAGACAGCACATGAGGCGGCCGCAGCACCCC
>Ga0302323_100005543_pt1 | contig 10357 bp, 9 predicted proteins | sample Fen_T0_3_FD_201950 | JGI IMG/M metagenome (GOLD analysis project Ga0302323, IMG submission 201950) | Peat permafrost microbial communities from Stordalen Mire near Abisko, Sweden - Fen_T0_3 | ecosystem: Environmental > Terrestrial > Soil > Wetlands > Permafrost | place: Sweden: Abisko... | reverse complement strand
CATGCGCAAGCGCATCAAGGTGGCCGGGTGCCTCGGCGCCGGCTACACGCCGCACGGCGCCGCCGTCGACCCGGCCCGGCTCGCCCGCGGGCTCGCGGACGTCGTCGAGGCCATGGGAGTGGCCATCTACGAGCACACCCCCGTCACGCGCCTCGAGCCGCACGTCGCGACGACGGCGTTCGGCGACGTGCATGCCCACGTCATGGTCCGCGCCACGGAGGCGTTCACCCCCGAGCTCCCCGGCTACGAGCGCACCCTGGTGCCGATCTACTCGCTGATGATCGGCACCGAGCCGCTCCCAGACGCCTTCTGGGACGAGGTCGGATGGAGCGGCCACGAGGTCTTCGGCGACTTCCGCTTTCTCATCTTCTACGCCATGCACACCGCCGACGGCCGCATCGCCATCGGCGGCCGCGGAGCGCCGTACCACTTCGGCTCGCGCCTGAGCGAGAAGTTCGAGCGCGCGCCCGTGGTCCGAGAGCACCTGCGCGCGCTCCTCGGCGAGCTGTTCCCCGCCATCGGCGACGTCGAGGTCACCCACCACTGGGGCGGGGCGATCGCCGCGCCGCGCGACTGGTACACCTCGGTCGGCCTCGAGAGAGACACGGGGATGGCGTGGGCCGGCGCCTACGTCGGCGACGGCGTCTCGACGACCAACCTCGCAGGCCGCACGCTGCGTGACCTGATCCTCGGGCAGGAGACGGAGCTGACCTGCCTGCCGTGGGTCAACCACCGCTCCAAGGAGTGGGAGCCGGAGCCGCTGCGCTGGGTCGGCGTCAACGCCGCCCTGCAGGCGATGGCGAGCGCGGACGACGCGGAGCTGCGCACCGGCCGCCCGAGCAGGCGGGCCACCTACGTGAAGAGGATGATCGGCGCCTGAGCCTGCGGCCGGCGCCCGGCGTGCAGCCGCTACGGCCGGCGCGCCGGCCCGGACCTCAGGTCACTCGAGGAAGTCCGCCGGAGCGCTCGTGTCCTCGGGCACCGGCGTGTACGCGGGCGCCGGCACCAGAGACGGCGCGGGGCTCGCGCTCGAGCTCGGCGACGGGCTCGGGGACGGCGTGGGCTTCGGCGGCGGCAGCTTGAAGCACGACGGCGCGTGCGCGATGCAGTAGCGGATAAGCCGCCGCGAGTTCTCCGCGTTGAGGTGCGCGCCGTCGTAGAACCCGTCCGGCGTGCCGCCGAACGTGCTGATGTTCAGGCAGTTGAGCACCTTGAAGTCCAGGTGCTGCGACAGCCGCGAGAGGTAGTTGCGCAGCCACTTCTCCTTGACGCCCCACCCCACGGAGAGGAACGCGCTGAGCGCGCGCGGGTGGTACGGCATGATAACGATCAGCGGCTTGATGTGGTTCTTGTTGAGCAGGCGGACGGTCTGCACGAAGTAGGCCATCGCGCGGGTGTGGTGCGGCAGCCGGCCGTTGCCGGCCTTGGCGAGCATGTCGGGGTCGAGGTAGCCGTTGAGGGCCTGCTGCAACGTGAGCCCTTCCTTGCGCTTGGTGTCGTAGCCGTTCCACCAGAGCATGCCGTCGTAGCCGTACCGGCGTCCGCTGAGGATGTTGCGCTTGGGCTGCTTCATGGCCCACGGCGTCTTGGCGTCGATGAGCGCCTTGGGGAACGCCTGGGACAGGCGCTTGTCGACGATGAGGCCGGGGTTCATGGGCACGTCGGCGAGCGTGGTCGCCTGCATGCACCAGATGACCGCCGGGGGCTTGTCAGGATGGCTGTCGAGGACCCAGTCCGTAACCGCCCAGGCGTCCTCGGGACGACCGTTGTGGAAGCCGAAGTTGAAGGAGACGAGGCCGGTCTTGCTCCTGATCGTCGCCGGGTCCATGCGCAGGCTGCGGGAGCCCCCGTAGACGAGCACGCGCGGGACGCGCGGCATCTCCTGGTACAGGTCGCACTTGAAGCTGCGATCCGTGCCGCGGCTGTAGTAGCTCTTGAGCTGCCACGTGGGGGTGGAGTCGCCGCCCAGGGCGATGGGGATGGAGACGCCGAGCAGGCACGCGACGCCGAGCGCCACGAGCACCAGCCTGGTGCGCCACCCTCTCCCCGAGACTCCCACCACGTCGACCCCTTTCCTCGGCCCAGACTAACAAGCCGTGGCGCAGGTAACAAATCAGGGGGCCGTGTACTGGCTCCCGTCGGAGAGGTTCACGGACAGCGTGTACGCGGTGCCGGCGCCGGGCGTGTAGACGTAGTCGCCTGCAGCCTTGCCGGGCGTCATCGGGGCGTTGGTGAACGGGTTGGTCGGCCAGGGGTTCACGAAGCCGCCGAGCGTCGCCTGTGACGCGTCGGCAGGCGCCGAGCCGCTGGTCGCGATGGAGGCCTGGATACCCGTCTGGATGGACATGATCTGCGCCTTGACCACCGCGTCCTTGGCGACGTCGATCTTGCCGGTGGTGTTCTCCACCGCCTGCTTCTGGCAGCCGCAACCGGGGAGCGCCGCTGCAGCGGCGAGCGCGACCAGGGCGACCAGCGCCAGGGCGATCGTCCGTCTCATTCGTATGCCTCCGCTGTCCGGTGCGGTCGCCACGGCGACCCTCTCGGCCGCCACGGCGACCGACTCTGCACGTGTATCGGCAGCGTTCGCCGCGCGCTCAAGCGCTCCTCGTGGTGTTCAAGTCGGGCGCGGGATGGGCGATACTGAAGGCATGAAGCGCCCGAGCCGGCTCAAGCAGCCCCACCTCCTGCGCCGCGATTGGGTCGGGGACGCCGTGCTCACGCTCATCGCCGGCGCCATCCTGCTCGCGGCCGTCTTCCTCCCGTGGGTCAACGAAGACGCGCCAGGATGGGTCAACTTCAGCCTCCGCGGGGCGAAGGAGTTCAACGGCGTGCTGCAGACGCAGTGGGGCTGGCCGGCTCTGGGGCTGGCCGTCGCGGTGCTGGTCGCAGGCGCGGTGATGCTGCTCACGCGCCCGCACCGGCTCTCGATCTACCTGGGCGCGCTCGTCGCGGTCCTCGGCGTCGCCGTCTTCCTGGTGGCTCAGGACGCCGCCGCCCACATCGGCTACAACGACCCCGGCGTCGGCATGTACCTCACGACGCTCCTCGGCGTGCTGCTCGTCCCGATCGGCATCGCCGCGGCGCTGGTGGCACTGATGCTCGTACGCGCGGAGGGGCGGGCGCCCGACGAGCCGTCCGCCCCAGCGACGCCTCCGCCTATAGCCCCGCCAGCTCCCGAAAGCGCTCCACCGAGCTGATCGGCACGCCGAGCAGTTCGGCGATGCGGAACTTCGCCATCATCGCGTTGGGCTCGCCCGGGTGCAGGTTCGAGTGGTCGAGGATCCGCCCCAGCCCCTTCTCTCCCCTGAGCTGCTCCATCGCGTAGCTGTCGCTGAGGTCGCGGACCGTACAGCCGAGCTTGTCCGCGACGTACCGCTTCGCCGCCGGAAGGCGCATCCCGCGGGCCATCTGCATGCGCGCGACCAGGTCTCCGGCCGTGCGCATCCCGCCCATGCCCGCGGCGAGCGCGTGGGTGACGTCCATGCCTCTGGAGTCACCCGAGCCCACCTACAACCCGTCGCAGCGGAGGATGTCGACGTGGGCCTTGGCCGCCCGGGACGCAGCGTCCTCGGGCGGATACCCGTTCACCGGCACGCCGCCGACACCCTCGCCGACGTTGGGGTGCACCGGGATGCGGGCGACGTCCATGCACGGCTTGGTCACGGTGATCGAGTAGGCGGCGTTCCAGGCGCAGCTCTTGCCGGTGCGGATGTTGACCGCCGGCCCGAAGATCGTGGCGCCGGCGTCCTGGCAAACCTCGAGCTGTTCGCTGGGCCAGAGACCGGCGAGCCGCCGGCCCTCCCACTCGAGCTCGCCGTGCACGCCAATCACGAACTCGCCGGCCATGCCGACCTCGATGCCGGCGTCCGGGTATTTCCCACGCAGGTGCTTGACCGCGCGCAGCGTGCTGAAGAAGTCGGCGTCGCCGGCGCCTCCCGTCGTGTCGAAGTCCATGCCGTCGGCGCCGGCGTCCAGCATGCCCTCGCCCACGTAGATGAAGTCCTTGGTGGCGTGGTCCATGGCCTCGTCGATGGCCGCGCGGGCGCCGGCGATGTCCCCGCGCGGCAGCAGCTCGAACCAGTTCTCCGCCGGGCCGTCGGGCTTGCTGTAGAAGGCCAGGTTGGGCTGCGCGCCGTACTGCACCGGCGCCGTCATCATCAGCTGGCAGTTCTGCATCACCTGCTGCTGGAACGGCAGGATGGTCTTGATCGCCTTGTAGCTGTACTCGATGTGCCAGAGCTCGAGGATGTCCTGGCCCAGACGCTGCTCGCTCTCGAGCAGGTCGAGGAGGTCGGTGCCGGTCATCTTGCTGCCACCGCCGTCGCAGCTGAGGACCACCTGGTCGCCGATGTCGACCGCGGTGAAGGCCGCGCGCGAGGCGTAGATGTCCAGCAGGTGGTCGAGCTCGTCCTGGGTGAGCGGCGGGACCTTGGCCTTGCGCGCCGCCTCCCGCGTGGCCGCCTCCAGGTCGGCGCGCAGCTCGCTGCGCGTCAGCTCGACCATGAATCCGTCGCCCATACGGGTCGGGATCTTCGCTTCCACCGGCAACTCCCTGCCTCAGAGTGATGAGCCGGCCGCAGGCTCCGCGGCGTCCGGGGCGAATCGTATCAGGAGGCGCCCGCCGCGAACGCGCGCCGCGGTTGACCCGTCTCGCACACGCGAGGACACTGAGAGAGGAAGAAGGGGCCGACAAGTCATCATGATCCGACGCACCGCACTCATCTTCGGCGTTGCGCTGCTCGCGGCGATCTGGTTCGGCGCGGGCGCTGCCGCGCCGGCCCGCGCCTCCGCCGACACCCAGATGCGCGACGCCGTCATGGCCCTCCGCGGGCTCATCGACCGCGAGGGAGCGGCCGACTTCTTCACCTACCCCACCAAGTCGAACGTCCGCGCCGGCCACCTCGACGACCCCTGGTGGCCCGTGAACCCCTGGACCGGACGACGCATGACCGCCGGCGTGAGCCGCGGCCACTACCGCTACGAGGTCAGCGCCGACCGACGCCGCTACCGGCTGATCGGCTACCTCGACCGCGGGCGGATCGTCCTCGAAGGCGGCATGCCCAAGACGATCATGCTGGCCTACGACCACCGCAGCGAAGAGGGCATCAACCTCATCCGCCAGTACATCGAGGACTACGCCGCCGCCCACGACGGCGTCTACCCGCTGCCTTCCGAAGTGAGCGACGTCGGTCCGGTGGGCAGCCAGCCCCGGCACCGCTACTGGCCGAGCAACCCCTGGGACCACTACAACATGACACAGCGAGCCGACCACGGCTCGTTCTCCTACGAAGTGGCCGCCGACCGCGCGTCGTACACCCTGCGCCTGCACCGCGCCCTCAAGCCCGACTACGTGCTCACTGGGACGACCGTCACCAGTCCGTGGCAGCAACTGCTGACCAGCCTGGAGGACGAGATCCTGCGCCGCAGCGGCCGCATCCTCGCCGGCTACGTCGGCCAGTGGGGACTCCAGCACGCCGGCACGCTCCCTACGGTGACCGAATTCGCCCCGGCCCCCGGTGCGGTCGGGAGCGCGCACAGCGACTGGCCGCAGGACCCGAGCAGCGGCGCCGCCATCCAGCCGGGCACCAGCCCCGGCTCGTACACCTACGCGCCCGGCGCCGCCGAGGCCTACACCCTCACCGTCCATCTCCACTCCGGGAACTTCCAGGCCGGCGGCACCGCGCCGTCGCCTGCGGAGCCGGCGCGCAGCGCCGGCTCCCCGGGGTCCTGACCACAGGAGGAAACCGTGACACGACGCATGCTCGTGGTCGTCCTCGCGACCGCCGTCCTCGCCCTTGCCCTCGCCGCCGCGGCGCCACGCGCCCTCGCGGTGGGCTTCGTGGACAAGCAGGTGGAGGCCGGAGGATTGCTGCTCCAGAACTACGTCAACACCTACGGGATGACGCACGGGTTCGCGTTTCCGGCCCCGGCGATGGTCAAGAAGGGCGGCGGGCTCGAGGACGCGACGCGCATCTGGCCGTCGAACCCGTGGACCGGCAAGCTCATGGGCCCCGGCTCGTCCCGCGGCACCTACACGTATGCCCTGCGCAACGCAGGCACGGCCTACAGCCTGACGATGCATCTCTCCAGCGGCAAGTACGTCTTCAAGGGGACCATGCCGGCGTGGATGAAGAAGGAGCGCGACCAGGAGTCCAAGCAGAGCCTCCTGCTGCTGCAGCGGTACGTCGAGGCGACCGCCGCATCCACTCACGTCTACCCGGCCACAGGAGCCTTCACCAAGGACGCCTACGCCGCCGCGGTCTGGCCGACCAATCCTTGGACGCTGCAGCCGATGGCGCTGGGTACGGGCGTCGGGGACTACTCGTACGCGCAGAAGAGCGGCGGCACCGGCTACGAACTGAAGACGACCCTGTCCGACGGCAAGAGCTTCGTCCTCGTACAGTTCGCGGTGGGCGCGCTGCTGACGGCGCCGGTGAACTGAGCAGGTGAGGCCGGCTTCACCTTCGAAGGCCAGTCGTCAGGGGGAAGCCACGGTCGACCAGACGAGCTGGCCGGGCGAGGCCGGCGCGACGTGCACGGCGCAGTGAGCCGCCGGCCGCGCCGGCCGTGAAGTAGCAAGCGGGGCGGGCGGCCTTCTCCATCCGCCCGCCCCGCTCGTCTTGTCAGCTCTGAGAGACCGGGCCCGGGGCCCGGTCTTCGGCAGCGATCGCCCTCAGAACTGGTTGCCGCTGCAGCTCACCTGCATCGGCGTGGCGTAGCCACTGCGGCCGCCGGCGTCGCGCCAGCTGGTCGTCTTCCAGTTCATGTTCTGCGAACCGGAGAGGTAGCCGACACCGCCGCCCGGCGCGGCCGAGATCACGGTGTTGCCGGGGAACGAGCCGCCGTAGACGTTGAGCGCGAGCACCTGCTGGGAGCTCGAGCTCTGCGGCGTCGCCTGGTAGTGGTGCGCGGCGTCCAGCAGGTTGCCGCTGACGACCCAGCCCGAGGGCGCGGTCACGTGGCGCTGGAAGTTGAACGCCGAGTCGCGCGTCTGCCAGATGGTGTTGCCGGTGACCGTGAAGTCGCTGGGGCCGTTGATCTCGAGGCCGGCGCCCCACTCCTGCGAGGCGACGTTGCCGGCGCCCTCGATGAGGTTGCCGCTGACCAGGCAGTCGCCGGCGGCGTCGCCGCCGTCGTAGCTCACGGCCTCGTTGCCCTGCGGCTCGAAGGTGCAGCCGATGATGTCGATGTGCGCGTACTGCGTCGCCGCCGACGTCGGGCGGCTGGTGCACTCGAGCCCCATCCGCGTCTGCGCCTTGAACAGGCAGCCCCTGAAGCTGATGTCGTGGATGCGGCCGTTGGCGTCGTTGATGGAGACGCCGTTCCAGCCGCCGCCCGTGGCGATCGTGCAGGAGTCGAAGACCACGTTCGAGGTGGTGCCCTGGAAGGAGAGCACCGCGCTCGTGGAGCTGCCGCCGCTGAAGGTGCACTTGTAGTAGTAGCGGTGGGAGAGACCGTCCGTGGCCAGGTTGCTGATCGTCTGGTCCTGGACCAGCGTGTAGCCGGCGGGGACGGACGGACCGTCCCCAGGCGTCGGCGTGACGGTCGGCGTCGTGGTGGGCGTGGGCGTCGGAGTGGGCGCTGAGGTCGGCGTAGCCGTCGGCCTAGCGGTGGGCGTGACCGTCGGCGTCGTGGTAGGCGTCGCGGTCGGCGTCACCGCAGGTGTCGGGGTGGGGGCCGGCGTCGTCGGCGCCGGCTCTGGGGTCGACCCGACGGAGATGCGCCACTCGCTGATCCCGGCGCTGCCCGACTGCAGCCAGCCGACGCGCATGCGGATGTACCGCCACGTGCCCTCGATGGCGTCGTGCGTCGTCGTGAGCGCGTTGGCGTCGTCCTCGGAAAGCTGCGTCCAGGCCGACAGGTCGTTGCTGCCGAACACCCGGTAGCCGATGCCGCCTGAGACCGCCCAGTCCACGTCGGAGGCGCACACGACCTTCGGTGACCCGAGGTCGATCGTCACCTTCTGAGGCACAGCGGAACTGGAGGCGATCCACGAGGTCGAGGAGTCGCCGTCGATTGTCGAGGATGCGGGATGGCCATAGGCCGACGTGTCCGCCGAGGCGGCGCTCGTCGTGGGGCTCGGCGTGGGATGCTTTCCGCGCAGCGCCTGGGACAGGGAGACCAGTGTCCGCGCCGTCCCGGCCACCTTGCGAGAGACTCTCAGCGTCTTCCGTTGCCGGGTGCGCCGGTCGAGCTTCACAGCGTCCCTGGCCACACGGGTGCCTGCCGACACGCTGGCCAGTAGAGCGTCGAGCGACGCCTGGTCGCACGACTCGGCCGCCAGGTAGAAGCGACTCAGCGAAGCGAGGTCGCGGTTCAGGCGGATGACGCCGCGATTCGCGTATACGATGCTCCGGAGGAGCCGGGGACCGCGTTGGCCGTGCCGGACCTTCTTGGCAAGGCGGGCCAGCTGGGCCTGGAGCGATGTACTCTTCGAGGTCAGCACGGTCACGCTCTGGCCCGGGTCGATGCCCTGCGCTTGTGCCGGCCCCGGCCAGACAGTGACGAACATCACCATGAGGAACAACGCGGCGGCGGTGACGACTGCGGGGGATGTCTTCACCGTGGACACTCCTGCCTCCTCTGATCGTGGAGTCAGCAGTGCAGGCCGAACCTTCCCGTGACCTTGGTGGGGGTGTCGCACCTGCGCGACTCGCAATGGCTAGAGGTCGATCGCGGACGCCCAGTGCATCCGCTCTACAAGCAGAGTCGGCACTGCCTGTCAGGAGTTAAGGGGAGAGTGCCGATACGTGTTACCGAAGTTGTGTACAGTTATCGGCGAGGCATGAGGGCATCCGCACCTGTGGGACGGGGTAGGAACGCACGTGTCCTCGCGGCGAACGGAGGGTGATGGCGTCGACCAGTAGTCCAACAGTCCGGATCGAGAAGCCCATACGCATGATCCGGGCTACGCGCGGCTGGGCTTCCCTGCACCTGGCTGAACTGTGGGAGTATCGCGAGCTGTTGTACTTCCTCACGTGGCGAGACGTGAAGGTCCGCTACAAGCAGGCTGTGCTGGGTGTCGCCTGGGCCGTCGTGCAGCCCGTGTTGACGATGGTCGTCTTCACCATCGTGTTCAACAAGATCATGAAGGTCCAGTACACCCCGTACATAGTGGACGGGAAGGAAGTCCCATACCCGATCTTCACGTATGCGGCCCTGCTGCCCTGGCAGCTCTTCGCCGGAGCTCTTGGGCGCGCGGGGAGCAGTCTTGTCGGCAACGCCAACCTGCTCACCAAGGTCTACTTCCCGCGGCTCATCATCCCCGTCTCGGGGGTGGTCGCCGGGCTCGTCGACTTCGCCATCTCGTTCGTCGTCTTCCTGATCCTGATGGCCGCGTATGGCATCACGCCGACGTGGCACGTCGTCTGGCTTCCCCTGCTGATCATCCTGGCGATGGCCACGGCACTGGCGTTCGGGCTTTGGCTCTCGGCGCTCAACGTCCTCTACCGCGACGTCCAGTACGTGATCCCGTTCCTCATCCAGTTGGGGATGTTCGTCTCTCCCGTCGTCTACTCACCCACCTTCAAGAACCCCGTTTACCGGTTCCTCTACGCGCTCAATCCCATGGCCGGCGTCATCAACGGCTTTCGCTGGGCGCTTATCGGGGGGAATCCGCCCAGCGGTACCACGCTGCTCTCGACGCTGATAGTCATCCTGCTGCTCGTCACGGGGCTGCTCTATTTCAAGCGCATGGAACGCACCTTCGCGGATGTGGTCTGAGCATGGGTGAGATCAGCGTCCGGGTCGATGGGGTCGGCAAGAAGTACATCATCGGGGGCGCTCTGCAGCGGCACACGACGATGCGGGACGCGCTCGTGACCGCCGCGAAGCGGCCCATCGAGCGCATCCGTCATCCCGGTGCGGCCACGCACCATGGCGAGACGCTCTGGGCGCTTCGCGACGTCTCGCTCGAGGTGTCCGAGGGCGAGGTCCTTGGGCTCATCGGAGGCAACGGCGCCGGCAAGAGCACGTTGCTCAAGTTGCTCTCGCGGATCACGGAGCCGACGGAGGGCACCATCGAGCTTCACGGTCGCGTCGGGAGCCTGCTCGAGGTGGGCACCGGGTTCCACCCGGAACTCACCGGGCGCGAGAACATCTACCTGAACGGCGCGATCCTCGGGATGGCCAAGGCCGAGATCGACCGGCGCTTCGACGAGATCGTCGAGTTCTCCGAGATCTCGCGGTTCCTGGACACGCCGGTCAAGCGCTACTCCAGCGGCATGTACGTGCGCCTCGCGTTCGCCGTGGCGGCGCACCTCGAACCCGAGGTCCTCGTCATCGACGAGGTCCTCGCCGTCGGCGACGCGGCGTTCCAGCGCAAGTGCCTCGGGCGCATGGAGGACGTGGCTGAGTC
>Ga0302323_100005541_pt1 | contig 10361 bp, 9 predicted proteins | sample Fen_T0_3_FD_201950 | JGI IMG/M metagenome (GOLD analysis project Ga0302323, IMG submission 201950) | Peat permafrost microbial communities from Stordalen Mire near Abisko, Sweden - Fen_T0_3 | ecosystem: Environmental > Terrestrial > Soil > Wetlands > Permafrost | place: Sweden: Abisko... | reverse complement strand
GGCTTCACGTTCTGTGTTTGGTTCAACACATCAGATTTTGAATATCCTTTTTCCGAGATGGAACATTAGTTATACCTACGCCGACTTAAGTGATCCCTCTTCATGGGAAAGTAAAATCCAGCCGAACACGAAAATGATTTTTGTGGAGACGCCTTCCAATCCCGCATTGGATTTGATTGACCTGGAGTGGCTCGGCAAACTGGCTGCGAAACGTAAACTCATTTTGAATGTTGATAATTGTTTTGCTACTCCGTATTTACAAAACCCAGCCAAGTGGGGCGCTCACTTAGTTACCCATTCCGCTACTAAATTTATTGACGGACAAGGCCGCGTAATAGGCGGTGCAGTACTAGGCACAAAAGAATTGATTAAAGAAGTACGTTTCTTCGCTCGACATACCGGTCCATCCATGTCGCCATTCAATGCATGGGTGTTATCCAAAAGTTTGGAGACCTTGGCCGTGCGCATGGAGAAGCATTGTGCGAATGCGTTGGAGTTGGCGCAGTGGCTTGAAAAATCAAGTGAAGTGAAATATGTGAAGTATCCATTCCTTCCCTCACATCCTCAACATGCATTGGCAAAAAAACAAATGCGCCTGGGTGGCGGAGTAGTAACGTTTGAAATCAAAGGCGGCATTGAGCGTGGACGGAAATTTCTGAACGCATTAAAAATGATTTCTCATTCTGCTAATCTTGGCGACACCCGAACCATTGCTACGCATCCATCATCGACAACCCATTCCAAACTCAGCGATGAGGAGCGTGCCGTGGTGGGCATCACGCCCGGGCTCATCCGCATTTCTGTTGGACTTGAAGCGATGGAAGATGTGATCGGAGATATCAAGCAGGCGATGAACGTTAGCCGATAAATGAACATTGATATTGATATAAATGACTTTCGGGATAGATTCGGACTTCTGTATCAAAAAATTTCATTACAGCAAAGAAGTAGGCATGCTCAAATAAAGGAGTATGAATCTTCTAAAAAAGAGCTTACAACAATAAACTCTAGGTTGACTTGGACTGAAAAGTATCTTGGTGGAAATTTTGGAGGTGATAAAGAAAAACTAAAACGAATTCAGTTTCTAAAAAATACACTTTCAAAACTTCGGACAGAATTAAAAAAAAATGATGCTGATTTAAAATCTGAGAATGATAAAGTTAGGGTAGAAGTTTTTGATTATTTATCGAAGAACTCTAAGAAATTCGAAGAACTTGTAGTTTATGAAAATATCAACCGACAACTATTGGTTGAGACTAGCTCATTCATAGCCCTTCTCAAAAAAGCGAAAAAAGGAATTAATGATGCTTTACTTTTTACTTCTTGGGAAAGCTTACTCAAACATCCAAGAGCCCAAAACGAACTTGACAAGTTTAAGGGACTGCTTAAAAATCTGCAGCTAAAGATGGATCAGTACGAGAATAAGACCGGTATAAAGCTTCTTAATGGCAATCGTCTCGAGGATTGTATTCAATTTTCAACTGAGAAAATAGCTATGAATAGCTTCAAAAAACTATACGATTCCATCAGCAAAATTTCTATGGCGATTACCAATAAAGTCAATGAGGCAGAGAGAGAAAAAGAATTTCTATTTGAAAGTATTTATCAAGCAGTGCTCTGATAAAAAGATAACAAACATTCATTCAATTACTTTTTCTTCACATCAATCCCCAATTCATCCAACTGTTCTTTTGAAATAGTTGAGGGTGTGTCGATCATCATGTCACGGCCGGCATTGTTTTTTGGAAAGGCAATGAAGTCGCGGATGGAATCAGCACCACCAAAAAGTGAACACAATCTGTCGAATCCAAATGCGATGCCACCATGCGGAGGCGCACCGAACTCAAATGCATCCATCAAAAAGCCAAATTGTTTTTTAGCTTCTTCGTCACTGAAGCCGAGCTTGGTGAACATCAACTGTTGGGTAACACGATCGTGAATACGAATGGAACCACCACCAATTTCTGTTCCATTCAATACCATGTCGTACGCATTAGCACGCACTTCTCCTGGATTGGTATCAAGCAGAGCAATATCCTCACGCTTGGGCGAAGTGAATGGATGGTGCATGGCGTGCCAACGTTGTGTCTCTTCGTTCCATTCCAGCAAAGGAAAATCAAGCACCCATAGAGCAGCGAATTTATTTTTATCGCGCAAGCCAAGTTGAGAGGCGACTTGCAATCGCAATTCACTCAATGCCTTTCTGGTCTTGTCTTTTTCCCCGGCAAGGATCAATAATAAGTCTCCGGCTTCGGCATTGAATTTTTGAGCGAAGCGCGCAAGCTCAATTTCATCAAAGAATTTGTCAACCGATGATTTGTATGTGCCATTAGCCTCACACCGAATGTAGATCAAACCTTTTGCTCCAACCTGTGGTTTCTTTACAAATTCAGTGAGCTCATCGATTTGTTTCCTTGTATAAGTGGCACAACCTTTAGCACAAATGCCCACCACCAACTGTGCATCATCAAACACACCGAAGCCTTTTCCTTTCGCCACATCGTTGAGTTCTTCAAACTTCATTTCGAAACGCGTATCGGGTTTGTCTGAGCCATAATATTTCATCGCATCAGCATAGGTCATGTGCGGCACCTCTTTCATGTCAATGCCTTTCACCGTTTTGAAAAGGTGACGGATCAATCCTTCAAAGATTTTTAAAATATCTTCTTGCGCAACAAACGACATCTCACAGTCGATCTGTGTAAACTCCGGCTGGCGGTCTGCACGTAAATCTTCATCGCGAAAACATTTTACAATTTGATAGTAGCGGTCAAACCCCGACACCATCAGCAACTGTTTGAAAGTTTGCGGAGATTGGGGCAGCGCATAAAATTCCCCCAGGTTCATTCGCGAAGGCACCACAAAGTCGCGCGCACCTTCTGGAGTACTTTTTATTAGTACTGGAGTTTCTACTTCAATGAAATTCAGGTTGTCGAGATAGACACGTGTTTGTTGCGCCATCTTATGACGGAGCTGCAAACTTTCACGCACCGGACTTCTGCGCAGATCGAGATAGCGGTATTTCATTCTCAAATCGTCGCCACCATCTGTTTCATCTTCGATAGTGAATGGGGGCGTTTTCGATTGATTTAATATCTCAAGGGAAGAAACTTTTATTTCAATTTCACCTGTAGGAATGTTCGCATTCTTTGAGTGACGCTCGGCTACTGTTCCTTCCACTTTGATCACGAACTCGCGGCCTAACTGGCGTGAGGTTTGCAATAAGGCTGTATCACTTTTACCTTCTTCCAAAAAAAGTTGGGTGATGCCATACCGGTCACGAAGGTCAATCCAAAGCAAACTGCCCTTATCGCGCGTGCGCTGCACCCATCCGGTAAGTATTACGGTTTTGTTAACGTCATTTATTCGCAGTTCACCGCAAGTATGTGTTCGTAGCATCGTTATTCTTATTAATTTTGAACCGCGAATTTAACTAATCTTAGTTAATCGTTGCCCGTACTTTAGAAATTATGAAAAAGATAATCCTGTTGTGTTCCGTGCTGTTGTTGGGTTTCTCGCCTGCCAAATTGATTAAAACAAAAATCGGGGATGGCATCACGATGTCGTTGCCATCAACGCTTATACCTATGGCAACGGATGACATTGTTAATCGTTATCCATCCGTGCGGGCTCCATTGGGAGCTTTTACGAATGTAGATCGCGATTCTGATTTTAGTGTGAATATTTCAGCTACTCAATGGCCCGATGCAGATATCGAACTAGCCGCTAAATTTTTTAAGTCAGGCATCTATAACTTGTATGACCGTGTTGACATCATCAGCGAGGGAATTCAGACTGTAAATAAGAAGAAATTTATTTTTTATGAGTTTGAATCGCGGGTAAATGGCAACAAAATGAAGGAGACAGAGCGCCAGGCGATATTTCGTTATGCTTATGTGCAGTATTATATTGGCAAGGACCGCACGCTGGTGTTTACCTTCAGCTGCCCAAAAGATCGCAAACCTGAATGGCAGGAGACAACACGCGCGATGATGAAGACGATCAAGATTAAATAAATTCAGTATTGATAATTTTTCTCTTTCTTTTTGTCAACGCTTTTCAAGACTGATGTAATGAATAAATTTTTATTTGGGGAAGATACCAAAGACTCTAGTTTCAATGATTTTGAAGCCTTGGTTTGGCTGTTCTCAATTCTCTGTTGATGAACAAGACTAGATTCCAGGGTTAAGACCTTAAACTCCACACGCCTGTTATTTGCTTTATCAGATTTGGTTTCATTGCCGTTCACGGGTTTGGTATCTCCGTACCCACGCGCGATCAACTGTGATCGCTCAACGCCTTGACTAACTAAATAGTTGACCACAGCCTCGGCGCGCCTTTGTGACAATAACAAATTATAATCTTTAGGGCCATCACTGTCGGTATGCCCGGCAATTTCAAATACAACGTTTGGGTTTTTATTAAAAAATATGGCCTCTTTATCAAGCTCAGCAAGGGACTGCTCGGACAAGCTGGTTTTGTCAAAATTAAATTTAATATTGTTCTGGGTCATGTTCATCCCGATTTCAACTGGTGCCATATAAAGATCTCTGTTGATCACCTTTCTTTTTTCACTGATCACCCAGATTGTATCGGAGGTTTCAAAATATCCAGGAGATGACAACGAAATAATGTACCAGCCAAAATCTTTAAGATCAATGTTGAATTCTCCGTTTTCGACTTTCCCGGAATAGTCTTTTATAAAATCACTGTCAAGATAAATTTCTATATCTGCATTGATTGGAGTTTGCGTCGTTAGGCCGACCACTTCTAAATGCAGGGAGACAACGCTTTCGGTTTTTGATTTATCATAAATTGAGTCGATTGTCAATGCATTGAAATAAATTCCTTCATTGCCCGGCAGGTTCATGGTAAAATATTCAATCTCTGTCTGAGCCAGCATCATTAAAGTGGATGCAAGAAAAAAGAAAAGTGCAAGGAGAGTTTTCATTTGTTTGAACAAGAAAACAAAACTCCTGATTTAATAGCTTCTTCTTCTTACACAACTTGCACTATGAGTTGCAGGATTCACTTGTCTGAGCAAAGATTGTTTTTTGATGTCATGAAATATCATTACCTCAAATTGGATTTCTGATAATATTTCAAATCCAGCGCGCTCAGTGTATTCGACCTGCTTGGCTTTCCAGTTTTCTCTATTGTAAATGAGTTTGCCTGGATGTGGCGAGGTTCCCATAATCCTTCTTTATTTCTTTTATTTATTTTTTTATTCACTCACTAGCATCATCTATTCGATGATCATACCTTATTTGCTTGAAAATAATTCATCAACCTAAGAAATTGGGTTTGATGAACTCCAAGCTTTTGTATTCTAAAGTGAAGAGACCTTATGAAAAAGCTCAAATCAATTGGGAGGTGTAAAAACCCAAAACTTATCTGAGCCATACCACACATACGCTTTTGTTTTAGTTGCTAGGTAAAGCCCTTGATTAGCGTTTCGAACAGTAGAGCCACCACCGCTTCCAGGTAAAGGTGTTAATATATCAGGCATAGTTTGAACTTGAACCCATACACCCGTTGCTGGCAAACTACCATAGTATGGCACTGGCACAAACTGAAACAAACGTGACCCTTTTGCCACATAACCCACCCCATTGATAGAAAATCCATGACATCTATCAAAGTTGTCAAAGAAGGGTGTTAAGAAAAATTCCTTTTTCCAAGTATCCTTCGCCGGATCGTAGTACCAAGTACTTAGTCCATCTCCAATGTTAGTACCATTTCCTCCGGAAATATATCCTAACCCGTTGAGTGAAAAACCGGCTGCACCAATCACTGCCTTACCTGGAAAATCGGCCTTACTGATCCAATTATCATTAATGGGATCATATTGCCAAAATTTGTTACCAACAGTAACATATGCAAAATTGCCAATTACAAAAGAGGCTGTACCTTCGCCCAATTCATCGGGAAAATCTTTTCTTTGATGCCACTGGCCAGTGGTAGGATTGTAATCCCATACATCTTTCATCTTCGTAGACACTCCAGAGACACTAGCCCATCCACCGCAAATAAAACCTGTCCCGTTTATTGCAAAGCTTGTTGCCTTTATTCTTCCTCCGCCCGGAAAATTTGCAACCTGTGACCACGCATTGGTGCTCACATCATACTTCCAAAAATCAGAAGTAAAAGCATTTTGATCATTTGACCCTAAACCAAAAAATAACTGGTCATTGATTGCAAACCCACTCAGATCAAAGGATTTAATTGGTCCAGGATAGGAAGTCAACTCAGCAGGGGGCGAATCGGTTAGCGTAAAAGACTCAACTTCAAACGAGTCGCTACCACCACCTCTGTTTACCAGACTGAACTTATTATTAGGGATTGTATTTATGGGAGCGACCACTATCAGTTCCGTTCCGTTATAAGAAAGCACAGCTCCATCGGCTTGCCCAGTGCTCGTAGGAAAAACTACCGCATAGTTGTTGCCCAAACCTTTTCCTTTGATTGTAATTCTTGTTCCTAACGGGCCAGAGGATGGTGAGAAACTATCAACTGTTGCAAGCATACTGAATTCAGTTACTGAAAGCGTGCTACCTCCAAGAGTTTCAACATAAATTTGTCCTTTCAGAGCATTAGGTGGAACTACTGCAGTAAGTGACGTGCTTGAAGCTGTGGTCACTTGGGCTACGCCATCTTTGAATTTTACAATATTTTTTGCCGGATCGGTACTAAAACCTGTTCCCTTAATTGTAACGATATCCCCTGCTTTTCCTGACACAGGATCAAATGAAGTGATGGCGGGTTGCGAGAGCACTGTGAAATTGTCGCCAGAGGTACCCGTAGCTCCATTTATTGTCAAAATGATCTTTCCAGATTTTGGATTAGCAGGTACAATGACTTTTAATTGAGTTACAGTTGCGTCTGTTACTGTAGAGCTAACCCCTCCAATCGTAACTATATTCTTTGAGATTTCATTATTAAAATTTGCCCCTTGAATGGTTACAATCGTACCTGCTATTCCCTCTGTAGGATCAAAACTAGTTATCGTTGGTGGGATGACGGTTTCATCCTTTTTACAGCTAATCAGATTAAGAATTATAATAACGAAAGCCAACGTAGTCAAAATCTTATATTTCATACAGGAGTTTAAAATTTTATTTCTTACGATTGTAAAGTTATAATTTTTTTTCATTGAGTAACACCCTTATCAACTGATAGCCTCATCGATTATATTGTGGTTTTTGCCACTAGACACAAGTTGCAATTTCAATTGCATTTCTTACTTGAATCCTTGATAATATTTCAAAACCCTCAATGCCCGAAGTGTATTCCACCGACTTGGCTTTCCGGCTTTCTCCATATCAAAATGAGTTTGGCCATGATGGGGCGAAGTTAAGTTCCACAGTCCGTCTTTATTTTTTTTGCTTTGAATCACTTTTATGGCATCATCCATTCTGGGATCGTACTTCACATGGGCGCATTGAAAATAATCCATTGCCTTGAGAATATCATAGTACCAACGTGAGGGGTAATATAATTTTAGAAAGTTGGGATTGATAATCTCTCCAGTCTTGTCGGACTTAAATAGTCTATGCATAAGAATGAATTCTTCGGAGTCACGTTTTACTTTCTCCAACTCCTTTAACCGGTAGCCGTAACCATTCTTTTTGTATTCCCAAACTCCTTCCAGTACAGAAAGCGTAGAGTGTAACGAACTGTGCTCACAACCTTTTCGGTTCGAGTGGCAATTAAATCCGCCATCGGCCACTTGTTGAGAAAGAAGGAAATCAACTATGGATTTTAGTAACTCTTCCTTTACTCGAAAATAGGACGAGTAATTCAATACCATTCCGTTGACGCACACATCACTCTTTTTATCGATGCCGATAGGAAGAATTCCTCCATCCGGACCTTTTAGATTTTTAAAAATGATGTCCAGTGTTTCTTTGATCGTTTTGTTATCTGGAGAGATCGCAAGATTTTTTAAATCCAATAAAGTGTAATGGCTGGAAGTCCATTTGGGTTGATAGAAACTTTTGCCCCAATGTCCGTTACGTAATCGACACGAAAGAAACTGTGAACCCCAACCTTCCTTCTCGATTTTTTTTCGGAGCCTAGGTTTGTCAATATTCAATAAGTCGCGATAGGTTTGGTATTGAATGGAGACATCACCCTCCAGAAGCCATCCTATGATTTCGTTGCTTTTCACTTTTTGCTATCAAGTTTGCAAAGGATCAATAAGTAGTTTAGTGGTTTTTTTCCTTGATCAAAGTGTTTGCTATTCCATTCAAGATTTCTTGTCTGAAATCTTCGTCATAGTCACAATTGGCAAGTAACACCATTCCAAGATCATGCTTCGGGAGCAATAGGAGATAAGACCGAAAACCTCTGTCTCCACCAAAGTGATAATAAGTTTTTTCCCCAGAAATTTCTTCGATGAACCAACCTAAACCAATTAAACTGAAATTCTCAGATGGCTTTAGCATAAGTTGGAGTGTTGATGTGCTCAAATATTCATGATTCTCATTCGTGTGAAGTGAATTCAGTAAACTTTTCATCCACAGTGCAAGTTCGTTGGAAGAAGAATTTAATGTGCTGCTCGGAGCATGTGCAGGATTGTACGGATAAATCTTTCTTGTATGAACTTTTTTAAAGATCCCTTTCGTATGTGGGGAGCATCGCAAAGCGGTATCTATTTTGAAGTAATCAAAGTCGGAGTGAATCATTTCAAAGGGTTGTAGAATATTTTGCTTCATGAACAGAGCGAAAGGTATATGAGCAGTACGCTCAATAATGTAGCCCAACACATCATAATCCATACTGCTATAGGCAAAGACTTTTCCGGGAACGGATTTCAGCTTCGTTGTAGAGAGACTTAAAACATATTTTTTAAGCGCGTCCGTATCATCTTGTTTATCAGACCAATGATAATTAACAATATCAGGCATGCCTGATGTATGATTAAGCAGATGTCGTACGGTTATATCTGCATACTTTGGATCAGCCAATTTAAATTCGGGAAGGAGTTTGCTTATTTTGTCATCCAATGAAAAAAAATTCTTGTCGATTAGATTCATCACCGCCTGGGCGGTAAAAAGTTTAGATAGGGATGCTGTATGAAATATTGTATTTTGATCAACTGGTTGTTTTGTGTTTATGTCCCTGACGCCAAATCCCTTGTTGTAAAAAACTTTATCATGATGAACAACAGCAATAGATAAACCGGGAATTGAATACTTTGTTTGTTTTGCCTTTATAAGAGAATCAATCTTTCCATCCAATGGAAGAGGCTGGCTATTCAAAGAAAACGATGGAATTAAAATGGTAAATACGAAAAGGTATTTCATTTCTGCACGAGGTGATATAATATTATGGAATAATTCTTTTCATTACCACTCCTGTGGACAGCATTTCTAAATAGTCAATCTTTTTAAGTCGTTGCAATAATTCTGAAAGGTAGCTTGAACTCATCGGTCCCCAGCCTTCATCGTCGAGTCCATGAGTATTCAACATTAGCCATCCTCCTCCAGAAGAGGCAAGAAACTTATTTACTTGTTCTTCAACATATTTATCGATGTTGGCTGGTCCATTTGACCCACATCCAAGGCGAACAGGTTGCTTAGATTTAGGAATTGGATTTATCATATTTCCGTCTGTCCGCACGGCCCTTACTTTGGAGAGCGCATACTTTTCCAATTCAGGTGTTGAGGCATTGAAAGCAAAATTGTAGACAGATTGTGTTGCATCAAATCCTTCGAGGTGTTCCTTAAAATAGCTGATGCATTTATCAATGAGGCTGGTTGCCTGATCAAAAGGCAGTTGGGTTAAGTTGGTGTGGTCCCACGTATGCATCATCACTTCATGTCCTCTTTTTTTCAGGGCATTCCAGTCATCAAAATTTCCCATCTGGCTGGGTAAGATATAAGGATCGGGTTGTTTGAAATCAGGCAAGTGCCCAGAGGCAATGACATTAAAACATGCTTTTAGTCCATACTGCTCATAGATGTAGGCAGTTTTGTAGAATGACCTTTTAAACCCATCATCAAAGCTAAGGGTGAGGATATGCGTTTTCTCTTTTTCGATGAAACCTGTAAACCCGGTTGCAAGTCCACCAAGAACTGTGGTTTTGATGAAGGATCTTCTGTCCATAGTTAAATGTTTTAAATCACCTAAGCACTCCAGTTACAATCATCTGTTGTCGGTCGGGAGACCCTTCAAATCCTGGTCCCTGGTATTCTACGAACACCGCTAGTTTATTCTCCAACCTGTAAGCCGTTAAAAATTGAAAACCGATAACGAAGCCCCACGACCTTGGATTTTTAGTTGCTGGTTGAAGATTATAGGTTGCGTTCCCAACTTCAAGATCAACAATAACCATTTGTTCTTCCTGACCAGTGTCT
>Ga0302323_100005540_pt1 | contig 10362 bp, 10 predicted proteins | sample Fen_T0_3_FD_201950 | JGI IMG/M metagenome (GOLD analysis project Ga0302323, IMG submission 201950) | Peat permafrost microbial communities from Stordalen Mire near Abisko, Sweden - Fen_T0_3 | ecosystem: Environmental > Terrestrial > Soil > Wetlands > Permafrost | place: Sweden: Abisko... | reverse complement strand
CGAACACGGGCTAGACCAGACAATTTGATTTTCAACAGGTCCTTGATTTGGAGGCACAGCCACACTGACATCGCGGGCAAGCCCCATTCCAACCAGAACCTCACGATCTTCATTCCCAGTACCCAAGTCAGCAACATTAAGACGAAGCTCTCCTTCGAAAACTCATCGCGAATATTCTGACCTTTCAGGCCCTTAATAAACAAAATACTTAGCACCACGAGCAGTCCGACAATGGGCCCTCCTGAAGGCTGGAGCTCACTGACCAGGTTGGTGCCCACCAATGGATCCTGCAGCAGTGAATAGCGCAGCATTAGCAGTGATGCCACTAAGACGTTGTACCAGCTACCAACAATCAATGCCGCAAGGCAGAGAGAGCAGACAATCGAAATTCCAAGAACGAACACGGCCCGCCAACGTTTGCACAACACCAAAGCCAGGCCAAGCATCGACCATAGATACCAAACCGTTGGATGCATACAAAAGCTGACCGTCAGCATTGCTATAGCTATCAACATCTCCTGCCAGATGCGAAGTGGTTTAGGTCGGCTCCACATAAAGAGCAAAACCACAAGCGTCGACATAGATAAAAAGGTCGGACGCCCTAAAGACAATCGCTGAAACATTCCATATTCCGTGAATGCAACCAGCGCGAACGCGCTTAACCACGCCAGTGGGTTACCAGAAGCGATCAAACCACCACAAGTGAACGTCAAAAATGCTAAGATGATAGAGAATTCGGCCAAGCCTTCTTGATCAAGGCCAAGGTGCTGATGGATGTACCGCAAAAATAAGTGCCAGCCTGGATGGCAATCCAGCTCGGATCGCAATTCTGGATTGAAAACCAGCACCTCGTTCCAATGCCGGTGATCCACCGCGAAAGCTGCATGACGAAGCGCATCGTCGGGAGGAAGGTAGCCGTACGAAATAATCTTTAGAGGAATCGCAAGAAAGAGTAGCGCGCAGCTAACTAAAAGTAGCGGCCGCATGATACGTTCACCTAAGGAAAGGGGTAGATCAGTCATAATATAGCTCAGATACTTAGCGCCTGCACTAAGCGCATCAATCCAATCAAATAGCGCAATCTAGAAAATACGCCGGCCACCTCACTCACTGCGCGCTATTCGCGGCCATTCTGTCCCATAGAGTCATCAAAAAAGGCCGCACGTTAGTGCGGCCTTGCGTAGGCTTAATATCAAGAATCTTAGAGCGGTTGACCAGTTGGGTCAAAGTTCACCGCGGTATTTACGGTATTGGAAGCACTGGCATTCGAACTAACATCCGCCGGCCCAATGCGCGGATGCTGCATGGTGAAAGCAGTTGCACCCGCGTTGACGGTACCATTATAGGTAATCGAGGTGCCGACATAGCCCTTGCCGACTTGGCTAACCAGCTCGGTCACCCAGTCTTTGCCGGTTGCATTGTCGGTTGTGTTACAAGCCACAACACCGGAGGTATTGTTGTAGGATATAGTGATCGTGTCGTTAGCAAACGTTCCTGCAGGAGCAGCCATCAGAATCTGCTGGCAAGCATAACCGATTTGGCGGGCATCGTTAGCCATGGCCTTGGCAATGGATTGACGACGGACCTTTTGGAAGGCCGGAATGGCCATAGCGGCGAGGAGGCCGATGATGACCACGACAATCATGATTTCTACGAGGGTAAAGCCCTTGGTAGTGCGTTGAATTTTCATAGTATTTCTAATCTGTATTACGTACGTTATGATATGAGCGCTCAAGAGTGAGCAGTCCGCAAAGTATCGGCATGAAGCCTGTTCGGCACAAGTTGAAAAAAGGTCAAGAACCTGTAAAAGCCTCGAGATTGCAACAACTTGGTAGGTAATCTGCCTCAACTTTTCATGCCATAACTACCTAGTTCTGAAGGTTTCCTGGTATTACTAACGCAAACTAGAGGCATTTAGCGCAACACCTCTCGTTGGCGACTCACTGCCACAGAAAAATGCTCCAGATGCTAGAATAGTCATCCGTCCAAAGACGGATCGTGGGATCTGGGCGGGCACTTTCCCACCGATGACCAGCTGAAAGTAACGTTAGGTCGGCCGCGCTTTTGGCCATTACAATCCACTGCGATGGGGATTTCCCACTGGCGGCTTCTTCGTCGGAAATGGCCGTGTCATCGCATAACAAAGCAACAAGCCCGAAATCCTTAGCCAAGTTTGCAAGAACTGGCTCTAGCGAAAGGTGTAAGTTTGAAATATGAAAAGCCAAGCGCCCGTGCGCCGCAAGTTTTCGCAAATAGAGGCCCAATGCTTCCCGCGTCACAAGATGCACCGGAATTGCATCCGAATTATATGCATCAAGTACTATCAAATCGTAGGCCAGATCCGGCGCGGTCGCCAACGTGAGCCGGGCATCGCCTAGCCGAACTTCGGCATGGACTTCTGAATCGCTTAGGTAACGAAAATATCGCGGATCACGCGCGATGCGTACGACAGCTGGGTCGATTTCATAAAACGTCCACGCTTGTCCCCTGTGCGCATAGGACGCAAGCGCGCCAGCCCCTAAGCCAACTGCAGCGACCCGCGCCGTTGGCTTAGTATAGTAAGTCTCCAAAATCTGCCCGATTGGACCTGTCCGATGATAATAGGTGAGAGGTTCGTGCCCGCGCGCCGGATCTAGACTCTGCATACCATGCAATGTGCGGCCATGGAATAGCATATTAAACCCACCCTTCTCGTCGCGGGTCACCCGATTCACACCAAAAAAGGTTCGCTCTGCATATAATAACTGTCCGGCTGGCCCTTTGTAGAAAGCCCCTGCTATCAATAATCCAGCCACTCCCAACCCGAAACGGAACGGCCTTCCCGAAAAACAATAACATATGATCGCGGGAGCGCCAAAAACCAGGGCAAACATTATTGCGCTCGGCTCAACCGCTGCAGAGATGGCAAGCGAAACCGAAATAGCGAAGAGTATTAAAGGGAATACCCAATCAGCCAATCGTACTTTCGAGCCTATAGATTCAAGCCCACCCCCCACGACAAAGCACGTAAGCACGATCGCTAACGGATATTCTGCCACAGAGGAGAAGATAATTGGCGCAACTAACGAGTTAAACAACCCACCAAGAACTCCTCCTACACAAATCCATAAATAGAATTCGGTTAGGTGATCCACTGCTGGCCGGCTCATCGCAAGCACCGTGTGGCAAAGCAAAGCCGAAACAAAAAAACTTAAAAGATGAATAAGTATAATTGGCGCAAGCGGCTGGATTGCTCGCATATTAATCAACATGACCACAACTATTAAACAGACAGTCTGCAGTCTTTTTAATAATGTTACTCTTAGAAACTGACGCTGGGCAAAAGCTAGTACAAACGTAAGTAAATAGAGCGCGAGAGGGACAACCCACAAAAGCGGCATGGGAGCCACCTCGCTGGATATAAACGTAGTCACGCCCAGTAAAAGACTAGACGGAATAAACGCATAGAATATCCAACGTAACCTTTGCGGCCAATTCACCACAGTTTTCCGACTGCTTGATAAAGCCGCCTCTTCTGATCGGGAATACTGAACTTTAAAATTATTTCGTTTCGACCAAACTAAGTATAAACAAGCACCAACCAATACCGCTAGAACCCAATAACCGTACATCCACCAGATCCCTTGCCTTTTTAGGCCGAGATTTGGCTCGATAATAAACGGATAACTCAAGAGAGCAACAAGGCTGCCCGCGTTACTTGCGACGTATAAAAAATAAGGGTCAGCCGAACGCGAATGGCCGATGTATGTAAACCATTTTTGTATGAGCGGTGCCGTCGCCGACAACACAAAGAAGGGCAGCCCAACTGTAACAGCCATTAACTGGAATATCCATAATACCGGAAACGCCCCGACCAGTGGGATGCGATCGGAAATCACAACGGGCAGCACAAATAAGGGACAGATCAGAACAAAAAAATGCACCAATAATTGCCGAGATAGACTTAGCCGCGTCGTAATAAAATGCGCGTATCCGTAGCCGATAAGTAAAATCGCCTGAAAGAAGGTTACGGTCGCATTCCAGACGGCGGGTGAACCGCCGAGCATTGGCAAGAGCTGCCGAGTATATAATGGTTCGACTGAAAATAACAACGTTGCACTCGCAAATACTGTAAACGCGAAAAGCCAAAGCATGATAAAGACAGAATATTATTAAGCCCTGTGCTTTGTCATTTTATTTTCGGATGATAAATAGCCGAAGCGGCACTTCTATTTTTTATTCGAGCGTCGTTTCTTTGACTTCGGCGGCTGTGTTGTGCGCTTCGCCGTTCTTTTGGACTTAGATTTTGCACTTACCTTTTTTTCAGTTACTAGCACCTTACTAACAGCAATTTCTTCGGCATCTTTCCAAAGGCTCTCAAGCGCGTATTTACGGCGGTTTTCTTGTGTGAAGACGTGAACCATAATGTCAAAGGCATCGATGACTAGCCAGCCACTGCCGAGTCCCGTATCCATGCCAACAATACGCGCGCCGGAACGATCGATAATTTTTTCCAATTCGACACGCAAGGCTCGCAAATGGGGCTCCGACGTGCCTGTTCCCAGCACAAGGTAATCGGTAATGGACGACTGGGCGCTGACGTCGAGCACCTTGACGTCTTCGGCTTTTTTCTCATCCAGCAACAGGCAGATTTCTTTGAGCAACGGTGGTAGAACAGTCTTGGACTTTTTGGATTTCATGCAGTTCTAGCCATATAGATGCTTTTCTTTGATGTGCACAATCGCCTTATGTGGGACAAAGTAATCAAGTGACAAGCCACGCCGCACCCGTTCACGCAGTTCGGTCGAGCTGATCTCGACCAAATGCCCGTCACAGCGATGGAGGCGCAGCCCGGGGATAGCTGGCGCTGCTTTTAGCGGGTGGCCGGGGCGTTCTAGACAAATAAATTCCACCAAGCGCGCCAGTTCATCGATCTCACGCCAAAGAGGCATCTTGGGCAGCTGGTCGCCACCGATGATCCAGAACAGCTGATCTTTTGGGAAAATAGAGCGAAAATACCGCGCTGAATCGATTGTGTAGCTGACTCCACCTTTGCGCAGCTCGTAATCTGAAAGCTCGAATCGCCGATCCCACTCAATCGCTGCGCGCAACATCGCAAGGCGGTCCTCAGCTGTGGATTGCACATCGTTTGGTTTTAGTGGTGCCTGCGCCGCCGGCACCAAGATCAGCCGATCCAACCGATGCTGTTCTAGAGCATCTTGTGCGGCAATGAGGTGGCCGAAATGGACAGGGTCGAAACTGCCCCCGAGAAAACCGATCTTCACGCCCAACAACGTTGCGCCCTCCTAAGCGCCCGGCAAGGTCTGTTTTAGAATTTCGAAAAGCTAACAAAAACGCACAACTACCTGCTTCTCTCGCACAACCCGATTGACGTCTGCGTGCGCAACGTGAAATTCGAAGCCGTGCCCGCCCTCGTGGCGGAATGGTAGACGCTGGGGACTTAAAATCCCTTGTCCGAAAGGACGTGCCGGTTCGAGTCCGGCCGAGGGCACCAATGACTTCGAAAAGTTTTGCGCGGAAAAGCGGGAATTTTCTATCGGTTTTGGGGATTGCCCGATAAGTCGAGGAAGATGGGCTAAGATTTACGTTTAGTCGGATTTGTTTCGAAATCGAAAAGAGTAACCGAGCGCGTAAAATTCTTACCCAATAAAATCGCCACGTCGAATCGTGTTTACCCTGTTGAAAGCTATTCGGTGAACAGTCAGCTCGTCCTCGTCCCGTCGTTTTCCTAAAAAACCGATGCGAGATAATACGTCCAGGCCGACTAGGCGGCAGCGTCAGATTTGTGTCTTAAAGTATGCGATGGTGCGAATCAGACCTTCTTCAAGGGGCACGGCGGGCTCCCATTTGAGGATGCGCTTAGCCATGGTGATGTCTGGGCGGCGTTGTTTCGGGTCGTCGGCCGGGAGAGCTTGGTGCACAATTTTCGACCTACTGCCCACGAGTTTGAGCGTGAGCTCGGCGAGCTGCAGCATGGTGAACTCGCCGGGATTGCCGATGTTCATTGGACCAACCGTTTCGGTCTGGTTCATCAGACGAACAAAACCCTCGATCAAGTCGTCAACGTAGCAAAAAGAACGTGTCTGCGAGCCATCGCCGTAAATTGTGATGTCCTCACCTTTGAGCGCTTGTACGATGAAATTGGATACCACACGTCCGTCGTTGGGATGCATGCGGGGTCCGTAGGTATTGAAGATACGCACGACGCGGATATCGACTTTGTTCTCGCGGTGATAGTCGAAGAAGAGCGTCTCGGCGCAACGCTTGCCCTCGTCGTAACAGGATCGGCGGCCAATCGGATTAACATTGCCCCAATAACTTTCGGGCTGCGGATGCACCGACGGATCGCCATAAACCTCGGATGTGCTGGCTTGAAAGACGCGGGCTTTCACGCGCTTGGCGAGACCGAGACAATTGATCGCACCCATGACGGAAGTTTTGGTGGTTTTTATTGGATTAAACTGGTAGTGCGGCGGCGAGGCTGGACACGCGAGATTGTATATTTGGTCAACCTCATACTTGAACGGGTCAATCACGTCGTGCCGCACGAGCTCAAAGTTTTGGTTCGCCAACAAATGAGCAATGTTGGTCTTTCGACCCGTAAAGAAATTATCGATACAGATGACCTCGTGGCCGTCGTTAAGCAGGCGTTCGCAAAGATTCGAGCCGAGAAATCCGGCACCACCGGTGACAAGGATGCGCATATAGGTTGTACGATGGGAAAACCTGTCCTTCGCGCCAGCAAAAGTTAGCGAATCAGGGAAAACCTGAAGCTGGCAGTTCAATTTAAGGATAAATTGATAGCCGCCGGGCTAGTTTAGTGTTCTGCAAAGGAACTGGGGCGGGCTTTTTATTTTAGCCCCGCTTCGTAACGCTCGATCCAGGTGCGATGCCAAGTTCCATAGTCGCCGACCTCGATATGCGCACGTGCCTGAGCCATGAGATCGAGGAAGAAATGGAGATTATGAATAGTTAAGAGCGTTCCGCTCAACATCTCGCCCGCGACTGTAAGGTGACGCAGATAAGCTCGGGAGAAATTCGTCGTGTAGTTGGCTAGTCCTTCGACGATAGGCCGTGGATCGGCGCGGAATTTTTCGTTGCGCAAATTAATCGGTCCGTCGGGCGTAAAGACGAGACCGTTGCGCGCGACGCGGGTTGGCAGCACACAGTCGAACATGTCGACGCCAAGCGCGATCATTTTGAGCAATTGCGGGGGCGTGCCGAGGCCCATCGTATAGCGTGGCTTGTCGACCGGCATGTAGGGCGTGGTGGCGCCGACTTGTTTCAGCATCTCTGGTTCGGGTTCGCCAACGCTTACCCCGCCAACGGCGTAACCTGGAAAATCCAGCGCAGCCAATCCCTCTGCTGCTTCGCGCCGGAGGTCGTCAAAGGTCGAACCTTGCACGATCGCAAACACGTGATGCCCCGCAGCAAGAAAACCGTTATCGGTGGCGATCGTTTTGCATTGTTCGGCCCAGCGTTGACTACGCGCCACGGCCTTTGCACAAGCATCGCGTTCACAGGGCCAGGGCGGACATTCATCGAGCACCATCGCGATGTCGCTGCCAAGATTCGCCTGAATGGTCATAACCTCCCGCGGACCGAGAAACAGTTTCGCCCCGTCCACGTGCGATTGGAAAGCCACGCCGTCATCGCGGATGTCGCGAAGTTTAGCCAAGCTGAAAACCTGGAAACCGCCGCTGTCGGTCAGGATCGGACCATCCCAGCCCATAAATTTATGCAAGCCGCCCATATCGCGCACTAAGTCGCTGCCTGGGCGCAGGTTAAGATGATAAGTATTACCAAGAATAATTTGCGCTCCAATATCACGTAAGTGCACGGGAGTGACGGCCTTGACGGTGCCTTGGGTGCCGACCGGCATGAAAATCGGCGTTTCCACCGCGCCGTGCAGCGTTTGCAGACGGCCACGTCGGGCGGCCGTAGCGGTATCGGTTTTCAGGAGTTGAAAGTGTGGGGACATGGACAGGTGAGCACTGTGCGGCTGTAACCACTACCCCTGCGCTTGACCGGGGTGTCAACAAGCCGTTAAGTTACGCCGTGCTTCTTGTCATCGATAATTACGACTCCTTCACCTATAACCTGGTCCAATATTTTGGCCAGTTGGGCGTTGAACAGCGTATTTTTCGAAACAACGAAATCACACCCGCTGAGGCGCTCGCCCTTAACCCTGAACGCGTACTGTTGTCACCTGGCCCGTGTTCGCCTGCAGAAGCCGGCGTGACACTCGCCATGATCGAGGCCTTCAAAGGTAAAAAGCCGATCTTCGGTGTGTGCCTCGGCCATCAATCCATTGGCCACTATTTTGGTGGACGCGTGGTCCGCGCTGATCGGCTGATGCACGGCAAGACTTCGCCGATTCGCCACAAGGATACCGACGTCTTCCGTGGCATGCCTCAGGATTTTGCGGCTACCCGCTATCATTCACTGCTCGTCGAACGTACCAGCCTGCCCGACTGCCTTGAGATCACGGCTGACACTGCCGAAGGCGAAATCATGGGATTGCGCCACAAGACACTCCCGATTTGGGGCGTGCAATTTCACCCCGAGTCGATCGCGACCAAAGGCGGTATGCGTATCCTAAAAAATTTCTTGGAACTCAACTAAGCAGCCTTACCACCCCGAACCCATGCGCTGCCCCAAATGTACTTCCATCGAGGATAAGGTCATCGATTCTCGCATCAGCAAAGAAGGCAGCACAATTCGTCGCCGCCGCGAGTGCTTAGAGTGTGGCCATCGCTACACCACGACCGAGATGTTCGTGCGCGAAGGGCTCGTGGTCGTTAAACGCGACGGACGCCGCGAGGATTTTGACCGCGACAAGCTCTTCCGCGCCATTCGTGCTGCGCTGCACAAACGCCCGGTCGATCGCGAACAACTCGATATGTTAATAGAAGACGTGATCGACGCCCTCGAAGCTCAGTACGAAAACGAAATCCCTTCTCACGCAGTCGGAGACGCCGTCATGCAACGCCTCCGCAAACTCGACCAAGTTGCCTACGTGCGCTTTGCCAGCGTGTATAAAGAGTTCCGTGATGTTTCCGAATTCATGCACGAGATTAACACCCTCGGGAAAAATTCACCGAATAAGCCCTGAACGGCGTTAACGGAGGAGGCGGTCGCTTGGTTTTAATTTATAGGTTACAATTTTCAAATGCCCGCACACTCACGTGACGAACTTCGCCGTCTATATTTCATCAACACGCTGTTTGCCCACGTCACCGGCCACGATCTTTACCTAGCCCAACAGATCCAATCGGCGATAACATTTAGTCTCACCGAACTCGAACAGCAGACCACCACCAATCCTGAACTTGCCGCCAAATATGACGCGGCGTTTTCGGAAGCCGCTGCGACACTACTCGGAAAATTCTTCAGCGAACTTCCCAGCCACGGTTTCTTTCACTGGGACGCGATAAACTCGCTAGAAGCCGCTACGCCTCTTTTCGCACGCAGCGAAATCATGACTGGACTGAAGCAGCTCGCTCGCTTTCGCGAATCCACCCTACTCGTCACCAATCTTCGCCCCGCCCTGCTGCCGCCTGAGCGCCGCGCTACTGCGCGCCGCGTCCAGAACTACGAAGATACCCTCGCCTTCATTCGCGATCTCACCGCCGCTCGCACCGCACCCAGCGCCAACCTGCAACTATTATTTCTCTGATCTTAAATTTGGAACTCACGAAATAGGATCGAGCCGAGGAAGATATCTATTATAACCAGCGCCTTGGGGTTTGCGAACATAGGCAAACGATGTAATCAGGACTCCTGCGGCACCCCACGCATTCTGCCTTTCGTCCGTCGGAAACATGCTTTACTACTTATTCGATGAACAAAATCAGCTGCGCGATACGCCCGGCTACTGCAGACGACCTCGATGCAATCAACGGCATCTATAACCATTTCGTCCATCATTCAACCTGCACCTACCAGGAAGAACCAGCGTCGTCTGCAGCACGGCAGAAATGGTTTGCTGCACATGATGCAAAACACCCCGTGATCGTCGCAGAAATCAGCGGCGAAGTCGTCGGATGGGGCTCGCTCTCTGCCTTCCATGCTCGCTCAGCTTACCGGTTCACCGTGGAAAATTCTGTCTACGTTCACCACGCTCATCACAAACAAGGCATCGGTTCAGTAATCCTCGGCGAACTTGTCGCCCAAGCCGCAGCCCTGAGTTACCGCGCCATCGTCGCTTGTATCGATGCTGAACAAGAAGGCAGCATCGCTCTCCATGCGAAATTCGGTTTTCAAAACGTCGCTCACCTTAAGCAGGTCGGCTTCAAATTCGGTCGTTGGTTAGATACAGTCTACATGGAACGTTTGTTTTGAACATTCAGCATTTCTGCG
>Ga0302323_100005539_pt1 | contig 10363 bp, 9 predicted proteins | sample Fen_T0_3_FD_201950 | JGI IMG/M metagenome (GOLD analysis project Ga0302323, IMG submission 201950) | Peat permafrost microbial communities from Stordalen Mire near Abisko, Sweden - Fen_T0_3 | ecosystem: Environmental > Terrestrial > Soil > Wetlands > Permafrost | place: Sweden: Abisko... | reverse complement strand
AGGCTCTGCTCCACGCCGATCCGGCGGCAGCCCACGCACTCTTCGACAAGCTGACCCAGGCCGCCATCGTCCAGCTCCAGGCCCAGGCGGCCGCAGGTGCCCAGGCGATCCAGGTCTTCGAGAGCTGGCTGGGCGAGCTGGACCGGGAGGATCTGGAGACGTTCGCCTTCCCCTGCCTGGCCCGGATCGCGGAGGCGCTCCGACCGGCGGGCGTCCCGACCATCCTCTTCTCCACCGGGACCACCGCCCACCTCGAGCGGCTGGGCGCGCTCGGCTTCCTCGGCTTCGACGTCATCTCGGTCGACTGGCGCATCCCCATAGCGGAGGCGCGCGCCCGCCTCCCTGGCGCCGCGATCCAGGGCAACCTCGACCCTGTCCTGCTGCTCGCTCCGCCGCCGGTCCTGGCCGAGCGGGCGCGGGCGATGCTCGCAGCGGCGACCACCCGGCCCGGTTACATCTTCAACCTCGGGCACGGCATCCTGCCCCAGACCCCGACGGAGAATGTCCGGGCGCTGGTCGAGGTGGTGCACGGGTTCCGGGGGCCAGGAGCGGTGCCGTGATCGCCATCCCTTCGCCGGAGCTGATCCGGAAGTACGAGCGGCCTGGGCCGCGTTACACCAGCTACCCGACCGCTCCGGAGTGGACGGGCGCGTTCGGCCCGCAGCGCTTCGAGGAGCTCCTCGACCGGGCCGACGGCCAGGAGGGCTCGCTCTCGATCTACGTTCACCTCCCGTTCTGCCGGGAGATGTGCCGCTTCTGCGGGTGCAACGTCATCGCCACCCGCGCCCAGGACCGGGCCAGCGAGTACCTGGAGGTGCTGGAGCGCGAGGTCGAGCTGGCCGCGCGCCGGCTCCCTCACCGCCGCACGGTGAGCCAGCTCCACTGGGGCGGCGGGACGCCCACCTTCCTGGACGAGGGCCAGCTCCAGCGCTGCTACGACATCCTGGCGCGCTGGTTCGAGTTCACTCCGGACGGCGAGAAGGCGATCGAGATCGATCCGGCGGTCACCACCCGCGGTCAGATCGCGCTCCTGGCCAGGCTGGGCTTCAACCGGATCTCGATGGGGGTCCAGGACTTCGACAGCCGGGTGCAGGAGACGGTGGGGCGCATCCAGGGCGAGCGGGAGACCGCCGAGCTGGTGGCCTGCGCCCGGGACGCCGGGTTCAAGGGTGTGAACCTCGACCTCATGTACGGACTGCCGCACCAGTCGCTGGAGAGCTGGGGCCGGACCCTCGACCAGATCCTGGCCATCCACCCGGACCGGACCGCGGTCTTCGGTTACGCCCATGTCCCCTGGGTGAAGCCGCACCAGAAGCTCCTCCCGGAGGAGGCGCTGCCTGCGACGGACCTTCGGGTCCAGCTCTTCCTCGCCGCGGCCGAGCGGTTCGGCGGGGCAGGGTACCGGCAGATCGGCCTGGACCACTTCGCGCTGGAGTCGGACGAGCTGGCCCGCGCTCAGGACGCGGGCTACCTGACCCGGAACTTCCAGGGCTACAGCCCGCGCGCCGCGGCAGACACCCTGGCCTTCGGCGTCAGCGCCATCTCGGACATCGCCGGTGCCTACGCGCAGAACGCGCACCGGCTCCCGGCCTGGCGCGAGGCCATCCTGGCGGGCAGGTTCCCAACCGAGCGGGGCACGGTCATGACCGCGGACGACGCGCTCCGCCGCTTCGCCATCAACCGGGTGATGTGCCTGTTCCGCCTCGACCTGGACGAGGTCGCCGGGACGTTTGGTCCCGAGGCCCGCGCGGCGCTGGAGGTCTCCATGGCGCCGGTCCCGGAGCTGGTCTCGGACGGCCTGGTCACCTTCGATGGCCGCGTGCTGCGCGTCACTCCGATGGGCCAGCTCCTGGTCCGGAACGTGGCCATGATGTTCGACGCCTACCTGTCCAGGCACGCAGCCGACCAGCGGCCCACCTTCTCACGGACGGTCTGATGGCGCCCCGCACCGCGGTCTTCCTCATGAACCTGGGCGGCCCGCGCGACCTGAGCGAGGTCGAGCCCTACCTCTACGACCTGTTCTCGGACCCTGCCGTCCTCTCCATCCCGCTGGGCCCCTTCCGCAAGCCCCTGGCGCGCCTCATCAGCCGGCTCCGGGCCCCGTCCTCCTCCGAGAAGTACGCCCTCATCGGCGGACGATCACCCTTGGTGGAAGGGACCCAGGCTCAGGCCGCGGCCCTGGCCCGGGAGCTGGGCCAGGACTTCACGGTCCACCTGGCCATGCGCTGCGGTCAACCCAACACCGCCGCGGGGGTCCGGGAAGCGCTGGCCGCGGGGGCTGAACGGGCGGTGGCCCTCCCGCTCTACCCTCAGTTCTCCAACGCCACCACCCGCAGCTCCCTCGCCGAGCTGCGGCGGCGCTGGCCGTCGGATCGTCCCCTGGCGGAGATCTGCAGCTTCGCCTCGGATCCCGGCTACCTCCAGGCCTCGGCGGCCTCCCTGGTAGAAACGTTGGCGCGCGTCCCGGCCTCCGACCGTGAGCGGGTCCGGGTGGTCTTCAGCGCCCACGGCCTGCCGATGAGCCAGGTCCGCAAGGGCGATCCCTATCCACGCGAAGTGGAGGCGAGCGCGCGGGGCACGGCGGAGCTGGCCGGCGTGAAGGACTATCAGTTGACGTACCAGAGCCGGGTGGGCCCGGCGGAGTGGCTGGGGCCGGATACGCTGGAGTTCCTCGCCGCCAACAGCCGGGACCGGGTGGTGGTCGCGGTCCCGATCGCCTTCGTCTCGGAGCACCTGGAGACGCTCTACGACCTGGACATCCTGGCGGCCGAGGCTGCCAAGAAGGGTGGGGCGATCGGATACCACCGCGCGCCGGCCCTCGGGACCCGACCGGACTTCATCGCCGCCCTGGGGGCGCTGGTTCGAGACGCGGTCGGCACGTCGACCGGACCGCCTGCCGCCCTCGCAGCACCCTGAGCTCGCCTAGGCCATCACGGCGGTCGTCACGACGCCCCAGACCGGCCGCGCCATGCTCCTGGCGAGCGTCGGCCTCCGCGCCTCCGCCTTGTGACCTCGCCCGCTTCCCGGTAAGAGTCGGTCGCCATGGCGCGCGGCGACACAGGCGACCTCTTCGAACAGATCCGGGCCGAGCCCCTGACGGTCTCGGAGCTGACCCGGGCCTTGAAGAACACCCTCGAGCCCCGCTTCCGCGACGTCTGGGTCGCGGGCGAGCTCACCAACCTGCGCCGGCAGGCCAGCGGCCACCTCTACTTCTCCCTGAAAGACCGGGAGGCGGCCGTCAACGCTGTGATCTGGGCGTCCCAGGCCCGCAAGATCGCCTTCGACCTCCGCGACGGCCTGGAGGTGGTGGTCCGCGGTTTCATCGAGATCTACCCGCCGCACGGCAAGTACCAGCTCATCGCCAGCGAGCTCGAGCCGCGCGGCGCAGGGGCGCAGGCGCTCCAGCTTCAGCAGATCAAGGAGCGGCTCTCCAGCGACGGCCTGCTCGACCCGGCCCGCAAGCGGAAGCTGCCCTTTCTCCCGCGCCGCATCGGCGTCGCCACCAGCCCCACCGGAGCGGCGCTGCGCGACTTCCTCCGCGTGCTCCACGGCCGCTTCCCTGGCCTTTCGGTCCTGATCGCACCCTGCCGCGTCCAGGGCGCGGGCGCGGCCGCTACCGTGATCGACGCGATGCGCGGACTCTGCCGCGCCGAGGTGGACGTGATCGTGGTCACGCGCGGGGGAGGGTCCCAGGAGGACCTCTCGGAGTTCAACAACGAGCGGCTGGCGCGCGCCATCGCCGCTTGCCCGTGCCCGGTCGTGAGCGCGGTGGGCCACGAGATCGATATCACAGTCGCCGATCTGGTCGCCGACGTCCGGGCCGCCACCCCGACCCACGCCGCCCAGGTGGTGGCGCCGGTTCGACACGACCTCCTGGCTGGCCTGAGCCGCCTTCGGGCGCGCCTGGACCGCTCCATGGCCGAGGCGGTCTCGTCCCGGCAAGGGGAGCTGCGCGCCCTCCGCGCGGAGCTGCCCGACCCGGCTCACCTGATCTCGCGCCAGCGCCACCGGCTGGACGATCTGCTCCATCGGGCGGAGTCGGCGTTGCGAGCTTGCTGCCGCATCGAGCGCACCCGGGTGGAAGGGCTGCGCGCCCGCCTGGGCCGGACCGAGCCACGCGCGCACATCCGGGCGCTCACGCGCCGCATGGAGGAGGCAACCCGACGCCTGGGAATGTGGCAGGCGGCCACCTTCAGGCGCGAGGCGTTGCGGCTGGAGCGGCTCACCGCCAGGTTGGAGCCGGCCAACGTGGCCAAGCTGCTGACCCGCGGCTTCGCCCTGGTCCTGCGCGACGGCCGCCTGGTGCTGGATAGCAGCGCGGTCGCGCCGGGCGAGCCGCTGCGGGTGGTGCTGGCGCAGGGCTGGCTGGACGTGAAGGCCGTAGGCCGGGACGCCGGTGACGATCCGTTGCCTGGGCGCAAGCGCTCCTGACGCGCCGTGCGGGCCCTGGTGGACAAGCCTGGCGGTCCGATAGGGGCCCGTGATTCTTCCGGGAAATGCTGGTATGAAAAAAGCTGCGCTGCCTTGAACCACACCGGCAGCGTCGTTACGTGACTACGAGGTGGAATCCTTGAACGAAGCGGTCGAGCGATCTCCTGGCGCCGAGCAGGCCGAGCCGAAGGAAGCCTACGACGCGCTGGTATCGCGGCTGGAGCGCGTGGTGGGCGACCTCGAGACCGGCGGGCTCACGCTGGAGCAGTCGATCGAGAGGTTCGCCGAAGGTGTACGGCTCGCCCGCGACGCGTCCAAGAAGCTCGACGAGGCCGAGCGGCGAGTGGAGCTGCTCGTCCGGGATGCCGACGGCTCGGAGCAGGTAGTTCCCTTCGAACCGGAGTCCGGGAAGGGTTCGGGCGGCGACTCCGCACGGTGAGGCAATGGCGAAGCCCAAGGTCATCATCGTCGACGACGACCGCGACACCCGCGAGATGCTCACCCTGGCCCTGGAGTTGGAGGGCTTCGAGGTGGGGCAGGCGGCCAACGGCCTCCGGCTCATCTCGGCCATGCACGTCGATCGGCCGGAGGTGATCCTGCTCGACGTGATGATGAGCTGGATCGACGGCTTCGAGCTCTGCCGGGCCGTCAAGAAGAACCCCACCTTCGGGGACATCCCCATCATCTTCATCTCGGCCCGCAAGAGCGCCGACGACGAGCGCTCCGGTCGCGAGGCCGGCGCCATCGACTACTTCACCAAGCCGCTGGACATGGACCGGTTGGTCGCCCGCATCCGGGAGATCCTGGCCCAGCGGGCCGCCAGCGACACGGCGCCCACCTCGAGCTGAGCGCGCGTCCGGCGGGCCCATGGCCCGGGGCCCGGGGCACGGCAACGGACCCGACCCAAATTCAGGTCCTTGCGGCGCAAACCGGAGCTTCGGCGCAGGCGGCCGGATCGGCGGGCTGCCGTCGTGAGCCATGAGCCAGACCCCCGCCTGTGTTATGAGGAGACAACCATGCCTCCTGTTTTGCCGGCCGAAGAGCAGCTCGAGCAGGTCGCCGCGCGCGTGGAGCCGCTCTTAGCGCGGATCGCCGGTGAGCGCGCCGCGCTCGGACCTCCCCGCCTGGTCAAGGCCATCGAGTACGCGCTGTTGGGCGGAGGCAAGCGGCTCCGGCCGGCCCTGGTCCTGGCCGCGGCCGAGGCGGTGGGCGGCGACGCGGGCGACGCCTCGCTGGCGATGCGGTTCGCGCTGTCGCTGGAGATGATCCACGCTTACTCGCTGGTCCACGACGACCTCCCGGCCATGGACGACGACGACCTGCGCCGAGGGCGGCCGACGGTCCACAAGGCCTTCGACGAGGCGACGGCGATCCTGGTGGGCGACGGCCTCCAGTCGCTGGCTTTCCAGCATCTGCTCGGCTCGCGCGACCCCAGGGCAGGGGAGCTGGCCCGGCTCCTGGCGACCAACGCCTATCTGATGGTGGAGGGGCAGGCGCTCGACATGGCCGCGGAGGAGGCCAGCCGCGCGGGATCGCCGGGGGATCCGGGGAAGGGCGCGCTCACCGAGGCCGACGTCCTCCGGCTGATGGGCAACAAGACGGCGGCGCTCATCGCCACGGCCCTGGCGGGAGGGGCGCTGGCCGGCTGCGGATCGGCGCGCGACCTCTACCCGGCGGGCTGGAAGCTGGGCCTTGCCTTCCAGATCGCGGACGACCTGCTCGACCTGACCGCCGACGCGGCCACGCTCGGGAAGCGGACCGGAAAAGACGCCGCGGCCGGGAAGGCGACGTTACCTTCCTTGATTGGAATGGAAGAGGCAGGGCGGCGTGCCACGGCCTATTGTGACGAGGCGCTGACGGCGCTGGCGCCCTGTGGCGCCCAGGCCGACCCGCTGAGGGCCTTGGCTCGGTTCGCGGTCACGCGAAGGAAATGAGGACGATGAATCGGCTGCTCGACCGGATCGACTCTCCCCGAGATCTGAAATTGCTCGATCTCGAACAGCTCCCGGCGCTCTGCCAGGAGATTCGCAGCGAGATCGTGGCCACCTGCGCCAGCAACGGCGGCCACCTTGGTTCCTCGCTGGGCGCGGTCGAGATCTGCGTCGCGCTCCACTACGTCTTCGAGTCGCCCGACGATCGGCTGGTCTGGGACGTGGGCCACCAGGCCTATGCCCACAAGCTGCTCACTGGCCGACGCGACCGGTTCCGCACCATCCGCCGCGGCGGCGGGCTGGCCGGCTTCCCGGAGCGGGAGGAGTCGGAGCACGATGCCTTCGGGGTCGGTCACGCCTCCACCGCGGTCAGCGCCGCGCTGGGGATGATCGAGGCCCGGCGCACCACCCAGGTCGCTGGCCGGGTGGTGGCGGTGGTGGGGGACGGCGCCCTCACCGGCGGCATGGCCTTCGAGGGGCTCAATCAGGCCGGCTATCTCGGCCGCGACCTGCTGGTGGTCCTGAACGACAACGACATGTCCATCTCGCCCAACGTGGGCGCGCTGTCGGAGTGGTTCTCCAAGAAGTTCGCCGGCCGGACCTACAACCGGTGGCGCCGAACCGTCAAGGACGTGCTGGCCTCGGTGCCGCGCGGCGACGAGGCGATCAAGGTCATTCGCCACACCCTCAACGCCACCAAGGCGCTCGTCACCCCAGGGATCCTCTTCGAGGGGCTCGGGTTCCAGTACGTGGGACCAGTGGACGGCCACGACGTCGCTGGCCTGGTGGAGACGCTCGAGAAGCTCCAGGTCATCGACGGGCCAGTGCTAATCCACGCCATCACCACCAAGGGGAAGGGCTACAAGCCGGCCGAGAGCGACCTGGCCACCCGCGGTCACGGGCTCTCGTTCTTCGACGTCGACACCGGCCTCTCGATCGCCAAGAAGCCGGCCATCCAGCCCTACACCGACCTCTTCGCCGACGCCCTCTGCGAGCAGATGAAGCGCGACCCGCGCGTGGTGGCGATCACCGCCGCGATGCTGGAGGGGACCGGCCTCATCCGCTGCAAGAAACAGTTCCCGAGCCGCACCTACGACGTGGGGATCGCCGAGCAGCACGCGCTCACCTTCGCCGCCGGGATGGCCTGCGAGGGGCTGCGGCCGGTGGTGGCCATTTACTCCACGTTCATGCAGCGGGCCTACGACCAGCTCATCCACGACGTGGCGCTCCAGAAGCTGCCGGTGACCCTGGCGCTGGATCGGGCCGGTCTGGTGGGGGCGGACGGAAAGACCCATCAGGGGGCCTTCGATCTGACCTACCTCCGCTGCGTTCCGAATCTGGTGGTGATGGCCCCCTCGGACGAGCAAGAGCTGCGTTGCATGCTGGCCACGGCCCTGGCCCATGACGGTCCGTCCGCCTTCCGATTCCCGCGCGGGTCGGGCATCGGCGTTCCCATCGAGCCGGCGGAGCCGCTGCCGATCGGGAAGGGCCGGATCCTGCGGAACGCTGGGCCGCTTCCGGACGTCCTGGTGGCTGCGCTCGGCACGCCTGCGCATGTGGCCGTCGCCGCCGCCGATCTGCTGCAGAAAGAGGGCATCAAGGTCACCGTCTTTGACGCTCGGTTCGTGAAGCCGCTCGACGAGGAGCTGCTCTGCACCCTGGCCGCGACGGTTCGCCGGGTGGTGACGATCGAGGAAGGCACCCTCGCGGGGGGCTTTGGGTCGGCTTGCCTGGAGGCCTTCGAGCGAGCCGGGCTGCTCGAACACGGCCTCAAGGTGAAAAGGCTGGGGCTACCGGACCGGTTCGTGGAGCACGGCGACGCGGTGCAGCAGCGCGCTGCGTTGGGACTGGATGCCGAGGGGATCGCAGGGGCCTGCCGCGCGCTGGTGGGCATGCCGGCCGCCCGAGGCGCGCGGGGCGTGGCATAGTGCCGCCGGTGGCGCGCGCCTCCAAGAAGCGGATCGATCTGTTGATGGTGGAGCGGGGGCTGTGCGAGTCGCGCTCCAAGGCTCAGGCTTTGATCATGGCCGGGGCGGTGGTCGCGGGCGAGGCGCGCATCGACAAGTCCGGGACGCTGGTCGATCCGGAGATCCCGCTCCGCATCAAGGATGACGCGGCACCGCAGCGGTACGTCTCGCGCGGGGCGCTCAAGCTGGAGAAGGCGCTCCAGGTGTTTCCCATCGACCCAAACGGGCAGACCTGCGCCGACCTGGGGGCCTCGACCGGTGGTTTTACCGACCTGCTGCTCCAGAACGGCGCAGCAAAGGTTTACGCCGTCGATGTCGGATACGGCCAGCTCCATCCGCGGCTCAGAGGCGATCCCAGGGTGGTGGTGAGGGAGCGCGAGAACGCGCGGACGCTCACCGCTGAGGTGCTGGGAGAACGCGTCGATCTCGTCGTCGGGGACCTGTCATTTATCTCTTTGCGGTTGGTACTCCCGGCCATCAAGGATATTCTGCGTCCCGGCGGGTCGGCTGTTCTATTGGTCAAGCCGCAATTCGAGGTAGGGAAGGGTGAGGTTGGAAAGGGAGGCGTGGTACGAGACGACGCCAAGCGCCGCGCTGCATTGGAGAGCGTGGTCGAGGCGGCCCGGGCCCTCGCATTCGAGGTGCTCGGCAGCGACGAGTCGCCGATCCCCGGTCCCGCTGGCAACCGGGAATGGCTCCTCGCGCTGGCGCGCCCAAGGTGAGGCCTGCCGGAAAGAAGTCGTTGTGCCGTTCTGGGCGGCGGTGTTCTCTTTCATTTGAACTGCAGTTGAGCTAGCGTACGATTTAGTCAGGTTGATGGACTAATCCCGGGACGCTCCAGTCGGCTGTTCGCGCATGGATCGTCCCGCACTGTTGGGAGGAAGGCCATGAGCATGAAGAAGTTGCAACTGATGGGGGTTGCTGTCGCCGCTTGCTTGGCGTTTGCGCCGAAGGCGTTCGCCAAGAACGTGAAGGTCGGCTTCTCGCTCCCCACGCTCCAGGAGGAGCGGTGGGGTCGCGACCGCGACGCCATGAAGGCAGAGGCCAAGAAGCTTGGCGTCGATCTTCGCGTGCAGGTCTCGAACAACGACGCTGCCAAGCAGGTCTCGCAGTGTGAGAACCTGATCTCCCAGGGCGTGAAGGTTCTGATCGTGGCCCCCCACGATGCGACCAGCGCGTCCGTCATCGTCGACAAGGCCGTCAAGGCGGGCGTCAAGGTCATCAGCTACGACCGGCTCGTCCTCGACTCCATGTCGGACTACTACTACCTGTCCTTCGACAACGTGAAGGTCGGCGAGCTCCAGGGCGACTGGCTGACCAAGAAGATCGACAAGGGTAACTTCGTGGTGCTGGCTGGCGCGCCGACCGACAACAACGCCAAGCTGTTCCGCGAAGGCGCGATGAAGAAGATCCAGCCCCTCGTCGACAGCGGCGCGGTCAAGGTCGTGTTCGACCAGTGGGTGAAGGACTGGTCCCCGGCCGAGGCGCAGAAGCTCTGCGAGCAGGCCCTGACCGCGGCTGCCAACAAGGTCGATGCCGTGCTCGCGCCGAACGACGGCACGGCCGGCGGCTGCATCCAGGCTCTCTCCGCGCAGGGTCTGGCCGGCAAGGTTCCGATCACGGGCCAGGACGCCGAAGTGGCGGCCGCGATCCGGATCGTCCAGGGCCAGCAGGGCATGACGGTGTTCAAGGACACCCGTCTCCTCGCCAAGAAGGCGATCGAGATCGCGGTGGACCTGATCAACGGCAAGGCCATCGAGACCGAGGGCAAGACCGTCAACAACAACAAGAAGGACGTCCCGTCGGTCCTCCTGACCCCGTACGCGGTCACCAAGGACAACCTGGACGAGCTGCTCATCAAGAGCGGCTACCTCAAGAAGGAGCAGGTCTACAAGAAGTAGTCGCAACACCCGTCGAGCGCGGGGCGGCGTGAGCCGCCCCGCGTTCTTTGTGTGGGCCCTCCAATCGCACACGCCTGACCTGAGGAGCACCGGATGTACCTGGGGATCGATCTCGGAACCTCTGAGGTGAAGG
>Ga0302323_100005537_pt1 | contig 10364 bp, 6 predicted proteins | sample Fen_T0_3_FD_201950 | JGI IMG/M metagenome (GOLD analysis project Ga0302323, IMG submission 201950) | Peat permafrost microbial communities from Stordalen Mire near Abisko, Sweden - Fen_T0_3 | ecosystem: Environmental > Terrestrial > Soil > Wetlands > Permafrost | place: Sweden: Abisko... | reverse complement strand
GCGCCGTCGCCTTTCGCGCCCTGGCCCAAGTCCTGGCAGCGCAGAAAAAGTGACGGGCAACGCAAGGCTGCTGAGAAAATGCGCAAGGTTCTGCTAGTATCTGCGCCCTCTCGCCGGTCTCCGGTGGGAAACGGGGCGTAGCGCAGTTGGTAGCGCGCCTGCTTTGGGAGCAGGATGTCGTCGGTTCAAATCCGGCCGCCCCGACCAGTTCAAACCCAGACGCGGATCAAACCTTCATCGATGCGGCCAGCGACGGTCCATTGTTTACGGGCTGCTGCGCAGATGATTCATCGAGTTTACAGAAGGGGGCCGGGACACGAAACCCTTCGTGAGGCATGCATGGGGAAGAGGGGAGAATGCTTCCAATGCACGCAAGAGAAACGGAATTCAAGCAACCGGATGTCGTGTCGAAGGCGACCTTCTTTTGGCATTCGATTCGTGGGGTGTTGTGGCAGGCGGGGGTGACGGTCAGCTTGGTGGCGGCTGCCCACTACGTGAGCAAGCTGGTATCCGAGCTGATGTTCACCTGGTGACGCCCCCGGGCCTGACCCGGCCCGGGGTTTTCCTCTGAGCTACGCGCGTCTGTTACGGGACGAAGATCATCCACTTGCACGACGAGCTGCAGGAACCATCGATGCCATTTTGGTCGCCGTGATCACACTCCTCAGGGCCATTCACGATACTGTCGCCGCAGTGAGGAGCTAGCTTGCACTGTGGGGTGCACCCGCCGTAAGAGCCGTCCCAGACACCGTCGTCGCATTCCTCGGGGCCATTCTTGATACCGTCGCCACAGCGCGGGGCGAAGATGCAGCTCGGTGCGCAGGTGCCGTAGTCCCCGGTATTGAACTGGGCGCCGTCGTCACATTGCTCGGGCGACTCGATCTTGCCATCGCCACATCCGCCAGGAAAGCGGCATGCAGCGGTGCAATTCGGATCATCCGACCCATTGGGTTCGCAGTCTTCGCCATACTCGGCTTGGACGGTGCCGTCGCCGCACCTTGGCGCCAGACTGCAATCGGGATTGCAGGTTCCGTAGGTTCCATCGTTGGCTCCGTCGTCGCACTTCTCAGTGCCATTGGTTTTCCCGTCGCCGCACCGCCCGCCGCGCTTGCAGTTCGACATGCAGCCACCGTACGCAGCATTGGCATCGGTGCTGGATGCGTTCTTGGCACCCTCGTCGCACTCTTCGTCGAAATCGGTTTGCGTCTTGCCATCACCGCATCGTGCGGGCAGCTTGCAACCCGGCGCGCAGCCTTTGTCCGAGCCGTAGTCGTCGCTGTTGACGCCATTGTCGCATTCCTCGTCGTCGGTCTTGACGCCGTCGCCGCAGTAGGGACCCCACTTGCATTCCGAGGTGCAGCCGCCGTACGCGGGCTTGTCGTTGGGACCCGAGCAGGTCGCGGGTGTCGTCCCAGTGCCGTCGCCGCAGTCGCATTCCTCGCCACCCGTGGCCACGCCGTCGCCACAGCGAGGCTGGCAGGCCGAGCGTTTGGTCGAGAAGCCACTCAGGGTGAGCTGGTAGTTCGACTCGGGTGGGTGCCGGTCGGCGCCAAAGATCGCGATCTCGTAGACCTTGCCAGTGACCAGGCCCAGCTTGACGGTTCGGACACGGAAATCATCCCCGTCCTTGGCCGTTGGCGGTGCTGGGGTGCTGTTGGTCGGCGAGCAGGCGGTCGAGCCGGCGGTGACCCCGGTGATGTTCCCCGCGGCATCGAGGCAGCCACCTTCGGTCACGCTCGCGTCGCCGTTGGTGGCGTCGCTGACACTGACCTTTCCAGGCAATTGCTGGTGAACGCCGCCGATATCGAGAACCAGGACGCCGTTGATGAAGATGAAGAGATCGTCGTCGCCGAAGAAGCTGAGACTGATGCCGGCCGTGCCGTCATAGACGAAGTAGTAGCGCGCCTCGTCCGTGAAGTACGAGTCGTGCTTGACGCCAGCCAATGCCGTGACCCAGCAACCATTGGTCAGCGTCGCCCCAGTCGGGCAATCCGCCGCAAGGACGCGGGGTGGGAAGAGATACTGGTCGCCAGTGCACGTGCTCCAGAAGGGCGTCCCGCTGCCATGATTCCAGTACGGCCAGAGGTTGCACAAGGTGGCTTGGGAAGCATTCAGCGTGTCGAGGGGGAAGAACCCACCCTCGGCCAGGTGCGACTTGCTGGCGAACTGGTAGACGTTCGAGCCGATGCTGGTCATCTCAAGAACATCGGTGAAGGTCTTGTTGACCGTGGTGTCGTCGTTGAACCACTGCTTGAAGCTGTTGGCATCCTTGAACGCGGGCGTGGTTCCCTTCCAAACCGGGCCGCCTGGGCTGCTGGCGGTATAGCCAGTCAGTGTGCCCGAAGATGTACCGGCGTTGCCGGTCGCGCTGACCGCGGTGCCAGCCGTTCCACCCAGGAAGCCACCCTTGCTGTCGGAAAGGGGGCTGTCATTGGCAGCCTGGGTGTAATTGCCGGGGATGCGGCTGGAATTGGCGATGTTCCAGTCGCTGAACTGGCAGGTGCAGGTGGTCGCCGTCCCGGGCTGGGGTTTGCCCTTGAGCAAGTTGGGCGCCATGATGCCCCAGCAACGCGTGGTCGAGTCGTTGCCCTTGGCGGGACCACCCGAGTTGGGAACGCAGATCGTCCCATTGGTCGAAACACCCGATTTCTTCGAGCCCAGGAAGAAGAAGTCCGGATGACCACCGGAAGCATTCTCGGGCTGGAAGTCGCGGTAAGTGATGGGGAGTTCCAGGCACTGACCCGAGCCCGAAGCGCACGTCGTGGAGTCCTGGTTGGTTGTGGTGGGGCACGCGAAGCCGCCCTCGATCTTGCATTTCGACGAGCAACCATCGAGGTCAATCAGGTTTCCGTCGTCGCAGTCCTCACCTGGATCGAGGTTCCCGTCGCCGCAGGTCGCGGTGCAGGCCTGGGTCTTGCCCGCGCTGTCCTGGCAGGATGGCTCCTTGGTGCAGGTCTTGGAGCAGCCCTTGCCGTCGCCATAGAAGAGACCGTTCACGGCGTTGCAACCGGTTGGCAGCTTCTTCGGATCAGTGCCGCAGTCGCACAGTTCGCTCTTCTCCACAACACCGTTCCCGCACTTGGCCAGCTTGCAGTCCTGTCCCGCCGTTGGGCAGTCGGCTCCTGGCTCGACCTGGCAGGTGCTGGAGCAGCCATCTCCGCTGGCAGTGTTGCCGTCATCGCACTCCTCGCCTTTGAGGACCTTGCCGTCACCGCACTTGGCGATGCAGGCTTTGCCGGCCACGCGGCACTGGAAACCTGGCTCGACGGTCTTGCAGTCGCTGGAGCAGCCGTCGTCCTTGACGGTGTTGCCGTCGTCGCATTGTTCGGTGCCTTCAAGCACGCCATTGCCGCACTTGACGACCGGACAGCTGCACACCTTGCCCGGCGTGCACGTGCAGCCTGGGGTCTTGGTCTTGCAATCCGCCGAGCAACCGTCGCCATCCTTCTGGTTGCCGTCGTCGCATGCTTCGTTGTTGGCGGTTTGGACGACGCCGTCACCGCAGCGTGCGGCGGCTTTGCACGGCGCGCCTGGGATCGGGCACACGTATCCGCCCTCAAGCTTGCAATTGCTGTCGCAGCCATCGCCTTTGTTGGTATTGCCGTCGTCGCAATCTTCGCCTGGTTCAATGCGCTTGTTCCCACACTGCGAGACGCGGGCACACAGTTGTCCGGGCGTGCATTGGAAGGCAGGGTCTTGAACTGTGCAGGTGGAATTACAGCCGTCGTCGTCCTTGGTATTGCCGTCGTCACACACCTCGCCTGCCCCAATAGCGCCATCGCCACAAACGATATTTTTCGTGCATTTGCCTTCTTTGGGGCAGGTCCAGTTGTGCTCGACCTTGCAATTACCATTGCAGCCGTCGCCCGCTGCCATATTGCCGTCGTCGCATTCTTCAATGCCGTTTTGGTTGTTAATACCGTCGCCGCAGCCGGGTGGCGACTGCGCCTTGCAACCCTGGGTGCTGGTGCTGTTGCAAAGCCCAGAGCTACCAGCCGTGCCGCCGGTGCCAACCGAACCGTCGAGTCTGAATACCGCACCGGTCCCGCCTGCGCCGGTCGTGGACCCACCCCCACCTCCCTTTCCGCCAGCACCCGAGCCGCCTTCGATGGCTGGGTTCGTGCAGGCAACCCAGGCCAACGCAAGAACAGCCGCGAGCCCGATCCTTGTCAAATGGGAAATAGAATGACCAGGAAACGACGACTGTCTGGTGGGGGCTGCTTTCATCGGAGAACACCTCACGCACAAAAAGACGCTAGCGAACACTCTGAATAGAGTTTCCGGAATATACACCGGCTTTCATTGAACGCGTCCAGCAAGTCACACCTGTTGTGGTGGTTCCTGTGACGGCGACAGTGCTTGCGTCCATGGCCTGGGCTGTGGTCTCGGTGAGTAAGTGTATGTGTGTGTGACCGTCACCACGGGCCTACACAACGCCTTGGGCGACGCGGGTAGAGCAGGGATGGCCCTTCGTGTTCCTTGTTACCTTACCCGCTGTTGCGCAGGCCGGCGGCGATGCCGTTGATGGTCAGGTGCACCGCCCGGCGCATCTCCGAGTCTTGATTCCCACGTGCACGCAAGCGGCGCAGCAGATCGACCTGCAAGTGGTTGAGCGGATCGATGTAGGGGATACGATTGCGTAGGCTGCGCGCCAAGGCAGGGTTGTTTTGCAGCAGGGTCTTGCTGCCGGTGATGGCGAAGAACGCCTTGCGGGTGCGTGTGTGTTCCTGCTCGATGCGGCCGAAAATATCGCCACGCAATTTTTCGTCCCCGACCAAGCGCGCGTACCTGGCCGCGATGCTCATGTCCGTCTTGGCCAAGACCATGTCCAATCTATCGACCAGGGTGCGGAAGAAGGGCCAACGCTGGTACATCGAGCGCAACAGGCTCAAGCGCTTGCGCCGGTCCTTGCCCAGGTACTGCTCGACCGCGGCGCCGAAGCCGTAGAAACCCGGCAAGCTGTGACGGGACTGGCCCCAACTGAAGACCCATGGGATGGCGCGTAGGTCTTCGATGCGATCCGAGCCTGTGCGCTTGGCGGGGCGGCTGCCCAGATTCAGGTCGCCGATTTCGTTGATGGGCGTGGCCTCGCGAAAATAGCGAATGAAGTTGGGTGTGCCGTAGACCAGATCCCGGTAGGCGGCCAATGCGTAACCCGACATCTCTTCCAAAGCTTCGTGGAAGGCATCGGCGTCCCGGCCGTGGCTGTCGGAGCCAAGCAAGGTCGCCTCCATGGTCGCCGCCACCAGGGTCTCCAGGTTGTGCCGGCCGGCCACCGGATCGCCGTACTTGCTGGCGATGACTTCGCCCTGTTCGGTCAGGCGCAACTGCCCGGCGACGCTGCCTGGGGGCTGGGCCAAAATAGCGTGGTAGCTGGGACCTCCACCGCGACCAACCGTGCCGCCGCGGCCGTGAAACAGGCGGATGGCCACGCCGTGTTTGGCGAAGACCGAAACCAGGGACAGCTCGGCCTTGTACAACTCCCAATTCGAACTCAGGAAGCCGCCATCCTTGTTGCTGTCGGAATAGCCGAGCATGACCTCTTGAACGTTGTTTCTGCTGGCCAGCAGCCGTTTCCACAGTGGGAACGAGAACATCTGATCCATGATGTTCGCGCAGTCGCGCAGATCCTCAATGGTTTCGAAGAGCGGCACGACATTGACCGACAAGCTGGGCGTCGGGCCAGGTTTGAGCAATCCCGCCTCTTTGAGCAGTACCGCCACCTCAAGCAGGTCGCTCGGCGCCCGGCTCATGGAGATCACATAGTTGGGCAAGGCGTTGCGATCAAAGCGGCGATGAATGCGCGCGGCTGCCTCCAGGGTGCGCAGAAGTTCGGTGGTTTCTTTGGCGTACTCCACATGGGGGGACACCAACGGCCGCGCGGTGGCGATCTCGCGCAATAGCAGGTGCTGCCGCTGATCCTCGGTCAGGGCGCCGTAGTGGTCACGGCCGAATGCGCTGGCGACAAGCTCGGTGACAGCCCGTTCGTGGACGGAGCTGTGTTGGCGCAGGTCCAGCGAGGCGAGATGAAAGCCGAAGACCTCGACCGAGCGGCGCAATTGGCGTAAACGCCCACCCGCGATGAGAGCCAGCCCTTGCGAGGTGAGCGCGCGATCGATGGTCTCGAGATCGGTCATCAACTCGGCGGGCGAGGCGTAGGGCGCTGCATGGGGCTCTTCGCTTGGCCGTGCGTCTGGCGTCGAGATCTGTTTGGCCGTGGCCTTAAGGCGGGCATAGATGCCAATCAGCGCCCGGCGGAAGGGTTCTTGGTCACGGCTTTTCGCGTGGTCGCCGGAGTGCAAGGCCAGGGCGGTCAGGGCTGAACCAATTTCGGTGTAGCGGCTGGACAATCCAAGTTCGCTGCCCAAGGCTTGGATTTCGTCCAGGTAGTGGGCGAAGACTGCTTTCGCCTGGTGGGCCAGGGCGCTTTCAAGGACGTCGTGGGTGGCGCTTGGGTTGCCATCGCGATCGCCGCCAATCCAGCTGCCAACGGAAAGGAACGGTGCCAGCCGGCTGCGCTCGCCAAGTCGATCCTCGATTTCGGCGTAGAGTTCGGGGAGCACTTGGAAGAACGTGCGCTGGAAATAGGACAGGCCGTTGGTGATTTCATCGATCACGGTGGGGGGGGCCGTTCGCAGCTCGCTGGTCTTCCATAGCAAGAGGATCTCTCGTCGCAACTCGTGGTCGAATTGGTTCGCATCCGCGGAACCGCTTCGCAGGTCCAGGTAGTGTGCGATGGCGCGATGGCGATCGAGGATGCTCTTGCGCTGTACCTCGGTGGGGTGCGCGGTGAGCACTGGCTGCACAGTGGCGCGGTTGAGCAAGGCCGCGATGTCGCGCATGGGAATCTTGGCTTCGCGCAAACGCTCGAAGGCAAGGGCCAGGCTGCCTTCCCGGGGGCCGCCGGCATTGTCGCCTGTGGGCGCCTGCCCGTGGCTGCGATCTTCAGCGATGTTGGCCAACTGGTGGAAGTAGCTGAATGCGCGGACGACGTCCTTGGCCTGCGACTGATCGAGCGCGGCAATGGTGCGCTCTAAGCGTCCAAGGCTGCCCCGGTCATGGCCGCGGCGGTACTGGAAGGCGGTGCGCCGGATGCCTTCGACCAGCGCGAACGTGCTCGCGCCGGCGTGTTCACGGATGGTGTCGCCCAGGATCCGCCCAAGCAGGCGAATGTTCTGGCGCAAAGGTTGATCCTCGTCTGCTCTGTCCTTTGCGGTGGTGCGCTGGCTCACGGGGAAAACCTAGCATGCCGGCCGGCCATCGTCCCGAAGACACGTGTTCTTCGAGTGGCGACCTACGCGCCCCTTCTTCGAAAAACGAAGAACTTGTGCAGGGGATAGTTCCACACATTGCCAACTGCTGTCGCGACAATCACGCGGGCGGGGAGGTAGCCAACGCCATGTCGGACGACGAGGTAGTATTCGCCGAGGGAATTGAGCCCCAGACTGGCGGCCGAAACCATGGCGTAGCGGAGCATCTGCCCGCGCGCGCCCGCGTCCGTGCGGTGAAAAATCCAGGTGCGTCCGAGGAGGAAGTTGGCAAGCGCACCCGACAGGGCCCCGGCGGCCGTGGACACGACGGGGCCAAGATGAAGTACCTCGACCGAGCCAATCATGATGCCGAAGTCGATGGCCGTGGCAACCAAGGCACCAGCGCGGTGGCGAATCCACTCTAGGACGATGGCGAACCCAGGCGAGCGCCGCCCCTGCGGGTTTGACTTTGGACCTGCATCCGGAAGGCGGGGAATCCCATGGCGTGCCAAAAGCCACAGGATCCTGACCTTGGAAACAAGGGAGCGCCAGTCATCTGGACCTTTTACAGCGCGGGTTCGACCACGGTGCTGCCGTCTAGATTGACCGCGGTCTGCGCGAGCAGTCGTCCATTGATGGACGCCCCCGTTCGCAGGGTGACAGAGGTTTGGGTCAGGACGACACCTTCCATGTGCGCTGTGGTGCCGAGGTCCACGAGACCGGCGACCTGCCAGAAGATGTTCTTGGGCTTTGCTCCACCTGCCAGGAGGATCTTCGTGCCGCTACTCATGGTGAGGGTTTGGGCGATCTGGAAGATCCAGACGTCGTTCGCGGTGCCCGTGAGGGTGACATCCGTCGGGATGAGAAGCCCAGTGCCCCACTTGTACACGCCCGGGGCCAGGTTCATGCCGCCGATGTTGCCGGCACCGAGTTCGGTGACACTGGGTGCTCGTCCCGCGGCATCGGTGAACGCAAGCTGCATGTCGGCGATGGCCGTGGTCAGGGCGGAAGGCGTCGGCGCGGTGTAGTCGGCAGCGTGTACCTTGCCGGTCACTTGCGGCGAGGTTGCAAACACATTCGTGGCGTCCGCGGTCAAAGAAAATCCGGTGATGAAGCTAGCGGCAGCCGGGCTGACTCCAAGGTTGCCCGTAATGGCCGAGATTGGCACCGTGGAAATCCCGCTCTGCGCGAGAATTGCATAGTTCTTCGCAGTTCCAAGATCCACGGAGACCCCAGCGGGAAGTGTGCCCGCACCGCCCGCACCGCCCGCACCGTTCGCACCGCTCGCACCGCCAGTTCCGCCCGCCGTACCTCCGCCGCCCGCACCATTCTGGCCACCGTCTCGCGTTCCCCCGGCAGTCGTGGCCCCGCCGCAAGCGGTGGCAACCGTTAGCATCACCCATACGTACGATCTTGAATTCATCTTCATGGCGTTCGTTGTCTCCGAACACTGCTACAGCAGCATTCGGGCCAGAGGCCAAACCCGAGCAAGAATGGGCGATTGCCGCCCAGTTAGGAACCAGGGCCGGTCAAGATGACCGCCTGACTCCTTCGATTTGACCGAGGCGTGTGTGTGCCCGGGTTGCGTTGACTTGCCTTGAAGAATCGCCAATCATGCGCGTACGATTGTTCTCCATTGGGCTCTGGCCCAGGAACCAAGGCGCGGATCTGGAGAACGTCATCGTGTACGAGCTGTCTGCTTTGGGCTTCGGCCCGTTCTTCGAGGAACAATTCCAACGCTGGGATGACCCAACGGTCATTCCGGCAAGAATCGCTGCCGAGCATCGTGGTGGCTACGAGGTCTGGTCGGCCGCTGGCGCCAGTCCCGCACGGCTAGCCGGTAGGCTTCGCCATCGGCAAGAGGGTGAGTCCGTGCCCGCGGTCGGTGATTGGGTCGGGCTTCGGGAGCTACCGGGCGCCGGGCGGACGGCCATCATGGGTCGTCTGTTCGAGCGCCGAACGGCGTTTACCCGCGGCGCTGCCGGCCGTGAGGCCCTTGCCCAAATCGTCGCAGCCAATGTGGATGTTGTCTTCGTGGTGTGCGGCCTCGACGAGGATTTCAACCTCCACCGCATCGAACGCTACCTTGCACGAATTTGGGCCAGCGGGGCCGCGCCCGCTCTCATCCTCAACAAGGCTGACCTGTGCGCGGACGCCGGCGGACGCTTGCGAGAGGTCGAGGCCCGGTGCGCCGGTGTTCCGATCCACGTGACCAGCGCGCTTCATTCGGACGGTCTTGCCGCGATTCGGGCCAGTATCAACCCTGGCATGACCGCGGCGTTTGTCGGCTCCTCGGGAGCGGGCAAATCGACCCTGATCAACGCCTTTCTGGGCGAGCAGCGAATGGCCACGGGGGAAACCCGTGCCAGCGACGGCCGCGGATGTCACATCACCACCCACCGCCAATTGGTCCTGCTGCCTGCTGGCGGGCTGCTGCTCGACACGCCCGGCATGCGCGAGCTGCAGCTTCTCGATGACGACGGGCTGGACAGGGTCTTCGACGACATCGCCGCACGTTCGGCCCAATGTCGTTTCACCGACTGCCGTCACGACCAAGAGCCAGGCTGTGCAGTGAAGGCAGCCGTCGCGGAGGGCGTCCTTGCCACCGAGCGGTTGGAGCACTACCAGAAGCTGGAGCGCGAAGCCCAGGCCAACGAGCGGCGCCATGACAAGCGATTGCAGCGGCAGTCTGAACGGGTGTGGGGACAGCTGCACGACGAGGCCGCTCGTCTGCGCAAGTGGAAAGAGGGGACATAGAGGATGACGACGCCCGCAGGCATGCCGAGGCAAATACCGCCTATCAAGATGAGTCGGCATGGGACCGCGCCGATTTCCCGGTGGCCAGTCTGGTGCTTCTCGCTTTTCGGCCTGTTGGGTTGTTCGCTCGGGGACTCAGGGCCGTGCAATCCGCCCATGGCTGACTTTGCCATGTACGGTTTCAAACTCGAATCCGCCTCCGTGGCGTGGGCGCTGGACAGCATCCCACTTCACTTGGCCGCTGTGTTTTCCACGAGCCCACCCGTCGGCGACTGTCAGCTTAGGGTCGCCACCGGTCGTCTTTCCAACCCTGCAAGCTCGGCAATTTGCCAGCGTGACACCACGGCAATCGTGTCC
>Ga0302323_100005536_pt1 | contig 10365 bp, 12 predicted proteins | sample Fen_T0_3_FD_201950 | JGI IMG/M metagenome (GOLD analysis project Ga0302323, IMG submission 201950) | Peat permafrost microbial communities from Stordalen Mire near Abisko, Sweden - Fen_T0_3 | ecosystem: Environmental > Terrestrial > Soil > Wetlands > Permafrost | place: Sweden: Abisko... | reverse complement strand
GAGATGGTGCCCATCCGGCGGATCGTGTCGCTGCACATGAGCATGGCCTCGGCCAGCGTCGTCTTTCCCGACGTCGCATGGCCCACGATCGCGAAGTTTCTCAGCTTGCCCGAAAAATGTCCGTTCATGGATGGGGTCTCCGTTGTGGCGTCGCCCGCGGGCGACGTCGGGTTGGCTTTTTCTACCGCCAAAATAACCCTCACCCGGCAAGGGTAAAGGGTCTTCCCACCGCGTTTCTTGCCGGACTATGCGCGCGCTTTACCGTTCCGGGCGGGCCGTGGTGCCGACCGCGTTAAGGCGATCGCTGACGGTAGGACGGCGCTGCGCCGCGAGGGCGCGGGGCTCAGTACGGTCCGCGGATATGAGACGCCACGTCGCGCTCATAAAACGCGGCGAGCTTCACGTGCTGCTCGCGGCTGAGCGACGCGAGCACCGACGCGCGGGCGTTGCCTTCCGCCTGGGCGGCGTTGCGGGCGCCGGGAATGACCACGCTCACGGCCTCGAAATCAAGACACCATCGAAGGGCCGTCTCCGCCATCGTCATGCCTTGGGGTACCTTCGCCTTGATCGCATCAGCCAGGTCAACACCGCGCTCAAATGGGAGGCCGGCAAAAGTTTCGCCGACGTTGAAGCTTTGCCCGTCGCGATTGAAGTTGCGGTGGTCATCGGCGGCGAACCGGGTCGCCTTCGTCATGCGCCCGCCGAGCAGGCCGCTGGCCAGCGGGAGCCGGACAATCAGGGCGACCCCGTTTTGGCGGGCGGTGTCGAAGAGCACGTGAATCGGCTTTTGCCGGAAGATATTGAAGATGATCTGCAGGGCCGCGCAGCCGGGTTGCGTGCAGCACCACACCGCCTCGGCCATCGCCTCGACGCTGGCGCCATACGCGCGGATTTTGCCTTCTTGCTTCAATTCGTCGCACCAGCCGAACAGTTCACCGCGCATGAGCACCTCGGGTGGCACACAATGGAACTGGGTTAGGTCGACCGCCTCCACGCCGAGACGCCGGAGCGAATCCTCGGTATGTTGCCGCACGACTTCCCGGGTGAAATTTTTCGGCCAACCCGGATCGCCCCGGCGCCCTAGCTTAGTCGCAATGAACAGCTGGTCACGGGCGCGGCTTTCTTTCAGGAACCGCCCGATCAGCGTCTCGCTGCGGCCGGCGCCGTAGACGTCGGCCGTGTCAAAGAAGGTGGTGCCTGATTCAAAGGCGGCGCGCAGGGTGGCGAGCGCCGCCTCATCCGAGACGTCACCCCAGTTGCCGCCGATTTGCCACGTGCCGAGACCGACTTCCCCGACAACGCGACCCGTCTTGCCAAAGATCCGTGAGTTCATGTCGGACACTGTGCGGAGATTCTCCGCGCCGACAAGCCCAGGTGTTTAAGCGGCCGCGAATGTGGGCTGGCTGATCGGCCGGGCCATTTCGAAAAAGTCGCTCATCTCGGTTTCGCGGCTGAATTCCGGTGCGGAACGCAGCAGCAGCACGCGAAGGTTTTCGCGCGCCCGGGCGATGCGACTCTTCACCGTGCCGACATTGATGCGCAGATTTGCCGCGATCTCTTCATACGAGAGATCGAGCAAGGTACGCATCGTCAGGATCTCCCGGTGCGAGGCATCCAACTGCTTCATGCACTCGGCAATCAGCGAATTGAACTCGGTCGTCATCGATTCAGTGCGAGGGTCGCCGGTGCCATCGGACAAGGCGCCTGTGAGGGAGACCCCGCTCCCTTCAACCACCGCCTGGTCGATCGACATCGTGTCCTGGCGGCGGCGGCGGAAGAAGAACCAGTAGCGGTTGCGCGCGAGGTTCAGGCCAATGCAATGCAGCCAGGTGGCGAGTGACGAATCACCCCGGAATTTCGCCAGGGCCCGATGCGCCCGGATGAACGTGTCCTGGGCGACTTCTTCCGCATCCGCCATGTTGTGGAGCGTCTGATTCGCCAGGGCCCGAATCCGGGGATAGTAGCGCTTGATGATCTCGGTGAACGCCGACTCGTCGCCCTGATTGAAGCGCTGGACGAGGATGGCATCATGGGCGGCTTCAATTTTGTTGGCCGACCGAATGGCCGCCTGGCCATCGGATGCTTCAGCGGTGCTCTGCGTGGTATTGCGTGGATTCATGATGGGATCGTTGCGGTTTATTGACTGCCCACCCTATACCTTGCTCTATGCCATCCAAACTTGGTCGATCCATTAACTATTAATCACTAATCATTTAAGCCATTAAAGGTAAGAGCATACCGTCGTTCTCAGGCCGGCTGCTGCGGGCACAGTGCCAGATTTCCACCTTCGAATTATTGCATTCTGCAAGACCGACCCCAGCCAAACGGATTCGTTCTCCCCACCGCACGTAATAACCTGTCCCTTCTGGGTCGCCGGTCCCTTCTGGGTCGCCCGAATCGGCCTGTAATAGCCTGTCCCTTTTGCCAACGAGGCCACGAGAACAGCCACCGGCCGAACGGAAGGGTCGGCCGATCGACTCTGGTCAGCCTTTGGCTCGAATCAGCCGGGCAAACCGCTGGATGCTTAACCGCCGATCAAAACCCTGGCCCTACCCCTGACGCCTACCTTTCTCGAATTTACGGGGACCCGGCCCGAGGCATGAACTTTTTCTCCCTCGAAGCCGCGGCGTGCGGGGCCGGAGATCAATTCACCGCCGGATCATCAGGTTCGTACGCGAGCAATTTCAGCTCGGGGCCAATCGAACCCAACATGCTTCGCCATAGGGCAACGCCATCCTGTTTCTCCAACTGGCCGCCTGCCACCATCGTGGCGAACCAGGTGGCGTGCTTCATTTCGTCTTCGAGCTGCCCTTTCGTCCATCCGGCGTAGCCGAGAAAGGCTCGGAACGTCACGCCCGCAGTGCCAATCAATCCGGCGGCTTGTTCCGGATCGATGCCGAAGTGCAGTTGAAACGCATTGTCCTCGGTCAACCATTGCCAAGACACGATGATCAACTGGTCTGGGCTGACCGGCCCTCCGCAATACACCGGCACGCCCGCCAACGGGCCCAGCGCAAACGCGGTGTTTAATTCGCCAAGCTGCTTGTCCAGTGGGCGGTTTAACACCACGCCCATCGCGCCGTCCCCATTGTGCACCGAGAGCAGGATCACGCTGCGCCGGAAATTCGGGTCGCGCAGCGCCGGATGGGCAAGCAAGAGCTGGCCGGCGAGGCTCTCGGATTTCGGGCGGTGTCGGCGTTCCTTCATCAGACAAGATTCAACAGGGCCGGCCAAAGGCAAATTTTAGGCGGATCAGAGCTTCGTGAGTTTCACTCCGGCGTCCGTCACGATGGGCGCAACCAGCGGGTCGTTCTTGTAATCCTCGTGGTACTTGATTTCCGCAATTCCGGCCGCCGCCAGAATCTTCGCGCAGTTGATGCACGGGAAATGGGTCACGTAGGCCGTGCAGCCGTCGACACTCGAACCGCGCCGCGCCGCATCGGCGATGGCGTTTTGCTCCGCATGCACCGTGGCCTGCTCGTGATTGTCCCGCAGGCGCGACACGTGCGGCGTGCCGGGGAGATAACCGTTGTAGCCGGCCGCCACCAGCCGGTTCTTCCGGTCGCCGGCCGTGACGATGATGCAGCCCACATTCAGGCGCTCGCAGTTCGACCGCGACGCGATCAGCTTGGCCGTCGCCATGAAGTATTCATCCCAGCTGGGCCGTCCAGGAAAGGCTTCGGTGGCTTGGGCAATCAGGTCAATCGGACTGAGCGGTGCATCCATGGTTTCAGTTTCACGTTGGACAACTCCCCCGCCCTCGGCAACCCCCGTCTCGGTCGCACGGATGAACCATTCCCTCGCGCCCAGACCCATGCGAACCACGTTGGCGATTTTTGGCTCGTGAGTTTCTGCCCAGGCTTTAGCGCACATAGTTGCCGGAACTGTCTCCGGCCCCCCTCATGCCCACCCTGACCGAAGTCACCCACTACTGCGACAAGCGCACGCGTCGTACCGCCTACAAAGATTTTCCCGGTTCGCACAATGGCCTGCAAGTGGCCAACGATGGTCGCATCACCAGGATCGGGGCCGCCGTGGATGCAGGGCTCGTGCCCTTCGAGCAGGCGGCCGAGCGCGGCATCGATTTCCTCATCGTGCACCACGGCCTTTTTTGGAACGGCGTCCAGGCCCTGACCGGGCCGGTGTACGGCCGGTTCGCCGCCTTGCTGCGGGGCAACTGCGCCGTGTATTCAAGCCATCTGCCGCTGGATGGCCACGAGGAGATCGGCAACAACGCCCTGCTCGCCCGCCAGCTGGGACTGAAGGTGAAAAGGCCGTTTCAGTTTCACGAGAGCGAACCCATCGGATGGATTGCCCCAAACAAGCTCAAGCGCGCCCAGCTTTGCGCCCGGCTGGAAGAGCTTTATCCACGCGTGGTGACCATCGATTGCGGCTCAGCTGCGCCGAAGCAGATCGCGTTTTGCAGCGGAAGCGGCAACAGCGCGGTCCCGCAACTCCTGGCCGCGGGCGCAGACACGCTGATCACCGGCGAGCTGAGGGAAGAGTGGTTCAATTATGCCCAGGAAAACCAGCTGAACCTGATTTGCTGCGGGCATTACGCGACGGAAATGCACGGCGTGAAGGCCCTCGCGGCCGAGCTGGCCAAAAAGTTCCGTCTGCCCTGGGAATTCATCGAAACCGCCAATCCGTTGTAATTTTTTCGCAAAGGTCGCCCCGGCCGCGAAAGGAGGTTGTCCTGCCTTGCTTCCCCGGCTTTGCGTCCTTGGTGTTGAGACCCTTCATGAAAAAGATCGCCATCCTTCACGGACCCAATCTCGACCGGCTCGGCCGGCGCCAGCCCGCCATTTACGGCACTGGCACGCTCAAGGATCTCGAAAAACTGATCCGGACCGAGGCCAAGCGCCTGGGGTTCACCGTTACTTTTTTCCAGTCGGCGCACGAAGGCGCCCTGGTCGACAAGATCCACGCCCTGACCGACCGCGGCATCGAGGGGTTCATCGTGAATTTCGGCGCCTACTCGCACACCAGCATCGCCCTGCGCGACGCCCTTTCGAGCGCGGCCCTGCCGGCGATCGAGGTCCACATCTCCGACATCAAAAAACGCGAGAAATTCCGCCACACGTCGATGACCGCCGGTGCCTGTCGCGCGATGATCTCGGGCCACGGTTTCCCCGGTTACCTCGAGGCCCTGCAGTTGCTCGCCAAGCCGTAACATGGGGCAACACCTCCCGGATTTCTCCGAGCCGCACTGGTTTGTCTGCCACACAAAGCCACGCTGCGAAAAAAAATTCAGCGCCCTGCTGACGCGAGAAAAACTCATCCACCAGCTGCCGCTGATTCAGAGCGTCAGGCGCTACGGCACGCAGAAAAAGACCTTCACCAAACCCTTGTTCCCGAGCTACGTGTTCGCCCGGCTGGAACCCGCGGTCAAGACGCGCATCTACCAAGGTGATTTGCTTGTGCGTTCCCTCATGATCGAAAACGAGGCGGTCTTCCTGCGGCAGCTCGAGGACGTAAAGCTGATCTGCGCTTCGGGCCTGGAGGCAGCCATTCATCCCCTAATGAAGAAGGGTACCCATGTCCGGGTGCGGGGCGGACCGCTGAACGGCCTCGAAGGATACGTCGACGATCCGGCGAACCCACAGGGAATTGTCGTGTCAGTGGACGTGCTCCAGCAAGGTCTTCTCGTGAGGCTGCCACTGGAAAGTCTGCAACTGCTCCCCTGACCTGTCATGTTTTGCCGCACTCTTCCCCTCCTCATCCTCCTCGCCTCCTGCGTCGCCCCCGCCCGCGCCCAGACCGTCGCGACCGAGCCGGCCCCGTCCGTCCCGCTCCAGGAAAAGCTGTTCTCGCGCATCAACGGAATTTTCAACGGCGACCTGCCGAGCCTGGATTTGCCCGGGACCTACAAATTTATCCTGCGCCCCCACTTCGGCGACCTTGTCCGCCGCGACTATATGCGCGTGGAGACCGGGTTGCGCTGGTCCCTCGACGATAACTTCGAACTGAGCACCGAAGCATCCGTGTTCTTCACGCACGGACTGGGCGGGAGCTCCAGCGACGGCTACGGCATCGGCCGGCTGCGCTTCGGTTCCAAATACGTGTTCGAACGCTGGCCCCGCCCCGACTACGAAACCAGCGTGGGCCTCAACGTGGAATTGCCGACCGGACACCCACCCGTGGACATGACCGACGGTCACTACCATTTCGCGCCTTCGTTCGTGGTCCAGCACAATTGGTCGAGTCATCCGCGTCTCACGACGTTCGCGGGCATGGGCCTCGACCTGCTCGGCAACAGTTCGGTCGCCGGCACCTTCGGGACCAACCAGCCGCACGACGATTCATTCTCCCTCACCTCGGGCGCCGTGTACGATGTCGGGCAATTGAAGTGGACCTTGAGCGGCACGTACGCCACGACCGCGTGGCTCGGGCACCAGACCGACAACTTCTATTACCTCCAGCCCGGCGTCCTCTGGTACGTGCCGTCGAAATTCACCTTCCATTCCAAGACCCAATGGATCGTCGGTCTCGGCGCGCGTACGACGTGGGGGCCCGATGGATTTGATTTTGGCACCAGCTCTCGGGTTCGCGCCGAAATCACTTTCCGCCAGGTGATGGACAAGTTTCGCCGCCGCGTTATCACCAACGAAGCGCGGTGATCAGTCTCGCGGCGGGACGCCAGGTGTTCGGTCGCACGGTTCGATTCGCTGACAACGCAGTGCTCCCGTCGGGTACGACCCGCCCGCGCCGGGGCGAATTTTTTATCGGCCGCCTTGCTTCAAGTTCAGAGCCCGCCGGCGCAGTAATTCCAAGGGGAATAATTTCGCGACGACGGCGCCTCGAGTGGCCGACGGCTCGTGCCATGGCTCTGGCGCTCCGTCGCCGCTCTGGGGTAGCCCGTAGCCCATCCGGCCTAGTAGAATAGTTGGTGTGGGGCTCTCCTTTCCCCCTGACAAAAACTCCAAGGCAGACTACAAGTAGTTCGCAGTGTTTCCCCGGAGCGAGATCGCCCGGGAGCCGCGAATGCCCTCCTTGTGATGCCAACCTCCCTTGTTCCCCGATTCCTGCTCGTGTCGTTTCTGCTAGGCGGATTTTATGCCGCGGGAAGCGCGCAAGAGCCCGCGGCGCCGACTCCGCTGCCCGAGGATCTCAGTCTCCGCAAGGTAAGCGGCATCTTCGACACGGACCTACCGAAGACGGAAAAAAAAGGACGGATTCGATTCATCATCCATCCGCACCTGGGGGACTTCACGCGCAGGCCGTATGTGCGCGTGCCGCTCGGCCTGCGCTGGGGCGTCAACGACCATGTGGAATTCTCGGCCACGGTGGAGCCTTATCTGAATCACGGACTCAAAGCCGGTCCTTCCGGCAACGGAATCGGCGACGTAGAATTCGGCGGCAAGTACGCCTTCCACGAGTGGCTCAAACCCAACTACGACGCCAGCGTCGGCCTCAACGCGCGCCTTCCGGTTGGTCATCCTCCGCTCGATCTAACCGACGGCTACAATCATTACGCCCCGTACCTTGTCATTTCGACGAAAAGCAAACGCACGCCCGGACTCACCTATTTTGGCAGCACCACACTCGACTTCATGGACAAGTCGAAAGTCGTCGGTACGTTTCGAAAAAATGATGCTCACAGCACCTCGATGATCTTTGCCACCGGCTTCGTCCTCGACCGATTCCCCTACCACTACACGCTCGAGACCGGATACCAGACGACGTCATTGGTCGGTCGCGACAACCGGCAATTTGTGTACCTCCGACCGGGTTTTGCCTGGGACCTGCCGCGGCGCTTGACCTTTGATTCTCACGGCCGGTGGCTGCTCGGCGGCAGCCTCAAGATCACCCAAGGGCCCGACGGAACCCGCATCGACAGCGGCGGCAAGATCCGCGGCGAATTCAGCATCACCCGGTGGTTCCGCCCGAACAAGAAAGACCCCGACCCGACCCCCTAGCGCGCACACGATCGGCCTTCACGGCTTGCGGGCAATCCGGATCAACTTTCTCCGGTTATTCTTTTTCCGCGCCTTCGGTGTATTCCGCGGGCCACCCCGCGGTCACACAATTCCGCCGGCGAGGGCGCCCGCGCTCCAGTTGCAAGATTTGGAGCCACAGCGCCCTCGCTGTGGTCTGGGTTCGTTCGCCATGCCCCTTTCTCAATCTCTCATGTCCGCTTCCCGTGTCCTCCGTGTGTTCCGTGGGTCAACTCAGCCTTCAACCCGTCACCGCAGCGTCCACAACCACGTGCCCAGGTGCAGCGTCGCACACGCGGCGAGGGCCGCGACGAAATCGTCGACCACGATGCCCCAACCTCCCGGCCAGCGCTGCAGCCGGGCGATGCCCAGCGGCTTGAGAATATCGTAGAACCGAAACAGCCCGAAGCCCGCCAGCAGCACCGCCCACTCCGGGAGCCGCCCCATGTAACCGGCATGCCATCCAAGAAAAACTAGCGGCATCACCACAAATTCATCCAGGATAACCTCGCCTGGATCGGTTTTGCCCATCCGCCTCGCCGCTTCGCCGGTGAAAAAAACCGCCACCAGGCTGAAGAGCGTGGTCCACACAAGCGTCACCTCCCAACCGAGCCGCCGGAAGAAAATCAACGCGTAAAGTAAACCCGCCAGCGATCCCCACGTGCCCGGCGCCGGCAGTTTCATTCCCACCGGACCCAGCGTTGCCGTTCCCACCACGAACCAATTGGGGAGAACCCGTGCCCACTTCTTTGTCCCTGCACTCATTTCATCTTCACTCCATCACGGCGTGACCGTGACGTCGAAAATATGAGATACCCGACGTGATCGTCAGCACCGCCGCCAGAAAGTAGAGTCCCATCCCCGTGTACTGAATAAAGCCGATGATCCACCGATCGCTCGCGGGAAACAGGTGCCCGAAATCTTTCGCCATCATTCTCGCTCCGAGCAACCACCCGATGGCGTTGAGCTGAACAAATGTCTTCACTTTTCCACCGAGATCCGCCTCAACCACGATCCCCTTGGTCGCCGCCGCCATCCGCATTCCGGAAATCGCGAACTCACGGCCCAGAATGCACAGGAGCAGCATCAGGGCAAATGCGTCATAACCGAGGAAGTAGTCGTCGTTGACCAGCGCGATCATGAGACCGATGACCATCACCTTGTCGATTACCGCATCCATGAATCGGCCGAACGATGAAACTTCGCCGCGAGCCCGCGCGATCATGCCATCGAGCCAATCCGTCAGGGCGGCCGCGATGAAGAGCCAGAACGTAATGGTCGCCGCCCAGTCAAAATCGCGCCGCATCAGCCAGACAATGGCGAACATGGCCGGGATCCGGGATACAGTCAGCCAGTTGGCCACGGTGAAACGCATGCCACGGAGTCGAGAGACCCGCCGCACGCTTGGCAATCCCTTGATTTGTCCTTCAAAACGTCCTCGCCATCCCGCCCCGCTTGGCAATTCTCCATTCGGTCCTGACTATGAAACACTGCATCTACCCTGGCACGTTTGATCCGGTCACCTACGGACACCTCGACGTCCTTGAGCGCGCCGCCAAGCTCTTCCAGCGGGTCACCGTCGCCGTCGCGATCAGCTCGACCAAGAACGCCCTTTTTTCGCCGGCAGAACGGGTCGAGTTGGTGCGCACGAATCTCGCCCATTTGCCCAACGTGGACGTCTTGAGTTTCGAGGGCCTGCTCGTCGAATTCGCGCGCCAGCAGAAGGCGCACGCGATCATCCGCGGCCTTCGCGCCCTGTCCGATTTCGAGTTCGAATTCAACATGGCCCTGATGAATCGCCATCTTGAACCCAATGTGGAAACGTTGTTCGTCATGCCCAAGGAGGCCTATAGCTACACCAGCTCCACCTTGGTGAAGCAGATCGCCAAACTCGGGGGCGATGTCACCAAGTTCGTTCCGCCCAACGTGGCGGCGGCGCTGAAAAAATCATTTTGCTCCGCCTGACGAGGCGCGGGCGAGGGCCGGCCAGTTGGCGCCGGACCGCTGGGCCGTCAGCTCGCCGAGGCTCGTTAGGGATAACGCGCCCTACCTCGGGCCCACTAACGGTGCGGTCAGACCGCCGTTACGGCGCCGCCAGCTTCAGCACTCCGACAAACAACATCACGATCGCACCCGACAGTGCGCTGCAGATCAAGAACCCGATCGTGTCGATCCGGGTCCATCGGCAGAATTCCCAATTCGACCACGGCAGCAGCTTCGTGCCGTCGAACCGGGTCGGATTCCGTCGCGTTTCCTCCATCGCCACCGCATCCAGCTCGGCGGTGTCCCCCACCGGCGTCTTCATCTTGCCGTAGAACTGCGCCACCCGCGCCGGGTCCGTCGGCCGCGTCAGGAGGCTCGCGATGATCAGTACCGCAAACGGAAGGAAACCATCAAAGAAAAACAGGGCCGTCAGCCGCTGGTTCGG
>Ga0302323_100005535_pt1 | contig 10365 bp, 8 predicted proteins | sample Fen_T0_3_FD_201950 | JGI IMG/M metagenome (GOLD analysis project Ga0302323, IMG submission 201950) | Peat permafrost microbial communities from Stordalen Mire near Abisko, Sweden - Fen_T0_3 | ecosystem: Environmental > Terrestrial > Soil > Wetlands > Permafrost | place: Sweden: Abisko... | reverse complement strand
ATGACCTATGCCATCGCCTGCGCACGCGCGAAGGCCTTCCGCGGTGTCGCGGTCTACGAGGGCGCGGTGTTCAGCGGCTGCGACAATGGCAATGACCCGATCGCCTACTGGCAGATGGTGGGAGTTACGGACGCGTCCTTTACCGTCGACATGGCAAGACCGATGCGCGACCAGTTCGCCAAGAACAACGGTTGCACCATTCCCCCAAACGAGCCGCCCCAGCCGCCCCAGCCGCCCCCCTATTTGAACCCCGGCGGGCACGTGTGCACCGACTACGCCGGATGTTCGTCCGGGCATCCCCTGCGTTGGTGCGTGCACCAGTCAGGCTTCGGCAACGCCATCGTCGATGGAACCGCTGACCTCTACAATTCGTGCGCGACCTCTCCCAAGACTTGCTCGTCGTCGTGTCCATGCACTTGGGTCCCGGAAGACCTGTGGTCGTGGATGACGAAAGACCACTAGGTCGGCCGCGGAAGGAGGTATGTCGTGGAAACACACACCCTGGACGATGGATGGGGGTCTTCGCCAGATTCTGTCTTCGCCCTTAACAAGAGTCGCCTCAGTTCGGCAATAGTGTTCAGGTACCATGCGAAAATCCTTCATCGAATACGTGGGCGTGATAGCTCTCCTGTCGGCAATGACCAGCAATGGCTGCGGTAGCTCCGCCCTCAACGGTGAGGCAGCGGGCAGCGGCGGAAGCGCCAAGGGGGGCGCGGGCAGCGGCGGGAGTGCCAAGGGGGGCGCGGGCAGTGGCGGGAGTGCCAACGGGGGCGCGGGCAGTGGCGGGAGTGCCAACGGGGGCGCGGGCGGTGGTGGTGCCACGGCGCGCGGTGGCGCTGGCGCCGGCGGCACCCAGGCCAACTGCGCCAGCGGAACCGCCTGCGGCGGCGACTTGGTCGGAACCTGGAAGGTGACATCCTCGTGTCTGACCCTGTCCGGTGATTGGGACGTTTCTTTGGCCAGTCTCGGATGCCCGACCGTGCCTGTGACCGGCTCTCTCGAAGTGACGGGAACCTGGAGCGCCACCAGCAAGGGCAAGTACACCGACAACACGGTCACGAAGGGATCGATTGCGTTTCCGTTGAGCCCCAGTTGTTTGTCGGTTTCCTCGGTCAAGGTCGACTGCTCGAAAATGGGCGGAGCCCTGACGGCCCTCGGCTGGGCGAAGGTCGATTGCACCACCGACGGGGGCGGCAATTGCAACTGCTTGGGCACGGCCAACCAGACGGGTGGCATCGGCGTGGTGTCTGCTTGGGCAGCGACCAGCGGCGCATACAAGGTTTCGGGCAACGCTCTCAACGTCGACGATGACGTTGACTATTCGTACTGCGTGGCGGGTAAGGAACTGACTTTGACACCAAAACCCACGATTCTGCCGCTCACCGGCACAGTGGTACTCCAGAAAGACGACAGCTCGCCTGGTACCGGCGGTGCGGGCGGTACCACGGGCGCCGGCGGCGCCAACGGCTCTGGTGGGAAGACGGGCTCGGGCGGATCCACGACCGGCTCCGGCGGCGCGAGCAACACCGGCGGCAATACCGGTGCTGGCGGGGCCACCGCTGGCGCCGGGGGAACCGGCACCGGCGGAAGTACCTCGACCTCTCCAGGTACCGCGCCTTGCGACATTTACGCCGCGGGAAGCAACAAGTGCGTGGCCGCTCACAGCACAGTGCGCGCCTTGTTCGGCTCGTACAGCGGAAGCCTCTACCAGGTCAAGCGTTCCGATGGCACGACCAAGGACATTCCCGTTCTCGGCCCAGGAGGCGTCGCCGATTCATCCGTGCAGGATTCGTTCTGTGCTGGAACGAAATGCGTGGTCACTCGGGTCTACGACCAGTCTGGAAACGGCAACCTCGTAGAAGCCGAGACTTCGGACAGCACCGTCGGCGGTAACAAGGGCCAATCGGCCTCGGACGCCACCACCGAGCTGCTGAACCTCGGCGGTCACAAGGTCTACTCGCTCTACCTGAAGACCGCCCAGGCCTACTGGAGAGATGGCTCGAAGTCGAACGTGCCCTTGGGCAACAAGCCTCAGGGGATCTACATGGTGACCAGCGGCAAGCACTACGGCAGCGGGTGTTGCTTCGATTACGGCAATGGCCCCACATCCCGCACGATGTCGGGTGGAGGCACGATGGATGCCGTCAACTTCAGCAGCTGCACGATTTGGGGCACGGGGGCCGGGTCGGGTCCTTGGGTCATGGCCGATTTGGAAGGCGGGCTGTTTGCTCAGGGTGGCGGTGGCAAAAATAACAGCGTCCTGAGCATGACGGGCACGTACGTCACTGCCGTGGAAAAGAACAACGGCTCGAACGAGTTTGCGCTGAGAGGCGGGGACGCGACCACAGGAAATCTCAGCACCTTCTACAAGGGCAAGCTTCCCTCGGGATACACGATGAAGAAGGAAGGCTCCATCATCCTCGGAAGCGGCGGCGATTGCTGCTACAGCAATACCACCATGAGCCAGGGAACTTTCTACGAAGGAGCCATCATCTCTGGCTACCCGACCGATGTGACCGAGGACGCCGTCCAAGCCAACATCGTGGCCGCGGGTTACGGCAAGTAGCCTTCGCTGGCCCGCCGAGGCAGATGGACCGTGATGTCACCCCTGCGCGAAATGTGGTCGGGATAGCCCAAGACCCAGCTGACCTTCCCTTGGGGGGACCCGCTGTAGTCGAAGATGTCCAAGGAAATCGAGTTTCGCCATTGCACCTTGGTCCGCGGCGGAATCTCCAGCCGAAAGATCTGCTCGAACACCGAGGGGCCGCTGCCTGGTTGGTTTTGGGCGATGCGAATCACGTCGGACGTGTTGAGATAGGCCTCGAAAGGCGAGTCGCCGTAGCCCGCGTTCGTGAAGAAGAGAACTTGCGCCTGGTCCGAGGGATTAGGCAGGCGCGCCGTGACGGTGATCGAGGTAGAGGACACCTCTGCGTTGACTTCGGGATTGGGTGTGCACGGTTCTCCGGCTGCCTTGACCTCGTCCCTCCCGACAATCCTGGGCTCAAGCGAAAGATAGTCCTTCTCTCCAAGAGCGAAGGATGGCTGCTGCGGCTGCGTCGTTACTTCCGTCATGCATTGCCTCTGCGGCGCACCTGTCTTGCAGGCAGTCAAGGCCATCAGGAACCCAACGACTGAACCCGTGGATGCGCGCACAATGGGCATCCTAGTTACCGCGACTTCCCCTGTCGACAGGTGGCTTGGTCGGGGCGCGGAATCAGCTGCCCCTCGCGGAATCGGCCTGCCGGTAGCGACTGTCCGCAAACGCGGTCCATGGCACGACCAACCAACCGATCAGCGAGAGCCAGGCCAGTAATCGGTCGTTGGGCGGAGGCGGGGACCACGGGCCGGCCAACCACATCAGCGTGCAGATCCCTGTGAACGACCAGAACGCCAAGGGCCCAACCCAGCCGACGGCACGCCGCCCCTTCAGGTACAGCAGGACACCCAGGAGCCATAGGGCACCTTCGACGACCAGTGTCCCCGGAATCGAATCCCACAGGCGAAGGCCGAGGCGAGGGGACTGGCCGGGCCACAAGGGCATGTCCGGGGCGTGGGTGAGGAAATCGAGAACCCAGTGGCTGACGACCAGGCCGAAGATCCATATTGCCGCCCGAAGGGAGTTGCCGCGGCTGCGCGCGAGGACTGCCAGCAAGGCGCCCCACACCAAGGACATCAGCAGCGCGTGAGACCACGGGTACGAAACGAATTCCAGAGGCGTGAATGCGGTGGCGCCTGGCTGGACGTGGACCTGCTCGATTCCAATCAGCAGGAAGACCGGCCAAATCAGGTCCAGGGTGGTAGTGGCCGCCATGAACCAACCGAGCTGTACCTTGGGCTCGGCACGCTTGGCGACAAAAGCTAGGGCGAGATGACCAACGAACATGGCTCTGTCTTCGATGCACGGGCACTGCGGGAGGTGCAGATCTTGGCCTGCAACCCTTGGTGTGCAGGTAAGGAACAGCGGCGAATTGCCGGCGGGGGTTTCGATTACCGCTGGGGCAATCCGCCGCTGTCAATCGGATCCTAAAGGCAGTAGTAGACCGCGGTCGGCAACGTCGATTGGCGCGTTAGGGATCTCATGCCGCCGTAGAGCTCGATGTTGAGCGTCGCGGGACCTGGGGCGAAGCTTCCGTATAAGCCGCTGTCTGCCATGACCGTGATCACGGGAAACGATGCCACGGCCGAGGGCGAATCGTGATACGTGAACGCGATGGTGGTCGAGCCTCCGTCGAGTGCGCGCATCGCGCTGGTCACTCGATACTCTCGCAGCAATCCGCCCGAGCCGAGGAACAGCCGGAAGTCGGTGTAGCTCCAATCGTCGCGGGGTCGGGTGACTACCAGCTGCTCGCCAAGGGGCGAGGTTGCGATGTACTCGACGGTGACGTCGCCCGGGAGGTTACGAACTGGCATGGCGGCAATGGCCGTGTTTGGCAGGACGGCCAGCTCTTCTCCTTCCTGCCCGATGGTGAATGTCTTCTTGTCCTTCAAGGTGCCTTGCACGACGGCCATTCGGAGGGGTGCCCCGGCCGGCTTGTCGATCTGAAGTACAAACTGCCCATCGGGGCCGTCGGTGTTAAAGACGTAGTAGTCGGGACTGGATCCGCTGCCGGCCACGCGCTCACGGGCCAATATGCCACTCGCGTCGGACATGAATACGCGCTGGCCGCTGTCGACTTGATCGACAAGGTAGATGGTCCCTGCCGCGCTCTGGCCGGCGGCGATCACCGTGCCCAGCGCAATCGGTTTGGGCGTGGCGGCGAAGGGATCACAGGCAGGCGCACTGCCATCGGGGCCGTCGGTGCCACCGCTGCCGCCCGCACCCCCGTTCGATGGCGAGCTGGTACCGCCGGTGCTCGCGGGCGTGATCTGCGCGGCGTCGATGGTTCCCACGTCGAGGTTGTTGCCGCCACAGGCCGGAAACAGGACGAGCGTAAGCGCGGTCACATAGTGAAATCGAATGTCCATGGTGAGTGCCTCCATCTATCCAGTTGTCCGCCTGTGACGGTAAGTTTCATTTTTCTGCGCCCGTCGGAATCCACATGTTTAGATGCTGGTGATGTTGCCCCTATTGTCGACGGCTGTGGCCATGATGTTCGTCGGGCAAGCCATCGAAGTGCGCAGCACCACGGACTGTCCTTCGGCAGCGGCCATTTCGGCGAAGGTGGCGCCTTTGCTTCCCGATCACCGGGGCGCGGGCGATGTGGCGTGGGTCGAGAGCGTGTCGCCCATAACAGAGCAAGCGTTGGTGCTGCGTCTGCGCCTGATCCGGGCTGACGCGAGTGTGGCGGCGGATCGGCGGTTGGTGCTGCAGGGCGGATGCGACGACCTGGCGGACACGGTGGCGACGGTCCTGGCCACGTGGGAGACCGCGCCGGTGACCGTGGTGCCGACGGAGGTCTTGAAACCCGACCCGCAGACCAAGGCCGCCCTCGAAATAGGTGCGACCGGGACGCAGCTTTGGCTCGGCGTCGGTGCGGGTACCGGGCTGGTCGACGGTGTGGTGGCCAGCGGGAGCGTGGAGCTGGTGGCGGGCAGGGCGGCCTCACACGGGCAAGCACGTGTTGCGCTGGTCGGGCAAACCAGCCGACAGCGCAGCCTCGAGTCGGGCGACGTGAGCTGGCGTCGCGCGCACGCGTCACTGGGTTTGGGCTGGCAATTCATTAGCCCCTCGAACACGTCAGTCTGGCAGGCGTCGGCAGACGGCGGCGTGCTTCTCGGGTGGTTGCGGGCTTCGGGCGACCGGTTCGCACCCGGCCGAACCCAGGATGCCTTCGAGGTCGGCGTGGGGGCAGGGCTGCGCACGGGGCTCGAGCTCGGTTCATGGTCCGTGTGGCTCGAATGCCGCGGGGCTCTGTGGCCCGAGCCACAACGGGCCACTCTGCAGGGCTCGCAGCAGTCGACCACGCTGCCAAGCTTCGACGTCCTTGCAAGCTTGGGGCTATCCCGGCTCGTACTTCGTTGAAACCTTTCGGCCTGGCTTCGACAACATGTAAATGAGTCCGCCATGACATCGGCCAAGCCAGCGGCCAGCCTGCCCACGCTGTCCAGCCTGCCCAACACGGCGCTTGCCGCGACGCCGTCGTCGTTTGTCCAGGCGTATCGAGAGCATGCGGCGCACGTGGCGCGCTGGGCTGGCCGCCTGGGCGGGCTCGATTGCGACGTGGAGGACGTGGTCCAGGAGGTGTTCCTGGTGGTCAGTCGCAAGTGGGCCAGTGTCCGGGACGATGGCAATTTCACCAGCTGGCTGTTTCAGATCACACGCAAGATCTCCGCCAACCAGCGGCGGCGCTTGCGCTGGAGGCGCCTGTGGGCCGGCCACGACGAGCTGGCTCGCTTGCCATGGGCTGGGCTCGGTCCCGATGCAGAGCTGGACCGGCGTCGGGCGGTGGCGCTCTTCCATCGTGCGCTCGACCGCCTGCCCGAGAAGCAGAGAACCGTGTTCGCGCTCTACGAGCTCGATGCTCTGTCCACGCAGGCGATTGCGGAGCTGACCCAACGGAAACTGTCCACGGTCAAGGTGCAACTTGTCCGGGCTCGCGAACGTTTCATTGCGGCCTACCGGCGGCTGCTGCGCCGAGAGTGCGAGGGGACCGTCCCGCCGCAACTTGCACCGGGAGTGGTCGGTCGTGACGCCGAAGCGACGTCGCGACTGGGAAAGAAGACATCATGAACCAGGTGCCTGCGGATCCGATCCGCCTCAGGGATGAGGCCAACCCGTCGAACCTGGCCGAGCGCATCGCCGGTCAGGCGGCCCGGGATATGGCAGAGCCAGCGCGCATCAACCCCGTTGCGATGGCCAGAATTGCTGAGCGCATCGAGGGTACCCGCGGCACGTATCACGGCTCTCCGAGGCTAGGCTGGGCCGTGGTCGTGGGAGCGTTCTTGCTGGGGATCGCGACGGCGGCTTCGGCTGCTCGCCTGGATTGGGTGCCTCGGTGGATCGACCAAATCATAAGCGGCACGGCCGCTCCGTCCAAGCGCGCCACGCGACCCGCAGCGCCCCGAACCCTGGCCAAGCCGAATCTGCCGCAATCCGCACCCTCGGCTGAGTCGCGACCTGCTGCTGCGGGGCTCCTGGCCGAACCCGGTCCGGCCGAGGCCGTCCCCGGTGTTCCTGCGGCGGCCGATCCGCGTGTGCCTGACAGGCAGCCGCAGCTTGAGAAGGGCGCTGCACGCCCTCATCCGAGCGGGCGCTCGGATGACGCGGGTCCCGTCAGACCGCGGGTTGCCGTGGCCACGGATCGAGCCCGTCTGTCTTCCCCTTCCTTGCCCAATGTGCAGCCCTCGGCGCCATTTCTTGCATGGCCAACCGAAAGGCCGCAGCCTCTGCCGCAAGGCAGTCTGCAACCGGAAAGGGGCCTCGACCGTCGAGCGCCATCGCTCCAGTCAGGAAAGCCCGCGCTACCGTCGCCATTACCCGTGGTCGCTGCCGCGTCGACCGGCCGGGCCCCCGATACCAAGGCGACCTCGCAGCAAACCGCCCGCTATCTCAAGGAAGTCGTCCAGGTGCTGCGGGTTGACCACTCACCAGCCCAGGCCGTGTCGCTTCTCGATCGGTACGCGAACGCACTGGCGGGCGCCGCCTTCGCCGAGGAGGCTCTTCTGCTGCGTGTGGAGGCGATGCTCGCGCTCGGGCAGCGGGATGGCGTTCTGCAACTGCTCGACCGTGCGTCGCTGACCGACGTGGCCGCAGCGCACGCACTTCTGGTGACCCGCGGTGAGCTTCGTGCCGCCGCCAATCGCTGTGCCGAGGGCATCGGCGATTTCGATCTGGTCCTGTCCGAAGCGCCACGTCCGCCGAAAAGAGCGCTGCTGGGGCGCGCACACTGCCGCGAGAAGCTGGGCGATAGTGCGGGCGCCAGGTCCGATCGTGAGCGCTACCGTCGCGAGTTTCCCGAGGAAGGCACCCCGTAACAGGACCGGATCAGCGAGGCCGTGCCGCCCGGCGGCGGCGCCAGGGCTGCGTGGCGGCTTCCCCCAAACTGAGAAGGGCCATGAGCAGGCAGAGATCGACCGCGACGTTGAAGATGAAGAAGTGCTTCGCGGTTCCGTTCGCCTCGAAGGTCACCACTGCGATGAATTCCAGCGCGCAGCCAAGAGCCAAGACCGGCCCTGCAAGCGTTCTCATTCGGGCCACCGAACCTTCGTCGAGCCAGCGTGCCTTCATGCCGGCGAGCGTGCAATAGAGGACGAAGAGAACCATCAGCAGGGCCAAGTTTCTCGGGTAGCTGGCCTTCTTGAATTCGCTCCAGGTGTTGAAGGCTTGGCTTTGCGCCTTGGCGGCGAATCCGGCTCCGCGCGTGAAGTTGCCCAGAGTCGGATAGCCAAACGCCTCCTTCGCCTGACGGTCGGCCATTCGCCACCACCGTATCGGATGGTGGGCGTAGAAGCGTGCAATTCGGGCAAGGCTTGGCCCCCCTCGGTCGACGCCAATCTCGCGTGCATCATCGGCCAACGTCGTCGAGTGAAGAGAGAGCTCTTCGGTCCAAACGACTTGGGCGTTGGTCGGGACGCTAACGCCGTAGGCTCCGGCAACGAATGCCCAGACCACGCCGAGGGGAACGGCCGCTGTTCCGAGCAGGCGTACATAGACCCGACCTCGCGCGTTCGAAGACGGACAGGCGTAGAACGCCCCCAGGGCGAGGCACGGGGCAAAGGCCGTGTTTTGCGACTTGGCCATCCAGAAGGCAAAGGCCGACGCCAGGTAGGCGAGCCAGAGCAACCACGCCGCGGGACCTTGGCCTTCGCGCTGGATACAGAGCATGGCAAACCCGAGTGTCGAGAACAGGAAGACGAGCGAGGCGCTCTCGCAATAGAACGAGTTGAAGTATCCGACCCATTTCACGTCCGCAAACCCGAGCAAGGCCGCCGTCGCCACGAAGAGTCGGACGGCTGTGCCCATGCAGCGAAAGGCGCGCAGGAAGACGAACACAGCGGCAACGTACAAGGCGACGTTGCACAGCCCCAGGGAACGGACGTCGAATTTGTCGTCTTTCGCGACGAGGCCGTTCAGGACCTTCGCTGCGCTCAGGACCGGCCTTTGAGACGTGAGGTAGCGGTACGAGCTGGGCTTGACGAAGGCGAACTTGGTCTCGACGAATTGGAAGACGGTCTCGCGGTAGGCGGCCACGCTGCGGTAGTCGAGGCCCGCGGGATCCATGAGGCGGGCGAAGTCCCGATTGTCGGCCATACCGACGATGGGATCGACGAAGAGCTGGTAGGTGATGGCCGCGGCCAGGATGAGCAGGACGGCCGCCTCCAGACGATCGGGCAGAAGCCGCCTCGCGCCGTGCCGGAGGTCCTGGCCGCTACCGCAGAACCCCGTCCGCATCGGTCAGCACGCTCTGCGAATCGGCGCCCAGCCTGAACCAACCCAGCGTGCGTTCACTGCGGGCGAACAGCGTGTCCTTTGCGCCCTCGGTGACCGTGGCCACTGCAGGGACTCTGGCGACCTCCACGAAGCCCAGCCGTCGTCCTCGCACGCTGTACTCGATGCGTAGGTCGATCTGGGGTGTGCCTTCCGTAGGCGTCTCGTCTTTGCCGAGTACGTCCATGGGCCAAAGGCCAAAGGCGCGATCGTGCCACGTCTTGGCGGTGGCGTCGGGCTTGTCCGGCGTAGCCACTGGCGACAGTCGAATCCCGTCGTCTCCGCGCGAGATGATGAAGTCCTTCTTCTTGGAGCCGCGTTGAATGGTCACGCGGTCGGCTTCCTCGACCTTGAATCCGTGGAGGCGCCGCTCCACCAGCAGCGACGATGCGGTTTGGAAGTCCGACAGAAACGATCGTGCGACCACGTAGACCTGGCCGCTGGCCTCGTCGCGAACATAGGGATCGCTGCCACCGGGAGGCGCGGGCGCGAGGGCGAAGGTGCGTTTGCCGTTGCGCAAGGTGAGCGTGATGCGCTTCTTGGGCGCATCGAGGCCCAGATCCTTCAACTTGCTTGGGTCGAGTACCCCGAGGCCACGCGATGCCCGCCACGGCGCGAAGCTGGCCAAGAGCTTGTCGGCCGCATCCGAGCCCCGCACCACCCGTTCGGGCGTCTTCGTCGGCGGTTGGTCCTTGACGGGTGCCGCCTTTTCCTGAGCCGAGAGTCGCACTTCTGTGAATGGTCCGTTGTCGTCGGAGCTGCGCCCGAGCTCGACCCAGGTGGACTTGTCTTGGGACTTGTCTTGGGCCTTGTCTTGGGCCTTGTCTTTGGACTTGTCTTGGGCCTTGTCTTGGTCTTCGAAGCGGACTTGAGCAAGCTCGTTCTTGCCGCTGTCCACGACGAACGCCTCGCCCGGCGCCAATTCGATCCCGCGCTGCCAGGTGAAGTAGGCGGCGCACAGTCCGGCCAGGGCTAGCGTTCCGTGCAATACCACTTGT
>Ga0302323_100005532_pt1 | contig 10366 bp, 9 predicted proteins | sample Fen_T0_3_FD_201950 | JGI IMG/M metagenome (GOLD analysis project Ga0302323, IMG submission 201950) | Peat permafrost microbial communities from Stordalen Mire near Abisko, Sweden - Fen_T0_3 | ecosystem: Environmental > Terrestrial > Soil > Wetlands > Permafrost | place: Sweden: Abisko... | reverse complement strand
GAGCAAGCGATCAAGCCGCCGTCGCCCCCGTGCTCGTCCTCCATGTCCAGCTCGCAGGTGAGGCGGGGACGCCCCTCGAGCAGCACGCGGTAGCAGTTGTCGCCGCCGCGACAGCTCGGCCAGTCCGGCGCGGCGTCGTCGTGGATCCGGGTGTCGTGCTCGACGACGATCACGGGCTTGCCGTCGACGATCCCCTGCACCTCGAAGCGGATCGCGGCGACGGTCCCCGCGTCGATCGTGCCGATCGCGCACTCGACGTCGCGGTCGATTGCGGCGACGTCGTGGGTCTCGCGGATCTCGTCGAGCTCCAACCCGAGCGCATCGGCCACCATCGTGACGACGCCGCCCCAGTACTCGGTGAGTGCGCCGCTCGTGAACAGCGGCGCCACGTGGTCGAGCGGCATGCCGAACCCGAACAGGTCGCGCATCACCCAGGCCTGGTCGTAGTGCTTGTAGTTGACGATCTCCTGCACCCGGATCGAGTCGATCTCGTCCATCAGCGCGAGCAGCGTGAGCGGGATCAGGTCGCTCCCGAAGCCGGGGTCGGCGCCGTTGTTGAAGAACGACGTCCCGCCCTCGCGGCACGCCGACTCGAGCGGGCCGAGCAGCTCGGGCGCCGCGGTCTTCGGGTACACGAGCTGGTTCAGCGACGTGGACACCACGTTGCACCCGGCCCGCAGGAAGCGGCTCATCTCCTCGACCGCGCCGGCTGCTCGCGGCCCGATGCCGTCACCGAGGTAGCAGAGGCAGTCGGCGTCGAGCGCGAGGAGCGCGTCGACGTCGTTGGTGGTGACGACCCCCGCGGTCGGGAGCCCCACGAGCTCGCCGGCGTCGCGTCCGACCTTCTCGGCCGTGTGCACGTAGCAGCCCACGAGCTCGAGGTCAGGGTGCTGGATGACCCCTCGCAGCGCCAGCCGCCCGGTGTTGCCGGTTCCCCAGTGCACGACGCGTGTGGTCACCTCTTCCGCTCCTGACGCTTCGCGCCGGGCCGCTCGGGCCCCGCTCGCCGGTCGAGAACGGTGGTTCGGATATCGGGCTCGCTCACGTAACCATCCCCAGGTAGGTGCTCGCGAGGCGTTCCTCGTCGATCTCGGCGGTCGGGCCCATCCACACCAGGCGGCCGAGCTCCATGAACGCCACCGTGTCCGCGACCTCGAGCACTTCGTGGGCCTTCTCCTCCACCAGGAGGATCGTCGAGCCCAGGTCGCGCAGGCGCCGGATCGCGTCCATGATCTCCGCCGACGCCATCGGCGCGAGGCCGAGGGTGGGCTCGTCGGCGACGAACATCGCGGGCGGGTTCACCAGCGCCGGCACCAGGCTCAGCATCTGCTGCTCGCCACCGGAGAGCAGGCCGGCGTGCTGCTTCCGGCGTTCGCCGAGGATGGGGAAGAACTCGTAGGCCCGGTCGCGGTCCTCGCCCGACCGCAGGAGCACCTGGAGGTTCTCCTCCACGCTGAGGTCGGGGAAGATCCCGCGCGCTTCGGGGGCCAGCATCACCCCGGAGCGGGCGCGCTGGAACGGCTCGAGCGTGGTGACGTCCTTCCCGTCGACGGCGACGGAGCCGCTCGACGGGAGGAGCAGGCCGGCGATCACGCCGCACAGCGTCGACTTCCCGGCCCCGTTCGCGCCGAGCAGCGCGACCACGGTGCCCTTCGCGACATGGAGGGTCACGCCGTGCAGCACCTGCACATCGCCGTAGCCGGCCACGACGTCGTCGAGCGCGAGCGCCGCGTCGGCCGTGGCCACGGTCGGCTCGACGTGCCCGAACTCCTCGCCCACCACCTCGCGCAGGTGCATGGGGTCGGCGTCGGTGTCGCGGGCCGCCCCGGTCGCCACCGCGGCCTCGTGCACCGCCAGCTCCGCGGCCGCGACGTGGGCCTCCCGCTCCTTGCGCCGGCGGCGGTCCTGGCGCTGCGTCCCCACCAGCGCGAAGAGGCCATCGGGGTTCTTCGCGAGGTTGATCGCACCGAGCCCGAAGAGGATCGCCGCGAAGTAGGTGGAGCCGGTGAGGTCGTTGAACCACCCGGGCACGAATCCCCACTCCGAGATCCCGGTGAAGATCGGGGTGGTCGCCATCACCGCGAGCCCGGCGAGGAGCGCGCCGCCGGGGCGCCGGATCCCGAACGTCACGACGCTGGCGAGCCAGAGGAGGCCGGCGATCGGGGTGGCCGTGGTGCCGGTGAACGATCCGTTGGTCATGCCGAGCAGGACGCCACCGAAGCCGGCGATCGCGCCGCCCAACGCGAACAGCGCGATCTCGGAGCGGGCCGGCGCGATGCCCGACGCACGGGCGGCGACGCTCGAGCTGCGCACCGCCAGCGCGGCCCGACCCGACGACGACTTCACGAGGTTGTGGATCCCCAGGGTCACGATGCCGAAGAGCGCCAGCAGCGCGAGGACCTCGGTCTTCGGATCCGCCCAGTCGATCGTCACCAGCCCGAGCACGTTCCAGCGTGGGAGCGGATAGGTCCAGCCGAGCTGGCCGTTGCTGACGTCCCTGACCTGGAACAGGGTGAGGTCGAGCGCGATGGCGAGCGCGAGGGACGCAAGAGCGAGCGCGAGCACGCCGAGGCGGCGGACGGGGATCGCGATCAGTGCGCCGAGCGCCCCGGCGACGACCGCACCCATCACCGCGGCGAGCGCGAAGTTGATGTGCCCGTGGCTCGCGATGAACGGCGCGTCGATGCCCCAGTCGTGGTTGACCGACCATCCGGCCATCAGGCCCCCCGCCGTGACGAAGGTGCCCTGCGCCAGCGAGACCATCCCCCCCAGGCCGGTCACCACCACGAACGACAGGAACACGATGCCGAGGGCGAGGCCGGGCGCGAGGATCCCGAACGCCTCGAAGTTGTCGGCCCGGGCCCACTGCCACGGGAGCCACTGGAGCGTGAAGCCGACGAAGAGGAAGATGAAGATCGCCCACGGGAGGATCCGCCGCCACCGGGGGAGCCCGGCCCGGTGGTCGTCCGGCGCGCGCTCCTCCGCGACCGAGCGGGCCTCGCCGCCGCGCTTGCGCCCGACGACGAAGAGCAGCACGACCGTCAGGATGAACGGGATCGCCGACCGGAGGCCGGCGAGGTCGTTGAGGAACTTCGGCAGGATCGAGTCGCCGTAGCCGTACACGACGTTCTGGAGGATGCCGAGGAGCAGGCCCCCCAGGAACGCAATCGGGATCGAGCGCAGGCCGGCCAGGGACACTGCGGCCAGCGCGCCGAGGACGATCAGTGTGAACTGCTGGTCGGCGAGCTGGAACAGCGGCGCGATCAGGATGCCGCCGATCCCGGCCAGCATCATCGTGAGCACCCACGCCGCCGACGAGGTGCGCGACGCGTTGACGCCCCGCAGCCCCGCGAGGTCGCGCCGGCTCACCACGGCCCGCATCTCGAGGCCGAGGCGCGAGTGCCGCAGCACGATCCAGAGCGCGAGGGCAGCGACCGCCGCCGCGATGAACACCGCGACCTGGTCGGAGTTGAGCGACACCTGGTCGAGCCCGATCGCGCTGAGGTGGAACGTCTTGCGCGGGTACGGGCCGATCCCGCGGACGGTCGCACCGCCGCCGCTGCCGGTCGTCGTGGGGAGGTCGAAGCCGAGGACGGTGTTGCCGAGCGCCTCCACCAGCCACAGCGCCAGCGCCGGCAGCGCGATCAGGAGGCCGATCGACCCCACGATGCGCGCGTACACCGGCGCCGCGGCGAGGCGCCGCAGGAGGATCCGGTCGAGGGCGAGGCCGAGCAAGGGTGCGAACACGAGCACCGACAGCAGGGCCGCGGGGATCACCGGGACACCGAGCCCGGTGTTCATCTGGAAGAAGAAGTAGGCCGTGACGAAGGCCACGGCACCGTGCGCGAAGTTGAAGATCCCGGAGGTCTGGTACGTGAGGACGACCCCGGCCGCCATCACCGCGTAGATGCCACCGGACACGGCCCCGGAGAACAGCAGGTTGAGGAACTTGTTCACTGAGGACCTCGGGAGGCGGGCAGTCGACGCGTGCTCGTGGCGTAGCGGTGGTGCACGAGTCGCGACGAGCCACGCCGACCTCCGAAGAGGCCGGCGTGGCTGTCGCGCTCGGTCATTTGGCCTTGACGACCTCGCTGCAGAAGTACGGGACCGTCACGTCGTACCCCGTGCCGTTCGCCGTCACGAGCGTGCCACACACGCCCGGCTGCACCCGGTCCGCCGGGAAGCTCGTCGGACCGGCGGTGTTCGCCACGTTGTACTTCAGCTTGCTCGCCGCCTTCTGGAACGAGGCGGTCGTGAGGTTCTTCCCGGCCTTCTTCAGGGCCGCGATGAACATGTCCGCCGAGAGGTACCCGACGGCGGACAGCACGCCGAGCGGTGCACCGGCCTTCTGGAGGTCGGTCACCATCTGCTTCACACCAGGCACGGTGCTCGCGGTCTCGAACGCTCCGAACTGCACGTACACGCTGCCGCCCTTGGAGGGGCCGGCGAGCTGCGGGTCGTAGGTCTGGGTGTTCTCGATCGGACCCTTGAACCCGGCCGCCAGGAGCTCGGACTGGAGCCCGAGCGTCGACGGGATGCTCGCGAACAGCATGATGATGATGTCGGGCGGGCCACCGTTGTTGCTGGTCATGATCGCCTGCGAGAACGGCTTGAAGTCACCCACCGTCGCGGGGGGTGCGGGCACCACGCCCTTCGAGTAGACGACCTTCATGCCGAGCGACTCGGCGGCGACGCCGAGGGTGCCGAGACCGCTGCGGGCCGCGTCGGTGTCCTCGGCGATCATCGCGACCGTGAGGCCCTTCGGGTCCTTGTTCAGCGCCTTGGCGCCGGCCTCGGGCATGAACGCGTTGCCGTAGACCGGGGTCTCGGGCGCCACGCAGCCGGTGAAGCCGTAGCCGTACTGGTTGCCGCAGAACGAGGACGAGATGCCCCATCCGAAGAACGGCACCTTCGACTGGGCCAGGTAGTCACCCGCGCCGAGCACGACGGTCACCACGGGCACCATCGCGAAGACGTTGCCCGAGCTCACGACCCGTCGGACTTCCTGGACGTTGGTGGTCGGGTCGAACTTGTCGTCGGCGGTGTCGACGATCTTGATCTTGCGACCGAAGACGCCACCGTTGGCATTCTCACGGTCGAACCGAGCCTGCGCTCCCTGCATCGACGCCGCGAACGTCGGCTTGCTGACGATCCCGGCGACGTTGATGGTGTCACTGGTCACGCCGGGCGTGGCTGCCGTACGCGCACTCGCCGAGGCGACGCCCGACAATCCCCCGACGAGGCCGATGGTCACCATCAAGGCGACCCACAACCGGACCTGCTTCCACTTCACGTCATTCCCCCTTGGTGTTGGACTCTCTGGCCTGCACTGCTCCTGGTGTCGTCGCCCAAGTAGGCGGCACGAACCAGTGAGTTCTCCTGGATCTCGCGGGGCGTGCCCGTCGCCAGCACCCGTCCCAGCTCGAGGACGGCGACGGCGTCGCACTGCTCCATCACGAAGCCCATGTCGTGCTCGACGATGATCACGGCGCACCGGCCGGTCGCCTTGAGGCGCTCCATCTGCTCGATCACCCGCTCGGCCTCGCGCTCGTCGAGGCCCGACGTGGGCTCGTCGAGCAGGAGGAGCCGCGGCTCGTCCACGATCGCCCGCGCGAGCTCGGCCATCCGGGCCAGGCCGATGGGCAGCGAGCCCACCGGATCCGACCGGACGGCCGTCAGACCGCACTGCTCGAGGACCTCGGCAGCCCGTTCGCGCCGCGCGCGCTCACGGCGTCGTCGCGACGGGAGCGCGGCGATGTCGGCGGCCATCCCGCCGCCGCCCCCTCGCCACTCCAGCGCGGCGAGCACGTTGTCCTCGACGCTGAGCCAACCGAACGTCTGGACGCGTTGGAAGGTGCGCCGCATGCCGCGGCGCGCGCGTGACGTGGCGCTGGCGCCGGTGATGTCCTGTCCGCCGAACCGGACGCGCCCGGCGTCCGGGATGCGAATCCCGGAGATGACGTCGAAGAGGGTGGTCTTGCCGGCGCCGTTCGGGCCGATGAGGCCGAGCACCGTGCCGTTCGGGACCGTGAGGTCGACGCCACTGATGGCGGTGACGCCACCGAAGCGGACCTCCACGCCCTCGAGGACGAGGATCGCGTCGGAGTCGATGCCATCCGGGCGCTCGTTGCCGACGACCGACATCACGCCGGACGACGCCATCACGACTCCTCCGAGCTCCGCCCGCGTCGCGTGCGGGCTGACGACCAACGACACATCGTTCTCCCCCCCGAACCGCTGCGAGTTTCTCTGGTGTCAACTCCTTTGTCAAGTAGTTGACAGGTTGTTGCGCTGCCATCTCCGCACCGAGTGGAGATGCCGCGCTAGTTTCCGTCGATGTCCCGGGCGGATCGCTTCGTGTGCGCGCGTCGCGCGGTGACCTTGGTCGCGATCGTCGCGTGCGCGCTCGCCGCCGCGACCGCCGCCGGCGCAACCAGCCCCGCCGGAGTCAAGGCGCCCACGGGCACGACCGGTCCGGCCCCGCCGGGAGAGGAGACCCGCGACCTCCTCCCGTACCTGCCCACGAGCCACCGGTACTCCTGCCGGACGATCGATCTCGTCGCCGACAACGTCTTGGACGAGATCCTGGCGGAGGCCACGTCGATCGACGCAACGGCGCAGTGCGGCCCCGACGGGCCCGCCGTCGCCATCAGCTACTACGAGTTCGGGGATCAGGCGGCGATGCAACGGGCCTACGACGCCATCGCCACCGGCCTCCGGCCGTCCCCGGACCCCGGCTGTGCCGGGGACCACGGGTGGAGCTACGGCGACGACACCCACGGCGGCCGGCTCCTCTGCTTCATCACCAGCACGGGCTTCAGCGGTCCGATACCGGCGACCGCGGTGCTGGTCTGGACCGCCGACGAACGAGGCGTCCTCGGGTACGCCTCGGCCGAGGTCGGTGACGACGGTGCCGCGCGCCTCACCCGCTGGTGGGACAAGTCGGCCGGACCGACGAAGCGCTACGACGACACCGGCATCGCCTCGCCCTCCAACCGGCCCAACGACGGTGCCGACGCCGCGCTCCGGCGCGCGGTCCCGAAGCAGACACGCGCCGCATGCGAGTCGGGCGACCGCACGTCACCCGACTCCATCGGCTCGTCGCTCTTCGCCCACCGCTTCTTCATCGAGGCCGTCAACGTGTGTCGAACCTCCGACCCTGCAGCGGACACCGTGTACTACGCGAAGATCTCCGACGGTGCCGTCGAGGACTACGCGTCGCAGGTGTACGCGTTGTCCGACGAGCAGCTCTCGGACGACGGGAAGCGGTGTCCGACCCAGAGCACCTATTCGATCGGCAAGGGCAAGTCGAAGCGCGTGCTCGGGACGTACGCGTGCTACTACCTCGACAACCCCGACGGGACCCAGCGCGTCGTCTGGCGCTGGACCGACACCCGGCAGGACATCCTGGCCATCGCCGTCAACAACGCCGGTGACGCCGACGCGCTCAGGGCCTGGTGGTCGAGCAATCGGAGCGGGCCGATCCAGCCGTGACGACGGCGGTCGCCAGCGGCTCGGGCGCGCAGCAGGTCGCGGACGCTTCCTCTGGGCCGCCCATCGACTCGGCGTCGGCGGTCTTGACGTACCACTCCCACTTCGCGCCGTCGGGGTCGAGCACCCAGGTCTCGACCTTCTCGGCGTAGCAGCAGACGGTGTCGTCGAGGCCGGTGGTGTCGAGCCCGCTCGCCGACAGCCTGCGCTCGGCGGCCTCCACCTCGGCCGCCGCGTCGGTCTCGACGCCGAGGTGGTTCAGCGTGCCGCCCTCGCCACCCTCGAACAGGACGAGCTTCAGCGGCGGGTCGGCGATCTCGAAGTTCGCGTAGCCCGGCTTGCGCTTGGCCACCTCTGTGCCGAACAGCTTGGAGTAGAAGACGACCGCGTCGTCGAGGTTGCTGACGTTGAGGGCGAGCTGCACACGGGACACGGGAATCCTCCGGGAGCGGGGGCATCAGGGGCTGGGAACGTGCTCACTGATCGACAGATGTCGATACGTGCAGCATAGCCATACATCGACTACTGTCAATACATGGCGTCCGAGCCGACCTCCGCCTGCTGCGCCCCGGTCAGCGAGGGTGTGCTGTCGGAGGCCGAGGCCGCCGACCTGTCGACGGTGTTCAAGGCCCTGTCCGACCCGGCCCGGCTCCGCCTGCTCTCGATGATCGCGTCGTCCCCCGAGCGGGAGATGTGCGCGTGCGACCTCATCGAGCCAGTGGGCAAGTCCCAGCCCACGGTCTCGCACCATCTCTCGCAGCTCGTCGACGCCGGGCTGCTCCAGCGCGAGAAGCGGGGCCGTTGGGCGTGGTTCCGCATCGACCCCGACCGGCTCGCCGAGATCCGCGCCGTCCTCGGCTGATCTCGCCGTGGTCTGCGAGCAGCAACGCTGGGCGGCCTAGGTGACAGGGGTCCGGGGCAGCAGCTCGGCGACGAGGAGCCGGATGCGCCGGTCGATCTCGTCGCGGATGGGGCGGACGCCGTCCACGTCCCGGCCTGCGGGATCGTCCAGCTTCCAGTCCTCGTAGCGCTTCCCGGGGAAGACCGGACAGGCGTCGCCGCACCCCATGGTGATCACGACGTCGGATGCCCGCACCGCGGCCTCGTCGAGGCGCTTCGGGCGCGCGCCGCCCGCGCGCAGGTCGACACCCAGCTCCGCCATGGCCTCGATGACGGCCGGGTTGATGGCGTCGGCCGGCGCCGAGCCCGCCGAGCGCACGACGACCTGGTCGCCGGCGTGGAGGGCAAGGAGGGCCGCAGCCATCTGGGAACGCCCCGCGTTGTGCACGCAGACGAAGAGCACCTCGGGCTTGGCGTCGGGCATGGGGACCTACGGCGTGTCGTGGGGATAGAAGAAGCGCACGAGGCCGAACGCGATGACCATGCCGAGCAGCTGCATCACGATGAACATCGGGGCCGACGCCGGTGCGATGCCGGCGAACGTGTCGGACAGCGTGCGGGCGATGGTGACGGCGGGGTTGGCGAAGCTCGTCGACGACGTGAACCAGTAGGCCGCGCCGATCCAGGCCCCGACCGCGAACGGGACCACTCCGGCCCGGCCGCTGCGCACGCAGCCCTGGATGAGCAGCAGCAACGTCACCGTGGCGACGACCTCCGACAGCCACAGCGCGGACGACGATCGGTCCTGGGTGGAGATGTCGATCGCCGGGAGCTCGAACATCAGGTTGGCGACCATCGCGCCCAGGCACGCGCCGACGACCTGCGCGACGACGTACACGCTCGTATCGCGGGTGCGGGTCGTGTGGAGCATGCGGTCGAGGATCGAGACCACCGGGTTGAGATGCGCCCCCGAGACCGCGCCGAACATCAGGATCAGGCCGACGAGCGCGCCCGCGGTCGCGAACGAGTTCTCCAGCAGCTGCAGCCCGACGTCGCCGTGCGAGAGGCGGCTGGCCATGATCCCGGAGCCCACGACGGCGACGATCAGCAGGCCGGTGCCGAGCGCCTCGGCCGCCGCCCGGCGGGTGAGGTCGAGGCGCAGCCCGCCGGTACCGGTCTCGACCTCGAGCGCGAGCTCTTCGTCGGTGGGATGGACGTCGTCGGGCATCACGGGGCTGCTCCTACCAGCGCCTCGATCCGGTCGCGCAGGTCGACGACGGCGCGGTCGAACGCCTGGGCCGAGCCATCGACGACCGGGTCGGCGACCGACCAGTGCAGCCAGTCGTCGCCCGGTGCGAGCTCCTCGTGGGCCCGGTCGCAGACGGTGACGACGAGGTCGGGCCGAGCCGCGACGTCGGCGAGGGCGGTCGGGACCGCGCCGGTCAGGTCGAGGCCGGCCCGCTGCGCCGCGCGAACGGCACCGCCGTGCACGCGATCGGCCGGTCGGGTGCCCGCCGAGGTCGCCGGCTGCCGCGCCACGGCCTCCCACAGCGCCGCGGCGAGCTGGGAGCGGGCCGAGTTCGCGCTGCACACGAACAGCGCGGGTCCGACGACGACCGGACGACGGGGGACGAGGTCATCGAGCGCCCTGCGGAGCAGGTGGACGTAGCGCCGCCGGCCATCGCCGCTGGATCGGTTCCGCTCGATCAGGCCGACCCGCTCGAGCACGTCGAGGTGATGGGCCAGGAGGTTCGACTCGACACCGACCCGGCGGCCCAGCTCGACCGGAGCCCGGTCCGAGACGGTCAGCTCGTCGACGATCGCGAGCCGCACCGGCTCGCCGAGCGCAGCGTGGCGCCGCGCCCGCGCCAGCACCTGTCGACCCTGGGCGCCCGTCACGCCGGGGGACCCTATTGCTCAATGACTATTGAGTCAATTGGTCAGCCGAACGATCGGCCCGGATGGCCGCGTTGAAGCGGGCGAGCATCTCGCCCAGCGTCTCGCGGTCGGCGTCGGGCCAGTCGTGCAGGAGCTT
>Ga0302323_100005531_pt1 | contig 10366 bp, 9 predicted proteins | sample Fen_T0_3_FD_201950 | JGI IMG/M metagenome (GOLD analysis project Ga0302323, IMG submission 201950) | Peat permafrost microbial communities from Stordalen Mire near Abisko, Sweden - Fen_T0_3 | ecosystem: Environmental > Terrestrial > Soil > Wetlands > Permafrost | place: Sweden: Abisko... | reverse complement strand
CGGATGCGGCCAGTCGGTGCCCCACAGCACGCGGTCCGGAAACGTCTCGACGATTCGCCGCGCGAACGGCACGACGTCGCGATACGCATTGCTTTCGCCGACCAGCGCCGGCGGGCCCGACACCGAGAGCCGCTCGGGGCAGCTCACCTTCGACCAGATGTTCGGATGCTCGCGCAGCATCTTCTCGAACAGCGCGAACTCCGGACCGTCGACCGGCTTGGTCACGTCGGGCCGTCCCATGTGATCGACCACGACGGTCGTCGGGAGCGCCGTGAAAAAATCCCAGAGCTCGGGCAGGTCCGCCGCTTCGAAGTAGACGACGACGTGCCAGCCCAGCGGCGCGATCCGCTGCGCGATCTCCAGCAACTCCTCCTTCGGCGTGAAGTCGACGAGCCGCTTGACGAAGTTGAAGCGCGTGCCGCGCACACCCGCGTCGTGCATGTCCCGCAATTGGGCATCGGTGACGCTGCGCTTCACCGTGGCAACACCGCGCGCGCGTCCGCCGGAGCGCCGCAGGGCATCGACCATCGCGCTGTTGTCCGCGCCGTGGCAGGTCGCCTGCACGATCACGTTGCGCGAGAAGCCCAGCCTGTCGCGCAACGCGAGAAGCTGGTCGCACGACGCATCGCACGGCGTGTACTTGCGTTCCGGCGCAAAGGGAAATTGCGCGCCCGGGCCGAACACGTGGCAATGCGCGTCCACCGCGCCCGGCGGCACAGGCACGCGCGGCGTCGACGGGTTGGGATGGAACGGCAGCCACCCCGGTGTCATTTCGAATTTCATCGTGTTCAGTCGATGTACTTGAGTCCGGCCTTCTCAAGCGGCTCGCGCATCTTGTACATGTCGAGGCCCAGCACGCCCGCGGCGAGCTGCTTTCGCTTGCCAGCCTCGTTGGCCTCGCGCGCTTCCGCCGCGTCGGCGGCCTTCTGCGCGATGGCGGCCGGAATGACGACCACGCCATCGTCGTCGGCAAGCACCACGTCGCCCGGGTTGACCAGCGCTCCCGCGCAGATCACCGGGATGTTCACCGACCCCAGCGTGGCCTTGACCGTGCCCTTGGCGCTGATCGCGCGCGAGAACACCGGGAACTGCATCGCCGTCAGGTCCTTGACGTCGCGCACGCCGCCGTCGATGACGAGCCCCGTGGCTCCGCGCGCGCGGAAGCTCGTCGCGAGCAGGTCGCCGAAGAAGCCGTCGTCGTTGTCGGTCGTGCACGCGGCGACGACCACGTCGCCCTCGCGCAGCTGCTCGGCCGCGACGTGCATCATCCAGTTGTCGCCGGGCTGCAGCAGCACGGTGACCGCCGTGCCGCACAGGTGCGCACCCGCGTAGACCGGCCGCATGTACGTCTTCATGAGGCCGACGCGACCCATCGCTTCGTGCACGGTCGCGACGCCGAAGCGCGCGAGCTTTGCCACCGCCGCGGCGTCTGCGCGCACGATGCCGCGCTTGACGATGCCCAGGTTGTTCATGCTCATGTGGATTCCTCTACTTTCCCTTGGCACGCAGCGCGGCATCGAGCCGTGGGTAGACCCGCCGCGCATTGCCTTCATAGATCTGGTGGCGTTCTTCCGCCGTCAGCGCCGCGGCGTCGATGTAGCGCCGCGTGTCGTCGTAGTAGTGCCCGGTCTCCGGGTCGATGCCGCGCACCGCGCCGATCATCTCGGAGGCGAACAGCACGTTGGCGACGGGGATCACCTTCGTCAGCAGGTCGATGCCCGGCTGGTGGTACACACAGGTGTCGAAGAAGATGTTGTTGAGCAGATGGTCCTTGAGCAGGGGCTTCTTCAACTCCTGCGCCAGCCCGCGGAAACGCCCCCAGTGGTACGGCACGGCGCCGCCGCCGTGCGGGATGACGAACTTCAGCGTCGGAAAATCATGGAACAGGTCCGCGGTCAGGCACTGCATGAACGCCGTCGTGTCGGCGTTGAGGTAGTGCGCGCCGGTCGTGTGGAAGCACGCGTTGCAGCTCGTGCTGACGTGGATCATCGCCGGGATGTCGTACTCGACCATCTTCTCGTAGATCGGGTACCAGTGCCGGTCGGACAGCGGCGGCGACGTCCAGTGCCCGCCCGACGGGTCAGGGTTCAGGTTGATCGCGACGAAGCCGTACTCCTTCACGCACTTTTCCAGCTCGGGAATGCACGTCCTGGGATCGACCCCCGGCGATTGCGGCAGCATCGCCGCACCGATGAAGTTGTCGGGGAAGAGGCGGCTGACGCGAAAGCAGAGCTCGTTGCAGATCGCCGACCACGTGGCGCTCGTTTCGAAGTTGCCGACGTGGTGCGCCATGAAGCTCGCGCGCGGCGAGAAGACTGTCAGGTCGCTGCCGCGCTCCTTCATCTTCGCCAGCTGGTTGGTCTCGATGCTCGCGCGCAGTTCATCGTCACTGATCGCGAGCTCCGAAGCCTTCGGCGCGACGGCCGGGTCCTTGAGACGGGCGACCTGGCGATTGCGCCAATCTTCCAGCGCCTTGGGCGCGGTCGTGTAGTGGCCGTGGCAATCGATGATCACGATGGCTTTCCTTTCCAGACCGCAGCGGGAATCATCACCTCGCCGCGCATGATGAGCCGGGCGGTGCGCAACAGCGCGGCCCGCGTGACGTTCTGCGGGCGGGCCGGGTCGACTTCGAGTTCGACGCTGAACTCGCCGGTCGGATGCTCGACCGAAACCTTCTTGACGTTCCCGGGCGGCACTTTCGCGATGCCGTCGCACACGGAGCCTTCCAGCACGCACGCCGTGCCCACCGTCACGGCGGCGAGCACGCCGATTGCATCGTGGCACACGTGCGGGATGAAGCTGCGCGTGGCGAGGCTGCCGCCTTCGCGTGGCAGCGCGATCAGCGTCATCTTGGGGTAGTTCTTCGCGGTCACGTCGCCCAAGCCCATCGCATGGCCGCAAGCGATGCGCAGCCGCTCGATGCGCGCCTTCAATTCGGCGTCGGCATTGAGCTCGGCCACGGATTCGTAGCCAGTGCGGCCGACGTCCGTCGCACGGAACATCACGAGCGGCATGCCGTTGTCGATGCACGTGACTTCGACCCCGTCGATCACGTCGCGGACATGGCCGGTCGGCAGGAGCCCCGCACAAACCGACCCGGCGGTGTCGAGGAAGTTGATCGTGACGGGCGCCGACGTACCGGGCACGCCGTCGATGCGCGCATCCCCCGCGTACTCGACGTGGCCGCCCGGCGTCTGCACCGTGATGTCGCACTGCATATCGGTGTTCAACGTCAGCACGCGAAAAGTGCTGGTGTCGCCCTGCGGCTTCGCCATGCCGGTCTCGAGCGCGAACGGCACCACGGCCGCAAGCATGTTGCCGCAGTTGGGCGTCGTGTCGACGGTGTCCTTGTCCGGCTGCAGCTGCGCGAACAGGAAGTCGAGATCCACGCCCGGTTTGCTGCCGCGAGTCACGATGCCGACCTTGCTGGTGAGCGGATGCGCGCCGCCCAGGCCGTCGATCTGGCGCTTGTCGGGCGAGCCCATCACCGCAAGGAGCACGGCATCCCGCAGCACGATGTCGGCCGGAAGGTCGGCCGCGGCGAAGAAGGGCCCGCGCGACGTGCCGCCACGCATGAAGAGGCAAGGAATCGCGGTTTGAATGAAATCCTCCGGCGGCCGCTCTGGTGGCGACCGAACCCCGATTTTGCGCCTGCCCGCCGCCATCGAAAAGTCCGGTTGGTACACTACCAGTTATGCCGTTTCGGCATGGACTGCACGTTCAATGTCCCGGACCGGTGCGGAGGCGCGATGGACCTGAAGCAACTCGAGTATTTCGTCCACGTCGTCGACCTGGGCAGCTTCAGCCGGGCCGCGCGCGTGCTGGGCGTGGCGCAGCCGGCGATCAGCCGCCAGGTGCGCAGCCTCGAAGTCGACGTGCGCCAGAGCCTTCTGGTGCGAAACGGCCGCGGGGCCACGCCGACCGAGGCGGGCAAGCGCCTGCTGCTGCACGCCCGCGGCATACTGCAACAGGTCGAGCGGGCGCGGCACGACATCGACGAGTCCCGGGGCGCATCGGTCGGGAAGGTCGTGGTCGGGCTGCCGCCAACGCTGGCGCGGCACCTGACGCTGCCGATCGTGCGCGAGTTCCGGCACTATCATCCGCGGGCATCGCTGTCCATCGTCGAGGGACTCTCGTCGACGATCCTCGACATGCTGGCCGACGGCCGCGTGGACGTGGGCCTCGTCTACAACCCGTCGCCGTCACCGGCCATCGAGGCGCGGACGCTGCTCGAGGAGCCCCTTTGCCTGGTCGGCGCGCGGAAGAAGGGCAACGAACCGCGCAACGTGCGCCTTCGCGACCTGCCGCGATTCCCGTTGCTCATCCCCAGCCGCCCGCATGCAATCCGTCGCCTGGTCGAGACGCGCCTGGCCAGCCTGGGACTCTCGCCGCAGGTCGCGATGGAGATCGACGCCGTCCCCGCCATCCTGGAACTCGTGGCAGAGGGACACGGCTTTGCCGTGCTGTCTCCGCGGGCGCTGCACGACGCGGCCATGGCGCAACGCCTGCATTCCCGCACCATCATCCAGCCGCAACTCAAAAGCGCACTCGCGATCGTGGCCTCGGCGCAGCGTCCGTCGACACCGTTGCAACAGGCAACGATTGCGATGATCGAGGCGCTGACCCGGTCGGCTCTCGCGCCAATGTGAGGAACCGGCCCGCGTCAAATGTTGTAATCTTGCGTTCGCGATCGCCTGTCGGCTGCGCGAGGCGGCAAGCCTCCGCCATGACTGGCGCGATCGTTTCCGCCCCACGAGGAAATCACGATGACCACCGCCACTCAGACTCCGTCCGCGGTGCGGCAGAAGCCGCCCTTCCGTGCCGATCACGTCGGCAGCTTCCTGCGGCCGAAAAAGCTTCTCGATGCCCGCGACCAGCACAAGGCCGGCACGCTTTCCGCGGCCGCGCTGCGCGCCGTCGAGGACGAGGCGATCCGCGACATCGTGCGCTTCCAGGAGGACTTGGGCCTGCGCGGCATCACCGACGGCGAGTTCCGCCGCACCTATTTTCACATCGACTTTCTCACCAGGCTCTCGGGTGTCACGACCAAGGGCGGCATCAACGTGAGCTTCCACAGCGCCGGCGGAAACGTCGACTTCGCGCCGCCGGTCATGCAGGTGACGGACAAGGTGCGGCACGACGTCCCCATCCAGCGCGCCGACTTCGAATTCCTGCGCGCCGCGACCACGCGCACGCCCAAGGTCACGATTCCGTCGCCGACGATGCTGCATTTCCGCGGCGGACGCGGCGCGATCAGCCGTGACGCGTATCCCGACCTCGATGCGTTCTACACCGACGTCGCCCTGGCCTATCGCGCCGAGATCGCCGACCTGGCCGCCGCCGGCTGCACGTACCTGCAGCTCGACGACACGAACCTGGCCTACCTCTGCGACGACAAGATGCGCGAGGGCGCGAAGGCGCGGGGCGACGATCCCGACGAACTGCCGCGGCGCTACGCGCGGCTCATCAACGCGGCAATCGAGGGGCGCCCGGCGAACATGACGGTGTGCGTGCACCTGTGCCGCGGCAACTTCAAGAGCGCGTGGGCGGCCGAGGGCGGCTACGAGCCCGTCGCGCAGGTGCTGTTCAACGAGCTCGCCGTCGACGGCTACTTCCTCGAGTACGACGACGCGCGCTCCGGCGACTTCGCGCCGCTCCGGCACGTGCCGAAGGGCAAGACGGTCGTGCTGGGCCTGGTGAGCACGAAGGTCGGCCAGCTCGAGAGCAAGGACGACTTGAAGCGCCGCGTGGATGCCGCCGCGAAACTGGTGCCGCTCGAGCAGCTCTGCCTTTCGCCGCAGTGCGGATTCTCGAGCACCGTGCACGGCAACGACATCGCGTTCGAATCGCAGACGGCCAAGTTGAAGCTCGTCGTCGAAACGGCGCGCGAGATCTGGGGCAGCGTCTAGGCGGTCGCTGGACTACGCCTGCCTTGACACACACGACCCGGGAACAATGACGATGCGCCACCGCGGCAAGCGCCAGGACACAGCGCCTTCCGCGGCGCGCCGGCGCGTATTGCGCCTGGCCGTAGCGCTTGCTGCGCTGGGCACCGGCGGCGTGCGCGCGGCCGATGCATGGCCGACGCGGCCCGTGCGCATCGTCGTGCCGTTCACGCCGGGCGGTTCGACGGACATCCTGGGCCGCGCGATCGCGCGCGAATTGCAGGAAGCGCTCGGGCAGCCGTTCATCGTCGAAAACAAGCCGGGCGCCGGCGGCTCGATCGGCGCCACGGAGGTCGCGCGCGCCACGCCGGATGGCTACACGCTTCTGATGGGCCACATCGGCACGCTCGCGATCAATCCGACGCTTTATCCGGGACTGCCGTACGACCCGCGTACCAGCTTCGCGCCGGTGGCGCTGGTGGCGCGCGTGCCGAACGTGCTGGTCGTGAATCCGTCGGTGCCGGCGCGCAGCGTGGCGGAACTGATCGCGCTCGCCAAGGCCAAGCCCGGGTCGCTGCGCTACGCGTCGGGCGGCAACGGTAGCGCCGCGCACATCGCGATGGAATATTTCAAGCTGCGCACGCAGACCGACATCGGTCACATTCCGTACAAGGGGACGTCGCCGGCGATCACCGACGTCATGGGCGGGCAGGTCGAGGTCATCATGACCGGCGTGCCCGCCGTGATGCAGCAGGTCAAGGCCGGCAAGCTGCGCGCGCTGGCTGTGTCCAGCATCAAGCCGGTGGCGAGCATGCCCGACCTGCCGACGATCGCCGCGACCGTGCCCGATTTCGAAGCGGTCCAGTGGTACGGCATCGTCGCGCCGGCGCGCACGCCTGCCACCGTGATCGCCTTGCTCAACCGCGAAATCAATCGTGCGCTCGCGTCGCCGATGCTGAAGTCGCGCCTCGATGCCGAAGGCGCCGAGGCCGCGCCGGGAACGCCGGAAGCCTTCGGCACGATGATCGTGCAGGAGATCGCGCGCTGGAAGCCGGTCATCGAGCAAGCGCACATGAAGCCGGAGTGAGGTGACGACGATGCGATACTCGATTCCCTCCGCGGTGATCCCGCGGACGAAGCATTCATGACTGCGGCGCCCGAAGGCACCGACGATCTTTCGCAACTCCGCGTCGCGCTGATCGGCTATGGCGAAGTAGGGCGCATCCTGGGCTGCGCGTTGCGCGCACGCGGACTTGCATCGCTTTCCACGTTCGACCGCCTGTTCGACGTTCCGGCGCGCCGCGACGCCATGCGCCAACGCGCGCGCGACGACGGCGTCCTGCCGGCCGCAACCGCGACAACCGCCGTGGCGGATGCCGATCTCGTCATCTGCGCAGTGACTGCCGACCAGACATCCGCCGCCGCGCAATCCGTCATGGCGGGCCTGCGCGCCGGCGCGTTCTACGTCGACGTCAATTCGGCATCGCCGCAGACGAAATGCGACTGCGCCGCGCTGATCGACGCGGCCGGCGGCCGCTACGTCGAGATGGCGGTGATGACGTCGGTGCCTCCGTACGGCATAGGCGTGCCGATGCTTTCCGGCGGACCGCACGCCGCTGCCGCAGCGCCGCTGCTGGCCGCGCTGGGCTTCCGGGTCGAGCCGGCGTCGGAAGAACTTGGCGTCGCGTCGGCGATCAAGATGTGCCGCAGCGTGATCGTCAAGGGCATGGAGGCCATCGTCATCGAGAGCTTCCTCACCGCGCGCCGCTACGGGGTGGAGCGGCAGGTGCTGGCATCGCTGGCAGAGACGTTTCCAGGACTCGACTGGGAGAAGAGCGGTGACTATTTCTTCCAGCGCGTCGTGGCGCACGGCAAGCGCCGTGCGGAAGAGATGCGCGAGGCCGCCGCGACGGTCCGCGAAGCCGGACTCGAACCCTTCATGGCAAGCGCGATTGCCGACCGGCAGGCATGGATGGCGGCATTGGCGGCGACCGGGGTGTTCGCGGACGCGCCGCGCGACACCGGCTGGCGCGAGTTCGCCGAACGCATCGCGAAGGGTTGAGCGCGGCGCTTCGGCACGTTTTCAATTGCAGGGAATCACGCCGTGTCCATCCGGCGATAGCCGATCGCCTCGGCCATGTGCGTCGCGTCGATGTTGTCGGCACCGGCCAGGTCGGCGATCGTTCGTGCCACTTTGAGCACGCGATGGTAGGCGCGCGCCGAAAGTGCCAGCCGCGTCATCGCCCGCGCGAGAAGGTCCTCTGCCGCGGCTTCCGGCACGCAGTGCGTAGCCACTTCAGGCGGCAGCAGCCGCGCATTGACCTTGCCCTGGCGATCCTGCTGTCGCCCGCGTGCGCGCGCGACGCGTTCCCGCACGGTTGCGGACGATTCGCGCGGTTCGCCTGCGCGCGTGTCGGTTTCGTTCAGCGCGAGCGCCTCCGGCAGGACGGCGGGTACGCCCACGCCCAGGTCGATGCGATCGAGCAGCGGACCCGAGACGCGCAGCCGATACCGCGCGATGCGATCCTGCGTGCAATGGCAGCGTCCGCTGGCGTGCCCCAACCATCCGCACGGACAGGGATTCATCGCCGCCACGAGCTGGAACTGCGCGGGAAACGTGCTCTGCCGCGCCGCGCGCGAAATGTGGATGACGCCGGACTCGAGTGGCTCCCGCAGCGCCTCGAGCACGCGCCGCTCCCACTCCGGAAGTTCGTCCAGGAACAGCACGCCAAAATGGGCCAGTGAAATTTCACCGGGACGCGGATCGCTGCCGCCGCCGACCAAGGCGACGCTGCTCGCCGTGTGGTGCGGCGCGCGAAACGGGCGCTCGCCCCAGTGTTCCGGCGCGAAGCGGCCGGCGATCGACGCGACGGCGGCGACTTCGAGCGCCTCGTCCTCGGTCAGCGGCGGCAGCAATGAGGGCAGGCGTTGCGCCAGCATCGACTTGCCGGTGCCCGGCGGCCCGGTGAAGAGCAGTGAATGCGCGCCGGCGGCGGCGATTTCGAGCACGCGCTTCGCTTGTCGCTGCCCGCGCACGTCCGCGAGATCGGGACCGTGCGCAACCGGCACCGGCAGCGACTGCGCGACCTGCGCCAACGGTGCGCTTCCGGAAAGATGCGCGCACACCGCGAGCAGCGAAGCTGCGCCGTAGACCGTCGCGTCGCGCACCAGCGCGGCCTCGGCGGCCGACGCCGCAGGCAGGACGAACGCGTGTCCGTCGCCGCGCGCGGAACGCGCCATGGCCAGCGCGCCGCGCACCGGGCGCAGGTCGCCGGTCAGCGCCAGTTCGCCGGCGAATTCGTGATGCGCGAGCGGGTTCGAGGGAATCTGTCCCGTCGCAGCGAGGATGCCGAGCGCGATCGGCAGGTCGAAACGTCCGGACTCCTTGCGCAGGTCCGCCGGCGCGAGGTTGACCGTGACCTTGCGCGCCGGGAATTCGAATTGCGAATTTTGCAGCGCCGCGCGCACGCGATCGCGCGCCTCGCGCACCTCGGCCTCCGGCAGGCCCACCAGGTGGATTCCCGGCAACCCGCCGGCGATGTGCACCTCGACGGCCACGCGCGGCGCGGCGACGCCGGCAAGCGAGCGGCTGTGGACGATCGCGACCGCCATGGAAGACTCCAGGAAAGCTGTTGCCGGCTCAGGCGGGCCGGCCGCCCCGGGCCGGCGATCAGTGCGTTGCCGGCGGCGTGAAGCGCGCTTCCAGTTCGGCGACACGCGCTTCGAGCCGCTCGAGTTTCTCGCGCGTCTTGGCCAGAACCCGGGCCTGCGTGTCGAATTCTTCCCGTGTGACCAGATCGAGCCGCGCAAGACCGCCTTGCAACATCGCCTTGATGTTCTTCTCGATGTCCGCGGCGGGACTGTTCTCGATGGCCTTGCCGATTCGAGCGGCCAGGTCTTCCAGCGTCTGGGTATTGAAGGGTTGCATCGCGTCGCCTCCTGAAGGTATCGCGGTGAGTCTAGCAAAGGCCGCGGAAGGGTCGCCTTCGTCCTTTCGGCCTACCTTTGCCAGAGCGCCGCAATCGCCGAATGCAGGCCGCGCCAATTATGTGCGAGCGCAGCATGCAACGCACCACATTGGTGCTTATCCCCATGCGCACTGCCGTCTGTCAATGGGATTTTTACCGTAACTACATGAATTTTATCAACTAATTTTTGTGGCACATGAAATGCTGAAGAAGCGTCGGACGTATCGCCATTTCTTCAACCACTTCGCAAGGACTTTTGCCATGAACATGAAGCCAGGCCTCCGCCTCCCGATTCTGGCTGCGGCATGCGCCGCGTTGTTTGCGGGCTCCGCCTTCGCGCAGACTCCGCCCCCTGCCGCCGCGCCGGCAGCGGCGCCTGCAGCGGCACCGGCCGCACCCGAGCCGGATTGGACCTTTGCCAGCAACATCGGCATCTACAGCCAATACGTGTTCCGCGGCATTTCGCAAACGAACGAAAAGCCCGCCGTCCAGGGCGGCTTCGACATCAGCCAC
>Ga0302323_100005530_pt1 | contig 10369 bp, 7 predicted proteins | sample Fen_T0_3_FD_201950 | JGI IMG/M metagenome (GOLD analysis project Ga0302323, IMG submission 201950) | Peat permafrost microbial communities from Stordalen Mire near Abisko, Sweden - Fen_T0_3 | ecosystem: Environmental > Terrestrial > Soil > Wetlands > Permafrost | place: Sweden: Abisko... | reverse complement strand
TCGATCGTCGCGGCCTGCGCGGCGATCCGCGAGATCGCCTGCTCGTCGATCGTCTCGCCCGCGGCGAGCGCGATCGGGGCGTCGCCGATCGCCGCGCTCCAGTGATCCGCGGCCGGAGGTGGCGGCGCAGCCGCGCTGCCGCTGCCGGCATCCGCGGGCGGCGGCGGTAGCTCGTGCGTCAACGCGACGCCGCCCGCTTCGCGCTGGACCAGGACCTTGCTGATCTCCTCGACCGGCACCTTGGCGTACACCGGATCGACCCACGAGCGCGGCTCGCCGCTGACCGCGCCCGACGACAGCCCGGTGACGCCGTAGACGTTGTCGTCGCCGCTGATCCGGACCGCCGTGCGGCGCGCGCCGGCGGGTCCGCCGAGATACAGCGTCACGTCCTTGCCGGCGCTGGTGATCACCAGCTTGCGCTCGAACTCGGCGTCGGCCACCTTCAGCTGCTTGTGGCGGCCGGTCTGCGTGGCGATCGGCGCCGCCGCGCTCAGCTTGGCGACCGGCGTCAAGAGGTCGGTCAGCTTGGCCGCGTCGACCGGATAGTCGAAGCTCGACGCCAGCACCCAGGCCGCGTCGCGCTTGACCAGATCCACGGGCTTGGCGTCGGCCTTGGCGAACACCTGCACCCGGGTGACCTTGGCCGCGTCGAACCCGGCGAGCAGCGGGTGCTCCTTGAGCGCCGCCGCGTCGTTGCCGCGCGACAGCACCACGACGACCAGCACCAGCTGCACGACGAGCAGCGCGATCAGGACCTTGTGAAACCGCGTGAGCATCTCACGCCTCCTTTGCGGTGGTGATGGGCTGAACGCTGCGCCGGCGCAGGATGACGATGGCGACGACGATCAGCAAGCCGACCACGGCGATGACGACGTTGATCTGGATCCAGCTGGCGGGCGAGCGCTCGCCGAGGATCAGCGCCCGGGCCGCGGCGTTGTTCGAGCGGATCGCCAGGAGGTCGGTATCGGCGAGCGACCAGTCGACCGCGTTGTGCACCAGCTCGACGTTGGACGACGCGAGCTCGGACTCGAGCTGCTGGGCGAGCCCCAGCACGTCGTCGGACACGAACGCCGACGAGCCGAACACGACGATCCGAGTATCTGGCGTCGAGTGCTCGGCCAGGTGCGGCGCGTCCTTGGTCGTCACGTCGGGCTTGGTCGGCTTGGCGAGGCTGCTCGCGAACCCGCCGACCACCGCGACCGCCATCACCTGGCTGCCCTTCTTGTCGGCGGCCAGGTCCTTGGCCGGCCCCGGGAAGCCGCCCTGCGGGTAGGTCCGCAGGTTGGGCTCGACCACCGTCGACGACGTCAGCCACGACGCGTCCGACGACCGCAGCAGCGCGTCGACCTTGTGCGCGTCGTCACCGACCTTGGCCTCGGCCTTGACCGGCGAGCCCCAGTGCATGACCGAGCCGGCCAGACCGCTGGTGATCATGTTCGACGACGACAGCTGATCGCCATCCATCTTGACGAAGAACGGGTACTGCAGCTGCGACAGCTCGCGCACGCGCATGCCGTTGCCGAGATCGCGCTCCTGCGGCACCGGGAACGCATCGCTCTTGGGGTCCATCACCATGTCGTCGCCGACCGTGATGCCCCACTTCTGGAACGCCGCCTCGAGGCCGGTCGTCACCTTCTCGACGCTCAGGCCCTGGCCCGGCGCGATCCGGTAGCGCCCGGCGAGCACGACCAGCGCGCCGCCGCGCATCAGGAACTGATCGACGTGCTCGGCCGCCTTGGCGTCGAGCCCCGACGGCCCGGCCAGCACGAGCGCCTCGACCTCGTCGGGCACCGGCCCGGTCAGCGGGACGTCGCGCACCTCGTAGTTGCCCGACAGCGCCTGGCGCAGCGTGTTGAACGTCTGCGGCGGCATCTGCTGGCGCTGCGGCGGCATGCCCGGCATCTCCGGCGGCGCCGCCGAGGCCGGGGGCGACCACAGCCCGACCACGCGGGTGAACCCCGGCGCGGCCCGCTTGAGGCCATCGGTCACCGCGGCCTTGAGCTCGGCGTCGCCGAGCCCCTGCGGCGGCTGGATCCGCACCACGCGGTCGCCGACCTGGAGCAGCAGGTAGAAGTAGAACGTCTGGCCGGACATCAGATCCTGGAACGGCCGCAGCCCGTACTTGTTGAACAGCTCGCGGCGGACGTCGTCCTTCGTCGGCTCGACCGTCGTGAACGTGAGCTTGCCGCCGGCCTGCTTGGACAGCTCGTCGACCACCTTCTTCAGCTTGGCTGGCGCTTCCTTCAGGTTCTCCGGCAGCGTGCTCGGCGTCATGTACGCGGTCAGGGAGACCTTGCCCGACGTCGAGGCGAACAGCGAATCGATGCTCGAGAACTCGGCCACCGTCTTCTTGATCGTCTTGGTCAGCTGGTACTCGGGGTTCTTCAGCGTGATCTCGATGTCGCCGACGTCGACCGCCTTGACCGAGATCAGATCCTGGAGCCCGAGCACCGCGTGCTGATCGCCGTACTCGATCGCGATCGCGAAGTACGCGTTGATCACCGACTTCTCGGTCTGGGTCGCGAACCTGAGCGGGGTCGGATCGATGCCGAACCGCTCCTTGGCGTCGCGCTTGGCGTCATCGGAGTCGGTCGGATCGATGACCTCGACCCGGACCTTGTCGCCGCCGACGACCTTGTACTCCTCGAGCAGATCGCGCAGCTGCGGGATCAGCGGCGCGAGCTTGGGGTGGGTCTTGTCGGAGAAGTAGCCGCGGATCAGCAGCCGCTCGTCGAGCCCGGCCAGCACCTTGTCGGTCGACGACGACAGGCTGTACGAGCCATCCTGCGTCAGGTCGATGCGCGCCCGGCGCACCGGCGCGAGCCAGACGTCGAGCGCGATCGCGTTGGCGAGCACGAGGCCCACGCCGAGCAGCGCGGCGAGCTGGCGGGCCTTGCCGCGCGGCCCGTGGCTGCGGGTCAGCCGCGCCAGCAGCACGACGTTGAGCGTGACCCCCAGCGCGATGATCCCGCCGTAGTACGCGAGGTCGCGGAGATCGAGCACGCCGCGCGCGACGCTCTCGAACCGCACGCCGGTGCCGAACAGCCGGCCAACGTCGCCGAGGTAGCCCACGCCCCACGCGACGAAGCACAGCACCGCGGTGCCGATGAACGCGACGATCTGGTTATTGGTCGCCGCCGACACGCACATGCCGATCGCCAGGTACGCGGCCGACAGGAGCAGCGACGCCAGGTAGCCGCCGACCACGGGCCCCAGATCGAGGTTGCCCATCCGGGCGATCGTGATCGGCAGCCCGAAGGTCAGCGCGAGCGCCAGCGCGATCAGCACCAGCCCGGCGAGGAACTTGCCGATCACGAGCTGCCAGCGCGGCACCGGGAGCGTGAGCAAGAGCTCGAGCGTGCCGGTCGCGCGCTCGTCGGTCCACATCCGCATCGCCAGCGCCGAGACCAGCACGATCAAGAGCACCGGCATGCCCTGGAACAGCGGCCGCAGATCGGCGACGCCGCGCGGGAAGAACTTGTTGACCCAGAACACCGCCAGGAGGGCGAAGGCGATGAACACGCTGAGGAAGATCACCGCGACGGCGGAGTTGAAGTAGCCGCGCAGCTCTTTCTTGATGATGGTGGCGATCATGGCGAAACCTCCCCGCCGCGCTCGGCGAGATCGCGGAACACGCGCTCCAGGGTCTTGGGCTCGGGCCGGAGCTCGCCGATCTTCCAGCGCGTGGCGCGCAGCGCGTCGAACAGCGCCGGACACAGCTCGTCGCTGGTATTGGACGTCACGCGCCAGCGCTGGAACTCGGACGCCGGACCGGCCGGTTCGACCGACGTCACGCCGGCCACCTTGTTCAGCACGTCGGCCACGCCGGTCGCCGCGGTCTCGATCGCGACCACGGCCGCGTTGGCGTTGCGCAGATCGGCGAGCTTGGCGTCGGCGCGCAGCTGGCCCTGCATGATCACCAGCACGCGCTCGCAGGTCGCCTCGACCTCGGACAGGATGTGGGTCGACAGCAGCACGGTCGTCGTCCGGGCGAGCCCGACGATCAGATCGCGGATCTCGACGATCTGCGCCGGGTCGAGCCCCGTGGTCGGCTCGTCGAGGATCAGGATATCGGGCTCGTGGATGATCGCCTGGGCGATCCCGACGCGCTGCCGGAAGCCCTTCGACAGCGTGGAGATCGGCTGGACGACGCGCTGGGTCAGGCCGGTCGCGCGGATCGCCTCGAGGATCCGGGAGCGGCGCTTCTCGGGCGGCACACCGCGCAGCGCCGCCATCATCTCGAGGTACTCCTGGACCAGCATCTCGCCGTACAGCGGCGCGCTCTCGGGCAGGTATCCGATCCTGCGCTGCGCCGCGAGCGCATTGGAAATGACGTCGATGCCGTGGACGCGCACCTCGCCGGCGTCCGGCTCGAGGTAGCCGGTCAGGATCTTCATCAAGGTCGTCTTGCCGGCGCCGTTGGGGCCTAGAAGCCCGATGACCTCGCCGGGCTCGATCTTGAAACTCACCCCTGAAAGTGCGCTTATCCTGCCGTAACTCTTTGATAACTTATCTATCGCGATCGCTTCCATGCGCCCCCCAAGACCGCGCTGATGCGGTGGTGCATTCCCGGTCGGGAATTTTTTCACGAGCTGCCATTTGCCAGACGCGGAAGTAGCCTGAATCCGCTGCCCGCGCCACTTGCGAACCGGCAACCCGCGATCCAGCTTGGCGTTCGATCTGGGGGCCCGCGGACCGCTCCCCCAGTTCCCCCATGCCCATGACCCAGTCCACCGAACGCCATGAATTCCAAGCCGAAGTGAAGCAGCTGCTGGACCTGATGGTCCATTCGCTGTACTCGGACAAGGACATCTTTCTTCGCGAGCTGGTCTCGAACGCGTCCGACGCGCTCGACAAGCTGCGCTTCGAACAGCTCACCCGCACCGAGCTCTCCGCCGCCGACCTCCACATCCGGATCGAGGCCGATCGCACCCAGCGCACGCTGTCGATCTCCGATAACGGCATCGGCATGACGCGCGAGGAGGTCATCAAGAACATCGGCACGATCGCCCGGTCGGGCACGCGCGAGTTCCTCACCCAGCTGCGCGAGGCCAAGCGGCCGGACGCGCCGCCCGAGCTGATCGGCCAGTTCGGCGTCGGCTTCTACTCGGCGTTCATGGTCGCCGACAAGATCACGCTGGTCAGCCGGCGCGCCGGGACCGACGCCGCGACCCACTGGGAGTCGACCGGCGATGGCGCCTACACGATCACCGACGCCACGCGCGACCAGCCCGGCACGACGATCACGCTCCACCTGAAGCCCGAGGACACCGAGCACGGGCTGCGCGACTACACGCAGGAGCACGTGGTCAAGGACATCATCAAGCGCTACTCGGACTTCGTCACCTACCCGATCCGGATGCAGCGGTGGCGCGACGGCGAGAAGCCCGGCGACCCCAAGATCCTCGAGGACGAGACCCTCAACTCGATGAAGGCGATCTGGGATCGCCCCAAGGCCGAGGTCACCGAGGCGGAGTACCGCGACTTCTATCGCCACCTCGCGCACGACTGGACCGATCCGCTGCGCACCATCCCGATCAAGATGGAGGGCACCTTCGAGGCCTACGCGCTGCTCTACATCCCTTCGAAGGCGCCGTTCGATCTCTACAGCGCCGAGATGAAGCGCGGCGTCCAGCTCTACGTCAAGCGCGTGTTCGTCATGGACGAATGCAAAGAGCTGATGCCGACCTACCTGCGGTTCGTCAAGGGCGTCGTCGATGCCCACGACCTGTCGCTCAACGTGTCGCGCGAGATCCTCCAGAAGGACCGCCAGATCCAGGTCATCCGCAAGCAGCTGGTCAAGAAGGTGCTCGGCACGCTCGAGGAGATGAAGCGCGACAACGCCGAGGAGTACCTGCAGTTCTGGGCGGCGTTCGGCGCGGCGCTCAAGGAGGGCCTGCTCGCCTACGACACCCCCGACAAGGACAAGCTGCTCGAGCTCGTGATCTCGGCGTCGACCCACCACGCCACCCAGCTCACCTCGCTCGACGACTACGTCGGCCGCATGAAGGAGGGCCAGGACGCGATCTACTTCCTGACCGGCTCGTCGAAGGAAGCGATCGCCAAGTCGCCGCTGCTCGAGGCGTTCGCGGCCAAGGGCTACGAGGTCCTCTTGTTCTCCGACCAGGTCGACGAGCTGTGGCTCGAGCAGGCCCCGCGCTGGAAGGACAAGCCCCTCAAGTCGATCGGCCGCGGCGAGGTCGAGCTCGGCTCCGAGGAAGAGCGCAAGCAGGCCACCGAGGCGCTCGGCGAGAAGCAGAAGGAGTACGGCGACCTCCTGACGTTCTTCCGGGTCCACCTGCAGAACGAGGTCAAGGAGGTCCGGCTCTCGACGCGGCTGACCTCGTCGCCGGTCTGCCTGGTCGCCGATCAGCACGACATGACGCCGCGGATGCAGAAGATGATGGAGCAGCTCGGCCAGCCCGCGCCCAAATCCAAGCCGATCCTCGAGATCAACCCGACCCATCCGCTGATCCCCAAGCTGCAGGCGCTGTTCGCCGAGAACAAGGCAGACCCGCGGCTGGGGCTCTACGCCGAGCTGTTCCTTGGCCAGGCCCACCTGGCCGACTCGGGCCAGCTGCCCGACCCGGCCGCGTTCAGCCGCGCGCTCGCCGACGTCATGATCCACGGCGTCTGAGCGGCCGCTGGCGGCGCCCGCGACGCTGAAACCGCTGACCGCGCTGCGAGCTACTTTAGCGAGTGCCGCCCCCTGAGGTTCGCTTCGCGAGGGCGGCGGCCATTCGTTCGAGCGCGCCTTCGCAGGCTGCGATGAGCTTGGGCTTGGGACCGAGGACCAGGGCCAAGGAGCGCACGTTGGTGTTCTTGCGCGACAAGCGGACGACCTCGGCGTTCTGCGCGATGAAGCGATCGAGCGCCTTCGCGGCGTGGTCGAGCGCGGCCGCGGTCGCGGGCGCGGGCGTCGGTGACGACAGCGACGCGAGGGCCGCCCGGGCGGCCTGCTCGTTCGCTGCCATCTGCGCTTCGAGCGCGGTCATGGAGTCTTCGTTGGACTCCGCGATGTGTGGCGCCTCGAGCACCTGGATCTGACGCACGGCGATCGTCGCGGTGGCGGCCGCGGTCGCCAGTCGGGCGGACTGCTCGACCGGAACGGACTGCGCCGCTTTGCCGAGCGCATCGACGACCGCATCGGCCTCCTCGCGGACGACGCCAAAGGACAACCGCTGGGCCTTCAGGTTCGTGTTCTCGACGGCGAGGGCGAGGACCTCGCGGTCGAACGTGCGGTACTTGTCGAACGCCGCCACGAACTCGTCCAGGGTTCGCATCTCCTCGGCGTAGCCCAGCGAGTCCAGCACCGGCCGCAGTGCAGCGACCTCCCGATCGACCCCCCGGGCCGCGACGACCGACTCATCTGCGTAGGTCTGTGACACCGCGTCGGTGTCGGCCATGACGGCGCGGTTCGACGCATCGGACGCCTTGGTGAAGGTCGCGCGGAGCCGCTCCACCGTCGCTTGTGCGTCGGCCAGCTGCTTGGTGACCGGCTTCGAGCACCCGCCGGAGACGGCGATCGCGAGGGCCCAGCCGAACAACCAGAGCCAGCGCCGGTCGCCAGAACGCGGGGATTTCTTGGCCAACATCCGGGGAGGATACGCCGGTTTGCGCGCTCGCACGTCGGCTCGGGGATCTGCGGGCGACCCGGCGACGGCACCCTGGGTGCTCGCGGGACACGACCTCGTGCACGACGGCGCGCTCCAGGGCGTTCTCCATGGCGTTCTCCGTGTCCGGCGCCGGGCCGCCTCGTGACCGCTCGAGCTCGATCCCGCGCGGCGCGCGAGCTCCGTCATGGCTCGGCGATCTCGAGCACGTCGCGCAGGTCGCGGCGCGGCGCGGCGCGGTGCAAGGGCGCCTCGGGGAAGCCCAGCCGGATCAGCATCTGCGGGTAGCCCTGCAAGCCGAGCAGCGCCGCCGTGCGCTCGCGCAGCTCGCCGACCTCGAGCACCTGATTGAGGAACGCGGCCGACAGCCCGAGCGACGCGGCGCGGATCAGCACCGCCTCGAGCGCTTGCCCGCTGGCGAACCAGTCGGCCGGCGTATCACCCGCCGTCCCGAGCGCGAGCACGACCGGCGCACCATCGACGAGCTGTCGCTCGCGCTCGCCGAACTGCTCCGCGAGGTGCGGCGAGCGCAGCGTGCGCATGACCCCGAACGGCAGCGCCGAGCCATACTCCTTCTCGACGAACGGGATCCCGTCGCGGCGGCGGCTGACGCTCGGGACCAACCAGGCCGCGATCTCGTCGCGGAACGCCGGCGCGGCGTACTGCTGGTGATCGGCCTCGTCGATCAGCGCGCCGAGCGCGTGCTTGTGGGGCGGGGTCAGCCGGATCGCCAGCGCGCCCTCGCTCGCCGCGGCGGCGAGCATCGGCTGGAGGTGGGCGTCGCCGACGGGCCGATCGAGGAACGGCCGCCGGTTGGTGCGACGCAGCGCCACTCCCTGCATCAGCGCATGGTCCTCGCTCGTGGCCGCGCGCGGCGGCCCGAGCCGCAGCTCGGCGAGCGGCTGCGACAGGTCGAGGCTCGTCGTGACGGAGATCTCGTCGACGTACCCGGCGGCGCGGACGGCGACGCGCGCGTTGTAGAACGCGCAGCCGCAGCTCTGGACCAGCTGGCGCCCGTCCGGATCGATCACCGGCAGCCGTCGCCGCGGGTCGCCGAACAGCGCGAGCCCAGCTCCGGCGATCCGGAATCGCCACGGCTGGGTATTGTGCGTGCTCGGCGCCGCGATCGCCGCGGCGACGGCGTCGCGCAATACGGTGCCGGCACGATCGAGCGCAGGGCGCGAGGTAAACATGCCGAGCGCTGGCTGCAAACCGCGGACCTCGCCGCGATCGGTCCCTGCGAAGATCGTGTGGATCGCCCGACGCGAGCCATCCCGGGATGCTCGGCGAGCGAGCCCAGGTGAGTACGCGCAGTTGGCCCGGGCGTCACCGAGGCACAAGCGCGACACCGATCACGAATGGCACCGCGGCGCCGGCTCCGCCGCGTACACACCCCTGGCGCGCGCCGGCGCAGGACGTGCGTTCATGCGCGGCTGCGTCGCAAGAGATGCGCCGCCGGGGGCGCTCCAAGCGTGGCATTGCGCACGCCACGTCGCGAAACGACAGCGGCCCGCGCGAAACCTGCCGAGGGCACCGCGAATTGCGGCATGCCACGTGGGACGGCGGGAGCGTCACCTCGACGAGACGCTCGGCCGCGAGCACCCTCTCGGCCCACCGCGGGCGCTTCTTCCGAAACGCGAGATAGTCGCGTCCAGGAGGTGCTTGCGCGAGCCACCTTGGTCCCACGAAGCGGGCCCCATCGGGGCGCCTCCCTTCGTCGCGACGATGAAGCGCTGGCGCTTGTCCTTGAGCCAGCGCCCGACGATGCTGGCCAGGTGACCGCGCCGAGATCTCGCCCGGTTGGCGTCGTCTGCGTCCGGTGGTCGGCCACCGTGTCCGAAAACCGGACGCCACCTGGCAACGACACTGGCTCCAGCGGCGCGGCACATGCCTTCGATTGTCAGAGGGCCTCTATAGAGTGGCACCCTCTCATGTCGTCTCCGTCGTTGCTGCACGAGGGAGTGATCGCCTTGGTCCGGGATAACCCGGCGTTCGGGGGGTCGCGCGGTGGGCCAGCCAGCCGATCGATCTGGGCGACGGGATGATGTTTCGGCCGCGGCTGATCGGGCCGGAGGGCATCCCCCAGGTGACCGATCTCGATCGCGCCGTGCGCGAGCCACAGCTTGCGGTGCTGTCGGTGGTGGCCCACGGTGGCGGCGAGGTCGAGGCCGCGGTGTCGATCGCGCGCGCGGCGGTGGGGGCCGTCATGCAGCTCCCGGAGGAGCAGCGCCTGCTATACTCTGCGCTGATCGAGAAGGCCCTGAGCGAAGCCGCGCGAAAGGAGTTGGACATGGAACCCCAGATCGTGAAGTTCTTCAGCGATGCGCAGCGTCGGTCCTATGACCTGGGCAAGGCCGAGGGTGAGAACGAGGGCGAAGCCAAGGGGAAAGCCGAGGCGCTGCTGATGTTCTTGAGGCGGCGCGGCCTGGTGCTCACCGAGGACCAGCGGCAACAGATCGTCACCTGCATCGACCTTGCTGCCCTCGATCGCTGGCTGGATCGCGCGTTCTCCGTCACCTCGGTGAACGAGCTCCTCGGGTAACGCTTACCCGACACCTGGCGGTGTCGCCACGACGCCGCACCGAGAGAAGATGTCTTGCTGGCCTGTCGAGCGCGGTGCGAACATGCGTCGGAATCCCCAGGGGGTGGTAAAAGCCGACTATCGGGCCGTCGAGCGGCACGTCGTCGACCGGGTCGCCTTCTCTCGTCAAGACGGAGATTCGGAAGTTCCTTGGCCGAGCCTTGAGTCGGTTTCG
>Ga0302323_100005529_pt1 | contig 10370 bp, 10 predicted proteins | sample Fen_T0_3_FD_201950 | JGI IMG/M metagenome (GOLD analysis project Ga0302323, IMG submission 201950) | Peat permafrost microbial communities from Stordalen Mire near Abisko, Sweden - Fen_T0_3 | ecosystem: Environmental > Terrestrial > Soil > Wetlands > Permafrost | place: Sweden: Abisko... | reverse complement strand
AGTAAAAGACGTAACGCCATACTCCTCGCCACGGAAGCTTATCAGGCTTTAGCCGAGAGCGACTATCTTCGTGCTCACGTGGCAGCGCGGTTTTGCCTCCAACGTAATGAAACCTTGATAGAAGGCTTGTTGGCTCTCGCGGTCGCATCAGCCGCCCTCGGGCAGTCTGAGCGGAGTCAGTCTCTCCTAAACAATCTCCTGCAGAAAACGACACTCCGCTCCAGATCGGCCCGCTGGGGAGCCGCTTGGGCACTGGCCTTGTTGGGCGAGTGGATGCCCGCCGAGGCTCTTTTGCATGAATTGATACGCATAGAGGAAAATAGAACTTTCATCGGTCTGCTGGCTTGCTGTCAGCATCGGCGAGGTAAACTCCGAAGCGCTATCACCAACGCTCGAAAATCGGTGGGTGACAGTACGGCCGGTGCGGCGGACCAGCGGCTGCTCATCCGTGTTTTGCTTGATCACGGAAGTTTGTTAGAGGCGGATGAACAGCTCACGCGGTGTGCGGCCGCAGCGCAGACCGATCAGGAGCTTCAATTTTCGTGGCTTCGCCTCCGGTTGCTGCAACGTCGGTTCGTTGACGCCGAGCCGTGGGTTCAACGTATCGACAGTGGTGATACAGCTGCGGGCGTTTTGGTTGCACTGGGCGGATTGTTTGAAACCGCCAGAGAGGACGCTAAGGCTGCGGAATATTTTGAACGGGCACGGGTACAGGGGCATAACCCAGATGCATATATTGGACTGGGCCGATTGGCGGCACGAAATTGTGAAGAGGATAAAGCTACTGAGCTGGCAAAAGCGGCGATCGACCTAACCAAAACCTCCAATCAGGATTCGCGGCCGGCAATTGCTGTGTTTCCGGAGGCGTTAGGCCTCGTGGCATCATTTCGCGAGCGTGTCCAAGGTGGCAAAGCATGGGTGGCTACGCTACCCAACAGCAAGACTATCGGATCATTTTCGAGCCATAAGCTTCTGATTTATGCACCTTCAGAGCAGGAAGCGCGGGCGTATCTAGAAGAAATCTTGGCAGCCTTTTTGCCAGGAGTGATACCGTCCGAGCCGCTGCATTATGGGCTGGATCTGGCGCCTTCGCAGTTTCAACCGATTGGCCCAGTGCGACCCGGCGTTCAACGTTTCTTTTGCTAGCGCAATCCGGCTCTGATCAACCACGGAGCAGGAATCAGGCCCGTCGAGTTACGGTCATCAAGCTTTTGCGAAATGCATCAGTGTCCAGATTTGCTTCGCCTGTCGAATGGTTTCGGCGAGGGCGGCTGGTGTGAGCGCTTGCTTGGGATCGTCGCCGATTCCGTGGCTGGGCGAGACGTGAGCTTCTATGCACAGGCCGTCGGCGTTGTAGGCCACTGCAGCCAAGGCGCACGCTGTCACATATGCGGCTTTTCCGACCGAATGCGAAGGGTCGACCACAACCGGCGCCCAGGTTTTTTCTTTTAGCAAAGGCGTGATGCTTTCGTCGGGGTGATTGCGGTAGCCGTCGAGCGTCGGCGCGGTGCCGCGCGGACAAAGAATGATGTTGGGGTTACCAAAACTCACGATGTATTCTGCCGCGGAAATCAACTCGTTCACCGGTCCCATATGAAGACTGCGTTTGAGTAGGACAACCGTGTCGCGATCGGCTACCGCGCGACCGATGGCGCTCAGCAACGAGTAGTTGAGCGCGTTGCGTGCACCGACCTGCAGCATGTTCACGCCGGCATCGAGAGCGAGTTTGAGCTGTTGTTCATCCATCACCTCGGCGTCTACCGGCAGTCCTGTGCGTCGTTGTGCCTCGAGCAAAATTTCAAGTGACTTGGCGTCGCCTTGAAAGGAATACGGATTGGTTCGTGGTTTCCACACGCCGCCGCGGAGGACGTGCGCGCCCGCTTCTTTCACGGCCTGTGCGGTTTCATAGAACAACTGCGGGTTCTTTGGATCGATCGTGCACTGACCGGCGATGACGAGCAGGTTTTCCCCCAGCGTTATTCCGCCGATCGCGATTCGATGCGTGGCGAGATCGGAACGGCGGTCCATCAGCTTGTGCGGCGACTGAATTTTGTCGACCCGATCAATATAGCTCAGGCCCTCCAGGCGATTAATCATCAGCTCATCACGTTCATCGCCAACGATCGCGTAGATCGTACGCACCGCGCCGACGATCGGCTGGATGCGACAACCAAACTCCTCGACGATGCGCGTGATTTCGGCGAGTTGATCGGTGGTAAGTCGGTTGGTTTTGGGGAGGATCATAAGGTGGCAAGTGGTTCGGACAGATGGCTGATGCGTAGGGTGGAAGTTTCCCGGGAATTCGATAACTGCAACCGGGTTTAACAATAACCAGAGCTGAGCCGGTATAACCGAGAGGAAAATCTGCGCAACCGTCCTCTGTATTCCCGCAGACGTACCCTGAGTCGGAAAAAGCGCCCCGTGGGTTCGCACAGGCCGACCCAGAGCGGCGACAGAACACCCCTTAGCGTGTGCAGCCGTCCCCTGAGCAACGTTAGACGGGGACTGAGTAGGTGCAGCCTCGCCCTGAGCTTGCACAGACGAGGCCTGAGCCCGTGCAGATCACCCCTGAGTGTGTCCAAACGAGGCCTGGGTCATGTCAGCTCAGGCCTGAGTCTGGTCAGACCCCCGGCGACAATTAGACCCCGAAAAGTGTCGCCGGAGCTCCGCGCGCCGGTCCCTGCGTCGCTTAGCTACGGCGCGCGGCTCTGAACGCCGCCAGCGCCTAACTGGGGCCGAGTTTTGCCCCAGCCCCCGGTCTGACAGTCTTCCGTGTCCGCAGCGGTCGAGTGCGAGGGCGACCAGCTCGTTCGTCGCGGCGGATGCCATGCCGTTTGCAGAAGCGCCGGAAATCCAACGAACTAATCTTAAGGTCCAGCGTTTCGAGATGCGCCCGGACCTCGCGCGTGCGGTAGGCTTCGCGGGGATGGCGGAGCATGTAAACCAAGGTATGCAGCTTCCACCAATCTGCATAACCAAACGCCGTGCGCAATTGACCTTTCTTGAGGCCAGCCAGCGATTCAATCGAACTTGCAAGCTGCCTGAGCGGCTGTGTGTCGCCCGTGCGAATTGCTGTATCCAACAATTGGACACCATCGCGGATCAGCTTCGGCGATGCTTTCGCCGTCCCGCCTGCCTTGCGCCAATCGCGCGCCAACAGAAAAATCGGCAGCCCCACCGTACGCGCTTCGTAACGTCGGATGAGTGATTCCATTTCTTCCCACGTTAATCCGCCGAAAGGACGCGCCGCCTGCGTTGGCAATTGTGCCTGCATACGCCGTTTTTCTTCCCGCCAGCCGTCAAGTTCGCCGGCCAGCTCGGCAAAACCATCAGCCATCGGCTCTCCGTTGAGATCGCCACGCTCAACAAGCGCGGCAAAGTTCGCACGGGTGGCAGGATCGCGTGCGAAATCCTCGATCAGCCAGGTATGCAGGTCTGGGAACTGCCGACAAATATCCGCCAAGAGGCGCAAAAAGGCGCGGCTCCGGCGTTCCGAGGATCGAGTGGACGAGTCAGGAGCGACGGTGTCAGTCATCGTTTGTTCGAACACATCGGAGCGTTTAGGTCAGGCGCGGCAGGTGCCGGTTCGAACCACAGGCGAAGCTTTTCATAGAGCGCCCGCAAGTCACGGCGGTAGGCTTCGCCTTGTTCGTTGATCGTCTGGCCGGGCCGTCGTTTGAGCGTGCGCACGAGTTTATCGGCTAGCACGACATGTGCCGGGAGCGTGTGCCGGAGACGACGTTTGCCGGGAGTCCTGGGCTCGGTCGCAATGCCGAGCCGGGCATAGGTTTGCCGTAGACTCAATCCCTGCAAAACCGCCACATCAGTAACGCTCTGTGCGAGCCGCATGTAACGCTGCGCGGTGCGCACTGTGCAGCGAAAATGGGCTTTCAGCCAGAGATGCCAAGAGCCCTTTCCCATATCGTGAAACACGCGCTTCCTTTCCACGATCAAAAGTTGGCCGGCATGCCAAGCAGCGACAAGCGCACCGTGCAACGCTTGGAGAGAAGCAGATGCGCACCGCTTGGCTTCGTCATGCAGGCGGTTTATTTCAGCAGCGGCTGCGGTGATTTCAGGAGCTGAGTTCATGGCATAACCCCGTCGCTTCGCGGAAGCTGTTTGCCAACTGATGCACCGCCTGTTTCGACCGACCGGCAACATGGCCGATTTCTTCGAGGGTAGCTTCGCTGATTAGATCGGGGCGGACGCAGTAGAGTACGACGGTGGCCCGCACGCCGCGTTCTTCGAGCGATGCGCCTTCCGACATCCAGATGAAGAGGCGCGAAATGACTTCCATAGTTAGAAAGCGCGCTTCCTGTTTAGGATCGATTGGTTCGGCAAAGAATGAATCTTCATTAGTTTTCATATTTTGTGGATTCTAGGTTCGCCCCTACAATATGCCGCCTGGGAGATTCTTAATAGATACAGCGTTGGCCGATCGCAGTGATCGTATTTTGCGAGGGCAATTTTCTATGCGACACAGCGTGTGTCGCCTTGCTGAAAAATAAAAACGCCGTCCGGCGATGGACCGGGCGGCGTTGGTGTGACAATGGTGCAGCGATTTATCCGCGCGCAGACACCTTGAGTTTGGTTCGGATGTGCGTTGCGACTTCAGTGGTGTCGTAATAGACGAAGTGTCCGACGCGGTGATGGGGGATGCGCCGGAGTTTCGTCCAGCTCCGCAGCGTGCGGATGGAAGGTTCTTTGTCTTTTGGGAAGATCCCGCTACGGCGGAGACCGATGATGTCCGTGAGCTGACTTTGTCCGGCAGTGGCAATTTGTGGCGTTTCCATGCCCCTGCTTGCCGGTCAAGCGCAGCAAGCAGGGCGTGGTTTTCAGGCTGCTGTGGCCAGTGTCGAAGCGACCGGTTCAGTGGGCTCCTCAGCTTTTCTCGGCATGATGCCGAAAAATTGTTCCGCTTCTTCAGACGCCTTTAGGTCTAGGTAGTGTTTTCGGATGATGGACTCAGAGTTGCCGGCTTGCAGCGCGGCTTCGCCAATGGAGCGAAATTTGGCGACGAACATCGAGATGTACGTGTGCCGCATGACATCGTGCGCGAGGGGGAACTTCTGTGCCACCTTCTCGCGGATATGCTGGAGATTCGCCGGGATGATCGGGAATTTCTTCAATGGATAAGCTTGGAGCCATGCAGCAAGATTAGGCTGAATCGTGACGTGGCGTGGCTCGCGCACTTTCGAGACTTCGCCGTCGATGCGGATCAGGCTGGCATCGAGTTTCACGTGTGACGGCTGGAGCCGGAGGATTTCGCCGGTGCGCAGACAAGGCCGGATGCCCGCAAAGAGGCACAGGGCGAAGAAGGGCACGGCGGTGGGGTAGTGCTTCTCGACGTACGCCATGAGCGCCGTCGTCTGTGCTGCACTGAAGGTGATGGCGCAGCCGCGACGACGGCGAATGCGACGGGGCGGGATTTTTGTGAGTGGGTTGTCGGCGATCCAATCCCGTTGCAGCGCAAATTTGAGAAAAGCCGAAACCACACCGCGCCGGTTGTTGAACGTTTTGTGAGCTGCCCGGCGGGCCTCAAAATATTCCATGAGTTTCGCGCCGGTTAATTCGGCCACAGTGGCGTTGGGGAAATGCTTTTGTAGGCGTTTGAGATCGCGTTTCATCCGCGTCAGATACGGTTCGGAAAGCAAATCCTGTTCGCGCTCGTGATCCTTGATCACGAGAAATTCCGTGACGGCTTCCGTGAGGAGTTTCTGCGCCACGGGTGCGCGATAGAGCAGCGTGACTATCTGCAAACGCTCAGTCGAAAAATAAATTTGTGAAATTGTCGAAGACCGCGCTCCACAGTTCCTACAAACTCAACTTGCTAGTCAGGTTGCGAGCTGCAGGGTCGGCGGTGTTCGGCAATCCGCAGGCCACCAGCTACCGCGGCGATTTGCGCCTTAGTATTGGGTATTGATCCGCCGTTTCCGGTTTCGGCCGTGCGGACTGGGGGGCGGGGTAAATTGTGGCGCGGTTTTCGCGCACGGCCGGGAATTACATGGGTGTCCGATTGGACTCCCGGCGGCATTTGCATTACGGTTGGCAGACGTCTCCGTCGGTCATCCCCCGCTTTATGCAAACGCGGTTTCATTCCGTTGCCCGCGTCAAACGTCAAACAATTACACCTATGGCAAAGCGGATGATCGCCATGTTGGCGGCGATGCTCGTCTTGGTCGGCGGCATCTTTGTGTTGCGGTCCCACCAAATCTCGGAATATGGGCAGGCCGCTGCTGCTCAAGTGCGCCCGCCCGTAACCGTATCGGCAGAGCTTGCGCGCGAGGACGTTTGGCAGCCCACGTTGCGTACCTCCGGCTCACTCCTCGCGGTCCAGGGCGTTATGATGAGCAACGAGTCCGCGGGCGTCGTGGAAGCCATCGGCTTCGAATCCGGCGATGTCGTGCAGAAGGGCGCGCTATTGGTGCAGCTTAATGTCACTGCGGATCAGGCGCAGCTGCGAGCGCCTCCACAGCGACGTTATCACGTCATCGATTCCCGAAAGCCTTGAAGCAGCGCGATACTGCACCCGGCGGCAGTTCTGAGTGGCCGATAGCAAACTCAGCGAAGTGATCTAGGATGCGTTTAAATCGTGGAGATTTCGGGTGGATCGGTTCGCGTATTGATCCACGTTTCGGCAGCGGCAACGACGCTTATCCATGCGGTGTTTGCGGGGGGCGCGCTTATATGCGCATTTTGTCAGGAAGCGAATTGCCGCGAGATTGTCACTGAAGGGTCGGTCAAAATGGATGCCTCGCTCTTTACATTTTTCGAGCGCTCGTGCCAGCACAAGATATTCGCCGATGTTGTTGCTTCCGACGACGAGTTGTTCGTGGGGAATGACTTCGAGGCTACCGAGTTCGAAAGTCTCGGTTAGGTATGGCTTGTAGGTTAGCTGCCCTGTGCCAGCTGAACAGCTTGCACGGCGTGTGTATGGAGATTTGGACCGCCTTATATACCTACATGTTAGTTGCGGTTAAGAATGCTAAACGCACTGCCGGTGAAACCTACGTCAAAAGCTAAAAGCTCCATGTAGTTTCTCGCCTACGTGAAAATGTGGCTGAAAAGTGCGTGTGTGTAGATGCAAGTGGAAAATGGTAAATAAGATATAAAAGAGAGCCGCGGCCTTGCCATAAATCGTCACGAGAAACTTAGATCTACTGATATAGTAGCACGTTATATTTGTTTTAGCGTTGTATCTATAAATTTGTTTTTGGTTTACGTCGAGCGTTTAGGTCGTACGGCAAAAAAACAAAACTATCTAGCATAAGCAGCGCTTTACTCAGCGATAAGGTTAGCTACCCGAAATTGTAGGTTTTCCCCTGATAGATTCGATAATGTGGACAATATGGTTGTAACGCTGAAAAGACTTCGATTTTAACCATGCCGTCTCGTCATCCAGCAGTAACGGAAGGAAACTCCATGATCCGCTTCAACTATCCTTGTTTTAGTGTATTCGCATGCCGCAAGCACGCGAACATGGCGTATCACCGAAATCGGCCTCTTGCCGTATTGGCCATCCGTAACGAACAGACACAAGGGTCTAAAAAACAATCGCAATGAAAGTGTTTTCCCGTGCGGGAGTCATCAGTAGGCTGATGCGAGTTTCTTTAGTTTTTGCTACTGCCTTCGGTGGGCTTGCCACAAGCTTCGCCGGTGTAGTCGACAGTTTGAAGGTGAGGACTCCCTCAATCGGAGACACCTCGGTGCAACTCGATCTCCGCATCGCGTCGGACGCGTCGGTCGATCAGGCAACGGTAACTATCTTTGACGGTCAGGAATACTTGGCCAAGACCGGGATGAAGCAGGTTGAATATGGTACAGGAAATCGCGACGACATTGTCCAATCACTGACGGCGAAGCAGCAATACGCTTCACCCGAAGTGGAGACACTGGCGGCGGGGAGCTACGCCTTGCATTTCGCATCGGTCGGGCAAATTGCGAGGACGGCTTTGATTTATGCAAAAGTGGTTATTCGAGAATCGACGGGGAGTCTGCACACGTCGTACGCGCTGACGGCAGTTCATGCCGATGCACCGGCAATATCCGAACTCTCGGTCTTCTATCTTCCGCAAGAGAAAAGTTACCTGGCTTCTGCGAAGGTGGCCGGCGACCTTCCGGTTTCGCAGGTTGAGATTTCGATGATAGGCGCGGCGCCTGCTTCTTTTATACCGGAGGGTGGACGGTTGGACCGAGTGGCCTCGCTGCTGGATAAAAAAGGCGAAGTTCAATTGCCGCAGGTGAGTGACCAAAAAGTTTTCAGCAGCGTCTTTGGTACGACTGCGAGTGCAGCGATGCCCAATGGCACGGTACTCTACCTGATGGTTACTGGAACGGATATTCTCGGGAACACACGCTCTCACTCTGAAGTATATCCTGTAGCGAATCTAGTACCCCTCGGGATCGACAGAATTGAGGCCACGGCTGGCGCCGAAGGGACCACGCTCACTGGCTTTGGTGATCATCGACACATCCTGGTGGAAGGCGTGCTGTCGGACGGTAAACGTATTTCGCTCGAGGCGGCGGATGGCATCGTATTTGCCAGCGAAGATTCGAATATTCTCGCGGTCGACAGCGACGGGACCGTGCATGGATTGCTGCCTGGTCAGGCCGACGTGCGGGTCACTTTCAAGGGGCTTGAATATCAGCTGTCTTTCTCGGTATTGAATAGTTCGTTACTCAAATCGATCGCGGTTAAAAATGCGACTCCGGTTGTTCTGCCCGCCGTTGGCAAAACACTGCAATTGGATGTAGTGGGCCTGGTTGCAGGTGGAGCGGATGGAACTTCGCAAAGCGAACTGCAAATGTCAGCGGCTCGATTGGGCGCGACCTATGAAGTGGTTGACTCCTCGATCTTGCAGGTGTCAGCGGACGGTTTAGTCACAGGATTGAAGCCTGGAGTGACCGCGATTTCGGTCGGGAATAAATATGTATCGGTCGAGCGCGCGATCGTGAACGTGGAGGTAAAGGACGGTCCGCCTTCGATTGAGGTGAAGTCCAGCCGATCCTGGGTGGTCGAAAATGATAATGTGCAGATTTTCGCCACGGTGGTGGACGATCTAGGTGCCGACGGAATCAAAGACGTCTTATTTCTTGTCGACGACACACCGGTCACTCGCGACAGCACTGCGCCTTATAGCTTTACTTTGCGTGGCCCGGAGCGGCGCGCTGGCACATATATACGTGTGACTGCGATCGCGACTGACGTGGCTGGCAATAAGACCACTTCGGACCCCATCGAGATTCAGGTGAAAGCGACCGGCACATCGGGCGGTACTGAAGGGAAATTACGTTTCTTCACCCAAAAGGACGATCTCGCTCACAAGGCGAGTTCTGGTGGCACGACTGATTTTGTAGCGATTCCCAATGGCGGTAATTTCATCGTGCGCACGATCGTCAATTTAGTGGTGGCGGCGAATGACGATGCTTATGACCGCGTCGAACTTTGGGTAAACGGTTCGCTGGCCGGAACGGCTCGCACGGCTGTACCCATTACCTACCGAGGGGGCGAAGAAGATGAGGTAGCGGAAGAGTACTCGTACCGCTTCGGTTACGTTATCCCAGAACTCGAAGGCGGTCGGTCGATGATCGCCACTGCAGTCGGATATCGAGGCACGGAAGAAGTGTACGCGGAAGCAATGGTGCTGACCGCACTTCGCGACGAAGTTCCAAAGATTGCGATCACGTCGCACAAGGATCAGCAGGCGGTGCGCGACAACGGCGACATCGGCGTCGTGGTGCGCGTGACCGACGACCTCATGATTTATGGAGCGAAGGTGGATTTCCTGGTCGACGGACAGAAGGTCGATTCGAAAGATACGCGCAGTACCGCTAACACGCCATCGAGTGCGCTGGATTCGGGCGGCAGTGCAGACTACAATTTTACGTTACACATTCCGGCTGGTTCGATTGGGAAGACTTTTAACTTAAGGGCACAAGTCACCGACTTCGGCGGGAATGTTAATACCACGCCCCAGGTTGGGGTTATCGTCGAAGCAAACCATGCACCCACGATCGAACTGGTTTCGCCTGCTATGGGCTCAGAATGGGTCGCGGGCAGCAAACTCACGCTCAGGAGTAATGTTGTTGATGACGGAGTCGTCGGTCCTGTCGCTTACTTTATCAATGGGAAATTGGTCAATTTTGGTGCGACATCCTTTGACTACTTGTTGCCCGCGTCGTCCGTTGGAACGTTGATGGACGTCGTCGCGAAGGTGACTGACGATGGCGGATTGGTCGGCGTAGCGCAGGCCCGCATCTCCATAATCAAAGACAATGTCCCGCCCGCGATTGCGATTTCCGTGCCTAAGAATGGGGCGAAGCAGCCTGAAAATCGGAACATCGGTTTTTCGATCAGCGGGTTCGACAAC
>Ga0302323_100005528_pt1 | contig 10370 bp, 10 predicted proteins | sample Fen_T0_3_FD_201950 | JGI IMG/M metagenome (GOLD analysis project Ga0302323, IMG submission 201950) | Peat permafrost microbial communities from Stordalen Mire near Abisko, Sweden - Fen_T0_3 | ecosystem: Environmental > Terrestrial > Soil > Wetlands > Permafrost | place: Sweden: Abisko... | reverse complement strand
CTTTGCACCTAGTCGCTGGCGAAGTGCCGAACCAACGAGATCCTCGACGTGGTGGCGAATCACGAGTTCGCCCTGGTGAGGCGCGGCGCAAGCTGGGTTTGCGTCGAGAACAGCGGCCAGAGACGGCTCGCGACCAGGCTGCGCGAGAGCGAAGAGCGGTTCAGCGCGTTCATGCGCCACAGCCCGGCTATCGCCTGGCTGAAGGACGCCCAAGGCCGCTACGTCTACGTCAGCGAGTCCTTCGAGAAGCAAGCCGGGGTGCCGCTCAAGGAGTGCCAAGGCAAGACCGACTTGGAGATCTGGCCGCGCGAGATCGCCGAGGAGTTCCGTCGCAATGACCGCCAAGTGCTCGCCACTGGCCAGCCCATCACGTTGATCGAGCAGACGCCAGACGCGGGCGAAGGCCGACGGTACTGGCAGAGCTCGAAGTTCCCGTTCCGCGACGCAGCCGGCCAGGTCTACGTCGGCGGCATCGGCGTCGACGTCACGGCGGTCAGCCAGGCCGACGCGAAGATCTACCGGCAAAACGCCCTGCTGGTCGCGATCAATCGCATCTCCCACGAAGCCCTGACCTGCGAGACTGAGGAGCAGCTCGGGCGCGCGTGTCTCGCAGTGGCCGAGGAGCTGACACTGAGCCAATTCGGCTTCATCGCCGAGCTCGATGCTGCCGGACAGCTGAACGACTTGGCTATCAGCAATCCGGGCTGGGACGCCTGCCGTGTCGAGAATCGCACGAGCCACGGCCAGCTACCTGCAGGATTCAAGGCCCGCGGCGTCTTCGCTCGCGTGATCCTGGACGGCAAGGGCTTCTTCACCAATGAGCCTTCGGCCCATCCCGATGCCGTCGGAGTGCCGCCCGGTCATCCGCCTGTGAAGGCCTTCCTGGGCGTGCCGCTGATCCGCGACGGCAAGACGATAGGCATGCTCGGGCTTGCGAACCGCAAGAGCGGCTACCGCGACCAGGACCTCGAGGCCCTGCAGACGCTCGCGCCGACGATCGTGCAAGTCCTGATGCGCAAGCGCGCCGAGAGGGCCCTCGCCCAGTCCGAGCGCCGCATCTCGCTGATCGTCGACAGCATCGCCGACGGTTTCTTCACCATCGATCGGCAATGGCGCTTCACTCGTGTCAACGATGCGGCTGTGAGGCACTTCGGCAAGACGCGTGAAGAGATGCTCGGTCGCGGGCTGTTCGATGTCTTTCCGCTGGCCCGGGACACGACGTATGAGACGGCGTACCGCACCGCGATGGAGTCTGGCGTACCCGCGCGCTTCGAGACCGCGTCCATGATCTCCGACCGCACGCTCGAGGTGCACGTGTATCCCGGCCCGGAGAACCTGACGGTCCTGTTCCGCGACGTCACAGAGCGCAAACAGGCCGAGATTGAGTTGCGTGAGGCCCATCAGCGCGCGGTCTGGCTGGGACGGTTCCCGGAGGAGAATCCCAACCCCGTCCTGCGGGTGTCGGCCGACGGCGGCGTGCTCTACTGCAACCCAGCGGCCGAGCGGCTGCCCGGCTGGCTGTGCCAGCCGGGTGGCACGGCCCCTGAGCCAGTGCTGCCGCTGCTCGCACGCGCCCTGGAGCAGTGCGCCGAGCTGCGCGAGGACGTGGTCGTCGCTGACAAGGTCTATTCGGTCTCGGCCATGCCCTTTGTCGACGAGCGCTATGCGAACGTCTACGGCATCGACATCACGGAACGACGCCGTGTTGAAGAGGCGCTCAGGCACGCGCACGACGAGCTCGAAGAGCGCGTCCGCGAGCGTACTGCCGAACTGCGCCGGCTCAATGCGACGCTACAGATGATCAGCGACTGCAATCAGGCACTGGTCCGGCCGTCCACAGAAGACGATCTCGTGCGCGACCTCTGCCGCATCATCCAGGACCGCGGCGGGTATCGCATGGCCTGGGTCGGCTACGCTGAGGACGACCAAGCTCGCACCGTTCGTCCGGTGGCTTCGGTGGGTGCCGAGGACGGCTATCTCGAACGCGCTCGCGTCAGCTGGGCCGACGAGCCACGCGGCCGCGGCCCGACAGGCACGTGCATCCGCACGCGCACCGCCTGTTTCGGACGCGACTTCCTCACGGATCCGGAGATGGCGCCCTGGCGCGAGGAGGCACGCAAGCGTGGCTTTCGCTCGTCGATTGCCCTGCCCCTCATCGTCGACGGTCGTGCCTTTGGCGCCCTGACGATCTACTCGGACAGAGTCGAGGTCTTTGACGAGCCGCAGAGCAAGCTGCTGGCCGAGCTGGCCGACGACTTGGCGTTCGGCATCGTCGCAGTCCGCGCGCGTCGCGTGGCCGAGGAGAGCACCCGCCAGCTACGCGCCCTGGCGACCGAGCTCGGACAGGCCGAAGAGCGCGAGCGCCGCCGCTTGGCAACGCTGCTGCACGATCACCTGCAGCAGCTTCTCGTTGGGGCCAAGTACAGCCTCGCCAGCGTTGCAGGCAGGCCGGGGCCGCGGGCCAGACAAGCAGCAGTCGACGAGGTGGTGCAGATACTGGATGACGCCATCGAAGTCACCGCCTCCCTCACCGCTGAGCTCAGCCCTCCTACCTTGCACGAGAGCGGTCTCGTGGCCGGCCTCGAGTGGCTGGCACGCCAGATGAAGAAGAAGCACGGGCTGCACGTCGACATCCGTGCGGACGCCGCGGCAGAGCCGGCAGCAGAGTCCGTGCGCATCCTCCTGTACCAGGCTGTACGGGAGCTGCTGTTCAACGTCGTCAAGCACGCCGGCGTCAAGCGCGCCCGCGTCGGCGTCACTCGATGCGGCGATGGCCAGGTGCAGGTCGCCGTGGAAGACAGCGGCGCAGGCTTCGAGGCCAAGCGGCTCGCGGTCGGAGACGCCGGCGGTAGCGGATTCGGTCTCTTCAGCATCCGCGAGCGCCTGAGTCACCTTGGGGGCAGCATGAGCGTCGACAGCGCCCCTGGCCGCGGGACTCGCTTCTCTCTGGTGGCACCCGCACGCGCCGCGCAGGCCGCCGTGACCGACTCGCCCGCGGACAGATCGGCACCTCCACTCAAGGCGGCGGACGCCCCAGCCAACCACGCCGTGAGCAAGGTGCCACGGCGGATCCGTGTGCTGCTGGCAGACGATCACGCGGTGCTGCGCGAGGGCCTGACACGCCTGCTCAGCGAGCAGTCGGACATCGAGGTGGTGGGAGAGACCGGGGACGGGCTAACCGCAATTGCCCTAGCGCGGCAACTGCGCCCAGACGTGGTGCTCATGGACGTGAGCATGCCACGCACCAACGGGCTCGACGCCACGCAGCGTCTGGCGGCCGAGATGCCGAGCCTCAAGATCATCGGGCTATCGATGCACGACGACGCGGTGATGGGCGACGCGATGCGCGCAGCAGGGGCAGCGGGGTACGTACCCAAGAGCGCCCCGCCTGCAGACATATTGACCGCGATCCGCGCCTGCCTCGCGTCGGCAAGTGCAGGCAGCCGGAACGGCGCCAAGACAGCGCGGCGAGCACGCGCTGCCAGCACCGGCCGCCTTCCGCATGCTGCTGCACGCGGGCGTAAGACCGGACCGCGACGCCGCACCGCGCGGCCAAAGTAGCCCTGCGCGACGCTCTCAGCCGAGCAGATCGCGGATGGCGCGCAGCAGCTCGCGCGGCGCCGCCGCCTTGCTCAAGAAGATGCTGGCTCCCGCGTCGGCCATGCGCCGTGTGGTGGCAGCGTCCGCCAGGGCCGACAGCGCGATCACGCGCACCTCGGGCTGTAGTTGCTTGATCAGGCGGGTGGCCTCGACGCCGTCCATCCCAGGCATCGTCACGTCCATGAGCACGACGTCAGGGGCCAGGCGCCCGGCCATTTCTACGGCCTCTGCGCCGCTCGCCGCCTCACCCACGACGTCTAGGTCTGGCTCGTTTCTCAGGAAGGCCACCAGGCCCTGACGGACGACGTCGTGGTCGTCCACCAACAAGATCCTCACGACCGCTCGCCGGCCCTTCCGCGGCGCCTCGTCGTCGGCCCCGCGCTCATCGGCCGAAGTCTCGGCGTTCACGAGCCGGCGCGGTCGCGACGCGTCGACACGGCGCCGCGACTCACGAGCCGGGCCTTTGTGTCGCGCGCGTGTCATGCTCGCAGGGAGTCCATTCACTCTCGGGGCCTCTCAAAGTGTGCCCACTTGAGTCTATGGACGCGGCCAGCCTGCGCGCAATAGAACGAGAGCGGATTCGCCTCTAGGGAAATCCCCTACGCCGAGCGTGCGCCGGATACTGTCTGCTCAGAGAGCGAGCTGTGTGACCCGGACGTCATCCGCAACGCCGTCGATGCCGAAGATGCGCTGGTAGGCCGCGACGATCGCGCCATAGACGATCGGCGCGGCGAAGAACGCACCGACATAGCACAGACACAGACCTGCCAAGCTGAACGCAGCGCTCAGCAGGCTGAGAGCCAGCATCCCGCCCAGGTGGTGCCAGACCGCGGTCGCACTGCGCTTCACAGCCTCGATCGCCGGGAGCCGGCGATCCACGATGAGCATGAAGGCGAAGATGAAGAAACTGCCGATCAGCGACGCGAGCAGGATCAGCAGGGCGTACCCGACGATACCGAAAGCGACCACCAGCGCCATGTAGGCCGGCTGACGGCTCGCGGCGGCCAGCCCGACCAGCAGGATCGTGCCCCCGATGCCCACGAACACGCACGGGAGGGTCACGACGAGCCCGACGAGCATCACGATCAGTGTGGCGATCAGCGACTCCACGAAGTAGTCGAAGCCGCGGAAGAGGGTCTCGAAGCGCACCTGCTCGCCGCGCCACTTCTGCCGATAACACAGATAGATCCCGCACTTCATCGGGCCGAGCAGGACGCCCAACGGCCCCACTGCGCCCAAGATCAGACCGACCGTCGTGATGCCGAGGAAGAGCCAGTACTCGCCGCCGATGCGACGCCAAGACTCGCGGAAGCACTCGAGGGGCTCGATCGCAACGCGCGGAAAAGTAGCGTCCGTCATCGCTCCTCCATGCGCCGCCGGTTAGGGGAGCAAGCCGAGCGCGGCCAGCTCCTTCTTGAGCGCCTCGCGCGTGGCCTCTGTCGGCGGACACAGCGGCAGGCGGTAGTGCTCGCCGCACAGACCCATCAGGGCCAGCGAGGCCTTGACTGGGATCGGACTCGACTCGATGAAGTTGAGATTCATCAGACGCAGGTACTTGTAGTGCACGTCGCGGGCCGCGGCAAAGTCGCCGCGCAAGCCAGCCGCGGCGAGCTGATGCATCGGCCGTGGGATCTGGTTGGACGCAACCGAGATGATGCCTTTGCCCCCGGCGGCCAACATGGCCAGCGTCATCGCATCGTCGCCCGAGAGTACGTCGAAGTTGGCCGGCGCGTCTCGGATCACCTCCATGATCTGGCCGAGATTCCCGGAAGCCTCTTTCACTGCCACGATGTTCGAGTGCGCCGCGAGCCGCACCTGCGTCTTGGCATCGATGTTGCCGCCGGTTCGGCCAGGCACGTTGTAGAAGACGACCGGTATCGAGATCGCCTCGGCCACTGCCGCGAAGTGGCGATAGTAGCCCTCGGCCGTCGGCCTGTTGTAGTACGGCCCGACGATCAACACACCGTCGGCGCCGCAGGCCTGCGCAGCCTTGGCCCGCTCGATCGTGGCCCGCGTGTCGTTCGTGCCTGCCCCTGCCAGCACCGGCACTTGGCCGGCCGATTCCTCGATCGTGATCTCGATGACGCGGCGCTGCTCCGCCGTCGTCAGCGTCACGCTCTCGCCGGTCGTGCCGCAGGGCACGAGGAAGTCGATGCTCTCTTCCACCTGCCGCTTGACCAGACGGCGCAGCGCCTTCTCGTCGAGTGCGCCGTCGCTGGTGAAGGGCGTGACGAGGGCCGTGCCGGCCCCGGTGAATGACGGTGACATGGCAGACTCCTTCTCTTCGACTCCGGCGTGCAAGGAGGCCCCGCCTCGCAGCGTCGCCTCCGCGCGGATCGCGTATCTTACTACGCCTGCGTCAGAGATCAGAGGTCAGGCTTCAGAGGTCACGTGTAGCCGAGCGCCTGGCCTCTTGCGGCGCGGCAGCTCACTTTGACGTGGCCAGGACCACCCGCTGGATGGCCAGCGCGCGCGCGCGCGTGATCGGGTTGGCGCGCTCACACTGCGCGAGCTTCGAGCAGTGAGCACACGAGAGCAGCTTCCTCTCGACCACGCACTGCCGGATGGGGCACCTCCCGATGGCCTCGGGCGTCAGCTTGGCCGGGATGCGACAGCGCGAGCAAGTGATCTCCTCGGGCCGGATCGTGCGCCCGTACTTCTCGCTCAGCTCGCCCGCCTTCTTGGTCTTGAACTCCATGTCATTGCCGAGCCATTTGCACTTCTCTGGGGTGCACTCGGCGCAGCAATAGCCCATGGTCTCGTCGAATACGTACACGTCGGCTTTGGCCTGCGCCTCAGCCCGGCCGCGGCGCGCCAGCAGTGGGCACAGCAAGAGGCAGCCCGCAGCCGCTAGACCCTTCCCAACGAATTCACGCCGGCTAGGCACATTCATCATCTCTTCATCCCCGCTTGAGCTCCCCATACGACGCGCTCAAGGGGATATTACGCAGACCCGTCCGCGCGGTGCGCACTGTTTGTGACCAGCCTCCATTAGCTGGGACGAATGGCTGCGCGGCCCACCGCTGGTATGGTGCAATGCCCCGCGTTTGGCCTATTCTCTTGGGGTGGCGTACGGCCCAGACCGCCGCGCCAGACAAGGACGAATGGCAACAGACAGACAGCGCGGCGCACTGGCGATACTGAGGGGGCGCTGGCGCGAGTGGCTCGGGGTAGCGGCGCTCTGTTTCGGCCTGGCACTCGCGTACTCGCTCGCCTGGAAGCTCAGGCACATGCTGCGGGGCGAACCGGTCGACTGGAGCGCGATCCCTGTGCAGGACCTGTTGCACTTCGGCGCGTGGTTCTTGCTCTATCCGGTGGTCGTGCTGCTGACCGTGCGCTTCCCGCTCGGTGTGCGACGCCGACGCAACCTCTTCTTGCACATCCTCCTGGCGCTCGTCTTCTCCCCACTTCTCATGACCGTTACCGTCGGCCTGCGCATGCTGACCCACGCGCGGCCGATGACTTGGAGCGCCTTCCTGCGCGAGGCTGTCGTGCCCGAGTACGCCTGGGGCGTGACCGTCTACGTCATCCTGCTGAGCATGGCCCACGCGGCAGAGTTTCGCCGCCGCGATCAGGCCCATGCGCTCGGAGCCGCGCAGCTCGAGGCAGCATTGGCGCTGGCGCGCTTGAATGCGCTGCGCATGCAGCTCGAACCGCACTTCTTGTTCAACGCGCTCAACTCGATCTCGTCGCTCGTGCACCGCGACCCGGACGGAGCGGAACGCATGCTGGCGCGCCTGGGTGACTTCCTGCGTCTGACCCTCGACGACTCGATGCCGCAGCAAGTCGAGCTGCGCCAGGAGCTGGAGTTCTTGGAGCGCTATCTCGACATCGAGCGGGTGCGCTTCAGCGATCGCCTGAACGTCGTGCTCCATGTGCCGCAAGACCTGCTCAACGCGCGCGTGCCCTATCTGATCCTGCAGCCGCTGGTCGAGAACGCGATCCGCCACGGCCTGGCCGAGCGCGCCGGGCCCGGCCGCGTCGTTGTGCGGGCGTCCCGCCGGCAGGCGCAGCTTCATCTGGAAGTCGAGGACGACGGGCCTGGCCTCTCCGCGGAGCTCCAGCCGCTCAAGCTCGGCGTCGGGCTCTCCAACATCCGCGGCCGCCTCGAGCAGCTCTACGGGGATGCGGCCGGCTTGAGCGTCGAGTGCAGCCCGAGCCAGGGCGTGCGTGTCGTGGTCGAGCTGCCCTGCGAACGCGGGGCCGCGTCCGAGAGCGGCGCGGTATCGGCACCATGATCCCTGGCCCGTCGCCTTTGCGCGTCCTGATCGTCGACGACGAGCCGCCGGCGCGCGACCGAATCCGTGAGGTGCTCACACAAACAGGCGACGCCGAGATCGTGGGCGAGGCTGGTGACGGCCTGGCCGCGGCCCAGGCGATCCAGGACCTCAGGCCAGACGTGGTGTTTCTCGACGTGCGCATGCCTGAGCTGGACGGCTTCGGCGTCCTGGCCGCGTTACCGGATGGCGCGCTGCCTCTCGTCATCTTTGTCACGGCCTTCGACGCGTTCGCCGTAAGCGCCTTCGACGTCCATGCGGTCGACTACGTTCTCAAGCCCTTCGACAGCGAGCGCCTGCGCGAGGCCTTCGCGCGAGCCCAGGAGCGGCTGCGCGCGGCTTCGGGGCGCGACCAGGAGCAGCGGCTCGTCGACCTCATGGCAGAGCTGGCCTCGCGACGCAAGCCGCTCGGGCGCGTGCTCGTGAAGACCGGATCGCGGTTTGAGTTCGTGCGCACGGCCGACATCGACTGGATCGAAGCAGCGGGCAACTATGTGACGCTTCACGTCGGCGCGCGCGCGCCGCTGCTGCGTCACACACTCAATGGCATGGAGCGCCAGCTCGATCCGGAGCGCTTTCGGCGCATCCACCGCTCCGTGATCGTGAATATCGATCGCGTCAAGGAGATCCGTCCGCTGCCGGGTGGCGAGCACTGCGCATTACTTTGCGATGGCACCGAGTTGCGCGTAAGCCGCGGCTACCGCCACAACGTGCTGTCTGATCCGGACTAGGGCCGCGTCCGTCAGCCTTGCTCTGGTAGCCCGTCGAACACGTCGACGACGCCGCTCTCGAGCGAGTACTCGGCGCCCACGACGAGCAACCCGTCCTCTTCGATCAATCGCTCCAGCAGCTCAGACCCATGCCGCAGGTGGTCGGCGGATACGCGAACATGGGCCCGCACGGTCTCCTGCATCAGCGCAGCCGCGCCCTTCGCAGGGTCAGCCGCCAACAGACCTTCAACGGTGGGCCGAATGCGATCGACGATCGAGTGGAGATTCCGCGACCCCAGGCTGCCGGGTCGCTGCACAGCCTCGACCGTCGCCTGCACTGCCCCGCACAGCGAGTGACCGAGCACGACCACAAGCCGAGAGCCAAAACGCTCTGCGGCGAACTCCACGCTGCCGATCTGCGACGGTGCCACGATGTTCCCAGCCACACGGATCACGAACAAGTCGCCCACGCCCTGATCGAACACGATCTCCACCGGCACGCGCGAGTCTGAGCATCCGAGCACGACCGCGAACGGATCTTGCCCGTTCACCAGGGCGGCGCGCCGCACGAGTCTGGAGAGACCGTCGTCGCTGCGCACGCCGGCTGCGAAGCGTCGGTTCCCCTCACGCAGACGATCGAGCGCCTCAGGCGCTTTGACGTTCATCATGCAATCACCATGGCCACGCCGCTACTCCAGGCGGAGCCCCATCTCGCTTGTTGGCTTGAAGCCCAGCGAGTCGTAGAGTGGCCGGCCAGCGTCGCTGGCGTGAAGGAACACGGCCTTGAGCCCCTGCGTTCGGCACCAGACAAGGATGGCCTCGAGAACTTGCCGCGCCAAACCCTGCCGGCGAGACGCTGGTTCCGTGTAGACGTTGACGATCCAGGCCCGCTTCGGGCTCAGACTACGAGGAGTCGGTTGGAAATCCGCGATCGCGATGCCACCTCCTGCCACGACACGTCCGCCCACCTCCGCCAACCAGCCTCGGTACGAACCGCTCCTGAGACCAGCGTCGATGAACGGACGGGTCGCGACGACCATGGCCGCGCGCGTGCTCTCGTCGCCGTAGTTCATGTCGGCGAACATGCACCGCCGGTGGCGCAGAATGACGTCCACGTCCGCCAGCGTCGCCTCTCGGATGTGTGCTGCCGTGCCCGACTCGCTCATCTGCTCCGTCCCTCGCATCCGCCGCATCACCGAAGCGGACAGATACGATAGCAGATCGAGGCACGCGGGCCGCGCAACGGCGGCGTCCTGCGTGCGACTAGCGCGCTGGGAGGAACGACCCGCGCGTCCTCCGGTCTACGCCCACTCGTTGCCGCACTTTGTGCAGTGCCAGGTCCACCGAACATCCGGACGCGGTATGCCAAACACGACGTAGTCGACGAAAGCTCTGGCACGCGTGGGCTGTCCGATGAACACAACGTCGGCCGACCCGCAGCGCGGGCACATCGCTGTCTCTTGAGGAAGGGCCGCCGAACCGGACGCCAGTTCACTCAGCAGCTCCCGTGCCTGCAGCGCCTCGGACGTCCGAACGAGCACACGAACACCCAGCGCGATCGCGAGGTGAGGTGCAACGGTCGCCAAGTTCCGACCAGACAGCCACGCCTGGATGCCTGCTGCTTCAAGCGCCATCTGGCACAGGTCCGCGCGTACCCCGTCCCGGAGCTCAGCCACGCACTCCAGATCCTCTCGCTCACCCGGCGGATGCTCAGCCATCTACCGCACGCACTCCCGAAAACCTGCCCGCCGGTCACCTATGTCTCCGACCGCCCAGCCTTTCT
>Ga0302323_100005526_pt1 | contig 10371 bp, 7 predicted proteins | sample Fen_T0_3_FD_201950 | JGI IMG/M metagenome (GOLD analysis project Ga0302323, IMG submission 201950) | Peat permafrost microbial communities from Stordalen Mire near Abisko, Sweden - Fen_T0_3 | ecosystem: Environmental > Terrestrial > Soil > Wetlands > Permafrost | place: Sweden: Abisko... | reverse complement strand
TTAAATCTGGAGTCAGTTCTGTCGATCTTCCGTCAAATCAAGAATACAACAGCAGGGATACGCCCTCCACAGGCTAATGTTGTAATCAAAAGAGGACAAAGTGAGTTACGACCAGGAGAAATAATCTATACGCCTCCAAGAGGTATTGATATTGTTGAGCGACTAATGGATAATCTTTTAGGTTATCTTAATGACAATAACAAATATCCAACAGATCCATTGATAAAAATGTGCATTGCACATTATCAATTCGAAGCGATTCACCCTTTTCAGGATGGTAATGGGAGAACAGGAAGAATTATTAACCTGATCTATCTTGTACAGACGGGACTTTTAAATCAACCGGTATTATACCTGTCTAAGTATATTATTGTTAATAAATCAGACTACTATTTTAATCTTGGAGCTGTAACGCAACTGGGTTCGTGGAAAAAATGGATTATGTTTATGCTTGATGCCGTTGAAAATACATCTGCACTGACCAACAACCTGATTAATGATATATTGGAACAGATGGATTCGACATTGTCTTATGCAAAATCTAAAATTAGTTGGTACACAAAGGATGTAAATGAGGCCATTTTCAGCCAGCCATATATTAAGCCAAAGATTATTGGACAAGTTTTAAGCAGATCCTCCCGAACGACTCTTTCAAAACTCATGGAAGATCTGGTTGCTGCAAAAATATTAACTCCAAAAAAAGATGGATCAGAAGTTTACTACCTGAATGATGACCTGATAAGAATCTTAGCCGGGTAATGGCAATGATATTTTGTACTACTTTTTGTACTACTAATGAAAATGGCCTAGTAAATATCTGATTTACAAAACTACTTGACTATAATGATCCGGGTGAGAAGATTGTTCGTCATGCTGGTGCATGACTCACAGACTTCCAGGGAGTGACTAAAATGAAAAGCCTGTCATTCGCTTCGCTTATTTTCGGGCATTATTTTTCCTTTGCTTTTGAAAACAAGTTTTCAACGCAACGAAAAATAAAGCCCGGCACTTTCGTGCCAGGCTTTTCATTTGTCGGGGTGAGAAGACTCGAACTTCCGGCCTCTACGTCCCGAACGTAGCGCGCTACCAACTGCGCCACACCCCGATTAAGGGAAGAGTACAAAAATAATCAATCTATCCTCATTACAAAATATTTTTAATTTACTCCATTAGTACCCGGATGTTTTTCGCGTTTTATGCTTTAACATCACCCCTGAAAGAGTCTGAGAAGGGATAAAGACAATATTCTGACTATACGAAACCGACATAAATAAATCCGAATTTCATTAAACAAAAACTGAAATTTATTGTTGCTTAAAAACAAGGTATTAAAACTGAAACAGACATTTAAAAATTTACATTATGAACTCGGGAAAAGTAATAATAGGAGCACTGGCTGGCATAGCTGCCGGTGCATTGATCGGGATCTTGTTTGCTCCCGATAAAGGTTCTGACAGCCGGAATAACATAGTCAAAAAAGGTGAAGACTATCTTGATTCTGTAAAGAATAAATTCAATTCACTTCTCGACAGCATCTCGGGAAAATTTGACGGAGGAAAAGTAGAAGTCTCCGAAATTGATGATAACGGAAAAACCAGTTCCAATAAAGCTAAAAGAGAAATGCAAACTTCCGCCGGATAAAATACTTATCAAAGTATCTTAAAAGTTATCCAATTGCATCTTCCTCAGAGAAGACTACACTTAATGCTCTGTCATTAAGTAAATTAATAATTCTTTTCGGGTTAGTGATTGAAGATCTTCGCAGCAAGCTACGAAGAATCTTCAATCGCCTAAGGTAAATTCTTGATGCTCGCTGACTCCGCAGCAAGCAACGGAGAACCGATCCGCCATTTGGCGGAGAGCTCGGCGAAGCCAATGCTCTCGCGGGGATTCAATTACAATCAGGATCATTTAGCGTAATTAACCGTTTATATCCGGAAAGAATTATTTTATATAAATGAATACCAGTTATTGATCCTCCCACCAGTGTGTTAACACACCCCTGATTAATTAAACTTGTTCCATTTCCTCTAAGCATAGTGTTCACTCATGGGATTATAGCTCATTTGAAAAGCAATTGATACTTTTTATCTTTATTTTTTTAACCTTTACAGAATAAATCACTCCCTGTCTATGACCAACTATAACCGTATATCATCAATAGATATTATGAGGGGACTAACCCTGGTCCTAATGCTATTTGTAAACGACCTGAATATGAATGTTGCCCCTGCATGGCTTGGACATCGTCCTGCGGAATTCGACGGTATGGGTCTGGCCGACTGGGTGTTCCCTGGTTTTCTTTTTATTGTTGGAATGGCTATTCCTTTTGCATTTTCCAAAAGATTCTCCGCAGGGCAATCACTTTATGAAATCAGTCGTCATATTATCACCAGATCTCTGAGTCTTATCATAATTGGTGTCCTGATGCTTAACAGCGAAAGGGTCAATCCCGAACTTACAGGGATAAGCAAAAATCTATGGGCTATATTAATGTATCTTGGTGTATTCCTTTTCTGGAATGATTATCCCGATAAAGAAAACAAATTCTTTACAATTACCGGCCTAAAGTTTACCGGTCTGGCAATCTTTGCTTTCCTGGTACTTAAATTCCGGTCGGGTCAACCAGCGAATAATGGATCACTTATTACCAGCTGGTGGGGTATCCTGGGATTGATCGGATGGGGTTATCTCGTATCAGCTTTTACATATGTTCTATGCCGCGATTCAATTTTAAAAACATCGTTATTTGCACTGTTTTTCCTGATAATGAACATGCTTTCCGACTGGAAACTACTTGGATTCCTCGATCCTGTTAAACCTGTCTTTGGAATAATTATTGATGGAAATGTACCCTTCATCGTTCTTTCCGGTTTGATCGGAGGACTGCTGATAAAGAAAATACCTGTCAGAGAGTTCAAAAAGGTCATTCCTGTCTTTCTCGCGCTGGGGTTAATGTATCTGTTGGCCGGATTTATCCTGCGAAGATGGTTCATCATATCAAAAATTCAGGCAACACCCAGCTGGGCAATGATATGTAACGGGATAAGCTTCCTGGTATTCATAATACTATACTGGATAATCGACGTCAGGAATAAAATAAAGTGGGCAACATTTTTACAGCCTGCAGGAGAGAACTCACTCACTACTTATATTGCCCCCGATATACTTTATTATCTTATCTGGAGCTCAGGTATTCCTTTACTTATTTATAAACAATCTCATGAGCCTTTGATCATTGTTGCCGGTTCATTGGTATGGGCATTGCTTATGGTCGGATTAACCGCCCTGCTGGCACGACTCAAAATAAAACTAAGAATTTAATTTTAATAAATATTCCCACATTCTTTTTTTAAGGCCAGATTTTTTCAATCCCATGAAATTCTGCCTTACTTAACAGAACATTGCCCCCTTTCGAAAACAATATAAGCTTTGTAAATTTTTCCGTTGGAAATACCAGGCTGGTCATAACCAGCTTTCCTCCGTCAACAAACAATTCCACTGATGAAGCGTCAACAATTAAATGTAACTTTAAACCTGTCCCCGCTGTATATGGCGCTGTAGCAACACCCGCAAATTCTTTTGAGAAACCTGTGTTCCCGGCTTCTTTCCGATCAATATAAAATTGCTTTTGAAGCGATGAATACCCTACGATAAATCTTTCTTTCAGGTTATTTTCAAGAATAATTCCCAGAGAATCAACCTTATTATCTGAAAGTCCGAAATCGAATAGCAATTCACATTGCATCAGCGATATTCGGTCAAACGAAATTTCCTTTTCGCCTATAAAACTTTGAGATTTAAGATTAACCGAATCTGATTCATTTCGAAGCTTTGTAAATTCGTGCACCGGTCCGGAGATAAGTAAATACTTCCCATTTTCTGCAACCAGTGACAGTTCGCGTGGAATTGTTGTAGCGCTACGCCAGACAGTTGTTGGTACCACTGTTGCATATTTCCAGTTGCTCATCCATCCGATAAAAATTCTTCTTCCATCACTCGCCGGGATGTTTGACCATGTAACACCGGCATAATCATCACGACCCCAATCTATCCATCTTGTATTTGTATTGTCGGGTACAAATTTATGCCCATCAAACTCCCCTGTAAAATACTGGGTAGCTGAACCGCTATTCGGCCCTCCGGGATTTATACTTACTAACATTACCCATTTTTTAATATCTGCTCCGTTTACCTTTAGAGGAAAAAGGTCGGGACATTCCCAAACGCCACCATGAGCTCCGGTACCTATTCCGAACTCACTTTCAAATGTCCAGTCCTTTATGTTGGCAGAAGAATAAATGTGCACCCTGTCATAAACAGCTATTATTAAATTCCACTTTTTTGTCTTTTCATTCCAGAATATCTTAGGATCTCTGAAATCCCGGATCCCGGGGTTTTTCAATACAGGGTTGCCTGAATATTTTGTCCAGGTTCTTCCTTTATCAAGACTGAATGCAATACCCTGATTTTGAAATACGTTGCTTCCGCTTTTTTCAAGCCTGGGGTTATGGTAAGTAAAAATTGCAACCATTGGAGGTTTTTCAACAGAACCAAACCCGGAGCTGTTCGTTGCATCCACTACCGCGCTTCCGGAAAAGATATACCCGAGTGAATCGGGATATAAAGCAATGGGTAAATACTTCCAGTGGATCAGATCCGGACTAACAGCATGGCCCCAGTGCATCGGTCCCCAGACTGTACTGTCGGGATAATACTGATAAAAGAGGTGGTATTCACCTTCGAAAAATACCAGGCCGTTGGGATCATTCATCCAGTTAGCCTCAGGTGAGAAATGAAACTGAGGACGGTATTGTTCCTGGTAATATCCGGTTTTTGCTTCTTTAGTTGTGGATTTCTTATTTCCCCGGTTTATACAAGATGAGGCAAGGATTCCTGAAAATATGACAAACAGAAAAATTCTGAAGCGCTTATTCATATTGATAAAATTTAAGAACTTTTTTAATTTTCTTATTATATAATTATTTTTTGCCTTTCCCCATTCTCCTGTTTTTCCTCAACCCAATCCCCCTCCTTAAGGAGCTAATCTTTATACACATCTTTACAGTCCCTTACATACTGCTGATGATCAACTCACCCCCATCCCCTCTCTACTACGTAAAGAGGGGAGTGCACAGGATCTGGATTCTCATATATTCAATAACTTTTCCGTCATGGAACACAAGATACAGCATAACAGAGAAAAAAGAACAAAGGATCTGCTAAAATAATTTTTAATTAATTGAATTTAAATAAGTTTCGATTTTTTTAAGGACTTCTTTTATATCCAGAAGTTCTTCATTCTTTATTCTTAATATATGAAGACCTAAATTCACCATTTCTGCATCCCTGAATTGATCATATTCTGAATTGATTTCGTGAATTGGACCATCAAGTTCAATTACTGTTTTCTTAATATCACAATAGAAATCAACAACAAAATATTTCACACCGGAACCATACGGATTATAAACAATAGGATGCTGACGAAGGAATTTATAACCGAAAAGTTTCCTGTTTCTTAATTCTTTCCACAGGAGTGTCTCTGAAGGTGTTGCCTTACTTCTAAGCTCCCTGGCTCTCTTTTTTACAATCTCGAAATCAAGATGTTCAGATCTGCCCATTGAGTAATGTTTTAGTAAAAATACACAATTTTCTTTCTCATTATGCCCGAATTTGCGTAGGGAAATCTCCCCTCTTTACATAGTAGAGAGGGGACGGGGGTGAGTATGTATGAGACAAAAGAAATTCCTGATTGAAAAGATGTGTATAATGATTAGCTTAAGGAAAAGGAAAAGGAGATGGAGGATGAATTAGAATGAATCTATCTTGTGCTCATTGAATAGGGATAGCTCTCTTCTTTTGTGCCCCTGTCTTTTTCAGGCTCCGGGCCCATTCTGAAAATAATGGTTCCACCCTTCCAAAGTTCCTTCTGTCTGAAAAAATTATTGTTGATCTTCTTACCGTTAAATTTAATATCCTGAACATAAATATTTTCCTTCGAATTTCCGGGCGCTTTAATTACCAGCGTTTTCCCGTTTTCAAAATTAAGAGTTGCTTTGTTAAATAATGGAGAACCTATGACGTATTCATCGGTGCCGGGCGTGACCGGATAAAAACCAAGAGCAGAAAATACATACCATGCTGATGTCTGACCATTGTCTTCGTCTCCGCAATAACCATCAGGTGTATAATTATATAGTTTGTCCAGCACATCACGAACATGATACTGTGTTTTCCATGGCTGACCTGCATAATCGTACAGATAAATCATATGCTGAATCGGCTGATTTCCATGGGCATAATTACCCATATTGGCAATTTGCATCTCGCGTATTTCATGAATAATCACGCCATAGTAAGAATAGTCAAAAAGCGGCGGAACCTGAAAGACAGAATCAAGTTTTGCTATGAAATTTCCCTTCCCTCCCATTAGATTTACAAGTCCTGCAGCATCCTGGAAAACACTCCATGTATAATGCCAGCTATTTCCTTCAGTAAATGCATCACCCCATTTAAATGGACTGAACGGCGACTGGAAAGTGCCATCAAGGTTTCGTCCCCGCATCAGTCTTCTTCCGTCATCAAACACGTTTTTGTAGTTCATGGCTCTTTTCGAATAAAGGGCGACTTCATCCTGAGGTTTGCCTAATTCCTTAGCAAGCTGCCAGATACAAAAATCAGCATAAGCGTATTCGAGTGTTCGTGCAGCATTTTCGTTAATGCCAACATTATAAGGTACGTAGCCAAGCTTATTATAATAATCTGCTCCAAGTCGTCCCACTGAAGATACCGGTCCGGGGCCTTTTGTATTTTTAATTATAGCCTGATAAAGTGTCTCAATATCGTAACCTCTTATTCCTTTATTATATGAATCAGCAATCAACGATGCTGAGTTGGAACCGATCATGCAATCACGATGGCCCGGACTTGCCCATTCGGGAAGCCATCCGCTCTCTTTATAAGCATTTGCAAGTCCTTCCATTATCTTGCTGTCGACATCAGGATACATTAGGGTAAGAAAAGGGAAAAGTGCACGGAAGGTATCCCAGAATCCGCTATCGGTATACATGTAACCCGGAAGAACTTCTCCGTTAAACGGACTGTAATGCACTATCTCATTCTTTGCATTTATCTCGAAAAACTGGCGTGGAAATAGTAGCATACGGTAAAGGCAGGAATAGAATGTGCGCTGTTGATCAACAGTGCCTCCTGCGACGTCAATCCGGCCCAGCTGTCTGTTCCAGGCTTCTTTCCCCTCTTTTTTTATTGTTTCAAAATCTCTGGCGCCTGTTTCGTGTATAAGATTCAGTAAAGCCTGATCGTGACTTATGAAAGAAGAAGCAATCCTGACATTGATCTTTTCTCCTCTTGTAGTTTTGAAACCGAGAACAGCACCTGAATGGTCACCTTCCTGCTCAAGATCATTCAGGGCCAGAGTATCACCATGCCATGTATGTGTCGATGTGAAAGCATGGTCAAAAACGGCAACGAAGTAATTATGAAAATTTGCGGGAACACCTCCATGATTGTTACGGCAATAACCGATTACTTTATTTTCTGATGGAATTATTTTCACCATCGATCCTTTATTAAAACCATCCAATAAGATGTATGAGGAATCACTTTCAGGGAAAGTAAAACGGAAAATGGCCGCCCTCTCTGTAGGAGTCACTTCAGCAGTAATATCATAATCAGCCAGGTAGACACTATAATAATATGGTTTTGCCACTTCTGCTTTATGTGAGAACCATGAAGCCCTCTCATTTTCGCCTAATCTTATTTTGCCAGTAACAGCCATTAATGAGAAGGCTGCATAATCGTTGATCCATGGACTTGGCTGATGGGTCTGCTTTATTCCCATAATCTTATTGTCATTATATGTATAACTCCAGCCGTTGCCCATGTTCCGGGTCTGTGGTGTCCAGAAATTCATACCCCATGGTAATGCTATGGCAGGATATGTATTCCCATTTGACAATTTATATTCTGAATCGGTGCCCATCAGGGGGTTTACCATGTCTACCGGATCTTTTTCTGAACTCTTACCATGTTCCTGAAGGAAGACACCTATGAGTACAATTGCAACTACTAATAATCCTGCAAAAAATCTCTTTGTCGATGTTCCTGATGTAAATCTTCCAAAACCCCTGGCTGATTGTTCTTCAAAGTTCATATTAAAAATATTTTATTTTAAATATATGGATTCGTATTTATTAGTCAAATCAAAATTACAAATAGAAAATCTGCTAATATAAGTCTCTCCTCCTTGTTGAAAGAGGAGTACCCCGAAGGGGGGAGGTGGTTGGTTAGTTTATGAGGGAATCAACCACCCCGTCACTCCTTCGTCGTGACACCCCTCCTTCAAAAGGAGGGGAGAATTCATGAAAAATAACTATGTAATGTCATGAAATACCAGTTTTTCAATCTTCTCATATACCATTTCAGGAGTTAACCAGTTCATACAGGCAAAATCCAATCTTTTACACTCTCCTTTGCCATAAATTGTACATGGACGACATATAAGTTCTTCAGTGGGGATCCGGATCGAAAAGCTTTCAGGTTGCATCCAGGCTTCAAACCCACTTAAAGGATCAGTACCTCCCCAGATTGAGATGACTTTTGTTCCCACCAATGCTGCCATATGCATGTTAGAAGAGTCCATCGATATCATCATGTCAAGCTTGCTCATGATGACCAACTCATCATTGAGACTCAGTTTCCCGACAAGGCTGGTAGAACCGGCAACTCTGCACTGAAGTGCGAAAACTTTTCCTGAATCTTCATTTCCGCCAAAAAGCCAGAATCTGCATTTATGGTTTTTAGCTATCAGCTCGAGGAGCCGTACCATGTATTTTTCGGGCCACATTTTTAATTTATGTTTTGCATATGGTGCCACCCCAATGTTCAATCCTCCATGCTTACCCGAAAAAATTCCGGTTTTCAAAACTTGTTCAGGAGATGGGACAATCCAATTATCCTTCGTCGGTATTATCGGGAAACCAGCCTTTGCGAAAACATCACAATACCTTTCCACAGTGTGCTTAAGGCGGAATTTTTTCTTACCGGAAATCAGCAATTTCTTTTCAGTTCTCCCTTTATCTATAACAGCTACCGCGACACCGGATAATCTGAACAACAATCTTAATATCTTTGATCTCAAAACATCGTGCAGATCAATTACATAATCGATTTCAGATTGTCTGTTGATGTCTTTAAAAAGTCTTATCAATCCCGGAAATCCTTTGTGCCTGTTCTGTAAATCAGGGAGAATAAGTTCGAGTCCATCAATAGAAGTAAAAAATGGTTTGTACGCAGCTCTTGTAAGCAGAACTAATTCAATTTCAGGGTATTGCTTCCTCATGCCTGCTAATACAGGAGTAGTAAGGGCTACATCACCCATAGCCGAAGTTCTTATTACCAGCAGGCGCATTTCAGTATTTTTCGTATGATTTTTCCTCGATCAGTCCTGAAGAAGTTTTAATATTAATTTCTCGTTTAAGTTCCGATCTCTTATCGTTTTTAACATACACGGCACGTGCAGTTTCAATAAAATCATTCCCAAATTCTTTCTTTCTTTCCAGATCACGTATATGGTCCTCTATATCCCACAATTCGCAATTAACTTCGTATAAAGATTTATATAATATATCAGAATAGCTGATGATAGACGATGCTACTTTAGTCAGCTCGTCGTATTCCTTCTTAAGGTTTATCTGCTTACCCTTGTCTTTGATCCTTTCCAGCTTGATCCTGATTATAGTAAGCTTATCAATTATCTCACCGTTTGATACTTCGATTTTCATAAAGAGATTTATATGAGTCCAAATTTAGCATCTTTCTTCTTCAACTTTTGTCTTTTCACTTTTATCTTTTGTCTTTATTAGTATGGATCCACATCAACTGCAATCTTAAGTGCCGATGCTCCCTTTTCTTTTTCGAGCCTGTCAAGTGCCTCAGCAATTAGCTGTTTGGCTTTCACAGGCGGTTTTTCCCTTTCAATTTTTATGATGATGGTTTTGATATACCATAACTGAACCTGTGAAATAACAGGTGATTCCGGGCCGAGTACTCTTTTCCCAAATATTTCTTTGAGATAGCGTCCCAGAATATCTGAAAAATAGTTTAATTGTGTACGGTCCTTATGCTTTATATTTATTTTAACCATCCGGCAAAATGGCGGATAATTAAAGGTCGTTCTCTCCTCGGCCTGCATTCTGAACATGCTTAAATAATCATGGCGCAACACCATTCTTATTATTTTATTAGCAGGGTCTGAAGTCTGGATAATAACTTTACCCTGCTTCTGCCTTCTGCCCGCTCTTCCGCTAACCTGTTCCATAAGCTGAAAACTTCTTTCATGTGCCCTGA
>Ga0302323_100005525_pt1 | contig 10373 bp, 7 predicted proteins | sample Fen_T0_3_FD_201950 | JGI IMG/M metagenome (GOLD analysis project Ga0302323, IMG submission 201950) | Peat permafrost microbial communities from Stordalen Mire near Abisko, Sweden - Fen_T0_3 | ecosystem: Environmental > Terrestrial > Soil > Wetlands > Permafrost | place: Sweden: Abisko... | reverse complement strand
TAATTTAATTGACAATTATGCTTTACTTGAAGTTATCCCTCTTATCGGACAATTTAATTTAACTATAGACAAATTATCCTTGCCCGACTAACCCCGAATAATTTAATTGTCAATTATGCTTTACTTGAAGTTATCCCTCTTATCGGACAATTTAATTTAACTATAGACAAATTATCCTTGCCCGACTAACCCTGAATAATTTAATTGATAAAATATACTTTAATTGAAAATATTCCTCTTGTCAAAAATTTAATTAATTAATAGAATAAACGAATAAATAAAGTAGCATTTTTATTATAATTTTTGTATAAAATATTCGTAAATATATATTTTATACGAATAAAATTTAATACGGACTCATAATTTAATTACTTATATTTTTAGTTTAAATAACTATTATTTATTTTTTTTAATATCGTTATCATAATTTTTTTTAATAATTTACCTAAATATTCAACAAAAACTTACTAAATCTAATTATTTATTTAAATTTGTATTAAAAAAACTCCTTTTTTTTATATATATATATAATAATATAAAAATTAATATTATATAAATATTTTATTCTATAATATTTAGATAAATTATAGAAGTAATATAATATTTATATATTAATATTTAATCTATCGTATAAATAGAATAAACTATTAATTAAAATACTATTTATTAGACATTCTAACCCTCTTTTTCCAATAGGACAGATAGGAATATTTAAATCTATTAATTTAATTTATTTATATTAATTAAAATGTATCCTTTATTGTATATATATATAATATAATGTAAATATATGTTTTATTGTAATTTATTGAAAATTACATTTTTATTTTTAATTCTAAATTTATATAAATAAATAACATTAATAATAAATATTTATATACTTTATATAAATATTATTTATTTAATAAATAAAAATACAACAAAAGATTTTATGGGTCCATATTTTTATTTTATCTAATAAAATAAAAAAAAATTATAAAATTATTAAAAATTGTAATAAAAACGCTACTAATGAATTGCCTGATAAAAGGGTTACCTTGATAGGGTAAATTATATAATTTTTTAATTATATTCATTAATTTTTAAATTATATTTAATAGAATTAAACTATTCCCAAAAGTATCAAAAACTTTTGTGCTTCATACACCAAAACATAATTAATTATAAAAAGATAAGCTAATTAAGCTATTGGGTTCATACCCCACTTATAAAGGTTTTAATCCTTTTCTTTTTAATTTTTAAAAATTCATCTAAATTATTATTTCTTATTACTTTAATTAGAGGTACTTTTATTACTATTTCATCAACTTCTTGATTTGGTGCTTGAATAGGATTAGAAATTAATTTATTATCATTTATCCCCTTAATGATTAATACAAATAATTTAATATCTTCAGAAGCTGCTTTAAAATATTTTTTAATTCAAGCTTTAGCCTCTTCTATTCTTTTATTTGCTATTATTTTAATATTTTCAATTAATAATTTTAATGTTTTAATAAAAACATATAGAAACTTAATTATTTCTTCTACATTATTTTTAAAAAGTGGGGCAGCCCCCTTCCATTTTTGATTTCCAGGAGTAATGGAAGGACTTTCATGGATAAATAATTTAATTTTAATAACTTGACAAAAAATTGCTCCTTTGATACTTCTTTCTTATTGTTTAAATTATAAATTTTTAAATGTAATTATTATCCTATCTATTTTAATTGGATCTTTAGGGGGATTAAATCAAACTTCTTTACGCAAACTTATAGCTTTCTCTTCAATCAATCACTTAGGTTGAATATCTGCAGGAATAATATATAGAGAAAATTTATGAATAATTTATTTTTTATTATATTCTTTTTTATCATTTTGTATTGTTTTCTTATTTAATAATTTTAAATTATTTCATATTAATCAAATATTTACTTTATTTAATAACAATACAGTTATTAAATTAATTTTATTCTTATCTTTACTATCTTTAGGAGGCCTTCCCCCCTTTTTAGGATTTTTACCAAAATGATTAATTATTGAATCATTAGTAAGTATAAACATATTATTCTTAATAACAATTATAGTATGTTTAACTTTAATTACCTTATTTTTTTATATTCGAATTTGCTATAGTGCTTTCTTACTAAATCACAATGAAAATAATTGATCTTTCAATAATTTCTATTTTACCAAAAATTATTACTGATGTTTAATATTATCTTTTATTTCTCTGTTTGGTTTAATTTTAATTAGTATTTTTTACTGAATTATTTAATTTAATTTATTACCTTTAAAGGTTTTAAGTTAATTAAACTAATAGCCTTCAAAGCTATAAATATTAGTAAAAATCTTTTAAACCTTATTATTTAAAACAAAAATTTTTAAGCTTTAGTAGTAAAATTTTCTACTCCTTTAGAATTGCAGTCTAACATCATTATTGACTATAAAGCCCTTGATTAAAGAGAAAAAATATCTCATAAATAGATTTACAGTCCATCGCCTATTATTCAGCCATTTAATCATTGCGAAAATGACTATTTTCTACAAATCATAAAGATATTGGAACATTATATTTTATTTTTGGAGCTTGATCAGGAATAGTAGGAACTTCTCTTAGAATTTTAATTCGAACTGAATTAGGACATCCTGGAGCTCTTATTGGAGATGATCAAATTTATAATGTTATTGTTACTGCACATGCTTTTGTAATAATTTTTTTTATAGTTATACCTATTTTAATTGGAGGATTTGGAAATTGACTAGTACCCCTTATACTAGGAGCCCCTGATATAGCATTTCCTCGAATAAATAACATAAGATTTTGAATACTTCCCCCTTCTCTTACTTTACTATTATCTAGCTCAATTGTAGAAAATGGAGCAGGAACAGGATGAACTGTTTACCCCCCTCTTTCTTCAGGAATTGCCCATGCTGGAGCTTCTGTAGATTTAGCTATTTTTTCCTTACATCTAGCTGGAATTTCTTCTATTTTAGGAGCAGTAAATTTTATTACAACAGTAATTAATATACGATCAAGTGGAATTACTTTAGATCGAATACCTTTATTTGTTTGATCTGTAGTAATTACTGCAGTATTATTGTTATTATCTTTACCTGTTTTAGCTGGAGCTATTACTATATTATTAACCGATCGAAATTTAAATACATCCTTTTTTGACCCTGCTGGAGGAGGAGACCCTATTTTATACCAACACTTATTCTGATTTTTTGGACACCCTGAAGTATACATTTTAATTTTACCGGGATTCGGTATAATTTCTCATATTATTAGACAAGAAAGAGGTAAAAAGGAAACATTTGGAGCTTTAGGAATAATTTATGCTATATTAGCAATTGGTTTATTAGGATTTGTTGTTTGAGCCCACCATATATTTACAGTAGGAATAAATGTAGATACTCGAGCTTATTTTACTTCAGCAACAATAATTATTGCTGTACCTACTGGAATCAAAATTTTTAGTTGATTAGCTACTATTCATGGAACACAATTAACTTATTCTCCTGCCTTATTATGAGCTTTAGGATTTGTATTTTTATTTACAGTAGGAGGATTAACAGGAGTTGTTCTAGCTAATTCTTCAATTGATATTGTTTTACATGATACTTATTATGTTGTAGCTCATTTCCATTATGTATTATCAATAGGAGCTGTATTTGCCATTATAGCAGGATTTATTCACTGATACCCTTTATTAACTGGTTTAACAATAAATGAAGCTTGATTAAAGGCTCAATTTGGAATTATATTTTTAGGAGTAAATTTAACCTTCTTCCCTCAACATTTTTTAGGATTAGCGGGAATACCTCGACGATATTCGGACTACCCAGATGCCTATACATCTTGAAATATTGTATCATCAGTGGGATCAACTATTTCTTTGTTTGGAATTTTATTTTTTTTATTTATTATATGAGAAAGCATAATTTCTCACCGAACTCCAGTATATCCTCTTCAATTAAATTCTTCAATTGAATGATACCAAAATCTTCCTCCAGCAGAACATAGTTATGCGGAGTTACCTTTACTTACTAATTTCTAATGTGGCAGATTAGTGCAATGGATTTAAGCTCCATATATAAAGATTTATCTTTTATTAGAAAAATAATTTATATAAATAAACGTAAAACTTAATAATTTTACTTATGGCAACATGATCTAATTTTGGATTTCAAGATAGAGCTTCTCCTTTAATAGAACAATTAAATTTTTTTCATGATCACACAATATTAATTTTAATTATAATTACAATCTTAGTAGGATATTTAATAGTAATATTATGTTTTAATACTTTTACAAATCGATTTTTATTACATGGTCAAACTATCGAAGTTATTTGAACAATTTTACCTGCAGTAGTATTAATATTTATTGCTCTTCCTTCCCTACGTTTATTATACCTTTTAGATGAAGTTAGCAACCCTGCAATTACTTTAAAAACTATTGGCCATCAATGATATTGAAGCTACGAATATTCAGATTTTTTAAATATTGAATTTGATTCATATATAATTCCTACTAATGAACTACAAACAAATGGTTTTCGACTTTTAGATGTAGATAACCGAATTGTTTTACCAATAAATAACCAAATTCGAATTTTAATTTCAGCTGCCGACGTTCTTCACTCGTGAACAGTGCCAGCTTTAGGAGTTAAGGTTGATGCTACTCCTGGTCGATTAAATCAAACTAATTTTTTAATTAATCGACCTGGTTTATTTTTTGGACAATGTTCTGAAATTTGTGGGGCAAACCACAGTTTTATACCTATTGTTATTGAGAGAGTTCCTACTAATTATTTTATTAAATGAATTTCAAATATAAGTTCATCTTCATTAGATGACTGAAAGCAAGTAATGGTCTCTTAAACCACTTTATAGTAAAGTAGTGCTTACTTCTAATGGAAAATTTTCAAAAAATTAGTTAAATATAAATAACATTAGTATGTCAAGCTAAAATTATTAGTTTTATTCTAATATTTTTTAATTCCACAAATAGCCCCAATCAGATGATTAATTTTATTTATTGTTTTCTCAGTAACATTAATTTTATTTAATATTTTTAACTATTATAGTATATTACCTAAAACACCAGAATCTCTTCAACAAAATAATAGATTTTCATCAAATTCTTTAAATTGAAAATGATAACAAATTTATTTTCAGTATTTGATCCTTCTACAACTATTTTTAATTTATCTTTAAATTGATTAAGAACATTTATTGGTTTATTATTCATTCCTTGTTCTTTTTGATTTATGCCCTCTCGATACCATATTATTTGAAATAATATTTTAACAACTTTACATAAAGAATTTAAAACTTTACTAGGCCCTACTGGACATAATGGTAGAACATTTATTTTTATTTCACTATTTAGATTAATTCTTTTTAATAATTTTTTAGGATTATTTCCTTATATTTTTACAAGAACAAGCCATTTAACATTAACTTTAGCTTTAGCAATGCCTTTATGATTAAGATTTATAATTTATGGTTGAATTAATCATACTCAACACATATTTGCTCATTTAGTACCTCAAGGAACCCCAGCAGTTTTAATACCTTTTATAGTTTGTATTGAAACAATTAGTAATATTATTCGACCTGGAACTTTAGCAGTTCGATTGGCTGCTAATATGATTGCCGGACATTTACTTTTAACTTTATTAGGAAATACGGGGCCATCTTTATCTTACTCAATTGTATCTCTATTAATTTTTGCACAAATTGCTTTATTAGTTTTAGAATCAGCCGTTGCTATTATTCAATCATATGTCTTTGCTGTTTTAAGAACACTTTATTCTAGAGAAGTAAATTAAATATAAATAAATGTAAATAACTAATGTCAACACACGCAAATCACCCTTTTCATTTAGTAGATTATAGCCCATGACCTTTAACAGGAGCAATTGGAGCTATAACAACAGTTTCAGGATTAGTTAAATGATTTCATCAATATGATATAAATTTATTTTTATTAGGAAATGTAATTACTTTATTAACGATATATCAATGATGACGAGATGTTTCCCGAGAAGGAACTTTTCAAGGATTACACACATTCCCAGTAACTATTGGACTTCGTTGAGGAATAATTCTATTTATTGTTTCAGAAGTATTTTTTTTTATTTCCTTTTTTTGAGCTTTTTTCCATAGTAGATTATCTCCTACTATTGAACTAGGTACAGTTTGACCCCCTATAGGAATTGTCGCTTTTAATCCATTTCAAGTACCCCTTTTAAATACTGCCATTTTATTAGCCTCAGGAGTAACTGTTACTTGAGCTCATCATGGATTAATAGAAGGAAACCATTCACAAGCAACTCAAGGATTATTTTTTACAATTATCTTAGGAGTTTATTTTTCTATACTACAAGCTTATGAATATATTGAAGCTCCTTTTACAATTGCTGATGCTGTTTATGGTTCAACTTTTTACATAGCAACAGGATTTCATGGGTTACATGTATTAATTGGAACTTCCTTTTTATTAGTATGTTTAATTCGCCACATTCAATTTCATTTCTCAAAAAATCATCACTTTGGTTTTGAAGCAGCAGCTTGATATTGACATTTTGTTGATGTAGTTTGATTATTTTTATATGTTTCAATTTACTGATGAGGTAGATAAATTTATATAGTATATAAGTATATATGACTTCCAATCATAAGGACTAAATATAATTTAGTATAAATAATTTTTTCTATTATCATTATAGCATATATTGTTTTATTAATTGCATTTATTGTAATATTATTAGCGTCTCTTTTATCTAAAAAAGCTTTAATTGACCGAGAAAAAAGATCTCCTTTTGAATGTGGGTTTGACCCTTCAGATTCATCTCGTTTACCTTTTTCTATTCGATTTTTTATGATTGCAATTATTTTTTTAATTTTTGATGTAGAAATTGCTTTAATTTTGCCTATAATCATAATTATTAAATTTTCTAATATAATAATTTGATCATTTACGAGTATATTTTTTATTTTTATTTTATTAATTGGGCTTTATCATGAATGAAATCAAGGAGCTTTAAACTGATCTAATTAAAAAGGATAGTAGTTAAATATAACATTTGATTTGCATTCAAAAAGTATTGATTTATATCAATCTATCTTAAAAAATTAAAGATAAAAAATAAAGAATATGAAGCGATTAATTGCAATTAGTTTCGACCTAATCTTAGATATAATTTAATATCCTTATTCTAAATAAAAATTAATTGAAGCCAAAAAGAGGCTTATCACTGTTAATGATAGAAATGAATATTAATTCCAATTAAGGAAATATGTAGATCAAGAAAAAGCTGCTAACTTATTTCTTAAATGGTTTAACTCCATTTATATTTCTTTATTTATTAATAATTTTTATAATTTATATAGTTTAACTATAAAACCTTACATTTTCACTGTAAAAATAAAGGCCTATCTTTTATAAATAATTTACTAAATAATATTATTTTACCTAAAGATTATTAAAATCTCTTTAACATCTTCAGTGTTACGCTCTAACTATAAGCTATTTAAGTTTAAAATATTATTAATATAATTAATAAAATAATTCATAAAACAAATCTTAATAAATAAATTTTTAAATTATTATTTTGTATAAACTGATTAATCATAGAAAAATATTTTAATGTTTTATAAATATGTTGTCCCCCAAAATATTCTCTTCACCCTTGATCAAATCTTTTAATTACTAATATCCCTAAATTTAAAGGATAAAATATAGTACCTAAAGAACTTAATAAAGGCATAAATCACATAGAACCAGCAAAAACAGTATATTGATAAGAATTTAAAGCTTTGTTAGTAAAATAAAAAGAAACATTTGAAATTAAATAACCTCTAAATATTCCAACAATACAAACCATTAACGTTAATATTTTTAAATTAAAAGGTAAACAAATCATATCGGGACAAGGAAAAATTATTCATCTTAATATACTCCCCCCAATAACAGCTATAATTAATAACCCAGTCATACTCTTTGATATAACTCAACCTTGATCATTTAAAGGATGTAAAGAATTTCTATTAAAATCACCAGTTAAAGAATAATAAACTAATCGAAAAGAATAACAAACTGTTAAACCAGTAGAAAAAAAATATAAAAAAAAACTTAAAGTATTAATATAAGATAAACTAACAATTTCTAAAATTAAATCTTTTGAATAAAATCCTGCTAAAAAAGGCATTCCACATAAAGCTAAATTAGCCACATTTAAACAAGAAGTAGTATAAGGCATTTGATTTATTAGGCTCCCTATAACACGAATATCTTGAGAATTTTTTATATTATGAATAATAGCTCCAGCACATATAAATAATAAAGCCTTAAATAAAGCGTGAGTTAATAAATGAAAAAAAGCTAATTTAGGAAACCCTATAGCTAAAATACTTATTATTAAACCTAATTGACTTAATGTTGAAAGAGCAATAATTTTTTTTAAATCAAACTCAAAATTTGCCCCTAATCCAGCTATAAACATCGTTAACCCTCCAATTAACAATAAATATTGTCCTAAAAAAGTTCCATCTAATAAAATATTAAATCGAATTAATAAATAAACTCCAGCTGTAACTAAAGTAGAAGAATGGACTAAAGCTGACACTGGGGTAGGTGCCGCTATAGCAGCAGGAAGCCAAGCTGAAAAAGGAATTTGAGCTCTTTTTGTTATTGCAGCTAATATTACCAATCCCCCAATAATTATTATCTCATAATGATTTTTTATAGCTTCTAAATAAAAAATATAATTTCATCTACCATAATTTAATATTCAGGCAATTGCTATTAATAAAGCAACATCCCCAATTCGATTAGAGAGAGCAGTAATTATCCCAGCATTATAAGATTTAACATTTTGGTAATAAATTACTAATACATAAGAAACTAAACCTAACCCATCTCAACCTAATAAAATTCTAATCAAGTTAGGACTAATAATTAATATTATTATAGAAAAAACAAACAATAATACTAAAATAATAAAACGATTAAGATAAATATCCCCTAATATATACTCTTTTCTATAAAAAATAACTAAAGAAGAAATTAATAAAACAAAAGACATAAATAATAAACTTATTCAATCAAATAAAAAAGTTATTACAATTATGTTAGAATTTAAAGATACAATTTCCCACTCAATAAAATAAACTAAATCATTAATTAAAAAATATAGACTAGAAAAAAATATTCTTATTCTAACAAAAATTAAAAAAATAAAACTAATAAAACAAATTGAAATAATATGCACGATTTAAGATGAATTATTCATATCACTGACACCACAAATCAATATTTTATATTAAACTACTTAAATAAAAATTAAAGCCATAAAAGACTAGTTTCACTCTTTAAAATTAATAAATTTAAAGGAAATCAATGTAAAAATAACACTAAATATTCTCGATTAAACCCTAAAGAAAAACTATAGGCTCCTGAAGATAACTTTCCATGTTGTCTATAAGAATATAAATATAAAGTATAAGCAGCACTAAAAAATGACAATAAAGACAAACATAATATAGATACTCAAGATCAACTGACAATTCTATTTAATAAACTAATTTCACCTAAAAGATTTAGTGTTGGAGGGGCAGCTATATTTCCAGAACATAATAAAAATCATCATAAAGTTATGCTAGGTATAAAATTTATTAGCCCCTTATTAATTAACATGCTTCGTCTCCCTAATCGTTCATAAGTGATATTAGCTAAACAAAACAATCCTGAAGAACATAAACCATGGGCAATTATTAAAGTGAAAGCACCATTTAACCCCCAATAAGAAAGAGTTATTAAACCCCCTAAAACAATTCCTATATGAGCAACCGAAGAATAAGCAATTAATGCTTTTAAATCTGTTTGTCGTAAACAAACTAATCTAACTAAAACACCCCCAACTAATCTAATAGAGACCCACCAAAAATTATAATCTAACCCAGATAAACTAATAAAAGAAAAAACTCGCAATAAACCATAACCTCCTAACTTAAGCAAAATTCCAGCTAAAATTATAGACCCTGCCACCGGAGCTTCTACATGAGCTTTTGGTAATCATAAATGTACTAAAAATATAGGTATTTTAACTAAAAAAGCCATAATTATTGATAAATAAAAAAGACTTAAATAAAAACTATAATCATTTAACAAAAAAAAATTTATTGTATTAGTATAATTTTTTAAATAAAAAATACTAACTAATAAAGGTAAAGAAGCTAATAAAGTATAAAATAACAAATATATCCCGGCTTGAAGACGTTCTGGCTGATACCCTCATCCTAAAATAAGAAATAAAGTAGGAATTAATCTGCTTTCAAAAAATAAATAAAATAAAAATAAATTAGAAGTTCTAAAAGTT